>ERZ773044.488-NODE-488-length-17443-cov-4.92052_pt1 | contig 17443 bp, 11 predicted proteins | sample MGYA00511897_ERZ773044 | MGnify/ENA primary metagenome ERZ773044 (study PRJEB29015, sample SAMEA2738116) | human oral metagenome | biome: human oral; feature: human-associated habitat; material: saliva | place: China | collected 2170 ...
TATATTTCATGTATTCGGTTAACAACTAAAGAACGGTGGCAAGCCTCAGCTTTTTCTTCTACACAGAAAAAGACTATCCGATTATAACCTTCGCTCTCTATCGTACGCATTAGAGCTTCTATATCATATTCCTTGAGTATCTGATGTACATACTCATGCACAAATACACTACCCAGCTTCGTACGTTTTTGTTTCGTCTCGCCTATAACTTTATCCGCCTCTTTTTGCTTCATTCTAATTTCCTTTGTAGGGGATAAATCTTTTATGTAGAGATAACCAATACCAAGTTCCTTCAACTTAGCTTGTAGATAATTACTATTGACATACTTATACTGATTTCCTCGTACTCCACGCCGTTGGCGAATATCGACAAACAAGTCAACTTGTGCTGCAATCAATTTAGAGAAAAATGTTTCTTCCGTTGAACCATAAACTCCGATAGTGTAAATTTCAGTCTTCATATTGATAACTCAGTTGTATTGTTGATTTGTATGATTTGCGAGACTTGAAATAAGGCTCTGGCTGATCTGAGAATAAAGAATTAGGCTCCCAGCCACGACATAAGCCTCTTATCACATCCACTTCTGAAATACTTTTAGATACATCTATGATGTGACGCATATTAATCTTATACTGAAAATAAAGTTCACGCCCTATCAGTTTACTTCTGTGACATTCTGATGGGTTACTTTCACTACACATCAATGCAACACGAAGACCATTTTCTGATGCAAGAACCAACCTTTCCAGTCCTCTCTTGAAACGATAGTCTTTTGCCATCTCCTTATAGTCAAAGAAGCCATCATCATCAAGACACTCGGTACTTAAAGGTCTACCTCCTATATATGAATCACTCTCAGGATTACCCCACCAATCATATCTTATCTGGCAATACTTATTCAAATCTCGCTTCAGGGTCTCTTGATTAAACTCAGGATTCCACTTTGAATAGGGTACAGTCCTCACGTCAATAAGATAGGAAATATTGAAAGAATTAAGCTCTTCAACGAACTCCTCTATGGACTTATGTCCGTGACCTATAGAATACAGTGATGTCTTCATACTCATACCTTTTACTATTGCAAATATAAGATTTTATTTTTGAATAATCATTTGGAAGGTCATAAAATTAACACAAGAGAATTAAGTTCCATAGGTGTTAGATTGCGGGCTCTTTCCTTTATATATCTATAAAATAGAGGGAAAGCCTTTGCTCTGAACTAACATCACAACAACTCTCCATCCTCCAACTTTATTTCTCCCTTCGTTTGCTGTCATTTTAACTTTGTCTTCCAATCCACCACGAACTAACGACTTAATCATTCAGAAGGAATAATAAGTATGACAGAAAGATTATTCTTCGTCCTTCTACAGCCTTCTGTCAATCATCTTCTTCCTGAACTGTTGCACTCTTTGCAACAGTTCAGAAAGAAGACATCATATCAGCATCAACGCTTACTTATCATCTGGGCCGTCTTCTGCAACCCGACTATAAATTACAGCGTCGTTCTCTGGCAACTCATAAAGCGGACAATCTCTTCTTGCTTCCATGTCATGACCAGCACTCTCAAGATCGGTGATACAAGAGCCTGTTGCAAAGAAATACATCGTAATGATAATACTGATGGCAGCATCCACTTCTTTCTCCGATGCTGTAGGCGAGATATGTGACTCATTATTGCGCCACTCCTTCACCATCAGCAGATAATGATAGAGCTGTTTGTATTGCTCATCCGCACTGTATTTCAAGCTCCATAATGGTCGTATGGCATGAATAACATCCTTCCACGTAACGGATTGTCCTTCATATTGAGGACGCACCTCTGTCTTCCTCATTAAGAAGAAGAGCTTTTTCAAGTATGCCTCAAACTTAGTGACCAATAGATTGAAACTTACGAACTTGTCTACGATTGTGGCCTTCTTAACAAAAAGATTGGTGAAGGCACGCATGATGAAGAGTCCTACTCCATCTAACTTTTCCAATGATTTCTTGTCTAATACGTAGAACACACTATCAATGACCTCGTCCTGTCGACGCATATACTTACCGACTCCTGTCAAGGTGTTAGCTAAAATCTCGTCAATCCTTGCCTTTACCTTATCAATATCCAGTGCTGGTTCTTCTGGTTCTTCTTCTACTATTGGTACTACAGTAGTTTCTTCTTCCGTATTTTCTTCAGCACTATCAAGCGTGACATCATCCTTTAGCCATGCATCAAGTATCTTCTTCCTTGCATCCAAGTCAAGTATGAATTTCCGCAACACACTGTCTGCTTTCGGTAAGACCATAAAGGCAGGAATTGTCTCACCTGTTATCTTTGCTAAGAAGGCACATGTCTTTTGTAGGTCGAGCGTAAGCTTTAAGTTCTCAAAGCGATTAAACTCATTCAGGTTCTGTTCATTGACATCACTACTCATGATATTAATGAGCTGACTTGTATTAAGTCCTGTTGCCTCACTTAACGTCATGATCTGTTTGCGCAATTCCTTTATCTGATACTCTGCGATATAGTCGTATATCGTTTTTCCCTTATCGAGGTGTAAGTCTCCACTCTGTATGTCATGCAAGATGATAAGCGCCGTATGCTGGTCTTGTTGCGACAATGTAGCGAAAGTCTTACACAGTTCTTCCAAAGCCGTCTTAGTAAGTTCACTACCAGGTCCCTCCGTATATAGGTTCTTAATAAACTTATGGAACTTTGCGTCTATAAACTCTGCATTGATAGTTCCCGTACCCGTCTCGGTGATAAAAGTATCTATCTTATATTCCCAATCGTCTTTTGACTCACTGGTTGTTGTCCCATCAAACAATTCACGATAACGCTGTAACAAGATATAATAGGTCTGCTCGTCTATTTCCATCTCTACCTTTGTGTACGTGTCTCCATGCTGGAACTCATATAAAGTCTGCTCCCACACAAATCCTTGTAGCTTTGCTGCTTCTATCAAATGGGTCATCTCCGAGAAGCATTTCGCAAACATGTTTCTGTCTTCACGTGAGTCAGGTAGTCGCTCAAAGTCTTTGATATTATGAGAATGGAAGATGTCTCTAATGGTCAGGAAACGCTGATTGATATTAGAGAGGTTTTTCTCTAACTTGTCTACAAACACCCCTAATGGTCTGTCTACATACACCTCTAAGGCGTCGTTGACATTCTGCTCCATGGTGTATGGGTAGCTATACCACTTGATAACACCAAATGGCTTACCGTCTCCAAACAAGCGATTGGTACGAGAGAAGGCTTGAATAACATCCACATACTTCATCACCTTATCAACATATAAGGTGTTGACCCACTTTGAGTCATAACCTGTCAACATCTGCGTCACGACGATCAGTAAGTCTATTTGTTTGCTATGGTCTGCTTCTATGTCGATATAGGGTTTCTTATGTGCCAACCTTTTAGCCACATCCTTCTTGTATTTTGCATAGTTAGCGAGCTGAAAGGTCATACCGTATTTGGCATTATAATCCTTCAACATCTCGATAAGTGCATCCTCACGTGCTATCCCACCATCAGAGTTATCGATGTTATTATCGAAGATGGCTACAACGTTCATAGATGGATAATGCTCTTTGAACAGTTTGTAATAGCTGATGGCTTCTGATATCTTCTTCGTTGCAAGTATGGCATGAAACTTACTATTCTTGCTCAGTCGGTCCCATCCTTTCATAATATCCTGCGCTACAGCCAAGTAGTGTTCGTCTCTCTCATAGAAGTCTTTTGGCAAGTAATATTCTATGCCATGCACCTTTTTCCCATTATCGGTATAAGTTGCTGGCATTTGCAGCTGGGACATAAAGCGGTCGTAGATACTACGGAGTTCATCGTCGCTCTCTATGAGTTCTAAGTATTCTTCCGTTGTACGCTTCTTTACTTCTGCCTCTGGGTCACGCTCTTTCAGTTTCAGGTCTATCTGTCTGAACGCTACTAACTCACGCAACTCATCATCACTGCAGGTGTTTACCCTATATGGGTCAAAGCCCAATACATTCCCGTCTGGGATGGCATTGGCTATGGTGTACTTATGAAGCATATCACCAAAGAGCGTCTCTGTCATTATCTCGTTCTTTGCGTTCTCTTCAAAGACTGGTGTACCAGTGAAGCCGAAGAGCAATGCACGTGGGAAGGTGTGCTTGATACTGATGAGCATTTCACCGAACACACTACGGTGACACTCATCAATGATGAACACCAAGCGTTTCTTACCTATCTGGTCTATTAGCTCCTTAGAGATGGCTGCTCCTTCCTTTACGTTACTCATCTTTTGAATAGATGTCACGATGAGGCGGTCGTCCTTATCCGTACTTTTCAGTTTGGCAAGCAACACTTTGGTGTCCGACGTGTCTTGTATGGAGTCTGTCTCTCCTGCAAACCCTCTATATTCATCAAGCGATTGCACAGCGAGTTCTATGCGGTCGAGTAGGAACACTACCTTATCAGCATCACCAGAGTTGGCTATTAGTTGCGCCGACTTAAATGATGTCATCGTCTTACCCGAACCTGTTGTATGCCATATATAACCGCCTCGGTGCTTATGGTCGTCCCAGTTTGTTTGCTTTACAACATCGCTTATCTTGCTAACGGCGAAGTATTGATAACTACGAAGCACCTTCAGGGTCTTGTCCTTGTCGTCGGCAATGGTGTAGAAACCCACTAACTGGTGTGCCATAGGGATTGACAGTAGGTCGGTGGCTACCTTCTTCCAGTCGTTGACTACTGTGTTGTTAAAGTCTTCCCAATGGAAATAGTACTGTGGTTGAAAGTTGTCTGCTTTGCCAGGGTTGGCGAAGTAGAGTGTCTCCTCTGGTGTCATTGCCACAAAGACTTGCACCATAGAGAAGATGCCTTGCGTGAAGACGCCTTCGTGCATGTAACGTTTCAACTGGTAACATGCCTGACTGACGTTCACCTTGCTGCGCTTTAGTTCTATGTGGATGACGGGCATACCATTGATAAGCAGCATCAGGTCGCCTCGTCGGTCACCAGCCATAGCCTCCTTGGTCTTGAACTTTGGTTGTCGAACTATCTGATAACGACTTTGTCCTGCAGAGATTTCCTTGGGGTCGAATATCTTTAGATAGACAGGCTTACCATAGTTATTACGATCCTCTTGACAGTCTCGCTTGATGCAAAGCTGCTGTCCATTGATAAGGTTGTTGATAGCGTAGGGTGAATCGCAAAGGTTTACCTGGTCAATAACCTGTCGCATCTCGCTTGCTGTGAGCGGATAGTTACCCAACTGGTCTACGCCTCGGTTGTTATCATAGATGATATCAGCCCAGTTTTGCACAAGCTCTTCTTCGGTTGGGTTCTTTATCACCTCGTTCCAACCGTGCTGAAGCAAGTGGTTGGTTAATGCTTCTTCAAATTCAAGTTCCTTTACGAAACCTTGTATGTTGTTACTCATAATCATTCTGTCATTAGGTTGTTATACAAACATTTTGTCTAAGCAAGCAGCCTTTATCTGCCTTAGCTTCTCTAATTGCTGCGTCTGAAGAGCTATCTGCTTATCTAAAGAGGTAAAATAAGAGGCGATAGCTTGCTGTTCGACAAGTGAAGGAATCATCACATATATCTCCCCATAATCTCTGAAATAAATGTGAGGGATGCCAGAACCTGATATAAAGGTAGAGAAATCGATGTTCTCAAATAAGGCTGCAATGAACCTTATATTATTATCTTCTTTTGCTAAGATATATTGCATTGTACCTAATATTGAAGTAAACGCAGGATAGACCTTAGTTCGACCAACACCCGACCCATCTTTTATTATCCCCACATATTCAGACGGAATATCGAATGTGGAAATATTTTGAAGATAACCACTGGCTCCATAAACTGCATATTGACCAGTATCTATACCAAGAGAGCTTTCAGACAAGTTCGATGCTTTTTTGAAACAAATATCGTTTAACTTCACTTTCGTCCACTCTCCTTCAAACCCTTTGAACCTAATCTTAGGTACGGTCTCTCCCTTCTGTGGGAACATTGCTTGTAGGCTCGCTTCCTTCACTTGCTTTAATGAAGCAAGGCGAGAAGAGGCTGTGGAGATTAATTCATCTACCTTATCGAAATAACTACATATAGCCTGTTGTTCACAAATAGTTACTGGTTTTGTTATTTTACCATTCAAGGACATCTCGTCACTTATATTCATGGTATTCTTAGCTCCCTTGTTTACTAACGGTATAAGATATTTATTTATACGCTGTTTAGGCTCAAAATATCTTTGAATATACTTTGAAGAAATACCTTCTCTGGCATTATAAACAGCGTACAACACAGATACAATGCCAACTTGATAGTTATTCTCTTTACCAAATGGCTTATCTCTAAGTGGAGATTTTGTATAAACTATTTGTCCAGGGAGTAATATCTTATAGCTAGACACAGACTTTCCTGCATAACTCCTACCGAGGAGCTTTATTTGGTTTACTACACCAAAGTCATCAGAGACTGAGAGAACATCATTCTTTCCATATTTATTCTCTTTATTAACCTCTGTTGAGATATCAAGACAATTATATAGATAGCTATATTCCCACGCATCATTAAATCCTTTTATTCTAATCTTCGGCTTCATACTTACTCCTTTATCAACTCCTTTAACCCTTCTATTGCACGCTCATCACCTGTTAGTTGGTCTATGAGTCCTGCTAACTCTTTGTTTGTTGAGGCAAAGTCGTCATTGATTTGCTTATAGCTAACTGCGTACTTCTTGTTCAGAGCAACGACAGACGTCTCGAGTGTGGTAAGTACCGAACGTAATGTATCATCTATTCTGTTACATACTGGCTCTATCCACTTCTCATGTAAGAATGTTGTCACCTCTGCATCAGATAGGTTTTCAATGGCTTTTACGGTCTTATCAATAAGCTGTTGCTTCGCTGTCTTTATCTCTTTGTTCGTCTTTGTCTGCTCGTTCCAGAGTGCAACTATCTTTTTGAGCTTAGCCTTTGTCTCTGGTTCTACATCAGCTTTGGACTTTGCATTAGCTTTAATGGCTGCCTTGTCGAAGGCATTGTCCTTCTCGACATCGCAATAGTTCTCTGTCTCTTCCTCTGTAAACGAGTCGTGTAGGTCGTCGAGCTCGCTCGCTATGACCTCTATACGCTGTTGCATATTGGCAATGGCAGTAAGTTCTGCTTGGAACTTCGCCTGCTGAACAAACTCAAAAGGAATGATGCGACCCTTTACACCATCAGGTACTTCTATCTCTTCTTCGCCCTTCTTCACCATCTTATAGGCTGTCTCCACCTCACGAGCAGCGTTAAGTCCGTCTTGCTGCAGGGTCTCAATGTCGTTGACTATCGTCTGCCAGTTATCTGCTAAAACCTGATAAGCAGCATACTTATCCAAGAGTGCTATGTTCTCCACCCGCTTAAAGATGTCAGTAGCTATCTCGTCTAATGCGGTGAGTTCGTGAACAGTCATCGTGTTGTCTATCAATCGTAGGTGCATAGCATCGGCAAAACCGTCAAAGGCATTGGCAAACTGCTGTTGAAACGACTGCACATCCGCATTGTTTTCTATTGTCTGCCTCACCTTCTCCGTGCGCAAAAGAGAATAAGGCTTGTCCTCCTCTGGCGCAAACAAGTCGGCTTGCAGAGATGGGAAGACCTCCCAATAGCGTTGCAGACTGTCTATTTCAGCATTAGGAATACCCCCAAAGACTGTCGCATAAATATCGTAATGTTCGGTCTCTTCATTGCCATCTACATAGCGAGGAATATTCAGGTTGTACCCATTCTCACGTATCTCATCACGACTGACAGTGCGAGAGAAGCCCCTCACCGTGGCACGGTCGCGCACGGTATCAGCAATCTTCTTAATGTCACAAGCCCGCAGCTTGTTTTGTTTTCCATCTTTCACAAAGCACTTGCTGGCGTCTATCACCAGTACATCGTCATTCTCCCGATGTTGCTTTAAGACCATGATAAGCGTAGGAATACCCGTTCCAAAGAAGATGTTTGCAGGTAGACCGATAATCGCATCAATGTTGTTTTTCTCAATAAGATTTGTTCTGATCTGTTCTTCTTCACCTCCACGGAACAACACACCATGAGGAAGAACTATTGTAAGAATGCCGTCTGGCTTCAGATGGTGTAACTCATGGAGCAAGAAAGCATAGTCGGCCTTGCTTTTAGGCGCTACACCGTAATTTTTAAATCGGGCGTCCATCTCGCGGTCGGTTGGGTCCCAATGCTGGGAATAAGGCGGATTACTCACAACGGCATCGACGTAGAGCGGCTTATTGATTTCGCTTCCTACCAGCTGTAAAGGCCAGTCCTCATCTAAGGAGTCGGCACAGCGTGTATAGATATTGCTGGGCTGAATACCCCGCATAACAAGGTTCATACGGGTGAGGTTGTAGGTATTCTCCTTCAGCTCCTGCGCATAATACTTCACTTTATTCTTATCGGCAATATGTCTGCCAACCGACTTACCGATTGTAATCAGCAGTGAACCAGACCCAGAAGTAGGGTCATAGATTTCTATCTGAGACTTACTCTTCTGACTCTCGGCCACAAGTTCCGACATAAGGATAGCCACCTCGTGGGGTGTATAGAACTCGCCTGCCTTCTTACCTGCACTGGCTGCGAAATTACTATGAGATATTCGTAGACATAACCTAAGACGTCATAGTCCTGTGAACCATCTGTTGGGATATCCTTGATCAGTTTGATAAGCTCTTTAATGGCACGTGTCTGACTTGCCGTACTGTCGCCCAACTTACTCAGACCAGCCTGTAACGTCTTGAAGATACCATCATAGACAGGCTTATAGTTTGGACTTACCAAGCGGTCGAACGAGTTAAGAGAAACACTTAAGTCGCCTATATTGAAGTTACTATCAGGTTTTATCCATGTTGAGAAGAGATGGTCGTAGGCTATGAAGTAGCCTATGTTGTTCTTACAGTAGTCTATGATGAGTTTAGCGTTCTCGTCGTCGTAGTCCTCAACAAGGTTTACTAAGTCTTCTTCTCGCCATCCTGCCTTCAAAAGATAGTTCACCTCGTTATCAGAGAGGAACTTATAGAATATCAAACCAAGAATATAATCCTTATACTCAATGGCATCTATCTTCGAACGCATCTTATTGGCAGCTGCCCAAATCTTGTTTGCAAGTTGTTGTTTGTTCATATCGTGGGTTTCTTTTTTTTGTTCTTTTATTTCTTATCTACTGCAAAGTTAATGATTATCTGTGCAGTCTTCGTGCATTGATAGATATTTCTGCAAATTATCTTTTAGCTTGTCTCTTATCTCGTTGCGTAACCATTCGGGGGAGAGTACCTCAACATCGGGGATGAAGGAGAGGATTTGTTGGGACAGTTCACGGTTGGGTTTCACATGAATACTGACTGTGTTGGGCTCAGACAACACACGCTGTGAGGAGTGGATAGGCTTAGAAAGGACGTATGGGAAACGCTGGGGCGAGAACCGCAAGACGACCTCCTCGGTGGCTACATCACCGTAAGGAACCGACACACCGATGACGTCGTCGAAGTAAGATGCGAAGTCGGTTGTGTCGTTCTCAACGAAGGGTTTAGTGCCACTGGCGTAGCTTTCGATACGGTCTAAGGCGTAGCTTTCAATCCTCCCCTTCTCATCATTCAGCCCAAAGAGGAACCAACGACCATTGTATTGCTTGACATAATAGGGATAGACCACGATGTTTCGCTTCTCACCCCAGTAGGATTGATAAGCTATCTCGAGCGTCTGATGATTGATTGTAGCGTCGATGATGCCTGTCAGATGCTCTAACCCTTTGAGCATATCATTCTGTTCAAAGGCGATAAGGTTCTCGGAGTTGGCTTTAACCCCAAAGCGATATTCCAAGTTAGAGATGACTTCTTCCAGCCAAGCATTGGTTGGTATGCCACGATAACGGCTGAGCATATCGATTGTTGAACGGAGGTTAGCCACCTCCTCTGTGGTCAGCTCGTTATTAAAGATAGAGTAGTCGGGATCAGAATAATGGTAATAACACTTCTTTCCATCGTATTGCTGTGCGTGGATCGGTGCATGATAAGGCCTCAAACGCAGGTTGGCAATGTCCTCACGTATCTGTCGCAGACTGATGTTATAGCCCAACTTCTCGCTGACAAAGTCGACTAAATCATCTATATTAAACCTCCGATGCTTATTACTGAAACACTAATCCAAGATTTGATAGCGCAGGTAGGCATTCTTGTTGACTGGCATTGCAATGATAATTATTGGTAGAGTAACTTTTACTTTGCTTAGTTATACTACCCACAAAGTTAAGCTTTTTTAATGAAAAATCATCCCTTTTCCGTTATAATTCCCTGCTCAAGGATGAACAATGTCTTTTACATCAAGATCAAAGTTATAGGTTAGCAAAACAACTGACCTATTTGAGTTATTACTCCATTGTTCCACTCGTCTTGCCTCATGCCTTATCTCCCTTTTCTCAAAGAGAATCCTTTTGTGCGTATGTGTAACCTACCCATCGGGATTACATAGGTTACGGTAGAGAACTCGTTATAGGTTAAGATTCTTCTTGGTCACATAGAATAAAGATAACCTAAAAGGCAGAACCCTTACTTGGAGTTCTGCCTTAAATTATATCTATCCAAAGTTATCGTACATGATTGCATCCTGATCAACACCGATGCTGTCAAGATAATCTGTAACAGTCTTGATGAGCATTGGAGGTCCACAGAGGTAGTACTCACAATCCTCTGGTGCCTCGTGATCCTTTAGATACTCATCACGGATGCAGTTAACAGCAAAACCTGTGTAATACTTCACGCCAGCCTCATCAGCCTTAGGGTCTTGACGGTCGAGAGAGAGGTGGAAATGGAAGTTAGGATATTCCTTCTCAAGCTCCCAGAAGTCCTCAAGGAAGAAGGCTTCGCTGAGTGAACGCGCACCATAGAAGAAGTGCATCTCACGATCGCGAGTGTGGAGAGTCTTTGTCATATGCATAATCTGCGCACGCAAAGGAGCCATACCAGCACCACCACCAATCCATATCATCTCCTTACCAGAGGTGAAGTTAGGATGGAAATCACCGTAAGGACCGCTCATCATCACCTTATCGCCCTCCTTAAGAGAGAAGATATAGGTAGAACCGATACCAGTTGGTACGTTCTGGAAACCAACCTGTGGACGAGGCAAGAAAGGCGGTGTAGCAATACGCACAGTCAGTGTGATGATATCACCCTCAGCTGGATAGTTCGCCATAGAGTAAGCACGAACAGTTGGCTCAGGATTCTTTCCCTTCAGAGAAAGGAGGTTGAACTGCTTCCAAGGACCGAGGTATTCCTCACCAATATCGTTCTTATCGAAGTCCTTATCATAGTCGATACAGTCGTAGGCAGGGATAGAAATCTGTGCATAAGAGCCTGGGATGAAGTCCATGTGTTCGCCAGGAGGCAAGGCAACCTTGAACTCTTTGATAAAGCTTGACACGTTCTTGTTAGAGATAACAGTACACTCCCACTCCTTAACGCCCATGACAGACTCTGGAACCTTGAGCGACATATCACCCTTCACCTTACACTGACATCCGAGACGCCAATGATCTTTAACATCCTTACGGCTGAAGTGAGGACGCTCTGAATCGAGAATCTCACCGCCACCTTCTACTACCTGCAACTTACACTGGCCACAGCTACCCTTACCACCACAGGCAGAAGGGAGGAACACACCGTTCTCATTCAGCGTAGACAGAACTGAGCTACCCTGATCAACGGTCATCTCCTTATCACCGTTAATTGTTATCTTTACCTTTCCGCTTGGACTGAGATACTTCTTAGACACAAGCAGGAGAATCACCAACACAAGGATGGTGATAAGGAATACCACAATACTTATTGTTATGAATTGTCCCATTGTTTACTTAGATTTTAAGACCTGAGAAGCACATCATTGCCATTGCCATCAGTCCTACTGTAATAAATGTGATGCCAAGACCCTGCAAAGGCTTTGGTACATCAGAATATTCCATCTTCTCACGAATAGCACCCATTGCCACGATAGCCAATGTCCAGCCAAGACCAGAACCTGTACCATAGACAAGTGCGTCCCATACAGTACCGATATACTGTGTGCTTGCTGGGTCAAGACCGATACGCTGCTGCATAAAGAGTGAAGCACCCATGATAGCACAGTTAACGGCAATCAGAGGAAGGAAGATACCCAACGCACCATAAAGTGAAGGTGAGAACTTCTCAACAGCCATCTCCACAATCTGTACGATACCAGCAATGACAGCGATAAAGAGAATGAAACTAAGATAAGTAAGGTCAACACCCTCTGCAAGACAGTCTGGTCCGAGAACCTTAGTCAGCAAAAGATAGTTGATTGGTGTGGTAACAAGCAAAACGAAAGTCACAGCAACACCAAGACCCAATGATGTCTTTACGCTCTTAGATACCGCAAGGTATGAACACATACCGAGGAAGAACGCAAATATCATATTGTCCACAAAGATGGACCGGAAGAATAAACTAATAAGATGTTCCATAATTACTTCTTGTCTTCTTTATAGAAATATGCACGATGAACCCAAATAACACAACCGAGAAGGATGAGTGCCATCGCTGGCATTGACATCATTCCGTTGTCCATATAACCTGCATGATAGAGGCTTTGTGGCAAAATCTTGAAGCCGAGCAATGAGCCACGACCGAAGAACTCACGGATAGCACCCACGATAACAAGTATCATAGCGTAACCTAAACCATTGCCGATGCCATCGAGGAAACTTGGCCAAGGCTTGTTTGTCATAGCAAAAGCCTCAAGACGTCCCATAAGGATACAGTTGGTAATGATAAGTCCTACGTAAACAGAAAGCTCTACACTTACATCGTAAGCTACAGCCTTAAGAATCTGACTAACTACTGTTACCAGAGCAGCAACGACCACCAACTGTACGATAATACGAATACGGTTAGGGATTGTGTTACGGATAAGTGAAATAATAACATTAGAGAATGCCGTGATAATGGTAACGGCAAGTCCCATAACAATCGCCGGCTTCAGCTGTGAAGTTACGGCAAGGGCAGAACAGATACCGAGCACCTGGACCATAATTGGGTTGTCCAGATTCAGCGGATTACTGAACACCTCTCTATTTTGTTTTGAGAATAAATCCATATTCTTATTGTTCTAAAGATTAGAATATTATTTGCTGTTCAGGAATTTAACGTAAGGCTGAAGTCCACCCTTTTCTGCATGGAACATCTCTGTTACACCATTACTGGTAAGCGTTGCACCCGTTACGGCATCTACCTGCGTAGATGGGTCTTCGATCTTCTTTTCAACAGCAAGTGCTATCTTCTGAGTATCGTTTCCGCTAAAGAGGTGCTTACCCTTGAACATATCCTGCCATGCCTTATTGTCTTTGATTTCAGCACCAAGACCAGCAGTCTCGCTCTCATGATTGAAGTAGGCTCCAAAGACGGTTCGCTTATCTCCATTGATGGCGATAAAACCATTGATAGGACCCCAGAGGCCGTTACCATAAACAGGGATAACATACTTATCCTCACCGTTCACCTTGCAACGGAACAAAGCGAGCTTGCCTTCCTTGGCATCCTTACTATTCAACTTAAAGCCAGCATCAACGCCACCCTGCTTTCCAGCCTCAACGACCTTACCATCTGCATTGATGATGTCATCTGCTATGATAATCTGCTTCCAAAGCTTAACAGCCTCCTCATTGCTCATATCACGATTCTGATTGAGTGCAAAGAGAATCTGCTTCTGCTGATCAAGCTGTACATTAGCATCCTGCATTGGCTTCAATGCTTGGAATACGAATGCAAGCAAAAAGGCTACAATCAACACGAGGATGACAGAATAGATAATTGTATAAGAATTACTATTTGTTTTCATTTCTTCGTCCTCCTTATTTATTTAGCACGCTTTGCGCGCTTGCTGATGTTTGACTGAACTACACAGTAGTCGATGAGTGGGGCGAACATATTACCAAAGAGGATGGCAAGCATCATACCCTCTGGATAACCTGGGTTCAACACACGGATGATGATAGCCATCGCACCGATGAAGAAACCATATACCCACTTACCTGTCTCTGTACGTGCTGAGGTTACTGGGTCGGTTGCCATGAATACTGCACCGAAGCAGAAACCACCTAAGACGAGGTGTTCATACCACTGAATTGGTGTTGCACCAGTTGAATGGAAGATAAGTCCCATCACGGTTCCACCAAGGAATACGCTCAACATTGTCTTCCAGCTGGCGATGTTTGTCCAAAGAAGGATTACAGCACCGATAGCGATAGCGATAACAGATGTCTCACCCACAGAACCTGGGATAAGACCTAATACCATATCACATACAGATGCGTTCACACTTGTTCCCTGAGCAATCTCACCCAATGGGGTTGCCATAGTGAAACCGTCAGGCAAGGTATAGCCGAGACCGAAGATAGAATCCTTTGCTACCCAGATGCTATCACCTGTCATCTTACTTGGATAAGAGAAGAAGAGGAAGGCACGTGCAGCCAAGGCAACGTTGAAGATATTCATACCTGTACCACCGAAGATTTCCTTCGTGAAGATGACAGCAAAGGCTACTGCAAGCACAAGAATCCAAAGTGGTGTGGTTACAGGAATAATCAATGGTATCAGAATACCTGACACAAGATAACCTTCTTGAATTTCCTCACCCTTCCACTGTGCCCAAGCAAACTCAATACCTAAGCCGACAATGTAAGACACAAGAATCTTTGGCAACAGGGCAAGCATACCATAGAGGAACATTCCCCAGCAGGTAGCATCAGCCAACTTACCAGCTGCTAAAGCGTTCTGATAGCCGATATTGTACATACCGAAGAGCATAGCTGGCACCAATGAAAGTACCACCAAACTCATAATTCGCTTCGAGTCAATAGCGTCATGGATAGAAGTTCCGCTCTTTGATGTCTCGTTAGGAACATAAAGGAACGTCTCGAAACCATCGTAGACACTCTTGAAAGCGTGAAGCTTTCCGCCCTCCTCAAAGTTTGGGCGTATCTTATCGAGATAATTTCTTAAACTCATAATACTTTTATTATAGGGTTCTTAAAGTCCAAAAAATCAGTTTCCAAATTGTTACAAAGCTTTTGTAATGCTATTACAAGTTAGCTGTAATGTTATTACAAGCCTTTTGTAATGTTACTACAAAGCATTTGTAATGCACTCATCAAGCATGGTTTACATCCTTTTACGTCTATAACAGCTGATGGGATTATCATTAATAACACTTTGAGAAACCTTATTTAAAACTATAGTTAAAGTTATTGTGGGCTTTTGACCCCTATGCATTCTCTTTTCTAAGGATATCTAATCCCTCACGAACAATCTTCTGCAATGGTAATTTTGAGCTATCGACAAACTCTGCAAGAGCGAAGTCTTCAGGACTTACTTCATAAATACCCAATTCTTCTTGACGGTCAATATTACCTGAGATAATTGATTTTACGAGATACTCACCATAGATATCCATGGGTAAGACCTTATCATACTCTCCGCTCATAATCATGTGACGTTCACCACCTTTTATACGAGCATCAAGGTCATAAGTCTTCTTTCCTTGCAACCAAGTGAAGTAACTACGTGAGGTTGAGAAATCTTTGAAACGAGGAAGCATCCAACCGAAGATTTCATGTACATCATCACCCTCTGGAATCAATGTTACCTCAGAAGTATGTGCTCCAAGTACAGCCTCTTCAGACGCAACAACACCTGTAAGAGGATTACCATTTAGAACTCTCACATGGCAACCATCAGCAATATTATCTGCCAAAATATCCTTCAAAGGAGTACCTACAAGAGCATCAACATATCCCGTCTGTTTCACCTTACTACCTGCAATGGCTACACGACGCATAAGAGAAACCTTACCAGTATTGAATAATCGGCCAAAGAAAATAACAGCAGTAGGATCTACTGTCCACACGATTTCGCCCTTATTAACAGGAGAAATATTGTTCACTTGCACACCAACATTACCAGCAGGACATGGCCCATCAAAGACATTTACGTTAACATCCTTAGCGTTCACTAAAGCATTAGCTGATTGTTTCGCGCCAATACCGAGATAAACAGTTGCTATCTTAGACAGCGCTGTTAAACCCGTTTGGAAGTCCTTCTCCTGTCCTTTCAATTCAAATTCAAAGTCGCCCTGCAATGGTTTATCACGAAGAGCAGAAACAAAGATAGCCTTTGGTTCCGTGTCTGGTCGAGTTGAAACAGCATAAGGTAACTGATTGATATAACCAAACAAACCCGCTTTTAACAAAGAACTTTTCACCTCTTCAGCAGATAAGTTATCTACTTGCTTAACACCAAAGTCTGTAAATTCTTGTTGATTATCAGCTTCGATTTTCACACGCAGCACTTTACGTCTCGCTCCACGTTCAATGGCCGAAACTATACCGCTCACAGGTGAAGCAAAACCTACATCAGGGCAACCCTTGTCCACAAACAGCGAGTCGCCAGCTCGAACATGTTCACCCTCACGAACTACAACTTTCGGCGTTAAACCTATAAAATCATCCGGCACCAATGCGTACTCCTTAGATGATTTTACAGACAACATCTGCTCTTGTGCACGTCCTGTAAGGTTAATGTCTAAGCCCTTTCGTAACTTAATTACATTTGCCATAACAATTATATAAATGCGATATTATCTTATTTCATTCATGAATATTGTGCAAATGTAGCAAAATTTAAGGAGATTAGGAACATTTATATGTATTTATTTCAGCGCAAAATGTTTTTTTAGTAGTTTTGCAAATGCATTGAAGAAGCTTAGAACCACTTTCCGATGGATTATATGGACTTTAGTTAGTCTTTATATTGTCTTGATTGTATTGTTGCACATCCCAACAATACAAACTTTTGTTGCGCATAGAGTAGCAGATGCTGCTTCAACAAAGCTAGGAACAGAAGTTCGTATTGGGCGTATAGACCTCGGCGTTTTAAATAGGTTTATCCTCGATGATATTCTTATTTATGATCAAAACAAGAAGAAGATGGTTTCGGCCTCTCGTATTGGTGCAAAAATTGATATTATGCCATTACTCCGTAGTGGAGATATTAATATCTCTTCTGCACAGATCTTTGGATTAGACGCCAACTTATACAAAAAAGATAAGGATGCCAAGCCTAACTTTCAATTTGTCTTAGATTCTTTAGCATCCAAGGATAATAGTAAGAAAACCCCATTACACCTAGCCATTAATAGCCTTGTCATTCGTAATGGCAAAATTAAATATGACATATTAGACGCTCCCCAAACGCCCAATAAGTTCAACATTAACCATCTTTTGTTAAGCAGTATATCCTCACACATCATTGTGAACAAGCTGGATAATAACTATCTTTGGGCTAATCTCAAATCCTTGTCCTTTAACGATGCTTCAGGAATAAGCGTCAAACAACTTACATTTGAAACAAA
>ERZ773044.489-NODE-489-length-17434-cov-7.60976_pt1 | contig 17434 bp, 16 predicted proteins | sample MGYA00511897_ERZ773044 | MGnify/ENA primary metagenome ERZ773044 (study PRJEB29015, sample SAMEA2738116) | human oral metagenome | biome: human oral; feature: human-associated habitat; material: saliva | place: China | collected 2170 ...
TAAAAATAGATTAAAAAGCAGATGAAAATAATCTAATAATAGAATAAAAATAAACTAAAAACAAAAACAAACGACGCTTATCAGTATTATTGATGAACGTCGTTTGTTGGATAGATGAGGCTTATTACTTAGTAAAGAGTTGCTTTGCAAACTCCCAGATAACGATTCCTGCGGTCACACTAACATTCAGAGAGTGCTTCGTTCCGAACTGTGGTATCTCCAAGCAAGCATCACTCATGTCAACAACAGATTGTTTTACGCCCTTCACCTCATTGCCCATGATGATGGCATAATGGCTGTTGTTTGTAGTCGATTCAGCATTGAGATTGAGCGTATGGAGCTTTGTTGAATGTTCAACCTGCTCTACACTATAAACGAAAACACCCTTCTTATGCAAATCTTCAACGGCATCTTCTGTCCGTTCGAAGTATTTCCAATCAACCGAATCTTCGCCTCCTAAAGCCGTCTTATGTATCTCGGCATTAGGAGGAGTAGCCGTTATACCACATAGATAGATGGCTTCTATACGAAAAGCATCGGCTGAACGGAATACACTTCCTACATTATATAATGACCGCACATCGTCCAGAACGACGATGAGAGGCAACTTCTCGGCTTCTTTAAACTCCTCAATGGAGAGCCGACTCATCTCTATTGTACGTAACTTGCGCATTTATTTCATACTAAAAGCAACCGCATAGGCTTTGATCTTAGTAACCATTGACAGCAAACCATTGCTTCTTGTAGGTGAAAGATGCTGTCTCAAGCCTATCTTATCAATGAAGTATAGGTCGGAATCTATAATCTCTTGTGCGGTATGATGACTTAGAACGCGAATCAAAAGAGCGATAATACCTTTCGTGATAAGCGCATCTGAATCAGCTGTAAACACCAGTTTGCCATCGACATTATCGCATTGGAGCCATACACGACTTTGACATCCGTCTATGAGATTCTGCTCGTTTTTATACTGTTCAGCCAATGGCTCAAGGTCATTACCTAGGTCGATCAACATCTGATACTTGTCCATCCAATCGGAGAAGTCGCTGAACTCTTCTATTACAGCATCTTGCGCTTCGTTTATTGTCATAGTTTCTTTTATTTAAAGGAGTGGTAGGAGTGAAGGAGAAAAGGGGAGTTAAGACAAGTGTAAAACGGCTTGATGTGTTTCAATCTACTATACCAAGAATCGGTATTGTAGCCTTGTATATCCTTAACGTACCATCAAGAACATTTGTCTTAACGCCCTTTCATTCCTTAATTCTTGTCACTCTTGATTAGTTTAAACAGCTTATCATTCGGTCTAACCTTATCTGGTACGGGGATAGACACACGACATCCTTGCTCTGCAACATCCACTGGTTTGAGGTCATAACGTATCTCTTCAGCATTGAGGAACATAGCTCCAGTGGTGTTACCAGTGATGAGTAGCTTGTCACCCTTTACGAAGGTATTGGCTTCAACGGCTATTTCTGCAACGCCAAGACGCGAGAAATACTTCATCACCTTACCGATGAGAACTTTCTTTTCAGTAGCCTTGTTACCATATTCCTTGGTCCATTCTCCCATCTTCTGACCCTGATAGTAGCCATCCCAGAAACCGCGATTGAAGACTGTAGATAAGCGTTCATCCCACTTGTCTTTCTTCTCTTCTGTGAAGGTTCCATCCAATACGCTCTGTATTGCCTCTCGATAACAAGTGACCACAGTGTGTACGTATTCGGGTCCACGAGCACGACCTTCTATCTTGAAGACACGTACTCCTGCATCCATCATCTTATCGATGAATCGAACGCTCTTAAGGTCTTTTGGACTCATTATATACTTATTGTCTATCTCCAACTGATTGCCAGTCTCGTTATCAGTTACAGTATAACTACGACGGCAAATCTGCACACATTCGCCACGATTAGCCGATCGATTGGCATCGTGAAGACTCATATAACACTTGCCAGAGATAGCCATGCAGAAGGCTCCATGACAGAACATCTCTATGCGAATAGGCTGTCCTTTAGGACCACAGATGTTCTGTTTTATAATCTGTTCGTGTATCTCCTTTACCTGATCCATGTTCAGTTCGCGTGCTAAAACGGCTACATCTGCAAACTGCGCATAGAACTTTAAGGCATCAATATTTGATATATTCAATTGGGTGGAGAGGTGGACTTCAACGCCAACTTGCCTACAGTACATCATTACAGCTACATCGCTTGCTATGACAGCAGTGATATTTGCATCCTTAGCAGCGTCTATAATCTCGTGCATCGTTGTAATGTCTTCACCATAGATAACCGTGTTTACCGTTAGATAAGTCTTGATGTTTTGTGCGTTGCAGGTCTCTGCTATCTCCTTAAGGTCGTCTATTGTGAAGTGATTAGCAGAGTGGGAACGCATGTTCAACTTACCTATTCCGAAGTAAACAGAGTTTGCTCCAGCATGTATAGCAGCCGCTAATGACTCACGAGAGCCAACGGGTGCCATTATTTCAAAGTCGTTTATATTCTTATCCATTTATGTTTATTATCTTGAATGGCTGCTATCAGTTAGTAAGGTGTTTGTTTCCTTTTATGTAATACCTCGCTAAGGTGTTATGTAGATACTGATGAGCAACTCCTTATAAAGTAATCTCTTTTACTGAGAATAATCACTTTGCAAAGGTACAGAAAATATCCGATAAAGGGCGTAAAGGACTTTGTAACTTTTGTAAAAAGCCTATCCTCGTCCGTTCTAAAGGTCAAATAGTCAGGCTGTTCTTCGACTATCTGCAATCTTTTTAGTATCTTTGCAAGCTGATTTTTATCGGTTAGAAAGGTATGAAAAAACTATATATTGAGACGTACGGATGCCAGATGAACGTGGCAGACTCTGAAGTGGTTGCCTCTGTAATGAAGATGGCTGGGTACGATGTATGCGATAATGAAGATGAAGCAGACGCTATCTTCTTGAACACATGCTCGGTTCGTGAGAATGCAGAAAACAAGATTTACCATCGCTTGGACACCTTACATGCAGAGCAGAAGAAGGGTCGCAAGCTCATTCTGGGTGTATTGGGATGTATGGCAGAACGCGTTAGGGACGATCTTATTCAGAACCATTTTGCTAACTTAGTATGCGGTCCTGACTCTTATCTAAACCTCCCTGACATGATTGCGCAATGCGAGAATGGTAACAATGCATTAGATATTGAACTATCAACAACAGAGACTTATCGAGACGTAATACCGCAACGCTTCGGTGGAAACCGTGTATCGGGATTTGTCAGCATCATGCGTGGTTGCAATAATTTCTGTCACTATTGTATTGTTCCATTCACGCGTGGTAGAGAGCGTTCTCGTGATGTGGATAGTATCTTGAAGGAGGTTAAAGACTTGCATGATAAGGGTTTTAAAGAGGTGACTTTATTAGGTCAGAACGTTAATTCCTATGGTCTGTTACCTAATGGGAAACGCCCTGAAAATGGTACATCATTCGCTGAACTCTTGCGTAAAGTGGCTCAAAGTGTGCCGGATATGCGCGTTCGCTTCACTACTTCTAACCCAGAAGATATGACCGTAGATATTATCGAGGCAGTAGCGTCGGAACCGAATCTCTGCAATCATATACACTTCCCCGCACAGAGTGGAAGCAATAAAGTCTTGAGGTTAATGAATCGTAAGTACACTCGTGAAGACTACTTAAGTAAGATAGAGGCAATACGTCGTCTCATTCCTGATTGTGGGTTAACAACAGACATTTTCATCGGTTATCACGATGAAACAGAGGCTGATTATCAAGAGACCTTGTCGTTAATGCGTGAGGTTGGATTCGACTCCGCCTTTATGTTTAAATACTCAGAACGCCCAGGTACATACGCTGCTAAGCACCTTCCTGACAATGTTTCAGAAGATGAGAAGATTCGTCGTTTGAATGAATTGATACGCCTTCAGACTGAAATCTCTGCTGAACAGAACAAGAAGGATGAGGGGAAAGAGTTTGAAATCCTCATCGAACGCTTTGGAAAACGAAGTCGTGAACAACTTATGGGACGCACTCCTCAAAACAAAGCAGTAGTTATTGCACGTGGTAATCATCACATCGGTGAGTTCGTTCGAGTACGTATAACAGGCTCAACTAGTGCCACTTTATTTGGTGAAGAAGTGTAAAATTAGAAAATGGGATAAGCTGACAAAACACTTATGAGAGAGTTTCTACACGTATTACGGAGGTTCGTTCCACCTTATAAGAAGTATCTTTTCTTGTCGATAATATTCAACATCTTATCGGCAATACTCAATATCTTTTCCTTTGCAACACTGATTCCTTTGCTCCAAATATTGTTTAAGGTGGATGCAGGAACAGGTGCAACGCATTACATGTCATGGGATGCTGGGTCAATAAAGGAGGTTCTGTCCAATAATGCTGATTACTATACACAGATCTTTATAACCAGTGTTGGACCAACTACCACATTATTAATTATAGGTCTGATACTTGCTTTCATGACCTTCTTAAAGACGGGTGCTTACTTCTTATCATCGGCTTCTATCATTCCAATTCGTACAGGAGTTGTACGTGACATACGTAATCAACTCTATCAGAAGATAACCTCTCTTTCACTTGGCTTCTTTAGTGAGGAACGTAAGGGAGATATAATCGCAAGGATGAGTGGAGACGTGCAGGAGATAGACAACTCCATCATGTCTTCTATCGACATGTTGTTTAAGAACCCTGTACTTATCGTCATTTACTTTACCACCTTATTAATAATATCCTGGCAGTTAACGCTCTTCACTCTTCTTTTTGTCCCTATCTTTGGATGGTTCATGGGCTATGTTGGGCGTAAACTAAAGCAGAACAGCATTACAGCACAGGGTCTTTGGAGTGATACCATGAGCCAGGTTGAAGAGACACTGGGCGGTTTAAGGGTCATCAAAGCCTTTTGTGCCGAAGCACTTATGAATGAACGCTTCAACAAAGTGAATACTTCTTACCGCAACGACATCATGCGTGTGAACATTCGTCAGCAACTGGCGCACCCGATGAGTGAGTTCTTAGGAACGGTGATGATTGTTGTTGTACTCTGGTTTGGTGGTACTTTGGTACTCGGGCAGTACCCAATTATCAGCGGACCAACCTTTATTTACTATCTTGTCATCCTTTATAGCATCCTTAATCCACTAAAGGAATTCTCCCGTGCAGGCTATAATATCCCTAAAGGACTTGCTTCCATGGAACGTGTGGATAAGATTCTTAAAGCGGAGGTAGACATCAAGGACTGTGAAAAACCAGTACATCTCAAATCATTCGAGCATGAGATTGAGTTCCGAAATGTTAGCTTTGCTTATACAGATGAGAAGGATAAAGACGGCAATCCTGTCTTACATTGGGTATTGAAGGACATCAACATGGTGATTCCAAAGGGCAAGACCGTAGCCTTGGTGGGGCAGAGTGGTAGCGGAAAGTCCACTCTCTTAGACCTTATACCACGTTATTACGATGTTCAGAAAGGTGAGATTCTCATTGACGGAATCAACGTGAAGGATTTAGGAGTGCATGACTTGCGCCAGTTGATAGGTAATGTAAACCAAGAGGCAATCCTCTTCAACGATAGTTTTAAGAACAACATCTCCTTCGGAGTGACTGCTTCTGATGAGGCAATAGAGGATGCTGCGAAGATAGCTAACGCCCATGACTTCATCACGCATAGTGAGAAAGGTTACGACACAAACATCGGTGATCGTGGAGGAAGGCTCTCGGGTGGTCAGCGCCAACGTGTGAGTATAGCGCGCGCCATCCTCAAGAATCCTCCAATTCTTATCCTCGATGAGGCTACATCGGCGTTGGATACAGAGAGCGAACGCCTTGTTCAAGATGCTCTCTATAAGTTGATGCGAACGAGAACGACTATTGCTGTGGCGCACCGACTATCTACTATCAAGAATTCTGATGAGATATGTGTGATGCACGAGGGCGAGATTGTAGAGCGAGGAACGCATGACGAACTGATGGAGATGGATGGTTATTATAAGAAGTTGCACGATATGCAGGAGATATAAAAAGTCCCCTCTCCAAGGCTCATTGTCGAATGGATGGGGGAGTAAATAGTATTATTTACAAATGAAGAGGGCGTTTCTTTGATGTGAGAAGAGCGTCTCCTTGCTATGAAGAGAGACTTTCCTTCAATGGAGGAAAGCCTCTCTTTCTTTTTAGCCTCGTGATTGCTATTAATGAAGACATGTGTTTTAAAGAAATACCTAACATGAGTTGCAAGTAAAAGAAATAATATCTATATTTGCAAACAATATCCATATCTAAAATAGATAACTAATCTTTATATACATTTAAATAGCTTGGCTTATGAAAAAGACAATCCTTTTAATGCTTGTACTATTGGCTACTTGCGTAAGTGTTAGTCGTGCTCAAACGAGTAAGTTTAACCTGACTTTCGCCACTGATTTGGGCTTGGGTGGTAAGTCATATAAGATCGTTACCCCTCATATCTCTGCCACTTATGATATTACAAAGAGGCTTTCTGCGGGCTTGAGAGTCGAAGAAGCCGTTACTTTAATGAAGTCTCAAGGGATTAAGACACACGATTTACTCACCACCTTTGGTGGGCAAGTTGGGTATGATATAGGTAAGATTTCTATCGCATCTGGTGGCGTCCTTAGTCTGCTCGTACAGCCTCGAGTAAGCGTAGGGCATACTGTTGGCGGTGGACATAACCGCGGCTACATGTATTATCAAGGTGGAATTTACGTTAGGAAAAGTAGCGGTAGCATTCGTTCAGAGCTTGGTTTAGGCGTTAGATACAATGACTATCGCAGCGACCTAAACAAAGATAAGGCAGTGTTCTATGTCTCTTACGGATTCGTTCTGAAGTAAGCTCAATTTAAAGTAAGTAAACCTTAGGGTTGACATAACTTCCTGTAAGGGAATTTGTCAGCCCTATGTGCTATGGAAACTCAATCTAGTAGCGATGTTCGTAAATAATGTGTTTTTCTTTGAAAAACATTTTGTTTTCTCGATAATATTTCGCACTTTTGCCCTTAGATATACTAACGTAAACAGAAAGAGCAACTAAAAACCATGTTAGATAAGGAGAACAAGCGCCGCACGGTGGTCTTACTTCTAATGGTATTATCCGTGTTGAACGTCTTTGCGCAGCTGTCAAGTCGAGGAAAGGATACGCCTATTTCGACAACTGACCGCTTATCCCCTGGCTCGGAATATAAGCTTATCTTTAGTGATGAATTTAATCAGCCAGATGGCACGTTACCTGATATTCAATACAAGAAAGAGCCAGATAATCCAGAACAATGGCCCTTTGACAAGTCCGATTTCTATCTGATACTTAACCAATCAGTGGGTGACGGTTCTTGGGCAAAGCCCGTTGATACTACTCATACATACCAAATGGAGATAGATTGGATACGTGTTTACCAAAGAGATAAAACTAACATAAACAAAAGGAAATAATCTATGGAAGAACAAATCGAAGTTAAAGAGCTTGATAATGTGGTCGTTCATTTCTCCGGGGATTCGGGGGATGGAATGCAGTTAGCCGGTAACATCTTCACAACAATATCCGCAACTGTGGGTAATGGAGTGTCTACGTTCCCTGATTATCCAGCTGATATCCGTGCCCCGCAAGGCTCGTTAACGGGTGTGAGTGGCTTTCAGGTGCATGTTGGTGCAGGCAAGGTATATACACCGGGAGACCGTTGTGATGTGCTCGTAGCCATGAATGCGGCAGCACTGAAGATGCAGTACAGGCATTGCAAACCGAATGGAACCATCATTATTGATACCGATTCCTTTGGTGCGAAAGACCTCCAAAAGGCAGAGTTCCGCAGTGATGACTATCTAGGTGAGATGGGTATCGACCCCGATAGAGTGGTTGCTTGCCCTATAACAAAGATGGTGAAGGACTGTTTGGCTGATACTGGCATGGATAATAAGTCCATGTTAAAGTGCCGCAATATGTTTGCTTTGGGACTTGTCTGCTGGCTTTTCAATCGTGATTTGAGCTTAGTAGATAGTTTCCTAGAGGCTAAGTTCAAGAAGAAACCAGCTGTTGCCGAAGCCAATAAACGTGTTGTAAGAGCTGGATATGACTATGGTCACAACGTACATGCATCCGTTCCGAACACTTACCGCATAGAGTCTAAGGTGAAGGAAGCGGGTCGCTATATGGATATCACGGGTAACAAGGCGACTGCCTACGGCTTGATGGCAGCAGCAGAGAAGGCTGGCTTGCGTTTGTTCTTGGGTTCTTATCCTATCACTCCAGCAACAGATATCCTCCACGAATTGGCTAAACACAAGTCAATGGGTGTTACAACGGTGCAATGCGAAGACGAGATTGCAGGTTGCGCATCGGCTATCGGTGCTGCTTTTGCTGGTGCTTTAGCTGCTACATCAACCTCTGGTCCGGGTATCTGTCTAAAGAGTGAGGCTATAAATCTAGCCCTTATTGATGAGCTACCATTGGTAATCATTGATGTACAGCGTGGTGGTCCGTCTACCGGCTTACCAACTAAGAGTGAGCAGACCGACCTCTTGCAGGTGCTTTATGGGCGTAACGGCGAAAGCCCAATGCCTGTTATTGCAGCTACAAGTCCCACTGATTGCTTCGATGCAGCGTATCACGCATGTAAGATAGCATTGGAACACATGACGCCAGTAGTGCTCTTGACCGATGCATTCATTGCTAACGGCTCTTCTGCGTGGAAGTTACCTGACATCGAAGAGTTGCCCGAGATTCATCCACATTATGCTACAGAAGAACAGAAGTATAAGTACACTCCTTACAAGCGTGACCCAGAGACGCTCGCACGTTACTGGGCGATACCAGGCACAGAGGGCTATACACACATCCTAGGAGGATTGGAGAAGGATGGAGAAACGGGTAGTATCTCAACCGATCCAGAGAATCATGACAAGATGGATAGGCTTCGTTGGGATAAAGTGGCACGTATTCCTGTGCCCGATTTACAGGTGCTTGGTGATGAGAAAGACGCCGATTTGCTCATAGTAGGCTTTGGTAGTAGCTACGGTCACTTGTATTCTGCAATGGAAGAGTTGCGTCGTAAGGGTAATAAGGTGGCCTTGGCACAATTCAAGTACATCAATCCTCTGCCAAAGAATACGGCAGAAGTACTGGGAAGATACAAGAAGGTGGTGGTTGCCGAACAGAACCTTGGTCAGTTAGCAGCCCTTCTACGTATTCGTATTAACCATTTCGCTCCTTATCAGTACAACCAAGTAAAGGGACAGCCTTTCGTTGTTACGGAATTAGTTGCAACGTTTGAGAAACTCCTTAAGGCTCCATTACCAAAGGAAGAGAGTGGTACGTTCTATACAAAGATATTGCAGTAAGACCTCTAAACATAACTTCTTTAAATTCTAAACAGATTATGAACCAATATACAGCACAAGACTTTAAGAAGGGACAACCACGCTGGTGCCCCGGATGTGGCGACCACTTCTTCCTTGCCAGCTTGCAGAAAGCAATGGCAGAACTAGGTGTTCCACCTTATGAAACTGCTGTTATCAGTGGTATCGGGTGCTCAAGTCGATTACCCTATTACGCTAATACCTACGCCATGCAGACCATTCACGGTCGTGCCGCAGCCATCTCTACGGGTGCAAAGGTAACCAATCCCAATCTTACCATTTGGCAGGTATCGGGCGATGGTGACGCTCTTGCCATCGGTGGTAACCACTTCATCCATGCCATGCGACGCAATATCGACTTGAATATGATTCTGTTGAACAACCGCATCTATGGTCTCACGAAGGGGCAATACTCCCCAACCAGTCCTCGTGGGTTCGTCTCTAAGTCGAGTCCCTTTGGTACTACGGAAGATCCGTTCCGCCCTGCTGAACTCTGTTTCGGTGCTCGCGGCAACTTCTTCGCACGTAGCGTTGCCAGCGATAACAATGAGACAATAGCCATACTCAAGGCTGCTTACCAGCATAAGGGGGCTGCCGTGTGCGAGATTCTGCAGAATTGTGTGATCTTCAACGATGGTTGTCACAACTCAGTCTATACCTCTCAAGGTCGTAAAGAGAATGCAATCTACGTTAAGCATGGCGAACCTTTGATCTTTGGAGCTAATAAGGAGTATGGACTCATGCAAGAGGGATTCGGCTTGAAGGTAGTTAAGATTGGCGAGAACGGCGTTACGCAAGATGATATCCTCGTGCATGATGCCCACTGCCAAGACAATACTCTACAGCTGAAGTTGGCTATGATGAGTAATGAAGATGGTTTCCCAATAGCCCTCGGAGTGATTCGTGATGTTGAAGCACCTACTTACGACGCTGCAGTGAACCAACAGATAGAAGAGGTGAAGGCGCAGAAGCATTATCACACGTTCATGGAAATGTTGGAAACCAATGATATATGGGAAGTAAAGTGATGTGAATCTCATTTATAGCACTTGTGTTTGTAATAGAAAATGTGTATCTTTGCGCTTAGGTTAATAATACGTTGAGCCATGCACAGATTCACAGAATTCCTACATAGCAAGTGCCCCTTGCAAGCTAATGTCAGTTCTTTACGCTCATTGTTAGCGTTAGGGACTGGCATTTTTATACTCCTTTATCTCTTCCAACCATTTGGTATTAGCAACTATTCTGGCAGTATCTTTCTGATGTGTTTGGGTGTTGGCATACTCTCGTCATGCGTTCAAGGACTCTGTTCGTTGCTTTTCTTGGGCATACCAAGGCGTAAAAAAGGATTCGTTACCAATGGTGATGTGCTGATATATTCGGTTGCAATCGAACTAGCCATGGCGTTTTCCATGACCATTTATGCCTCATTCTGCTTTGAGGTACCGCTCTCGTGGACACTCTTCTTCGTCTTTTTCTACTGGACTTTCCTAATTTGGTTACTTGTGACAGGTATCTCCACGCTGATAGGTTACAACCGAATGTTGCATAGTAGACTTGAGGAAGTGAAGGTTAAGACCAACGAGGAGCAAGTAGGAATTATGATTACATTACATGACCAGAATCTGCGTGGCGAGGACCTATCGTTGCCTATAAACAATCTCTTGTATATCGAAGCGCAGAAGAACAACGCATTAGTGTGCTACGTGGTAGACGGCAAGATAGAACGTAGGGAACTCCGCACCACATTGACCGCCTTGAAAGCCGATCTGCCGTATGATAATATCTTTCAATGCCATCGTTCCTTCCTCGTAAACATCAATAATATTGAGTCGGCAAAGGGTAATTCCAATGGTTACCTCTTGCGCTTTAAGGTGTGTCGCGATACGATTCCTGTGTCCCGCACCTTTGTTCCTAGTTTGCGAAAATACCTTAGTTAAAACCGCACCCAACCTTATTTAAAGCCCTTTTTGATAACCTTTCCAAGCCCTTCTCATAGTAGGAATGTCCCTAACAGAAGTGAGTTTGGATAGGCAAATCATTGTGTTTTTGTCAGTGCCTAACGCCATTTCTTCCTGTCGTTAGGCTATGCTTGAGGCACTCTTACCTATGTAATGATGCTCGGAATAGCGTGCTTGCGAATGCTAATTTCTATGAGTTGCGTTACAAACTAAGGGGAGTTTCATCTGTTAGACATATGCCTTCTGTTAGTTTCACCATGGTGAAACTTATGTTTCATCGTGATGAGACACTCGTTTCATCATGATGAAATCTGTGTCTCTTCATGATGAAACTGAAAAAAGGTAGCTACAAAAGAGATGGACGGGAGGTTGGAAACGGATGTAATGTATATGCAAAAGAGATGGACGGGAGGTTGGAAACGGATGTAATGTATATGCAAAAGAAATGGAAGTGAGGTTGGAAAGGGATGTAATGTATATACAAAAGAGACGAAACTGAGGTTGGAAAGGGAGCTTTAGTGTGAGTAAAAGCATTGCAGAAAAGCTGTATTGGGCTTGTAAATCATAGTATTGGATGTTGAGAATAATCGTTTTATGGGGTGGAGGTGCGCATTGATAGGTATATAATATAAGGTGCATAAAAACCTTTTACGGCTTTATGCACCTTCGTTTGTGTATTATTGACGTATTCTTTGAGGCTTATACGTTCAGTGTTTCATTCTTTTTTAGTACGCGTGATATCGTCGCAAAGAAGTCGTTTAACTCTTCCTGCTGATCCTCTTGGAAGGTATTTCTTTTCCTGATTTTCAGTTTAATTGATTCTCCTTTAATAACGAGAAAAAAGTGTTTCTGCTTTTCATCAAAGCCAGCCTGCTCTATGCTTGTCATAGGATAATAGAACATATCCCATTCAGCTTGCTCATTAGATTTGATTCTGTAGAAGCCTGGTATAGGTTGAGCGAGAGCGGATATTATGTACATGTCCTCATCATTGTAGGCAATAATTGCTGGGTCTATTTGTCCTAAACTCCCCTTAGGAATATAAAATTCTACACACTTGATATTGCTTGTATTGATAGAAGGGTACTTCTTTGTGATGAATTCCATTGCCTTTGCTGTGTAGACTCCCTTACTATTCTTACCTTTTTGCCGCACGTAGAACATAAGCGAGAAGGCAATAATACTCGCTGCAATGAACATGATGATAACTAGAACAAAAGTATGATCCATAATCTGAAAGATTTAATATGTTATTGATAAATTATTTCAACTTAACTTTTACCCAAGGGCTCTCGGGATGTTTCAAAAGCCATTTCACTACGTTACAAAAGCCTAAGACATCACGCTCCTCTGGATGAGAAGTCCAACAACAACGTCCGATGATATAGGAACGTCCGAGCTCCTCCCATGTGTCGAATGTACTGATGGCTCTTTGGTATGCTCTCTCCAGATAGTCCCACGCCTGGTCTGCATTGAGGTATTTCATTTCCACACCAACACGCACGAGATAGGCTGCGCGCCCTATATCCCATCCTATAACGTCTTTTCCTGTTATAGCATCCCATGAGGTAATCAGTTCATTAGCAAGTAAACTATCTTGTGCTGCAATATAGTTGGTTAGCATATTAAGCAAATCGCTTAAATCTCCAGCTCGTGTAATATAATGTTTATCGACAATACTTGCCATTGACCATATACGTCGTACCTCAGTGTTGATTCCGCTGTCTTCTTGTACCTCTGCCATCATTTCTTCTTTTATAACAGCAATATCAAGTGAGCGGCAACGTCCGAGCAATTCCTCTATGGTTTCGCATAATTCTTGTCGATTTGTGATACCCCAGCCTTGTTCGAGAAGTACTTTTGCACGTGAACCAATCTTAGATGAAAGTGTAAAATGGTCTCCTCCCTGCTGTCCTTGGTATTGTGCACTTAGGGAGATGCGACGTAATTGTTCGTCGGATAGTTTACTTGAATAGTTGAATAGCCCCATAGCTTTGGTTTTTAAGTTGCTGTCAAAGATACGAAAAATTCAGTTGTATAGGTAAAGGTATAGTTTTCTTTAACATTTTTACCTTCGTCGTTCTTCCTGTTATACATCACTTCGCACAGATTGAAAAGCGATTAGTCATTAGTCCCAAAAACTAGTATTTCAGCTGAGCACATAGTTATACAGCCCATAACTTGGTCGTCTGTCCCCAATATTTGGAGCTTGCTAAAAGGCTTACTACATTTGCAGCAGACAATATGTTTCACCTTTTAAAATTAGGACTTATGAGAACTTTAATTTCAAAACTCGTCGTTATCGTTGCCCTTATGTGCGCAACTAGTGTTTACGCAGCTGATGTTCAGCCTATGGAAAAGGCTTTGAGCAATACGCTAAGTAAAGTAAATGCAGAAAATGCAGAGTCTATTGTCGTTGGTATGGATGCTTTGGATCGACTGACGAAACAGTATCCTAACGAATGGTTACCGCTTTATTACAAGACGCTCTTTGCTCTTCAGTATGCTGTCCACTTCCCACAAGACAGTCATTCGGGATTATTCCTTGAGTCGGCAAAGCCTGATTTGGAGGCGTTACAAGCACTCTGTCCGACTGATCGTGTAGCCCGTTCGGAGGCATTAGTGCTTAAAGGACTCTATTACACGGCACTCATTGTACAGAATCCTATGGTGAATGGCAAGTCATATTATATGGATGCAATCATCAATTACAAGTCGGCTATTGGTGTAAATCCTGATAATCCACGTGCACATTTGCTCCTCTACATCTTCTTTGACAACATGAGTAAGATTACTGGGCAACCTAGTATGAACGAACCAAAGGAATTGACAACCATCAAGCAACTCTATGCTAGTGAGCAACCACAGGGCTTGTTACCTTCATGGGGGAAGGAATTGATGAACTTTTGTGGAATAAAGTAGCGCACACACATACATCTATCACTGCTGGGGAGTAATCCCTGGTAGTGATAGAGGTCATTAATAAGCATGCTTCCATTGAAATATAAGGTAAGTATGTTTGCTCATTTACTAGAAAACCATTACCTTTGAGACCTAAATAAATCATTTCTATAAGAAACAACTAATACTTAGCGTATGGCAAATTTACTAGATGAAGTGACGGGACCTGTTAATGAGTCAGGTCGTGACGTACATGTAATTGACAAGCAATTGGCAGTGACTGTTGGTACAGGATCAACCCTATTTCAGATTGCTCTGTGGGTGGTAATACCCGTATTGGTGCTCCTGTTTGTAGCGATAATGGGTAGTACGATGGAGAATCCGTTGTTAGTAGCAGTTGTCGGTTGTCTTGTTGGAATCCTTCCTGGTGTAATCTTTATCTTTATGAAGATATCGGCTCGTAACTATTTCCAGCAATTAGAGCAGCGTATTCAGGCTGAGGCATCAAACATCGACAACTATCTAGAACAACGTGTGCAGATTCTTCAGAACGTTGTAGGACTTGTTGAGCGTGCTATCGACTTAGATAAAGATGTGATGAAAGCCGTTGCTGCTCTACGTGGTGGTAGTGTCAATGAGACAAATCGTAACGAGGTGAGTGCGCAAGTAGGTTCTGCCTTAGGTCGCTTGTTCCCACAGGTTGAGGCTTATCCAGAGTTGAAAGCACATAGTGCCATCGCTGATGCTATGCAGCAGAACAATTATCTTCAGCGTGAAATCACAGCTGCCCGCACCGTATATAATAGTAGGGTGACCCAATGGAACACCGATATATTCTCATGGCCAACGAAGATGATTGTTGCAGCTCAGCAGGGCTACACTACTCGTATACCATTCACCGCATCGGCTGAAATACGTGAAGCTGCAAGAAGTAAGTTCTTCTAAGGATAAAAGATGGTTGAAGATATTTACGATCCACTCGATGAGTACATCAATGTCTTTCGTGACAAGTTCAAGAAGGTTAGTGAAGAAACCTTTGAGGAGTTGGCTCGTGAGGCTGCTATTGATGTAGAAGCTAATCGAGAGACGTGCCGAAAGGTCTATGATAATGAGGCAGTCTTGGCAGAAGTAAAGAATCGGATTACATGGTGGACGGTTCTTTGTGTTGTGCTATGGTTGCTCGTGATTGGCGGAGCATTGGTTATCTTGGCACAACATGAGAACTGGCCAATAGAGAATCTTTTAATAGCTGGTGCCGTGTCAGTACTCTCGCTTGTCTTTTTGTTGATGAAGGTACACCCGAGGTTGTCTGATCTCAAGCATGAACGGAATAATATTTCGGCTATACTATCCCATTTGAAGGAAGAGGCGTGGAGCCAGATGGCACCGCTGAATAGGCTCTATGACTGGGATGTTCTGACGAGAATGATGTCGAAGACTGTGCCTAGACTGGAGTTTGATCCTTATTTTACGACCCAACGTCTAGCCGATTTACGCAAGAGTTATGGTTGGGATGATTCCTTCAATGCAGAGCGTTCTGTTGTTTATTCCCATTCTGGACTAATCAATGGAAACCCCTTTGTTATCTGTCGAACACGTAAGATGGAGATGGGAACAAAGACTTACTATGGCTCAAAGACTATTTATTGGACAGAGACGGTGACGGATGGAAATGGTAATAGGCGGACGGTGCAACGTTCGGAAACCTTACATGCTAGTGTGACGGCACCTTATCCAGAGTATTTCGAACGAACAAGGCTCATTTATGGTAATACTGCTGCGCCTGACTTAGTGTTCTATCGCAAACCAAATGGCTTGGCAGGAAAAGAAGGCTCACTACGTTTTAAATGGGATAAGTACCGCTTACATCGTAAAGCACGTAACTTGAAAGATGGTGACTTTGCAATGCTAACGAATGAGGAGTTCGAAGTTGCCTTCAATACAAGTAATCGAAATAATAATCAGCAATATGCTCTACTCTTTACACCATTGGCTCAACAGAGTATGATGAAGCTATTGCAGGATGAGGAAACAGCCTTCGGTGATGATTTCGACTTTAACAAAGCTAAGATGATTAACGTCATTATGGCACGTCACATGCAGGACTTAAACCTCGATTTGAACCCTAGGCAGTATCAGGGATTCGATTATGATAAGGCACAAGAGGATTTTCATAGAATCAATGCAATCTATTTCCGTGCTATATACTTTGCTTTCGCTCCCTTACTTTGTGTGCCTATGTATCAACAGATACGTCCGCAGTCAGCAATTTATGGTCAAGACATGCAACAGAAGAGTTCGTTCTGGGAGCATGAGGCATTAGCTAATTTCTGGGGGCAAGATCATTTCAAACATCCCGATTGTGTTACAAATTGCATCTTAAAGACAGAAGAGAAACAGCAAGGGGATGGCAGTACGCTGCTGACAGTGACGGCTTATGGTTACCGAAGTGTGCGTCGCCTAACTTATATTAGTAAATATGGTGGCGATGGTAGGTATCATAATGTACCCGTGGAATGGGATGAATATCTACCTGTAGCTGGTAATGGGTGTATTCTTATGCGCGAAGATAATACACAAGAAGAAGCAAATATTTCTCAGAAGCAACGTTTAAATCATATTGGAGAAATACTTCAGAAAAGCCATCTAGATCTTTATCGACGGCATATTGCTTCGAAGGTATAAAAGAGAAGTTATATAATTGTTCGCGAAGAATCTCGATTTTGTTCGCGAACAATTTTGATTTTCTTCGCGAAGAATTTAGAGTGCCTCTTATTGCAATGTAGTAAAGGTAAAATAAAAGAACGATAGAAGTTATGGTTTCTATCGTTCTTTGTTTATGTAAGGAGAGGTTTTTGATTAGAACTAAAGAGTGTGTGTTAAGTTCGATAATAAGGTCGAAAACAAGTAAACACATAAACTTTCAGGTGCTGACAGCTATTCTTTAAATAATTGAAGGGCATAATCAAGTTGAGTATCTTTCCCTGATAAGAAGTCGTTAACCTTCATTGGTACCAAATAGTTCGGGCTTATTCCTTTCCCTTCTAATGGGAAACCCTTGGGAGAAGAACCTGACGAATGTCCTACAGGAAGTCGATAGAATATTCCGTGTGAAGTCTTAAAAAGACAAATAACACCACCTGTATCACCAGCTGAAGATGTACCAACCAACACGGCATCACCACTTTCTTTCA
>ERZ773044.493-NODE-493-length-17369-cov-145.87_pt1 | contig 17369 bp, 12 predicted proteins | sample MGYA00511897_ERZ773044 | MGnify/ENA primary metagenome ERZ773044 (study PRJEB29015, sample SAMEA2738116) | human oral metagenome | biome: human oral; feature: human-associated habitat; material: saliva | place: China | collected 2170 ...
AACTACCTGGGCTTCTCCTACGGCACCTACCTCGCCTCCGTCTACGCCGAGACCTTCCCCGGCAACACGGGGCGCATGGTGCTCGACGGCGCCATCGACCCCTCCCTGTCCCTCGCCGAGCAGGGACTGGGGCAGGCCAAGGGCTTCGAGCAGGCGCTGCGCACCTACGTGGACTACTGCCAGAACTCCACCGGCTGCCCGCTGAGCGGGGGCACCGACGCCGGAGTCCAGCAGATCCGCGACCTCATCACCTCGACCAACAGCACGCCCCTGGCGACCGGTGACCCGAACCGCACCGTGACCGGCGCGGACATCGTCGCCGCCCTGAGCGAGTACCTCTACACCACCGAGCAGAACTGGGAGCCCCTGAACAAGGCCCTCGACCAGGCCATCAACCACCGCGACGGCTCGGCCTTCGCGGACTCTGAGGAGCAGGACACCTCCTCGAAGGATGACGGCGGTGGAGCCTTCCAGGCCGTCACCTGCCTGGACTACCCGGTGGAGGGCGACAAGACGACCTGGGCCGCGCAGTATGAGCAGGCCAAGCGCGAGGCCCCGGTCTTCGCGGACTCCGCGGTCGGCATGGACCTGGTGTGCAGTGTGTGGGGGCACAACGGGACCCGCAAGCCCGCGCAGATCCATGCCCGTGGGGCTGCGCCGATCCTCGTGGTGGGAACCACCGGGGACCCGGCCACCCCGTACGCCTGGTCGAAGTCCCTGGCCGAGCAGCTCGACTCCGGCCAGCTGCTGACCTGGGAGGGCAATGGGCACACCGCCTACGGCGGCGACGCCTCCTGCGTCAACGACGCCGTCGACGCCTACCTGATCTCCGGCACCATGCCCAAGAAGGGCCTGACCTGCCACGGCAACGAGTAGGCGCGTAGCCAACGACTCAGCGGGCGGGCCGAGGTGCACTCGGCCCGCCCGCTCACGTCACTGAGGGCGTGCGTTCGACGACCGGGGCTGCACAGGGGTGACCACCCGGGAGGAACGCGCGGCGGCTCAGGCGGCGGGGGCGATCTGGGTGGTGAAGTCCTCCTTGCCCTGGTTGTCAGTGATGACGGCGGTGACGGAGACCTGCTCATCGGCGGGCACGGTGGCGGTGGCCTGGGTCCCGGTGAGGATCTCCTCGGAGCCGTCAGCGCGCTGGATGTACCAGTCGATGTTCGCGATCGTGCCGTCGGAGTCGGTGGAGGCCGAGGCGTCCAGGGCCAGCTGGTCGCCGTTGCGGGCAAGGGTGAAGGAACCAGCGGGGCGCGTGTTGTCCACCTGCGCCTGTGCCGCGGCGGGCAGCTCCTGCGCGGCGGCCGGCTGCTCCTTCAGGACGCCCATGATGGAGCCGGCGATGGCTTTGTGGCCGGCGGCGTTGGGGTGGAAGCGTCCGTCGTTGATGAGGCCGTCGAACCAGGAGGACTCTTTGCCGCACAGCTCGTGTCCGGCGAAGGAACCGGAGGGGTCGGCGAACCGGTAGCCGTGGCGCTGGGCCGCGGCCTTGGCGGCGGCGTTAATCTCGTTGGTCTTGGCGTTGATCCAGCGCTGATCCACCTTGGTGACGCCTTCGCAGCGCCCCGGTACTGGGAGGACCTGACCAGCTCCCTGCGGGGTGAACATGCGCGGGTAGCCGACGGCGACGACGGTTGCGCCCGGGGCGCGGGCGGCGATATCGGCCACGAGCGTGTCATAGCTGGTGATGTCCGCGCGCGTGGTCTTGCCGGCCAGGGCGCTGATGGCGCCGTCAACCTGCTCGGAGACCTCCTTGTTGCCGGAGCAGGTGGTGAAGGGGGCGGCGGTGATGCACTTGGAGAAGAGTGTGGAGAAGCCGGCGTCGTTGCCGCCGATGGAGAAGGTGACCAGGCTCGTGGAGGCGTTCAGGTGGTCGAGCTGGGCGGCTTCCTTCCCGGGCTGGTAGAAGTCCTTGGTGCGGGCCCCTGCGCAGGCGCCGAAGTCGAGCGACTTACCGGTCTGGCCGGCCACCTGGTGGGCGTAGGCACCCGCGGCCCGCTTGCACCCGTTACCGCCTTCGACGTCAGTCCCGCTGGCGTAGGGCGGCGCCCCGACGCCGGAGGCGTAGGAGTCCCCCAGAGCCACATAGGTGTCGGTGGGAGGTGAAGGCTCCAGAGGCGTGGCACTGCTCGAGGGACTGACGGCAACAACGCACGCGAGAGGGGCGGCGAAGACCGCTGCACCGATGCGGCGCAGAAGACGACGTCGTCCCCGGGCCGTGTGTGCTGCGTTCCGTTGTACGGACGACGGGGTGGTCGAGGAATCATGACGGCTGGGCATAGCGTCTCCTTGGGTTCCACAGACAAGCACGACACACAATACTACCGACAAGTAGAATGAATAACATTGCCACTGTGTCAGGGTGCCCCTACACCATGTGTCCGTACTCAACCCTGCAGATTCCGTTGTGGGTGCCTGCGGTGTTGTACGCGGGCGTCCAGGCGGCCTTGGGGATGGTGCCCGTGGATCTGCGGCGTGTGCTCGGGAAGCGTGAACCCCACGCTGTAGGACACCCGTCGACGGGCCAGGAACTCAATGGTCTCCTTCGTTCCTCCGGCCCCGTCGATGCGCACCAGGACCCGCCGCCCGGGCCGCGGCCCTAGTCCGGCCTGGTCCAGTGCGCGGCGGATGATCTCGACATGGTCAGCGGCGGTGCTCGACCCGGCGTTACCGGGCCGCAGCACGAGCGCCGCGCACTCACCCCCACCATCGGGGCCGTGGTCGAACCATGCGGTCAGGGGGTGGTAGCCAAACCCCTTCTTGAAGATCGGGGCCGCACCCTCTTTCTCTTAAGTGGACATTAACCAGGGTGGCGTCGACGTCGATCGCCAACGGACGCTCAGCGCCGATTCCAGCCGTTGGTGAGTGCTCGCCAGCCAGGTCCCACACTCGCTGCCGCACCGTCTTGCGAGCCCGGTTCACGGTGGCCTCGACCGCCTCGACGTGGTCGGCCAGGGTCGCCACAAGTCGCGAGACCGTCGGGTCAGAGGCAACAGGCTCCAAGACCTCCTTGTCGCACCGCAGCAGCGAAAGGTCAGACAGGCACCGGCCGCCCAGGGCCACGCACACAGCCAGATCCAAGATGATCTTGCCCGGGTCGTGCGCCGACCACGACCGCCGCCACGCAGACAGGGCCCGCGAGAACTCGTCGCCCAGGTCCGTGACCCTGCTCGTCTCGGTCAGCAGCCTCGCCCCGGCCAGCCCCAGCGCAGGAACGTCCCCGGACTCCGCACCCACAACCGGATACAACCCGCTATTCTTCACCGCGAAGGTGCTCCTCTCCTGGTTATGCACGGACCTAAGAAATCCGCACTATCACAGGAAAAGAAACACCTTCACCCCGTCTTCAACACTTCAACAATGAACAGCCGAGGTTAGCGACGTCGGACCTTCGTGCTCAGCCCTATGAGGACTCAGATCTGTTGTGATGACATGCGTTGTTCAGGTCAGAAATTGGTGCCCCAATTTCGAAAAAACGACCATTCGAAGTTTTTGTTGAAAGGGGCGCAAGTGAACGAAAAGATGAAGTGGAACATGGTTCCTCCTTTCTGAGTGTCGGTGATGCACTAAGTATATCGTGTTGGGTAACAGGGTGAATCACCCATTCGGATAGGTAGATCGGATGAGTCTGCTCAAACCAGATTGTGCCGCAGGGCGTACACCACTGCTCCTACCCTGTCCTGGACTCCGAGTTTGGCGATGATCGCGGAGACATGAGTCTTGATTGTGGCCTCGCTGAGTCGCAACCGGGTAGCAATCTGCTTGTTGGTCTTGGCGTCGACGACAAGTGTCAGTACCTCCCGTTCTCGTTCTGAGAGGGTGATCCCATGGGGGAGTGGAGAAATGCTCTGCTGTGCTTGAGTCGGCTTCGAGATGGACTCCGAGGGCTGGGCAGAACCGTTTGCCCATAGTCTGGCCTGGTCGCTGATGATGGCCGATGATGTTGGTGACAGGACGAGATTGCCTGCGACCGCCTGTCGGATAGCACCGGCCAGGGATGATGCGCCGTCCTCCTTGGCGACAAATCCGCGTACCCCCAATGCCATGGCGTCGTCGACGATGGAGTCGGCCGTGAAGGTGGTCAGGATAAGGATCGCAATATCCGGGTGCTCCTCGAGAAGTGCTTTAGCCAGTGCAAGTCCATCCATTTTGGGCATCTGGACGTCTACGAGAACGGCCTGGACTGTGCTCTCAACCTCCGAGGAGTGGAAGAGGTCGAGAGCCTCCTGGCCGTCCTTGGCTATCCAGGAAACGGCAATGTCGTCGTATTTGGAGAGAAGCTCTCTCAGCGTCTGACGAACAAGGGCGTCGTCGTCCGCTATACCTATATTGATCATGACTTATTCACTATGACTTGTGTGGGTGACTGTGAGAGAGGGATGGAGGCGGATGTCAGCCAGGTTCCGTTGTCCATCAGCGTATTCAGTGAGCCGCCGATGGTTGAAAGTCTTTCCTTCATGCCAAGGATTCCCATCCCGGAGGAAGGGAGATTATGATGCGAGGAGGATACCCCATTGGTTACTACGAGGCGAGCCTTGTTCGCTTCCCGGCTTAGGGTGATGGTGACTGGTCGATCGTAGTCGGCATGTCTAAGGACGTTGGAGCTCATCTCCCGAAGCACCCGGGAGAGGATGGCAGCTTGAAGACGGGTGTAGCGTCCATCTCCTTTGCACTGGTAGGTCACGGAATAGCCGGATGCGGATAGATCGTCGGCGACGGCACGTACGGACTCCTCAAGATCCAGCACGACGGCTCCTAGCCCGGTGGTGATGCGTGCGCGATCGGTTCGCTCGTTGTCGTTGTTTCGTAGGGCTCGCAGCACGAGTCGTAGTTCGTGAAGTGAGTCAGCCGCGGTGGACTCGATCGCCGCGAACTCATGCCGAGCGGCGACGGGGTAGGAGGAGTCCGCGGCCGCGCGCTGTGCCCGCAAGGCGGTCTGGGACATTGAGTAGGCGACGAGATCATGCATCTCACGCGCGATCTCTTCGCGGATAGACGTCAGTTGTTCAGTGGCGGCAGAGACCTCTTGATGTAACGTCACTTCCGTGCGACGCAGCATTGCTCCGGGAAGAAGGGTGCAGGATGCGAGGAACAACTGAGAAATTGCATCCGGGATAGGTCCTGTTGGGATGACGACTGCCAGGGGGATGATGAGAGCTATAATGAGGGCGATCCCAAAAGGGAAGAACAAGCCCAGATAGAATAAGAAAACGGCGTTGGTTACCACCACATCGCTGGCAGGAACGTGTGGCGTCTGAAGGAGCACGATCCAAAGGGTCAGATAACTGAGAGATCCTGATATGGGGTATGCAGGAATTAGGGACAGAGTGATGACTGTTAAGAGAAGAAAAATGAGGCGATCTGTGTTGGGTGAGCCGATGAGGGTGAGCATGAGTACTAGGTTGGTGACCCCAACCATGAATCCAACAGTGGCGTATCGCTGCTGGGACCGGGATGCATCCCATAGATACGAGCCCGACCACCAATGATGGCGGGTGGTGGCGGCATCTGATAGGTTGCTCATATAACTTTAATACCGGATGAATTATTTTGTGTCAAGCGGTTTTCGTGAACATGAAGGCGGGGTCAACACCAACCATCGTCCCGTTACTGGTGGCCTCCGGTGGTGGGCGCCGGAGGCCGGAGCGGGTGTGGGTGGTGGTAGTTCAGGCTGCCGGCGCCATGCCCCGTACCCTGCGGGCCGTCGGCACATCCGATGAGGGCGTGACCGGCCAGTGTTCGGGTGAGACCGGTGGTCTCACCCATCGAGAGCGAGAGGGCTCGCTCTGACTGGTATGCATGTCACCGTTGATTGACGGCGTCGATGTGGTGGGGCAGAACTGGGTCGGGCGCCAGGGGGGGCGGCAAGGTTGGGTGAGGGTGTCTGAGCTGCTTTGATGGGGGTGGTGTGTCGCGGGGACGGGGGCGCGGGCCCTGCCGTCGGAGTCGACCATCCGGCGGGTGCTGCAGGGCCTGGACCCCACCGACCTCAACACCCGTCTGGGGTCGTGGTTGTGCACTCATACCGGCACCGTCAACGGTCGCAGGGTGATCGCGGTGGACGGGAGACACCGTGTGCGCAGCCCGTCTGGGGCAGGCCTCGGCGCCGCTCCTCCTGTCGGTCCTGGACCACGCCACGGACGCCGTGCGGAGCCAAGCCCGGGTGCGGATAAGTCCAACGAGGTCTCCGCCGTCAGGAGCCCCTCGACCTCGACGGGGTAGTGGTCACCGTCGATGCCATGCACACACAGGTGGACACCGCCCAGCGGATCCTCGATCAGGGCGGCCTCTACGTGCTCACACCTCTAGGCGACCAGAAGACTCTGCGCAGGACGCTCAAGGACCTGCCCTGGAAGAAGGTCCCGTCCGTCTCGAGCGTCGACACCGGCTTCGGGCGGCGGGTGCGGCGTACCGCCCGATGCCGTCCAGGCACCCAAGTGGGTGGACTTCCCCGCAGCCGCTCTGGTACTCCAGGTCCGACGTACCAGGACCATCAAGGGCAGGAGGCACGTTGAGGTGGCATACCTGATCTGCTCACTGCCCATGGAGCAGGCCCAGCCCGAGCAGGTTGCCGCCTGGATCTAAGGGCACTGGGGAATCGAGAACCGGCTCCACGTCGGTCCGTGACGTCGTCTTCGATGAGGACCGCCACCAGCTGCGCACCCGCAACGGCCCCGAGATCATGGCCGCCCTGCGCACCTGACCACCCGGCCTCATCCGCCTGGTCTACGGCGCCCAAGCCGCTATCGCCTCCACCACCAAACCCCTGTCACGGCAACCAAAACGCGCCATCAAGCTCATCACCTAACCAACCACCTGACCCGACTTTGCCGACCCCCTGCGCAACTCACGGAACTTCCGCTCTCAGCTGCGCTATCTCGGCTGACTGGCGGGCATTCTTACGGTCCTGGTCGGTGGCGTGCTCCTTCTTGTATCTTGCGAACCTGTTACCCGCCGTCTGGGGGACAGGTCATACGACGAGGCGACCGAGGAGATAGTGCGTTCTTTCTCGATGACCTCACGCACCACCTGCTCCTTGAACTCCCCGGAGTATCTCGCTGCTGGCATAGTCTCCATCCTATCGACCCACAGGAAAAAATCCCCAGACCGAGAAACACCATGCACTCCATACCATATAGGGACACCCCCGTTTCAGCGGCACGCCACCCTGATTACACCAGATCAGACATCCTCACCCACCGACTTCACCGACCCGTTACCTCGCATTCAACCCAAAGGCTGATAGCCCCGTGTATTCTATACTAATTATGTTCGAGTTGTTGTAAGGACGACAAGCCTGGGAATAACAACCATGGGTTGGTGCTATCTTTGAATGTATCGATCGCCCTGACTACGCCAGCGTTTCCGGAGCAATAATCTGTGGATAGCCGCAGTCCTCCTTGCCCCCCAATAATTGCCCCTTTTCCGGACCTGCTTTTGAAACAATAAGGCGTAATTTCGTTAACTAAAATTTCAGCATTTACCGGGACGCAATCAATACCAGCAAGCGATGCAAAGTGGCGAACTAGAAGAAGTCCCGTTCTCCCCATAAAAAGTCCGCCGTTAGCGGTGCAACGCACGTCTGCAGCTTTCGCTAGCCTATTAAGTGTTCGTGATGAAAAACGCGATCGCAGTCGTTCTGAAGCCATAAGTAATGCAAAAAGAATTCCGGCTGATCCCTCGGCAAGGTATGGCATGAGTCTACCATTATCGAGTACTTGCAGGGAGCCATCTCGAGCTCGTGTGGTTAAGTCCAGGTCTCTCCGAAAGGCATTCACCGCCGTCATATGCAGGCTGTCGTCGCCCAAGAGCAAAGACGCCCTATCTAAAGCCAATCCGACACCGGACCACCCGTCAATCAATCCAGCCGCCTTGCGTGAAGATGTTTCAAAAGACACGATCGTAGATGAAGGGTCTTCTGTAATGCCTTGAAGCTGGGCAATAAGATCGGTAAGATCGTTATCCACTTTTGTATCCGGTTGTGTCATAAGCGAAGCCATTTTTGCGAGCGCTATACCTGCTAACCCTGACCTCAAACTTACATCGATAGGGCCGCTGGGACGATCCTCCTGAAATTTTGACAATTCTATATCTTCCCCGCGCTCAAGAAGTATTCCATCTATCCCAGATAAATAACCTCTAGGCATAATTTCGTCATTTTCAATTTTTGGTATAGCATCCTCTGACATTAATGCTGTTCTTATGGCATCAGTGTATGCGGCGCCCGCTAATCCTGATTCAATATTAAAATGACCTATACCAGAAAAACTTACAATGTCTCCAGGTATCCTGATCACTCCTTCAAACACGTATGCGGAAGCACGGATTCCTTCTATAAGTTGACTCTCGAGTTGATCTAGGTTTGTTTGCCGTGAATCCATCAAATAAGGTATTGTATCACTTCGCCTCGCTTCGGGGGATTCAGGCATTAAGAGCGTGTCAAAGGGAATATGGCACCCTAGAGTCTGTCGGGCCATTTTCATCTGAACTTCGATTAGTGAATCCGAGAGAGAGTTTAGCGGAACTAATGGATAAAACAACTGTGCAACCACTCTGTTGTAAGCAAACCAGTCGTTACTTTCCGGATCCGTCCCCTCCTTGGCTACGAACCCTGGCGTGCCAATAGGAAACGGGCTCGAATCTGATAAAGAACGCACTGTTTCAAGGTCGATTATTCTTGGCTCTAATTCGGGACCGATAATAATATTCATCGGCTGAAAATCGACCAATGCGTAGCCTCTTTCGTGAACTACCTGCAGCGTCTTCTTTAATTTTTTGCTTATCTGTATAGCGGAATTGACGTACTTAACGGAAGATTCGCTCAAAGCAAAAGGATAATTCTGAGCAATCCACGAATTAAGATTAATTCCATCAATATGTTCTTCAATGAGGAATGAATGTCCGCCGATTTTTCTGAATTCTTTAAATCGAACGATCGCGGGCACGCCCGCAAGTAATTTCATAGCCTCAGCCTCATGGTTAAGGCGATCAACAGCCCAACAGTTAAAGTCGTCGAGTCCGACGTAAGGTCGTGCTTCTTTAAGCACCACAGATTCTCCTGAATCACAACAATTTGCTCTATATACACCACCAGAGTTCGAAAAATGGATAACTGATTCTATTTCGTAAGGATACCAGTCGTTATCGCTTGTGTTCGGAGCGAAACGTCTTGAAATGTGTGGAACCATTTCTTCCGGAATGGACACCCATGAGGGACAACTGAAGTGTACAGACCGTCTATCCTCTTCCAAGTTTCCGTTCGGAGCGCGTAGCGCCGCTACCAACCCCGACTCGGGGTCTTCCATCACAATTCGCCTAAATGCGCCGTAACGGAAATAAATGGGAGCACTTCCCCACTGTGCATCTCCTAACACAACTGGCCCGTGGAATGATTTCAGCTCGTCACTCAGTTTCTTAAGTAGTCGGACTGCTACAGATTCCTCTTGCGGATATCCGACAATGAACTTTCCGCACTGAATGCGATCCCCATACTTCGCAAGACTTCTTCGCAAGCATTCTTGATTGCGCAAGTGTTTAAATGATGTTGCATTATCTAAAAAAATGCGGGAAGCGATGCTCAGCACCGTCTGAGCCTCTTCTGGGATAGATGAAATGTGAATCTTCCATCCTTGCTCAGCCATAGGGCTCTGATGACAGTGATGTTGCCACGGACCTTCACTGATTGATTTCCAGGAGATGTCGTTGTCAGCGTAAGTCCAGAATGAGACGTTGTCAATCTTGGCTGACTCGGCACTTAGGTTGTCTGGATCTGCGTAGAATAAACTTTGGTTGCGGCAGTACTGAAGTTCTGAAGGCCTCATAATGGATCTTCCTCTCTCATTTGATTCTGATTTTGACTAGAATTGTATGTGATGCGATGAAAACAATGAACATGAAGATCGCGGCTGTGAGGGTGATGGGAACGTCGAGGACGGGGTGTAGCCCAGATTGGGTCTCTTGCGACATGAGGTTAGTTTTCCACCAGGCAAGAGTGAGGGATATGACGAGTTGGATAATGACGACAATGACTTGAACAAAAATCTCGGATAGGTGCTCGATTCGGCGGTCGCGGGCGGTAAATCCTAATGTGAGCATGCGTACGCGAGAGGGAGCAGTTACTTGGCTATAGGCGCGTACTCCTAGGACGGTAGCGGCAGCGGCCAATAGGCAGGGAACAAGGAATATCATAGAGATAGCCTGACGCTGGTTGGTCAATGCTTGGTGGATGCCTTGCTGAATCCAAGAGTCGCGATCGGTGATCTTCTGGTAGTTGACGGAATGGGCATCGAGGGCTTGGCGTAGGTTCTGGGGCTGGGCCCCTGAAAGCCAGCGCATGAGTGAGGTGTGGGGGATCTGGCTGGCGTTGGTGGTGTAGTCCAGGATGAGGTCATTGGACAGGTATTGATTAGAGGCGATCTTGGCCACCACGGTAATTTTGTAGGTGCTGCCGTCTGGACGCAGGAGGTCAACGGTGTCGCCGACGGCGTAACGTGAACTGGCCGAGGCCGCGGCGGGGCCACGAACCTGTGCAGTATCGCCGTCAGTGACAGTCATAGTCAGTTGGGTGGGTAGGCTGCTCATGTCTGTAGCTAAGATCGAGGGTTGGTCTGCCGCGTAGGGCTCGTTGACGTCGACTAGGTCGGAGACGATGCCGTACGGAACGACTGGCTCACTCAGGCTGGCTTGAACTCCGTTCAGGTCGCTGCTGGTAGGTGGGTTGGTGAATGTGGCAATGCTGGTAGCCTTCAGCGGCCGGTTGGCCTCAACCTGGAAGGCTTGACGACCGGTGGCCATTACCATTGCAACAGGTATAACGAGGCTGAAAACTAGCACGATCGATTGGGTTGCGCTCAGAGCGCTGGCTCCACCTGCTGAGGCATTGGACAGCGCGACCAAGAAGCGGGGACGGTGGCGGGTGCCAGGCAACAGGCAGAGTGCTCTGGTAACGAATCTTAGGAAGAAGGTTCCATTAATCGTAACCAGGATTGTAGCCAGCGGGATGACCAGTAAAACGGAAATGTCAGTAGGGATGACATCGGCTGGCACCAGGGTTGTTAGGACTAGTGCCGCCAGGATAACGACGCTGGTGGCGGTTCGGCGTACCGTCTTGCGGTCGCCGGCACGTTTCTGCGCCTGAACGTCCAGTGGGCGCGTGCTGGCCACCCGCAGCACGGGCGCCAAGCCTCCGGCCAAGCCAGCGCTCACGGTGATCAGCCAGGCAACGACCAAGGCTCCTGGTAGTGGGCGGGGATCGAGAGTCTTGGGGGCCATGTTTACTGAACGTTCGATGAGAACGAACCCTATAGATGCGGGAATTCCAGCCAGGGACCCAAGGCTGCTTCCAAGTAGGACCGTCGCAGCCAGCTCGCGCACAGTTAGTCGGACAAGGTCCAGCCGGGTCATGCCCACCAAACTGAGCCGGGCCAACTCGGGTACACGCGGCTCCAGGGCGAAAGAGGCTACCGAGGACAGCAGAATGACGGTACTAAGGGCGCCCATGCCGACCACCATGGCATTGAAGCTCACCATGAGATCGAGCAGCGTGTTGAAACGCACCGCCTCGTGCGGCGGCCCCGATGAAATCCGTGATACAGAGGCTAGCTGGATTGCGTTAAGCGATGCGCTCACCACTACCCCAGTAACCGTCGCGACCGCAATGATGCCGATATAGCCGCGTCGATGGGCCGCTAAAAGAGTGCTGCGCACACCTCGAAGATTTAACTGCCCTCGTCCAGTAGGCCTTGCAGATGATTTATTGTCGAATTCCTTAGCGGGCCTGTGAGTAAGATACCTGGCGCTCATACCCGTTCACCGCCTTTCATAATGCCGAAGAGTTGCTCGGCCGTGGGGTGATAAAAGTCGTGTTCGATCTTCCCATCGACGAGAATAAGAACCCGGTCACTGCAGGCGGCGGCATCCAGATCGTGAGTCACCATGAGCACAGCTGTGCCCTGTTGGGTTAGGTGGTGGAACAGGTCGAGCACCAACTTCGAACTGACCGAGTCCAGTGCCCCGGTAGGCTCATCGGCGAACAGCACCACAGGATGCTGCGCCAGCGCCCGCGCGATCGCCACCCGCTGCTGCTCACCACCCGAAAGGGTCGAGGCTCGCTGGTCTGCCAGCTCTGTAACCCCCGTACGTGCCAGTGCGTCCTCCACAGCGCGGTCAATATCCACGCGGTGTCTCCGTGCACCCCGAGTCTCGAGTAGTAGCGGCATTCCCACGTTCTGGCGCGCAGTCAACGGCTCAATGAGGTTGTAGTCTTGGAAAACAAATCCCAACGCAGAGCGACGCAGGCGCGCTAACCTGTCCTGCGATGCTGCGGCGACGTTCACACCGGCCACCACCGCGCTACCCGAGTCTGCTCCAGTCAGACCCGAGCAGCAACGCAAAAGCGTCGACTTTCCCGAGCCTGACCGCCCCATCACCGAGACCCACTCCCCGGCCCGCACGCATAATGACACTTCGCGCAGCACCTCATGAATACCGGCCGAAGTCGCAAAGGATTTACGCAATCCTTGTACCTCCAGAGCCACACCAGACACATCCATCATCATCGTAGACTCCAATCGCCCAAAATTTCTCGCAGTTCCTCGCTTCTTATAAGACATTCATTGGGACTACCTTCTTCCTTAATTACGCCGCCGTTGATGAATATGAGGTGGTCGGCGCGTCTGACTGTGGCAGGCCTATGAGCAACCACGATAACTGTTGCATTTGGTGCGAGTTTTTCTATGGCGTTAAGCATGTATTGTTCAAGCAGGCCATCGACGTTGGATGTCGGTTCGTCGAGAATAAGTGTATCAGCCTGACACGCCAACGCCCGCGCAAGAACGAGACGCTGTTTTTCTCCTCCAGACAAAGACTGACCTCGAGGCTGGACATCACGATGAATACCTTCGAGCGTCGCAACTTCTGAAAGTCCTACGCATTCCAGAACCTCACATATTCGCTCATCAGAAATTCCAGGCCTTTCGAATCTTACATTGTCTGCAATCGATCCTTTAATTACTGTCGACGCCTGATCCACAAAACCTATACCGTCCCTATGGCCGAGTAGTCCGTTGATTGTCCCCGTATCCGGTACTAGAAAGCCCTCAATTAAATTCAAGAGAGTCGTCTTTCCTGCACCCGAGGGACCGACTATTGCGGTCGTGACTCCTCGTGGAATTGAAAACGATACTCCGTTTATAACTTTCTTTTCATCGTAGGAGAAGCAGACGCCCTTGAAGTTTATAAGGGTATTTCGTTTTTGTTTTGCTGCAGCAGGGTGATAAGGTCTGTTCTTCGGCGCGCAGAAAGTCATATGTTGTCGCAGTTCTTCGATGCGATTGCGACCAGCAGTAGCCTCTTGTAGTGAAATGTACGTAGTTAGAATTTCTTGAAATCCCGACGTGACCATTTGAAAGTACATCGTAAAGGATACTAATTGAGCTAATGAAGCGTTAGTTTTAGCAACTTCGGCAGCAGCAAACAGCAGGGCAACAATAAAGGCAGCATTGAGTGCCAGGGAAGTCAGAGGGCTGACCAGAGCATGCGATCGAGCCAACGAAAGTGAATTTCGCTGAAGTTGTTTAACGTTATGTAGAAGACGATTTTCAAATCGAGAAGTCACTCCATAGTGGCGAATCGAAGAGATTCCATCAAATACCGCTTGAACGTCCCCCGAAAATTCACTGGTGGAAGCCTGAACTTGAAACCTTAGATCGCGGACGCGAATACCGAAAAATAATGTAAGAAACAACGCTACGCTGGCACACAATGTTGCGGCAATGAAGGCAGTAGGAATCAAATATAAACATGCTATAACTGCCCCAATACAACTCACAGAAGAGGCTATTGCGCTCGATAGGATCGAGGTTACTCCCTGAGTTAAAAAGGGGGGATCGGTAACTAATCTTGTGGATAATTCTGACGTACTACGCCTCCCTAACGCTAAAATTGGTGCCTTCAATAGAAGGTCGATTAGCCCTTCTCGTATTTCGAGTACACCATTTTCTTTGAAGCGTGCGGACAAATATGTGGACGCTCCGGTCGTGAGCGCAGTTGCTATAAATGTAGCAACCAACATGGAAAGGGGGGAGACAATGCCTCGTCCAGCCGTTAAGCTTTCGATCAACTTTTCCATAACCGTGGGTTGCATAAGGCTAAGAAATGATCCCAGTATACTTATTGCAACAATAGCAATTGCTGTACCCGTCTGTCGTTGAACTAAAGTCCATGCAGACGGGCAAGGGGCGTGTAATATGTGCTTAACCATAGCAATCATTTCTACTAGTTCGCCTGACATGTGGCGGATGCTCAGCGACAATGAATTTTCTGAGCATCCGCCACATATCTAACTGTTATTCTCGACAGCCAGCGCTCCAGGTGCTCCATGAAACGTTGCACCCAGAGCTCCAGGTGCTAAGGCGCCCAGCAGGGGTCGCACCGGCGGCGGGCAGGTTCTGCAGGTCGAGAATGTTCACGATGGTCTCCTTTGCGGTTAGCTCTGACACTGAAGTATTCAGTGTCGGTGGTGGCACTAATGGCAATTTAGCCATAGTGCGTATGCCGTGTCCTTGCGGGGCTGGCAAAACCTAGTACACCATCATGTAGTTGCTCTGTCATCCGTCCATCGGCTAGCCGATGGACGGATGACAGAGCATGCTTCTGGTTGATTTAATGTCGTTAGGTTGTTCAACATTATTTGACGAACTTGGAGGGTGCTTTTGTAAAGAAAACTGCGGGATATGAGGGGGTGGTTGTGTGGTATCGAGTTGATTGGTTGCGTGATGTAATGGTCGTGACTGGATTTTGTAGCAGAAGGTGGTTATATTCATGAATGGGTGCTCACATAGGGTGTTTGCTGGGGTGCTGGCTGCTGCTGCGGGCGTGTGCCTGGGGGTGGGTGCCGCTGCGGTGCCTGCTGCGGCGCAGGCTGCGGTTCCCAAGGGGTTGGAGTCCTTCTATAACCAGACGGTGAACTGGTATGACTGCGGTGCCACCGGGGGGATGGAGGAGTCTGCGGAGGCGACGGGTTTCAAGTGCGCCAAGGTTACGGTGCCGCTAGACTACTCCAAGCCCGATGGTCAGACCATTGAGATCGCCATGAAGAAGCATGTGGCCGCCGGCTCGAAGCGCCAAGGCAGCCTCTTCATGAACCCCGGTGGCCCTGGCGCGTCAGGCGTGGAGAATGTTGAGGGGATGGTGGATTCCACCATGGCCGGTGTGCAGGGCGCCTATGACATCATCGGATTCGATCCCCGCGGTATCGGTGCGTCGACCGCCATCACGTGCACCTCTGCGCAGGCGTCCGCCGTCGCAGAGGCTGCTCCGGCTCAGGGTGGTACTGGGACGTTCGAGCAGCGAGCAGCTACCGTCTCTGCGCAAACCAAGCAGATGGAGGCGGGCTGCGCAGCCAATACCGCGCCGCCCGAGCTGCTCGACCACGTGGACACGGTCTCGGTGGCCCGGGACCTCGATGTGCTGCGGGCGCTGTCCGGGAGTGACAAGCTCAACTACCTGGGGTTCTCCTACGGAACCTACCTGGGGGCCCACTACGCCGAGCTCTTCCCGGCCAACACCGGCCGCATGGTCCTCGACGGCGCCCTGGACCCCAGCCTGACCTACAACGAACGCAGACAGGGACAGGCCCAGGGGTTCGAGCGGGCGCTGCGCAACTACGTCGAATGGTGCCACTCCGAACAGGCCGTCCAAGCCGGCCAGAGCTGCCCGCTCACCGGTGATATCGATGCGGGTGTCCAGCAGATCGGAGACCTGTTTACTTCGGCCAACAAGACACCCGTCCCCTCGTCCGATCCCAACCGTCCGGTGACGGGCGAGGACATGAAGCAGATCGTGGAACTGTTGCTCTACGCGCCCGAGAGCGCGTGGGGCGGCATCAATGAGGCGCTGGACCAGGCTATCAACCATAATGGCGCATCGATCTTCAGAATCGCAATGGACCAGGTCGCCGCTCAGCCCCCTGTGAATATGGGCGCTATGACCAGCACTAACTGCCTGGACTACCGGGTCGAGGGTGATATGGCCACCTGGAAGGCGCAGAGTGAGGCTCTGGAGAAGATCGCACCTCGCTTCGCGACCACCTTAGAAGGTGGAGACCTAATCTGCCAGTCCTGGGGGCACAGTGGAACCAAAGCGCCCAAGGCCCTCCACGCCAAGGGGGCCGCGCCGATCCTCGTCGTCGGGACGACCGGAGACCCTGCCACTCCCTACGAGTGGTCCATTGCTCTGGCCGGTCAACTCGAGTCCGGACGGCTCCTCACCTGGGAGGGCAACGGGCACCTGGCCTACGGCAACCCTAGTCACGGCCCCTGTGTCACCAACGCGGTCGACAACTACCTGCTTACCGGCACCATGCCGAAGAAGGGCCTGACCTGCCACGGCAACGAGTAGGTGCGTCACCATCGAGTGAGCGGGCGGGCCGAGTGCACCTCGGCCCGCCCGTGTGCCCCCAGTGCCCGTAAGCCCGGGCCGGATGGAGGCGGCTGGCCAGTGTCGTCGGTGCGCTACAGGTCTCCGACCTTCTGGAGGCGTTGGAGGCTGAGCCAACCCACCGGGATCGGGATCCAGAAGGTCACCAGGCGGTAGACGATCGCCGTGGACAGTGCCACCCCGTAGGGGACGCCGGCGGCGACGAGCCCGGCGGTCAGGGCGAGCTCGACCGGGCCGATACCGCCGGGGGAGGGCACGATCGAGCCCACTGTGTTGGAGGCCAGGTAAGTGATGGCCAGGACCGCGAAGGGCACCGTGTAGCCGAAGGCCCACAGGCTCGCGCTGAAGGACAGGATGTAGGACAGGCTCAGCGTGAGCGCGCCGCCCACGCCCAGGGCCAGTCGCATCGGGTTGGACATGACCCACACGAGCCGCGGCCACACCTGGCGGTAGGTGGGCTCGATCTTGGCCCAGGCCCAGGTGCGCGCCTTGGGGATGGTCAGGACCACCGCCGCCACCACGACGATGGCGCCAGCGGCGACCAGCACCCAGCCGGACGGCAGGGTCAGTCCGGTCGACTGGCCGGTCATGGCCGCCAGCACCACGAGCAGCACCACGGTGACGACGAACTGGACCACCTGGACCAGGGCCACTGTGGCCACGCCGACCGCGGTGGGCACCCCCTTGCGGTTGAGGAAGCGCAGGTTGATGGCCGCCCCGCCCACACCGGCCGGGGCCACGAGCGAGACGACGGCGCTGGCCAGGTGCACCTCGGTGGAGCGCCACAGGGAGAGCCGCTCGGGGCTGAAGGCCACCAGCGTGAGCCCCGCGCCCACGTAGGTCGCCACCGAGAAGAACAGGGCCGCCAGCATCCACCAGATGTTGGCCTGCGAGACGGCCGCGGAGACCTGCTGGAAGTCCAGCTGGGC
>ERZ773044.496-NODE-496-length-17352-cov-3.08527_pt1 | contig 17352 bp, 16 predicted proteins | sample MGYA00511897_ERZ773044 | MGnify/ENA primary metagenome ERZ773044 (study PRJEB29015, sample SAMEA2738116) | human oral metagenome | biome: human oral; feature: human-associated habitat; material: saliva | place: China | collected 2170 ...
CTTTCATAGATGGAGCCACGGGCGGAGGGGCGCTGGATGTAGTTGATGATCAGGGCGAGCAGCGACAGCACGCCCATCGAGAAGATGGCGCCAATGATGTGCAGCCAGTAGTCGAGCATGGCCGTGCGCCGGAGGGCGGCTTCACGCTGGGTCTCGATGGTGGTGGCGTTCTCGTAGGTGTAGGGCGGCATGACAGGGGGCTCTCCGTGGTCGGCGGGAAGTCACAAGGTGATCCACACCCCTCAGATGATGACACAGCCGCCCGGAATCAAGCGGCTGCGCCTTGCGGGAGCCCCCGTCTCACCATCTGTCACATCATGCGTGCCGGCATCCGGCATCCGGCATCCGGCATCCGGCATCCGGCAATCCGCTCGCAGGTCGCCGGCCCGGGAACTCAGTCCGAGAAGGGTTCCCGGCGATAGGCTCTCAGCGCGCCCTTCACCATGCGGTACAGGAACCAGCCGATCAGCGCGATGCTGCCCGGCAGGGCCAGGACGCGGGCGAAGATGACGACAACCATCAGGACCAGGCAGATGAGCGGGGTCTGGATCAGTTGCTTCAGATGGTCCTCGTAGGCCGTGTCGCGTGCGCGGGAAGAGTAGAACCAGGCCACGAGCATGACGGGGACGTTCAGCATGCCGATGGAGATGAAGGGCCCCAGGAGGGAGGCGACGTAACAGCCCAGGACGATGTTGCGCAGGCTGTCCGACTGCTGGGTGTCGATGGTGGCGGTGTTGTCCTGCATGCTTCTGTTCTCCGGCAAGGGCCGTCAGACGGGTTGAGTCGGAGAAAACTACGACAACACTGCGGCGCCGCCGAGGCGCAGGATACGGACGGGCCGGAAGGCCGACCCGAACGGTCAGGCAGGCCCGTGGAGCGGGGATGTCTTCTCAGTGCCCGGCCGTGGCGGCCGCGGCCTGCACCAGCGTGGCGTACAGCGTCTGGGCCCCCGAGGCCACGAACTGCACGCCCACGCAGATCAGCAGAAAGCCGCTGAGTCGGGTGATCACCTCGATGCCAGTATTGCCCAGCCGGGTGGTGACGGTGCGGGCGCTGCGCAGCAGCAGGAACTCCACCAGGCAGACGCCCAGCATGGCGCCCAGAACGGCCAGGTAGGCGCTGATGCGGTGCTGGAAGGTGCCCAGTTCGCGGATCTTGGTTTCCAGACCGATGACCACGGCGATGGAGCCGGGGCCGGTGATGCCGGGCAGCGCCAGCGGGAAGAAGGCGGGGTTGCTGTACTGCGCCTTGGCCACTTCCGAGACCTCGGCCTTGCCGTACAGCATGCCGTGGCCCAGCAGGGCAATGATCATGCCGCCGGCCACCCGCATGGCGCCGTAGGAGATCCCGAAGGCCTTCATGATCAGGCTGCCGGCAAACAGGCTGCCCACCAGGATGCAGAAGCAGTAGATGGAGGCCGAGGTGGCGGTGCGCCGGGTGGCGTCCGCATCCAGGTTGCCGGTGACCGAGGTGAAGATCGGCAGCGTGGCCGGCGGATTGATGATGGTGATGAGGCTGACGAAGCTGCCCACCAGGAACGCCGTGAAACTGTCTTCCACCATGGGGTCTGCCCGCCTGCCGAAAGAATACCGAAAGGCATTGTCCGGCCCAGGGCGGTGCTTGGCCAGCCCGAGCGGCGCAGTGTTGCGTAGACCGCAAAAGCATGAAAAAGCCCGCCGGGCCGAAGCCGTGGCGGGCTTTGATGGGGGAGTGAGACCGGGGCTGACCCCGGCCTTCGTCCCTGGGCTGAAGCCTCAGCCTTCCATGGCCTTGACCATGTCCTCGACGACCTTCTTGGCGTCGCCGAACACCATCATGGTCTTGGGCATGTAGAACAGCTCGTTGTCCAGGCCCGCGTAGCCGGAGGCCATCGAACGCTTGTTCACGATCACCTGGCCGGCCTTGTAGGCGTCCAGGATGGGCATGCCGGCGATGGGCGAGTTGGGGTCCTTCGCGGCTGGGTTCACCACGTCGTTGGCGCCCAGCACCAGCACCACGTCGGTTTCGCTGAACTCGGGGTTGATGTCCTCCATCTCGAACACCTGGTCGTAGGGCACTTCGGCCTCGGCCAGCAGCACGTTCATGTGCCCCGGCATCCGGCCGGCCACCGGGTGGATGGCATAGCGCACCTGCACGCCTTTCTCGATCAGCTTGTCGGTGAGTTCCTTCAGCGGGTGCTGGGCACGGGCCACCGCCAGACCGTAGCCCGGAACGATGATGACCGAGTCGGCGTTGGCCAGCATGAAGGCCGCATCGTCGGCCGAACCGCTGCGCACCGGGCGCTGCTCCTTGGCACCGCCTGCCTGGCTGGCAGCGGCCGGATCGGCACCGAAGCCGCCCAGGATCACGTTGAAGAACGAGCGGTTCATCGCCTTGCACATGATGTACGAGAGGATGGCGCCGCTGGAGCCCACCAGCGAACCGGCGATGATCAGCATCGGGTTGTTCAGCGAGAAGCCGATGCCGGCTGCCGCCCAGCCCGAGTAGCTGTTGAGCATCGAGACCACCACCGGCATGTCGGAACCGCCGATCGGGATGATGATCAGCACGCCCAGCACGAAGGCAATGGCGGTCATCAGCCAGAAGGGCGTCCAGCCCTGGGTGGCCGTGAACCAGATGCCGCACAGCACCATGGCGATGGCCAGGATGAGGTTGAGTGCATGCTGGCCGGCGAAGGTGACGGGCGCGCCCTGGAACAGGCGGAACTTGTACTTGCCCGAGAGCTTGCCGAAGGCGATGACGGAGCCCGAGAAGGTGATGGCGCCCACGAAGGTGCCGATGAACAGCTCGATGCGGTTGCCCACCGGGATGGGCTCACCGTGGCCGACGATGTTGAAGGCCCACGGCTCGGCCACGCAGGCGATGGCAATGAACACCGCCGCCAGACCGATCATCGAGTGCATGAAGGCCACCAGCTCGGGCATCTTGGTCATTTCCACCCGGCGTGCCATGACGGTACCGGCAGAGCCGCCCACCAGCAGGCCGAAGATGACCAGCGCAATGCCGGCGCCGTTGGATTGGGTGCCAGCGGCCCCCTGCAGCTTCAGGATCAGCGCCACGGTGGTGACGATGGCGATCAGCATGCCCACCATGCCGAAGACGTTGCCGCGGCGCGAGGTGGTGGGGTGCGACAGCCCCTTCAGGGCCTGGATGAAGCACACCGAGGCCACCAGGTACAACAGAACGACGAGATTCATGCTCATCAGAATGCTCCAGAAAACGATACGGGCTGCGCGATGTCAGGCTGCCGGGCAGCCGACCGCGCGGTGACGAAGGGTTGGGCCATGAGGTGCCTCATGCCTTGTTCTCCGCCTTGCGCGGTTCCTTCTTCTTGAACATCTCCAGCATGCGCCGGGTGACCAGGAAGCCCCCGAACACGTTGACGGAGGCGAGGATCACGGCCAGAAGGCCCATGCTCCTGCCCAGGCCGGTCTCGGTCAGGGATGCGGCCAGCATGGCGCCCACGATGACGATGGCCGAAACGGCGTTGGTGACGGCCATCAGCGGCGTGTGCAGCGCCGGCGTCACGTTCCAGACCACGTGATAGCCCACGTAGATGGCCAGCACCAGGATGATCAGATTGAGGATGGTGTGATTGACGAGTTCCATGTCGTGAAACCTTGTTTGTATTCGGTGAAGCCGGCCGTCCGGGCCGGCGCGGGCTCAGGCCTTCTGCTCGCGCAGCACCTGGCCGTCGCGGGCCACCAGGCAGGCCTTCACGATGTCGTCTTCCAGGTCGATCTTGAGCTTCTTCTCGTCGTCGACGATCAGCTTCAGGAAATCAAGGATGTTGCGGGCGTAGAACGCCGAGGCGTCGGCCGGCACCATGGCGGGCAGGTTGCCCACCCCGGCGATGCTCACGCCCTGGTGGCGCACCACGTTGTCGGCCTTCGACAGTTCGCAGTTGCCGCCCTGTTCAACGGCCATGTCCACCACCACCGAGCCGGGGCGCATGGATTCGACCATGGCGCGCGTGACCAGCACCGGCGCCTTGCGGCCGGGGATGAGGGCCGTGGTGATCACCACATCGGCCTGACGGATGCGCTCGGCCACGGCCTTGGCCTGGCGTTCCAGCCAGGACGGCGGCATCGGGCGTGCATAGCCACCCACACCGGCGGCGGCCTCGCGTTCCTCGTCGGTCTCGTAGGGCACGTCGATGAACTTGGCACCCAGCGACTCGATCTGCTCCTTCACGGCCGGGCGCACGTCCGAGGCCTCGACCACTGCGCCCAGGCGGCGGGCCGTAGCGATGGCCTGCAGACCGGCCACGCCGGCGCCCAGGATGACCACACGGGCCGCCTTGGCGGTACCCGCAGCCGTCATCATCATGGGGAAGAAGCGCTGATACAGGTTGGCGGCGACCAGCACGGCCTTGTATCCGGCAATATTGGCCTGAGATGAGAGGACATCCAGGCTCTGGGCACGCGTGGTGCGCGGGGCAGCCTCCAGGGCGAAGGCCGTCACACCCGTGGCGGCCAGGCGTGCCAGGCCGTCGGCATGGTGGGGGTTGAGCATGCCCAGCAGGGTGGAGCCTGCCTTCAGTTGGGGCAGCTCTTCTTCCATGGGGCCGCGCACCTTGGCCACCAGCTCGGCGCCGAAGGCACCGGCGGTGTCCACGATCTGTGCACCGGCTTCCTCATAGGCTGCATCGGTGATGTCGGAGGCTACACCGGCCTCACGTTCAACCAGCACTTCGTGGCCCGCCTTGACCAGTTTCTTGACGGTCTCTGGCGTGGCGGCCACCCGGGTTTCGCCTGGACGTCGCTCTTTCGGGATCCCGATTCTCATGGGCAGATCCTTTCTTGGGGGGTTTCTGGGGCCTCCGGCTCATGCCGCCCCCGGCAGGCTGGCTGCACGCGAGGAGGCAGGGGTGACCGGAACTTCCCTTAAGGGTTTCCATAATTTTCTACAATGTTCGCATGAAACGTACATTACCGGACGGAGAAGGCCGTCAGATCGTTGTAGGGCTCTCGGGCGGTGTCGATTCTGCCGTCAGTGCCTGGCTGCTGAAAGAGGCGGGCTGGCAGGTCACCGGCCTGTTCATGAAGAACTGGGAAGACGACGATGACAGCGAGTACTGCTCGTCGCGCCAGGACTGGCTGGACGCGGCCAGCGTGGCCGACGTGATCGGCATCGACCTGGAGGCCGTCAACTTCGCCGCTGACTACCGCGAGCGGGTCTTCAGCCTGTTCCTGCAGGCCTACGAGGCCGGCTTCACGCCGAACCCCGACATCCTCTGCAACGCCGAGATCAAGTTCAAGGCGTTTCTGGACCATGCTCTGGCGCTGGGGGCAGAGCGCATCGCCACCGGCCACTACGCCGGCAACCGCATCGGGGCTGACGGCCGGGTGCAGCTGCTGCGCGGCGCGGATGCCAACAAGGACCAGAGCTACTTCCTGCACCGGCTGAACCAGTATCAGCTCTCGCGGGCCGTCTTCCCGCTGGCGGGCATCACCAAGCCCGAGGTGCGCGAGATTGCCGCACGCATCGGCCTGCCCAACGCCACCAAGAAGGACTCCACCGGCATCTGCTTCATCGGCGAACGCCCGTTCCGCGAGTTCCTGTCGCGCTATCTGCCCACCAAACCGGGCCCGATGGTCGATGACCGGGGCGTGCAGGTGGGCGAGCACGTCGGGCTCTCGTTCTATACCCTGGGTCAGCGCAAGGGCATCGGCATCGGTGGCCGGCGCGACAACGCCGACGGCACGCCCTGGTTCGTGGCCGGCAAGGATCTGGCCAGCAACACGCTCATCGTGGTGCGCGGGCACGACCACCCCTTGCTGCTCACGCAGCGCCTGGCTGCACGCGATGTCCACTGGATCGGTGCGGCTCCCGAGCCGGGGCGCCCCTACGGCGTGAAGTGCCGCTACCGCCAGCAGGACGCCGAAGGGTGGGTGCAGCCCCCATCGCCGGAGGAGGGCGCCGCCACGGACGCGACCCCGGCAGGTGCATCGACGGCGGCCACCGGCGCCGAAAAGCCCCCCTCACGCATCGAGGTGGGCTTTGCAGAGCCGCAATGGGCCGTCACCCCCGGCCAGTCCGTCGTCTTCTACGATGGCGAGGTCTGCCTGGGCGGGGCCGTCATCGACCGGCAGGGCTGAAGGGGGCGGCTGCCCGCTTCCCGTGGTTCGCGTCCGCGCCCCCAGGCACGGAGCCTTGCATTGGGTGTCGGGCGCCTGACGCCTGAGGGCCGCCAGCAGGCACCCTGCATCCGGCCGACCGTTCCATCCATTCGTCCGCGAGCCATGGCGCCGGACCTGCCCAGGCGCCAGAATCCGCCACATGGACACCCTGGGCACAGATCGAGACCTTCCTGCACCCGGCGCCAGAACGGCGCGGGGGGGCGCGGCACGTTTGCGCCCCGTGATGGTGCGCCGCCAGCGCCGCCGCCTGCTGCAGCTCATGACCATCGGCCTGGGCGTCCTGCTGGGGCGTCCGGTACTGGCCACCACGTCCCGGCGACCCCTGGGGCCCATCTCGGCGGGGCAGCGCACGCTGATCACCGAATTCCTGCTGGTCCACACCCAGCTGCTGGCCGGCTATGTCCTGTCCGGCGCGGACGGCCAGGCCAATCATGCCACCCTCGACAGCCTGCGTCGCCAGGGCGACGGGCTGATGCAGCGCATCAAGCGCGAGTTGTTCACCCGTATCGAGCGGGGCGACATGGCCCAGCTGGAGGCCCGCTGGCGTACCGTGGCCGATGCCACCCGCACCCGGCCCACGCTGGACATCGCCCGCCTGATGCTGCCCATGGCGCAGGAAGTGGCCGCCCCGCTGGGCGCCTTGCTGCCGCCAGTGGACATCAAGGCCGCAGGCGGCAATGAGGGCAGGGCGCGTCGGCGCCTGCTGATGAGCCAGCTGCTGCTGGACGGCGTCAGTGCCTGCTGGTCGCAGGACCTGACGCACTGGGATCAGATGGACGAGCGCCGCGTGATGCTGGAGAAATGGCTCAATGCCGTGGCCCAGCAAGGCACGGGCGGCGTGCGCCTGCTGGCTCAGTGTAACCTGTTTGCCAGCGCACTGCCGCTGCGCAATGCCCACTGCCTGCCGGGTGCGGCCCATACCCTCCAATCCGTGGGCGAACGGCTTTACAAGCTGCTGTAGGGTAAGATCGGGGGCTCTTCCGTACCCGTCCGAAGCTCCCGATCATGACCGCCGACACGTCCGCTCTCGATGCCCTGTCTCCCCTGGATGGCCGCTATGCCGCCAAGGTCGCGCCGCTGCGCGCCTACTGGTCCGAGGCCGCCTTCATGCGCCACCGCGTGCAGGTGGAAGTGGCCTGGCTCATCGCCCTGTCCGACGCCGGCCTGCCCGAACTGAAGCCCTTCAGCCCGGCCGCCCGCCAGCGCCTGGAAGCCATCGTGCAGGACTTCGGCAGCGCCGACGCCCAGGCCATCAAGACCTTCGAGCGCACCACCAACCACGACGTGAAGGCCGTCGAGTACTTCCTGAAGAGCCGCGTGGCCGACGACGCCGAACTGGCCGCCGCCAGCGAGTTCATCCACTTCGCCTGCACCTCCGAGGACATCAACAACACCTCGCACGGCCTCATGCTCAAGGGCAGCCGTGAAAAGGTCATCCTGCCGGCCATCGACGCCATCATCGACACCCTGCGCGGCATGGCGCATCAGTACGCCGCCCTGCCCATGCTGTCGCGCACCCACGGCCAGCCTGCATCGCCCACCACCCTGGGCAAGGAAATCGCCAACGTCGTTCAGCGCATGCAGCAGGCACGCGCCCGCATCGCCGGCGTGGCCATCCTGGGCAAGATGAACGGCGCCGTGGGCAACTACAACGCCCACCTGTCCGCCTACCCCGACGTGGACTGGCCCGCCTTCTCGCAGCAGGTCGTCGAAGGCCGGCTGGGCCTCACCTTCAACCCGCTCACCACCCAGATCGAGCCGCACGACTACATGGCCGATCTCTTCCACGCCCTGGTGAGCTTCAACACCGTGCTGCTGGACCTGTGCCGCGACATCTGGAGCTACATCTCCATCGGCTACTTCACCCAGAAGCTCAAGGCCGGCGAAGTGGGGTCCTCCACCATGCCGCACAAGGTCAACCCCATCGACTTCGAGAACGCCGAAGGCAACCTGGGCCTGGCCAATGCCCTGCTGTCGCACCTGGCCCAGAAACTGCCCGTCAGCCGCTGGCAGCGTGACCTGACCGACTCCACCGTCCTGCGCAACGTGGGCGTGGCCCTGGGCTACAGCCTGCTGGCCTACGACTCCGCCCAGCGCGGCCTGGGCAAGCTGCAGGTGGCCGAAGCTGCCCTGGCTGCCGACCTGGACGCCAACTGGGAAGTGCTGGCCGAACCCATCCAGACCGTCATGCGCCGCTACGGCGTGGAAAAACCCTACGAGAAACTGAAGGAACTCACCCGCGGCCGCCACATCGGCCAGGCGGACCTGTCCACCTTCATCGACGGGCTGGACATCCCCGAAACCGCCCGCGCCCAGCTGCGGGCGCTCACGCCGGCCAGCTATATCGGCCGGGCCGAGGCGCTGGCGAAGAAGGTCTGACGATCACGGTCATGGAGAAGGCCCCGCAGCCTGCTGGTCCTGGCAGGTTGCGGGGCCTTTTCATGGGGGCGGGATGCCGTGGCATCAGGTCCGCTGCAAAGCGCAGGGACGGAATGCCTCATCTGACCGTGTGCTTCTTCGCGATCTCCACCACCTTGTCCACCCGCTGCGTGTAGCGCGGGTTGTCGGCCAGGTAGTCAGTCGTCATCCAGGTGTCGACGATGACCTCGGCGATGGCCGGGCCGATCAGCTTGCCGCCCAGACACAGCACGTTGGTGTTCGAGTGCGAGCGCGCCAGCCCCGCGCAGAACGGATCCTGCGCCACGGCCGCATACACGCCTGGGATCTTGTTGGCGATCAGGGCGCTGCCGTAGCCCACGCCATCGATGAAGATGCCGCGATCCACCTGCCCGTCACTTACTGCCAGCGCCGCCGGGTAGATGAAGTCCGGCAGGTCGCAGCCTTCCTCGGAGAACGGCCCGAAGTCCACCACCTCGTGGCCCTGGCTCTCCAGCCGTTTCTTCAGCGCCGCCTTCATCGCAAATCCGGCGTGATCGCCCGCCATGGCTATCTTCATGTCCGTGCTCCGTGTGGGTGAGAGGGAAGAAGCAAGTGTGCCCCAGAACCGTCCCGCCGGCCGGGCATGCCCGGGCAAGGGGGCATGGATTAGAGGGCGTCAGGCCTTGCGCGCCTTTGTAATATATGAATGGTTATCATCCGCTACAGAGATGATGTAGCATTCGCATGCTGACGCTGACGCTGCGGTCCCGATTCCGGTCCAGACCCCGGCAAGGCACGCAGCCATTGTGGCTGACGGCAGGAAGGAGACCCGCCATGCACTCATTCGATCCAGGCAAGCAGCGGACGCTGCGATGTCCGATGCCATGACCTTCCGCGTCATGGATAATGAATCAGAACACAATCAAGAATCAAGACGACCAACCCAGGTGAGGAAAACCATGAAAGCACTCAACGCCACCCTGCTTGCCCTGTTGCTGGGCGCATCGGCATCCGCGTCCGCCCACAGTCTGTGGACCCAGGGCGAGAACAAGGATGTCTTCGAGGCCGACCTGATCTACGGCCACGAGTTTCCCAAGCCCGAGGTCATTCCCGAGGCGCGGCTGGTGCTGTTCGAGGCACCGCAGGTGATCAGCGCCAACGGCACGCAGACACTCGTGCAGTCGGGCGAGAACTACCACTATCGCCATTCCGCCAAGCTGGGCAAGGGCACGCACGTACTGCTGGGCACCTACAAGCCCACGTATTGGACGAAGAAGGCCGATGGCAAGTGGGCCATGGCCAAGACGCGCGCCGACTTCCCGGATGCGCAGAGCTGCGGCCTGTACTCGATGAGCGGCAAGAGCTTCGTCATCATCGACGATGACGGCGCCTTCGCCACCAAGCCGCTGGGCAAGGGCTACGAGATCACGCCGCTGGCCAGTCCCAACGACATCAAGGTCGGTGAGCTGGCCAAGTTCCGCGTGACGCTGGACGGCAAGCCGGTGGCGGAGGCCAAGGTCGTGGGCAGCCCGGCCGGCTTCAATTCGGAAGAGGTCGAGATCGAGGCCTTCTATGCCGAGACCGACAAGAACGGCGAGTTCTCGTTCCGGGCGCTGAAACCCGGTCCCTGGTACCTGTCGTCCGAGGTCGAGCAGGCACCGAAGGATCCCAAGGTCTGCGACAAGGTGGTTGACGAGTTCACGCTGAGCTTCAACGTGAAGTGATCCGGATGACGGGCCGTGCGCTTGTGCCGGCCCGTCGCTGCCATCAGCGCGTCCGCCAGGTGATGGGCCGCGACACGGTGCCGGTGATGTTGCCGTACCGGTCCGTCACGTTCTTCTGGTGGCGCTCGGTCACGCGCTGGCCCAGATAGGTCAGGGCCTGGCCGGCCTTCCAGTTCTGCGGCACGCGCCACTGGGCGCAGCTCACGCGCGAGAAGTCGTCGACGCCCACTTCGGTGCACAGGTTGAAGTCCGACGACTGGCGGCCCCGCTCGGCGCGCATCACCACCTGTGTGGTGCTGTTCTGGTCCTCCCAGCTCAGGGACTCGGCGCCGTACATCAGCACCATGTTCCGCTTCAGGCTCCAGGGCTGGCCCAGCTGCATGTGGGTGGCGTAGGCCTGATAGCGGGTATAGGCGCCATCGGCGATCTCGCCTTTCTCGATCCGCTGCACGGTATCGATCTTCAGCAGCTCGGCATCGGCTGCGGCCTGCTCCAGGTTGTCCGGCAGCTTGTTGGCCGACAGGCCCGTCATCACGCGCACCGAGGCAAAGGTGTCGCCGTCACTGATCTTGTCCAGGGACACGCGGTAATCGTTGAAGAAAGGCTGGGTGATGCCGTTGCCCGTTTGCGTGGCCTTCACCGACTGTTCGATCTTGATGACCGGGGGCTCGCCCTGTTCGCGGGTGCGGGCTTCCACCGTGCCGGCATTCTGCGTCAGCGCCGTAGCCAGCACGTCGCCCCGGATACCCGTGCTGGAGATGGGCTCCGCCTGGTTGTCGGTCAGCAGGCTTTCAGGGGGCAGGGCGGTGGGCAGCGCAGCGATTGCCTTGGTGGTGGCTGACTTGGTCGTTGCTGCATTGGAGGCGCCTGCATCACCCGATCCGTCGTGGCTGCCGCAGGCGGCCAGCAGGGTCATGATCGAGAGGCTCAAGGCGAGTCGTTTGAAGGTAGCGTTCATGTTGCCTGTCTATCCATCGGGGACCGGTCGTTCTCTGACGCTTGCCCCGTCCTGTGATTACTTCGTTTATGAAAGGTGAAAGGCCCTGTTTCTCGGGCTTTTCCCATCGTAGATAAGCCGCCGCCATCACACCGAAACGACAGGTACAAAAAATGTGTCATGTCGAACAAGTGAACAGTTGAGGCCCGGAACTGGTTACGAGAGGCCGTGTGCGCGCAGATTTGCTGACGACTTGTTGCCGATTTCTGGTAGTCGATCTGACGAAAGATGTCGTGTTATGTCGCCATCAGGGTGTCATTCGGTCGGTATCGCGGTCTTCCTGAGCGCCGTGCTGGCCCACTTCGGCCGGCCCATCTACGGGCAGTGGTTCCGCCACTGACCCGTCGGGCAAGAAAAAGGCGCCAGGACCTAAGTCTCTGGCGCCTTGGGTGATCCCGCAAAGCCGGTCCCTGGGGCCGGCTTTTTCGTCCTCAGGGCAGTTCCACCTCGGTGGCGTCCTTCTTCTTCACGGGCTTGACCAGGTCCTCACGCTTGAGGCCCAGGCGCATCACGATGGCAGCAGCCACGAAGATGGAGGAGTACACGCCGAAGCAGATGCCGATGGCCAGCGCCAGCGAGAAGTAGTGCAGCGTGGGGCCGCCGAAGAACAGCATCGACAGCACCATCATCAGCGTGGACGTGTGGGTGATGACCGTCCGCGAGGTGGTGGTGGTGATGGCGTGGTCCAGCACCTGGGCGGTGGTCATGTTCCGGGCATGGCGCTCGCGGAACTTCTCGCGCACCCGGTCGAAGATGATGACCGACTCGTTGACCGAGTAGCCCAGCACCGCCAGCACCGCGGCCAGCACCGACAGCGAGAATTCCCACTGGAAGAAGGCGAAGAAGCCCAGGATGATCACCACGTCGTGCAGGTTGGCGATGATGCCTGCCACGCCGAACTTCCATTCGAAGCGGACGGCCAGGTAGATCACGATGCCGGCGATCACCACCAGAAGCGCCATGGCGCCGCTGGTGGCCAGCTCCTGACCCACCTGCGGGCCCACGAACTCGTTGCGGCGCAGCTCCACCGACGGGTCATGCTGCTTGAGCGCAGCCAGCACCTGCTCGGCCTGCTTGGCGGCCGAGACGCCTTCCTTCAGCGGCAGGCGGATCAGCACGTCGCGCGAGGTGCCGAAGTTCTGCACCTGTGGCTCCGAGAAGCCCATTTCCTCGATGGCCTGGCGGGTCTTGCCCAGGTCGGCCGGCTGTGCATAGCTGAACTCCATGACCGTGCCGCCGGTGAACTCCACCGACAGGTTCAGGCCGCGGGTGAACAGGAACAGCACCGCCAGCAGGAAGAAGACGATCGAGATGGCGTTCAGGATCGTCACATGGCGCATGAACGGGATGTCGCGCCGGATCTTGAAGAGTTCCATGGTGTGCTTGCTCCCTCAGCGCTTGGCCGGTTTCGGATCATCCAGGTGCCAGTCGCTCTGGCCGACGGACAGATGCTTGACGCGCTTCTTGCCGCCATACCAGAGGTTGACCAGCCCGCGCGAGACGAACACCGCCGAGAACATGGAGGTGAGAATGCCCAGACAGTGGACCACGGCAAAGCCCTTGATGGGGCCCGAACCGAAGGCCAGCAGCGCCAGGCCCGCAATCAGCGTGGTGATGTTGGCATCCAGGATGGTGGCCCAGGCGTGCTCGTAGCCCGCGCTGATGGCCATCTGTGGCGAGGCGCCCTTGCGCAGCTCCTCGCGCACACGCTCGTTGATCAGCACGTTGGCGTCGATGGCCATGCCCAGCGTCAGCGCGATGGCCGCAATGCCGGGCAGCGTGAGTGTGGCCTGCAGCAGCGACAGCACCGCCACCAGCATCAGCAGGTTGAAGCCCAGCGCCACGGTCGAGAACAGGCCGAAGAGCAGGTAGTAGACGATCATGAACACCGCGATGGCCAGAAAGCCCCACGTCACCGACTGGAAGCCCTTCGAGATGTTCTCGGCACCCAGGCTCGGGCCGATGGTGCGTTCCTCGATGATGTCCATCGGGGCCGCCAGTGCACCGGCGCGAAGCAGCAGCGCCAGGTCGCCGGCGTTCTTGGCCGAACCCATGCCCGTGATCTGGAAGCGGCTGCCCAGTTCGGACTGGATGGTGGCCACCGTCAGCACCTCGCCCTTGCCCTTCTCGAAGAGCACCACGGCCATGGGCTTGTGGATGTTCTTGCGGGAGACTTCGCGCAGGTGGCGGCCGCCGGCCTCGTTCAGGCTCACGGCCACGGCAGGCTGCTGGTGCTCGTCGAAGGTGGCCGAGGCATTGGTGAGCTGCTGGCCGGTGAAGATGGGCTCACGCCGCAGCACCACCGGGGCACCACGCCCCTGGCGGAACAGGTCGGAGCCGAAGGGCACCACGCCGTTCTCGCTGGTCAGGGCACGCTGGGCCTCGGGGCTCATGTCCACCAGACGGGCTTCCAGCGTGGCGGTACGGCCCAGGATGTCCTTGGCACGCGCCGTGTCCTGCACGCCGGGCAGCTGCACCACGATCCGGTCGGCACCCTGGCGCTGGATGACCGGCTCGGCCACGCCCAGTTCGTTGATCCGGTTGTTCAGCGTGGTGATGTTCTGCTGCACCGAGTTGTCCAGGAAGGTGCGCATGGCCGACTCGGTCAGCGTCAGCAGCAGCTGCGAGTGATCGCCACTGCCCCGTTCCTGCACGGCCAGGTCGGCCTGGTTGTCACGCAGCAGCTCCTGGGCGCGGGTGCGGGCATCCTCGCTGGCAAAGTCCAGCACCAGCTGCTTGCCATTGCGCTTGATGCCGTTGTGGCGCACCTTGCGGTCGCGCAGCAGCGTGCGCACGTCGGCCATCGCGCTGTCCAGGCGCTTGTTCAGCGCCTCGGTGGTGTCGATCTGCATCAGGAAGTGAACACCGCCGCGCAGGTCCAGACCCAGGTACATGGGCAGGGCGTGCAGCTGGGTCAGCCACGTGGGCGAGGCCGACAGCAGGTTCAGCGCGGTGATGTAGACCGGATCGGCCGGATCCGGGTTCATCGCCTTCTCCAGCACGTCGCGGGCGCGCAGCTGGGTATCGGTGGACTCGAAGCGGATCTTGACGGAGTTGTCGTCGCGCAGCACCCCCGTGTTGGGGATGCCGGCCTTGTCGAGCGCGGCCAGCGCCTGGCTTTCGGTGGCCGCGTCGACCTTGATGGTCGCCTTTTGGCTCGATATCTGAACCGCTGGCGATTCGCCGTAGAAGTTGGGGAGGGTGTAGATCAGGCTGAAGATCAGTGCCAGCCCGATGAGGGCATATCGCCAGAACGGATATCGATTCACACTCAGATGGCCTTGATGGTGCCCTTCGGCAGAAGGGTCTGGACAGTGGACTTCTGGAAGTTCATTTCGATGGACTTGTCGCCAGAAGCAGAAACTTCGACGGTAACATAGGCGTCACCGACCTTGGTGACCCGGCCGACGATCCCGCCAGCCGTCACCACTTCATCGCCTTTTTGCAACGCTGCCAGCATGTTCCGATGCTCCTTGGCCCGCTTCATCTGCGGACGGATCATCAGGAAATACATGGCCACGAACATCAGGATGATGGGCAGAAAGCCCAGCAGCTGGCTTTCGGCGCCGGCGGGAGCGGCAGTCTGCGCGTAGGCGGTGGAAATCACGATAGGGTTCCTTTCAGGGTTGAAGGGATGGATGGGTGAACCCGTCATTATAGCGACGGGCCGTCTGCCGGGCGGTCGCTGCCATGGCCGGCGCTGCGGTATCGCGGGAGGCAGCCGAAGCGATCGCCCCCGGAATCATTCAAGCTTTACGGCGCGTTATGGCGCCGTAAGGACGCGTCGCCTCAGCCGTCCAGCCCGCGCTGGCGGTCCTTCAGGAAGGCGGCGTGGAAGGCCGCAAAGCGCCCTTCGGCAATGGCCTGCCGTGCCTGGGCCATCAGGTCCAGATAGAAGTGCAGGTTGTGCACCGTGGCCAGGTGGGCGCCCAGCATCTCGCCCACCCGCTGCAGGTGGTGCAGGTAGGCACGCGAATGGTGGCGGCAGGTGCTGCACAGGCAGGTCGGGTCCAGCGGGCGCTCATCGTCGCGCCAGCGGGCGTTGCGGATCTTCAGGTCGCCGAAGCGGGTGAACAGCCAGCCGTTGCGGGCGTTGCGGGTGGGCATCACGCAGTCGAACATGTCGATGCCGCGGGCGATGCCGTCGAGCAGATCCTCGGGCGTGCCCACCCCCATCAGGTAGCGGGGCCGGTCGGCGGGCAGCCGGTGACCGATGTGGTCCAGGATGCGCAGCATGTCTTCCTTGGGCTCGCCCACCGAAAGGCCGCCCACCGCATAGCCCTCGAAGCCGATGTCCGTCAGGCCCGCCAGCGACTCGTCGCGCAGGTCCTCGAACATGCCGCCCTGCACGATCCCGAACAGGGCGTTGGGGTTCTCGCCGCGCAGGAACTCGTCGCGGCTGCGGCGTGCCCAGCGCAGCGACAGCTGCATCGAGCGGGCGGCCTCTTCATGGGTGGTGGGGCGGCCATTGATCTCGATCGGCGTGCATTCGTCGAACACCATGGCGATGTCCGAGTTCAGCGCCCGCTGCACCTGCATCGAGACCTCGGGCGTGAGGAACAGCTTGTCGCCGTTGATGGGCGAGGCAAAACGCACGCCTTCTTCCGAGATCTTGCGCAGATCCCCAGGCTCCAGACCTGGAAACCGCCCGAATCGGTCAGGATGGGACGCTGCCAGCCGTTGAAACCGTGCAGCCCGCCCAGCTTCTCCATCACGGTCGTGCCGGGCCGCAGCCACAGGTGGAAGGTATTGCCCAGAATGATGCGCGCGCCCACCGCCTCCAGGTCGGCCGGCGACATGCCCTTGACGGCGCCGTAGGTGCCCACCGGCATGAAGATCGGGGTTTCGATTTCGCCATGGTTGAGCCGCAGCGTGCCCTGGCGGGCCAGGCCGTCGGTGTGGTTCAGCGTGTAATGCAGCATGACATGATGGAAGGAGGTGATTATTGAAGGCCCGGGATGATCCCGGATGGGGCCAGGTCAGGCGTCCCCCTCCACGGGGGCACGATCCAGCAGCATGGCATCGCCATAGCTGAAGAAGCGATAGCGCTGCGCGATGGCGTGGGCGTAGGCGCGGCGGATCGTCTCGCGGCCCGCAAAGGCGCTCACCAGGATCAGCAGCGTGGACTTGGGCAGGTGGAAGTTGGTGAACAGCCGGTCCACCACCCGGAAGCGGTAGCCCGGGGTGATGAACAGATCCGTCTCGCCACTGCCGGCCACGCCGCCGCTGGCCTCCAGCGCCCGCAGTGCCGTGGTGCCGATAGCCAACACCGGCCGTCCTTCGGCCTTGGCGCGGGCGATGGCCTGCGCCGTCTCGGGCGACAGCGTGTAGCGCTCGCTGTGCATGTGGTGCTGCGACAGGTCTTCGGTGCGCACTGGCAGGAAGGTGCCCGCACCCACATGCAGCGTCAGGTGTGCGCTTTCGATGCCGCGCGCCTGCAGCGCCGCCAGCAGCGCCTCATCAAAGTGCAGGCCGGCCGTGGGGGCGGCCACCGCGCCTGGCTCGCGGGCGAACACGGTCTGATAGCGTGCCTCGTCGGCCTGATCCGGCTGGTGCTGGATGTAGGGCGGCAGGGGCAGCTCGCCCAGCCGCTCCAGCACCCCGGCTGCCGGTGCATCGAAGCGGATGCGCAGCATCATGCTGCCCGGCTCGCGTGCCGAGACGACCGTGGCGCCCTCCGTGGCGTCTTCCGGCCCGAAATACAGCCGGCTGCCCGCCTTGGGCGGGTGGCTGGCGCGCACCATCGCCAGCACCTCGTGCTCGCCGTCGATGCGCTCGACCATCACCTCAATGCGCCCGCCACTCTCCTTGCGCCCGGCCAGCCGCGCATGGATGACTCGCGTGTCGTTGAACACCAGCAGGCTGCCGGGCGCGATGAGTTCCGGCAGATCGGCGAGCTGCCGGTCGGCAGCGGTGGCCTCGGGCAGCCGCATCAGCGTTGCCACGTCCAGCAGCCGCCCGCCGGCGCGTTGCTCGGGCGGGTACTGCGCAATCAGTTCCTCGGGCAGGTGATAGTCGAAATCGGACAGCTTCATCGGGATGGATCAGGAAAAGGGGCGGGCATCACGGAGCGGGGGAAGGCGGCGCGGGATGGCCTCATGCGGAAGGG
>ERZ773044.497-NODE-497-length-17303-cov-147.787_pt1 | contig 17303 bp, 18 predicted proteins | sample MGYA00511897_ERZ773044 | MGnify/ENA primary metagenome ERZ773044 (study PRJEB29015, sample SAMEA2738116) | human oral metagenome | biome: human oral; feature: human-associated habitat; material: saliva | place: China | collected 2170 ...
ACAATGGCACCGGCGTACTCCGTCGCACCCTGCCCCTTCTCGGAACTACGGAGACGATCAGCGATATCCATCATCCAGACACGAGCACGGACCTGTGCGGCGAGGATCGAATTTGACATGACAACTTTCCTTCCTGCGTTGAATCCTCGAGCCGGAAACTGCCTCCGAACGAGAATCACGATCGAACCGAGGACCTGTACCTCGTTGACGTGCACAAGGTTAACGAGCCGACCTGCCGCAGCCCTAGGGGCGGGCGCCCTCTTCAACGCCCCTAGGTCCCACACGATCTATGAGGCCTCTGCCTCACGCCAGGCGATGATCGCCTCAGCACGGTTGTGCACGCCGAGCTTGACATACGCGGCGTTGAGGTAGTTCTTCACCGTACGGGGTGCAAGGAACTGCTCCTCGGCGATCTCCTTGTTGCTCTTGCCACGAGCGGCCGCCTCCAGCACCTCTGCCTCTCGCTCCGTGAGCTGATCGAGAAGCGGGTTGCCACGACGTTCACGCTCGGCTCCCTGAAGAGTGAGATGCGCTGCGGCCTCTGGCCCGAGCACCAGGCCGCCCTGTCGACAGGTTTCTATGGCACCCGCTACCTGCTCAGCACCAAGGCTGCCGTGCACCAAGTAGCCACGGGCGCCGCAGTCCATGGCTTTAGACACGGTGGCCGCGTCCTCGTCCGAGGTGAGCATGATGACCGCCGCAGTCTCCGTAAGGTACGGAAGAGCCTCCAAGCCGTTCATACGTGGCATGCGAACATCGAGGAGAATAATATCAGGAACAAAGGTACGCGCTATCTCTATGGCCTCAGATCCGTCGGCCGCCTCAGCCACCGCTTCCACATCCGGGATGCGGTTCAAGATGCGCCCCAAGCCGAGTCTTACAATGGCGTTGTCGTCAACAATCAGTACCTTCATGCTGCCGTCCTTCCTGGTGCAGAGAAACCGCCCGACGCGGTGGTATCTGAGGATGTCTGTGAATAGGGGATACTGACGCAGACTGTCGTGCCTCCGCCAGGTCTGCTGCTGAGCCCGAGCCTGCCCCCAAGAGCATCGAGACGTTCAGCTACGCCACAGAGCCCGTAATGCCCTGAGCCTCGCAAGTTGGAGGAATCATCGAGAATACGTTGCGGTAGACCAATACCGTTATCCTCCACCCGGATGCATAGAGTCGAATCACCGCCAATGCGGACCAGCACCTTAGATGCGTTGGCATGCTTCTCGATATTGGACAGCAGCTCCCCTAGAACCCGTTGAGCCTGCCAAGTGATGCTGGCGTCACCAGAGATTCTGTTACCGAAACACTCAACGCCCACAGGGACGCCGGTGCGTCGTCCCCACGTCTCGGCATCCTGTGCGAGACGAACACGAAGGTCGTCCGTCGGAAGAGACCGAAGCTCATCAAGCACCGCTCGAGACTCTGAGCTGAGGGCATCGGCCGCTGCAAAAAGAGCTATCGCCTCCGTCGCATAGTCTGTCTTCTCAAGAGAATCTCTGAGGACTTCAGCCAGCATTCTCACACCTGCAGCCGACTTAGCCACAGTGTCATGCAGGTCACGGGCAAGAATAAGACGTTCTTCGGCGCCAACTTGAAGCGAATGAGCCTCAGCCGCATCGGCAGCCAGCCCTTCGATGCGCGCTGTTTGGTTGCTCATACGACGTCCTAGAACCACCAGAACCGCAGCGCCACATAGAACCAACACGAGCAGCCGAGTAGAAGCATTAGAGAACGCATAAACAAGGCCACCAACCCCGGCGGTCACAGGAACACACCATGCGAAAAGCGCTTTATCCCCCGATATCACACCAACGAGAAGCGCCGAAAGCAGAAGATAGGACACACTAAGAGCCGGCGCGGAGCGTTCTGATACAAAATCAGCAATGAGTACCGCGATCGATGAAACGGCATCCCAAGTCGTGAAGTACGAGCCGATAACCAGCGCCGCACCCGGACGCCCCCACCTAAAAAGAAGAAGGCAGTTGGCAGGTAACGCAAAAAGGGACACCATAACCACCCATCGGGCGTCGACATGCGAAATTACTACGTCCCACATTATAAGAATCAGAATCAAGGTGAGCCGTAAGTTACTGAGCAAGCGAACCACCGGGGCCAAGGCAGCTTCCGTGAGGGCGCCTTCAGCCATTGAAAAGCCCCTTAATCATGCTGATATTGTTAAGAAGCATGCCACCAACGATGAGGATAATTGCTCCAGGTACGATGAACATCGTCACCACGAGCGACACTTTAGGCTGCGCCTTGGCAGCGGCTCGCCGTACCTGCTGGCCTCGTTGCCGCCGCACCTCCTGTGCAATCTGCTTAAGCGCCTCCTCCAGTGGAGTTCCCAACTCCTCCGACTGAAGAAGCGCCGTTACGAATGCCGATGTGCTGTCTGAGCGGGTCCGCTCTCTGAGTCCCTCCAAAGCATCCCGGCGAGGTACTCCCAGCTGCATCTCCCTCAGCGTCAGACGCATCTCCTCGGTCAGAGGCCCGGAGTACTGGTCGGAGACGCGTTGGAGTGCCACTCGGAAAGGCAGTCCGGCCGCCACCGTAACAGCGAGAACATCCAGGAAGTCAGGTAGGTCGCGTTCAATCATCTCCTGCCGCCGGCGAGCCGTCAGATACAACCAGGAGTGCATCCACACCACAAACAGCACTCCCACGGCCACGCCGATCAGCGTCTGTCCATTCAGTACCGCAAGAAGCATGACAAGCAAACCGACTGTAGCAAATCCTGCCTCCCTCTGAATGAACACCTGAGCAGTCAGCCCGGCGGGTTGTCCGGCGGCACGCAACTGCCAGGACAGCCGCCGAACCCGTTCAGCCCCATAAATGTTCAGTAGGAATCGCTGTGTCAGACGGCCGAAGAAATCCACCACGCGAGTGAACGGCCCTACGCGGGTCCCAGCATCAGGGATGCCACTGTTTTCCGCCTGAAGCAGGTCATCCACAAGTGATCCTCGCATCAAGCGAATCCCTTGCGCCCCCAAAAGAATGACTATCGCTGCAGAGAGTCCAAATAGGATCGGAATAACCAAGACTCTATACCTCTATCCGGGAGACGATCCGCATGAGGAACGTTCCCATGACGAAAAGGGTCGCCGATATCACGAGAAGGATCCTGCCGGCCCAAGAACCTGCCATATAATCGAGAGTACCTGGCTGGAGGAAATTGAGCAGGACAACAGCGCCGAGGCCGATTCCTATAACGGCGTAACCCGCTACGGCAGATCCCAGAATAACGGTGCTAACTTCACGCCGAAGCTCCTTACGATCCTCCAACGTTTGAGATATATCGGCCAGAGCATCACTCAATGCCCCACCGGTACGAGATTGAATGACGATAGTGTGCACAAGAACGTTAACCTCACGCGACGGTAGCCGTTCAGACAAGGCGGTCAGGACCTGATCCACACTCCATCCCAAATCGAGTTCCCGAGATACTCTGCGCATCTCCTGACCAGCAGGTTCAGGCATCTCACGCCCGGCCATAGCCAGACACCGACCAATAGACAACCCTGCGGCGTTTCCATTAGCGATGATTCGCGCCAACTCCGGCAGCTGCGAGATGAAGCCTTCTTTGCGCTGAACGCTACGTCGCGAAATCCATTGAAAGAAGACAAGTGGCACCATGGCAGCAATAATGATGCTGCTGACTCGCCCCAGAATAACCTGACCGGCAATGATGATAAGAACCATCACCGCCACCAGCGTAGAAAAAGCACCCAAAGGTGACCACGATAATCCAGCGGAAACCAGTTTTCGCGCGAAAACGGCAAACGGCCCTTTGACTGTGAGCCTACCTTCGATCCGCTTCATCCGCTCAGCTGCGCTAACGGCGCCACCTGTAGCCTCAGCCCACAATGCTCGCTTTCGAGCAGACTCATCGAGGAGGAGAGTGATGCCCCACACTCCGAACGCGAGAGTGAAGAGTAGGAGCAAGAAGATCAACCTCACGGTAATACTCATCGCTCTCCCCCCGATAAAGACAGCGACACCTGTTGGCCCATGCGATTCAGGCGCGCTGCAGTCACCTCAGGAAGCGGGAAGAAGCGGAATCCGGAAGTCTTGGCATCTGTTTCGACGTGATCAACAATAGGTTCCGTAGCGTATCCTTCGCGTCTCTCAGATGTAACCGCATCGATCTGTCGCACTCGACGCACACCATCCGAGTCTCGTTCTAATTGAACAATAACGTCAATGGCGCTATTGATCTGATCTCGAATCGTATCAACTGGAAGTTTAAGGTCCGACATACTGGCGAGCGTCTCCAGGCGCCCCATTGCATCACGCGTAGAATTCGCGTGAACAGTGGTTAGCGATCCCTCGTGCCCTGTGTTCATGGCTTGGAGCATGTCCATCGTCTCGCCACCACGAACCTCACCGACAACGATTCGGTCTGGCCTCATACGCAGGGAGTTGCGTACAAGATCACGAATAGTAACCTGCCCCTTACCCTCTGAGTTCGCTGGACGCGCTTCTAAGCGCACCACATGGCTCTGCTGGAGCGAGAGTTCAGCAGAATCCTCAATCGTAATAATACGTTCATGATCCGGAATAAGACCCGAAAGTGCGTTGAGGAAGGTTGTCTTACCTGTGCCCGTACCTCCTGAGACGAGGATGTTGAACCGAGCACGCACCATTGCCCCCAGTAATTCGGCTGCCTCCAGAGGTAACGACGCCTTAGCCACAAGATCGTGCATTCGGAATGGCCTGGGGAAGCGGCGGATTGTCATCGTCGGACCATCGAGAGCCAACGGCGGGATAATAACATTAACGCGCTCTCCTCCAATGAGTCGAGCGTCGACCATAGGACTGGACTCATCCACTCGACGATTAACCGTGGATACAATTCTATCGATGGTCTGATAAAGCTCGTCCTCCGACGTGAAAGCTGAAGGGATCCGCTCGATCCTGCCGTTCCTTTCGACAAATAGATCATGAACGCCGTTAACCATGATCTCAGTGATGCTCTGATCCGCAATAAGAGGCTCCAGCACTCCCAGACCGACCGTGTCGTCAACGATCCTCTGAATGAGCCTCGCACGGCTACGGGTGGACATAACCGGTCCCTCAAACGAGAGAATACGAGCGAGTACGCGCTCCAGACGAGCGCGCTTCTGCGGCATGTCAAGCGCAGACACCTCCTCGATGTTGATCTCATCTAAGAGCCGCGCACGAAACCGTTTGATGAGCTCGCTATTCTCATCCTTCGCCACTTCTGGCAGCATCCGATCTCTCAGTGCCATGCCGCCTCCCCTCGAAGGCGGAAGGTAGCGGTATCACTGATGGTGACGTGACTAACCTCCATGTATCCAGGAATGCCGATCGGCATCTGAGCCGAAACTCTTACGCAACCACGCCCACATGATCCGATCGAATCCAAGTCGATCCAACTTGGCAGAGACGAGTGAACAGCGCGGTTCACTGAGTCGCCTCGTTCCGCAGCCCGAGCTCCGTCACGGGCCGCGTCACGGATCTGTGAGGCGGCCACCACTGCAGTAATTCCCTGCATGAGAACCAGAACAACCACAACGACGATGGGAGCAAATGCAGCCATCTCAACTGCGGCCTGCCCGTGCGCCGATCGCCTACGGAACCGATGAATAACTACCCGGAAGAACATGTCCATGACGAATCACCTTTCCCAGTCGACCCTGGCCGTTGCACTCGCCGGCCCCAGCCCGGGCATGAGGCCTGGGGGGTCGATACTGACACGAACCTCGTTCGAACCGGTCCACGTCACGGTCGTCCTTGGCGCCCAAGAACTCGGCATACGTTCGGTGACGGCATGCACGACCTGACTGTGTGACATTCCTACGCCAAAATTGCGCGCAGCCTCCTGGGCCGCATTATGGGCGACGAAAGAACTCCCACCCAGAAGCAGCAGTTCAAGGCACAGGAAGAAGAGTCCCATCGCAACGACGAAGCCACCGGCAAACTCAACAGCCGTCTGTCCCTGCTCGTTTGAGCCGCCGGTCTCCCGTTTCCAAGAGAGAGCACGCCGGGATCGTCGCTCTCCACTAGCAGGTTGACGTGGTTGCTGCATCTGGGTCTCGGGCACTTCTGAAGCGGCCCGTCGCGGAGGAAGCGAAGGCGGTAGAGGTGCCGACACAGGTGACGCCGGTAGTGGAGCAACTTCATCACTAGGCGCCGGTGCCGGAACCTGTCGGCGTGCTACAGCCGGTTCCTGAGGTGTTATCACGGCCTCGTAACTTTGCGATCTGGCCGGAGACGTTGGATGTGGCGCGGGCGTTGGCTCCGATATCGGGCGAGCAGCGGGCGCCGGTGCCGGAACTGCGCGGGCTGACGACTGAGGTCTATTCTCGTGCGGATTCGGGAACGCAGGTAGCGATTGCATTCGACGCGCAGGGGGGTTGGAGGGACGTCGATAAGACTGAGTAGAACCAACTTCCTGCCTTCCTTCAGTCACTGACCGCTCTGAATCGCCAAGTCGAATCAGTTCCGCGATCGATCGACCGATAGCCGTCAGGGGAGAGAGATCCAGCTCCAGAAGAGAACCCGTATTAACTGCGGCCTCGATACGTTGACCGTTTTCCGGGAGTACACCTAATATCGGACTGTCGACGAGCTTGGCCGCCCCAGCCGGTTGAATCTCATTATGCCGCGATGTCCGGTTGAGGACGATACGTATCGGCGTATTCTGGCCCAGACTCAAACGGTCCATCGTCTCCTTCAGACGGCGGACCGCCCTCAGTGACGGGACTTCAGGAGTTGCAACAATAATGATTACGTCAGCAAGATCAAGTGCCGCTGCCGTTGCATCATCAAGATGAGAGCCGCAGTCGACAATAATATGTCTGTACTGGTAACGCATCGCTTGAAGAATCTGTCGCGTCGCGCCCTCCGTCATTTCTTCACCCAGTTCGCCGTGCTCGGGAGCCGGCAAGAGTTCGATACCCGACCGCACCGGATAGGCTACTTCCGACAGCTCCCTACCTCCGACTTCCGCGGCCACAGCAACAAGATCCGCCACGGAGTGACGCACACGTATCCCGCAGTAGGAGGCCAGGTCGCCGTTGCGCACATCGAGGTCGAGTAACGCCGTATGACCCCGCGAAGCCGCGGCCTTGGCCGCACTCATTGCGATCATCGACGTTCCGACGCCACCTTTCGAGCCAATCACGGCAGCCATTCGCCCAACGGTACGGTTGAGTGACTCCCGCTCGCTCAGGATCTGTCCACTAGCAGCACGGGCCCAGGCCGATAGAGATCGTAGCCGTTCTGCGTAGCGTTCCACAGATGGCGGCAAAGGGAGGACAGCACGAGCTCCGGAATCGATTGCACGAAGCACGGCCTCGCTATCAGTTCTGGGCGATAGCAGACATACGGGGATGAGCGGTTCTAAAGCAGCTATCTCGCGCATGACGGCAAGTCCTTGCCCGCCCTCGACCGCTTCGTCTACGAGGACGATATCGACATCCTGACGCTGAAGTTCGAGGCGAGCCTGTGCGGCGGATGCCAGGACCATCGGATCATTGAATCCATCCAGTTCGGACAAAACTGCCGACACAGCGGCGGAAGAATCCATATCCGAACTGACAAGGAGAGTCCTATTCATCGCTGACCGGCTCCTTCCTGGCCGTTCTTTGGCGGTGTGGCAGACTGCTGCTCACCAGAAGCGCCATCGCTACCCGCGGCCTGTTGCGCATTACTGTTAGGACCTTTGTAGGTCTTTTGCTCCTGGGACAGTGCGCCGGAATCACCAGTCCCGCGCAGTGAAATTCGCACTTCTTTAGCGAATGCCTCAGCATAGGTCACTCTCAGGGTTTGCTCAGGAGTTAACGAGAATGTCATGGGGACTTGTTTTCCCTCTGAATAGTCCCCGGACGCACCTTCGCCTCGCGTAGCCTGAATTTCCCCAACATCTGTGACAAGAGCATTCTCTACAACAATCTCCGCCACGCGATCCTCATTGTCGGTGCCTTCTTTGCTTTCGGTGGCAGCCACTATATCTACGTGATCCCCTGGAGAAACATGTCCGGCAACTCCCGTTTCAGCGTCAACCTTGATGGAAATTTCGCGATTTCCTTCCTTCAGTCCCGGCTGTTCAATCAGCATACCTTCCTGAATGACAGAACCCGCAGTAAAAGTTCCACCGCTAACCAACCCCTCTATCTGCCCAAACGATGAAACTGCTTTCGAAGGGGCCCACCGTTTGGGTAGTTCAACAAGTTCGACATCCTTCTCCTCAATCTTATGCATGGGCTTAATGTCTGTGGTAAGCTGGAGAACCTTCGTCATTGGGCCAACCTGTGAAGACACCGAGTTCACATACGCAGCAACACCAACGAAGGTCAACGCCGCTCCGAGCAGAGTTACGAGAAGTAAGAGAACTCCTCGTCGCTGTCGTGGGTTCATGATGCAATCCTCTCAGACGTCACGTTCGAAGAGTCGAGTACCGACACGGATAGATTTGAAGTTCCACAGAAGGGGCAACCACTGACAGGAATAGTTCTACCGCATCCACTACACGCCACTATTCGGGTGCCGTTCAGCGTCGCGCCGACCAAGGTGCGCAGGTCCTCAATATGCGACACTTCAATCCACCGCCGCGCTCCATACGGCGATGCCCTTCGAGGACGCAGGACAATAGTGGGATTTCCTCCGGTCAGCGTCACCTTCAACGATCCTTGATCCTGGGAAGAGGCCCAACAGACCTCCTTCGACGCGCTGGTGTCCCAGGTTATTCTTGAAGCAGTTCGAACTATTCCCGACTCGAGATCGACATCGAACGACGCTCTCGGAAGAAAGCTGCGTAAATGCTGTCCTATGCCCGGACGAGGTTGAGCAAGACCAGCCACCGAGGACAAGGCAACATGCGTGTGGACACGAGAACGCACGACATCCGCTACACGCTGCGCCATTCCGAAGGAAGAGCGGGGGAGCATAGTCATTGCGCGTAACGCAAGGGCCCTGCTGGTAACCGGGCCACCGAGTATCACCGACGCGAGGTCATCGCGCGCCAGGACCTCCCTAGTTGTCAGCGACGGGCGGGCATCATCATCGTGAGATGCTACAAGGAGAGCATCGCCCTCGAAACTTGACACAGCGTTGACCGCATCGTCCAGTGAAGAGATTGTGTGAACATACCTCGGAGCGGGATCTCCAGCCTCCACAGAGCAGACAAAGATCATCAACCCTCTCCTTCCTGCGCAAACACAAGGCGTCTTCGATGGTATGAACGTGACGTTCGACACGTATGCTGCTCCCTTCGGGAGCACGATACGTCAACTGTAACCTAATCGTGATGTCGCCGAGCCCCGTTCGACCGAGAGGATCGACACCTTGACGCATCACCTACGTTCTCGTTAATCGCCAAAGCTCTCGACCGACGAGTGCCCCCAAGACGATCGCACTTCACCGACATCCATCTCGTTGTCCACTTCGAGATTAGTAGCGGTGACCATCACCGATTCTGCCTCCGCGGTCCAACCAGCGACGGCCACCCCGAGCTGTCGTTGCCGACCCGATCATGAGCGCAGGCACCAACAACCCCAAAACAAGTCCAGACAAGCCTTGCAGCATCGGAGTATCCACCGGGATTCCGAGAAATACGTAGGTCACGACAATTCCCATCGGAACGAGAGCTACGTAAGCAACAAGGTGAGCTATTTTCATGCCTCGATCTGAGTTCTTGACAAATCTTCCAAGCATGAGCAGTCCACATCTACCTGTAAGAAACCCCCATGCGCCTTCAAGCAGGACACGGTTAGGCACACCCAGGAACGGCGCAACCCAGAGCTTCCCCGAACGCGGTATAGGGCCATACGGCAGGACCAGAACTCCGAAAATCCCAATCATGGTTACTACAACGACATTCACTACTGAAATATAGGCACTTCGCTCCATTGCGCCCTGCGTCTCCTTGTTATGGCGGTCAGAATCACCCACACCGTCAGCTCATCAGGATGAGACCGTCAGACTTTTTTCCACCGAGTCCCGGATGGAGGAGTCGAGCTGACCAACAACGTTGTATTGCACCGCCGAGACTCGGGACCCATTACTCACGACCCAAAGACAACCTTCGTCGCCGCCGCTTCCTGAAACGAAGTCGGTTCGTACAGCCTCCTTTGCTCCTTGAACACTAATCTGCGACCGAGAACGCATCTTGTATCCAGACAACGTTCCACCTGCATGATCCACTTCAATCTGTGCAATAGCATCCTTGACGCTCTTCTGTGGCATCTCCGGTGCAACCAATATCCTGGCTTGAACCACTGAGTCATCGATTTTCGCCCACCCCGATGTCCAGCGTTTGGAATCTTTAATACCATGTGTATCGACCCAACCTAGCGGTGCGACAAGCGAGACTCCTCCTGCCCGTACTGGGACCATGCCACCAGGAGCATAAGACGCCATCGGCTGATTACCTCCTCCAGTTGCGACACCACTAGGCTGCACGGAGGGATCGAGGGTAATTTTCTTACCCACATCGGATCGTTGTTGGTCAACGATATCAGGACCTGCAAAATTAATCAGGGCACAACGCTCTTTCACCTGAACGGCCCAGAAAGTACCTTTGCCTCCGAGGGGCCAATCCGTACTGTAGTCCTGACGGATAACAATCATTCCGCTGCCGCTCACCGCGGTTCGTTCACCGAGCACTTGAAATCCTCTTGTCGCCGCACGAGCAGCAGACATCGCCAAGCTCAAAGCGCCATAGACGTCTTCTGCCTGAAGGAGAGGGGCCACTAGGAGCCTATTCTTCTTATTAGGACTCTCCCACGCCCCAACCCACATATCGGAATCGGACTTCGTTTTTTTCCAGCCAGAGGGTACCACGGCATGAAGGCCGTCGACCTCAATATCATCCCAGCCAGATTTACCACCCACCTGGGAACATCCAACTAAGACTGAAAGGGCACTTGCAGAACACCCTAGGACCATAGTACGCCGCGTAACGTTGTTCATCATGCCCCCTTGGGAACGAGAGTTAGAGATTTTTCCATCCCGTTTCTCATTCCGTCATCAATCGACTCGCCAAACAATGTTGCTACAACTAGGTGTCCCTGTTTATCGGCGGTCAGCCAGCTCACCCCCGAAGCCTTCTGACCATCTCCCCAAGTGAATGTTATTCTATCAATAGCAGTGACATCATCTTGTTCCCAGCTGATCACGTCGACCGGCGCATAGTTCTGGATAATCAGGGCGTTAGTGTCATTCACCTGCCTACGGGCGGTTTCCCCACTAGGTGCATCGTTGATGCTGCCCACAATTAAACGCTGTTCAACAGTTCCACTGCCATCATTGCTGCCGTGATCGTATTTTGTTGTATAGAATCCCCAGTTCGTGACTCCTTCAGGGCCTGAGAACGACGCAGGTATCCGAAAACTAAGCGGGTCTGACTGAGCCTCCTTCCACTGTGCCGGATCTTGCGTTGGATCGGGCATCGGCGATGGCGGCTGACTCACTTTTGAAATAGGAGACAAAGATCCTGAGGCCACCCCAGTCTTCGGCCTGCTGCAGGCAGCGAGCACAGACGCAGCCAAAACAATCTGGGCACGCAGTAGAACTTCGCGTCGATCCATTTTCATAACTAGTTCACCGTGATTGAATCGATAATCTTCTGCACTGACTTCAACGACTCTGGTTTGGAGGCATCTGCCATTACATATACGCCGTAGGTGTAGTTCTGAGGACCTTCGAAAATTACGGCGGTACAGGCAATCGATATCGAAGGCGCCTTGTCGTCCAGTTGCCATGGTGACTGCGCCTGCTGGGTCCAGTCCAAACGGTGAGCGTTGCTCCCTCCTGAAACCGAGACATCTTTGGATTCGACAACGGCTCCACCTTGCTTGAAGGCTTCCTGTTCTTCACCGACCAGCGCACTCGCTGATTTATCCGACAGATGATAGTTGTCCACCATCACGGTATACGGCGCCGCATCGTCGTCAAGATCGTATCGTATAGTTTGCCCGCCGCCCTTATAGTTTCTTACATCCGACGTACGAACAGCTGATGAGATGTTGATGGTCACACCCGGAGCCGACTCTGCAATCAGAACACCGCTATTGCTTCCGGATGTATCGCTCTTGCCCACCGTAGCGGACGTCGCAGAGGTGGAGCCGGCATGGGAAGACCCGCTGCTGGAGGCTGCACCGCCGACCCTGCCACACGACGCCAACAGAAGGCATGCCATGACGGCTACAACATTCCGGATGCTACCGAAATAGATCCCACGTTTATGGCCGAGCATCAATGAACATCCTTGTTCTGGTATGACCGAACCCCGTCCGCCCCAGGTTTTCCCAGCTCCTCTACATTCACAGTTTTACTGCGTTCCGATGTCTCAAAATTCTGGGCAAAAGGTCCCCAGTCCTTGTTTTCTCGCTCATCTTTTCTCACTTCCTGCTGCACTCTGTGCACCTTCGCCTTGTCGTGTAGAAGATTGTCGAACTTATTATCCGAGGGCCTGTCAGGATTGAGGCTCGATTGGGGGACGATCAACGCCCCATTGGACCAGGATGATCGGACGTATTCCTCTGCGACCTTTCGTTCCTCAGGACTTAAGGAGTCAACGTCGAGGGTCGAAGTGACGGTCGACCGGACGATGGGCTTATCCCCGTCTGTCTTCACCGACGCCTCGTGACCCATGGCCTTAATTTTAGCCTCTGCCTCCGCAGAGGCTCGACCTTCCTTAGATCCGATGAAAGTAATGGTTTTGAGATTACCATTCTCGTCGGTAGTAAAGTTATATGTGCCAGTGTACTTACCGTAGGCCTCAGCGTTGGCGGAACCAGATAACCCAAAGGTAGCATCACCTTTAGGATTCTTTTTTTCAACATCGACTGAGGCGTCCACTTCCACTTTAGCTTGCGCCTCTCCCGAGTACTGGAAGGTATGTGAGAACGTCTTATTCTCACCATCCTTCTTGCGGTTGTCCTTTATCTCCTCTTTCCTATAGAGAACATTTCCTTTGATGTCAGCCTTCGCCTCTGCATTCGCTTTGGTCGTAACTTTGGCTTCACCCTTGACATCCTTGGATGCACTATAACCTGCGTTCGCCCCGGCGCCTGCATTCACCGCCAGCTCGGCTTGCCAGACGTCCACGTCAAGGTCGGGTCGATCGCTAATATCTTTGTGCTTTAACCCTCGCGCAAACGCAAGGTACCTCTGCTGCTCTTCGATGTTCTGAGCGTTCTGGGCATCCCAGGATGCACATTCGCGTGATGCCGACGGTCCATCACAGAACCAACCTCTCTTCTGACCATGAGTGACTTTAAGTGCGGCCGAAGCGTCAACATTGACACTTACACTGGAAGCGTTGTTGTTCTGTTTTACTTCGGTACCGAATCCGCCGGTGAGCGATACTTGTTGACGATTCTCCAAAGTTCGCAGTTTTTGTCCACTATAATAGGAGGTCTCGTTATAGATTGAGGCATCCGTTGCCTCAAGCGAGGCATATCCAACCTTCCCGTCGACTCTTACGGCGGCACCAGTTGAGCGACCTTCTTCGTGCGCATCCTTCACGATGGTAGACTCATCAACCTTATATGGATCTGACTGGTTGGAGCCAGCACCGCAGACGTCACCTTCATTTCCAAAAACCTTGGAAATGGACGTAGCAATTCCACAAGCAAGACGTTGCCCGATGGGTGTAGCGTAGGCTAATAGTGCCAGCACCACTACCACGACGACCACGATCACACCAGCGTAGGCTGCCGAGCTCTGGCCACGTTCTCGAATCGACCGGGATGATGAATGCATGCCAGTCCCTTCTACTAAAACACAAACAATCCTGCTGCGGCAGATTCTCCTTCACCAGTCAAGCATCCAGCCAGGGGCGATCGCCCTTCATGGTGCCCCCTACTGGCATAGCCCCCGCAGGGCGCCTTCGCTGCGGTGTGCTCGTGTCTGCACAGGAAATGGGCGATTCGGGACGGGATGCGCCCCTCGCATCGAGGTGCGCCAGGGTACCGCCATCACACACGTACTCGATCTCGGCATCACCCCCATCGCACATCGACGTGGCGGTTGGCGGCCTTGCCTGCCTCGTTGACACTGCCGTCCGCGTTGGTCTCGGAGGCCACTGGCTCGCTCTCCCCCTTGCCAGAGGACTGGACGTTCAGGGAGGGGACCTTGGAGGTCAGGTAGTCGGCAACGGCCTTGGCTCGCTGCTCGGAGAGCGTCTGGTTGTAAGCGTCGTCGGCGACGGAATCCGTGTGCCCCACCACGGTGACCGTGGCGGGCGGCTTACCGTTCCAGCGGTTGACGATCTCGTCGAGCACCTGCTTGGCGCGGTCGGTCAGGGCCGAGGAGTCGACGTCGAAGGTGACGTCTCCGGACAGTGAGGCCACCGTGGTCTGGCCGTCCGAGGAATAGGTGACCGCGCTGTCCGAGCTGCTCGAACGCGACACCGGCGTGACGACGCGATCCACGGTCTGAGCCACCCGGGGGTTGCCCGGCCCGGCGCTCTCCGGTTGCTTGGTGATCGTCGTTGGATCGGCTGTGGCGCTGTTACTCGCAGCCGCCAACGGGCGGCCCGCTTGCGGTGCTGCGGGTAAGGCAGCAGCCGAGGCGGACATCGACCACGATGTTGCCCACACGACGGCGACCGCGGCGGCAAGCACCCCGGACCGGGACCGAGACGTGGCGCCCCTTGCCCATCCCCCATTCATCTGCCGTCTCATCGGGTCACCGCCACGTTGCTGAAGGTCCCCCCATTCGGGATGGTGATGGTGACGTTCTTCGCCTCGGCCGGCACACCGGTGAAGGTCGCCTGAAGCGCGATCGTCTGACCGGGTTTGATGTACTCCGTGAGGTCGCTGGAGCACAGGCAGCCGCCCTGGGAGTCGTAGGAGACGCGGTAGATGCTTGAGGAGGACGGTTCAATGAGAGTCAGACCGTCAGCGTTGTTCGTACTCCCTCCCGGGCTCGCCTTTCCACTGGGCTGAGGCACCGAGTCGTCTCCGTCGGAGAATGAGTCGTAGATCCACATATCGTTCTTCTTGTCATTATTCGTCACGGAGAACATGACGGTGATCGTGGTTCCCGCACCGGACACGGAGTTCAGGGAGACAGTCCCGGGTTTACTGTCAACGGTCGTGGGATGGGACTCAATGGCCGCACCATGCCCACCACCCCCGGCCTGCGCCGATTTCGACGCGGACGCCGACGCACCCTCCCCGTTCGCCCCCGAACCTCCCGGCAGTTGGCAGGACGCCAGGGTTGCCGCCACACCAATGGCGCTCACGGCAGCCAGGATTCGCTTCGAAGCAGTCATCATGATGGAACCTCCGTTGCTCTCGATCAGGCCACGTCGACCTGAGGAATACCGAGACTCTATGCAGCACCCATCATTCGGGAAATGGGGAGACGCCCACGGGGAAAATACGTGCAGTACCCGGTGCTCTACGGTGACCCCAGGGGACTCACATACTCCGCATACAGCGATGGGGAGTACCCGGGAAGCGATGGGGAGTACCCGGGGAGCCCCTCTTGCTGGGATGATTACGTTATGATTACTCTCGGTCGTTGAGAAATTTCAGCGGACCCATGAAGGAGTTCTTGTGTTTCCCGTATCGTCTGGTTCTTCGTGTGTTCCTTCGGCGCCGTCTCGTCGGTCTTTTGTGGCGCTCTCGGCCCTGGCGGGACTCGGGTTGCCGGTGCTGGCGGGTTGTGACCTGCCGGGAGCATCGAAGGACAAGGGTGGATCAGCCTCTCGGTCGGGCTCCACAGCCTCAGCTAAGGGTTCTGCCTCGGTCAGCGCTCCGGCTAAGGCGGGGAGCACTGAGTGGCAGAAGCTCGACGGTCACGTCATGGGCCACAAGGTGAGTGTGGAGGTCTCCCCCGTCGTCCGCCAGGACGACAAGACCTCGTACATCGCCGTGAAGCTCACCCGCGCGTCCGACGACGCCTCCATCGACGCCGTCAACGCCCATGCCTCCACCTCCAGGGACGACAAGCTCAACATCTCCAACTACCTGGGCGTACCGTCAATCTCCCGCCCTGCTACCGGAGCCTCCTTGGTCAAGCTTCTTGACACCGCCTCGGGGCGCGTGTGGAGCGCCACCGACGGCAGCGGACTGTTCCTCGAGCTCGCCCCCGGCGAGGACATGACCTCCTACCTGTCCTTCGGCAAGGTCGACACCGACACCGTCACCGTCATGGTCCCCATGGCCGGCTTCACCACCGTCTCCGTCCTGGACGCCAACGACGCCAAGAAAGCCAAGATCGACCTGTCCATCGCCCAGGCAGCGCTCAAGCAGTCCTCCCACATCGTCCCCGAGCTCGCCGACCCCGTCGCCATCGAGCGCTACACACGGGCCCTGGACGACTCCACCAGCACCCACGCCGGCGGCAAGGACATCACCGTCACCCTCGCATCAGACGTCACCTTCGCCTCCGACTCCGCCGACCTCGCCCCCGGAGCCCAGGCCCAGCTCCAGACCGTCGCCACCCAGCTGAACCAGCACCCCGACGGCGGAACACTCACCATCGTGGGCCACACCGACGACATCCAGGACGACGCCTACAACCAAACCCTGTCCGAGAAACGCGCCAACGCCGTCAAGACCCGCCTCGAACAGCTCACCAGCCTCGACAAGTGGAAGACCAGCGTATCGGGCAAAGGCAAGAGCCAGCCCAAGATCAAGGACACCACCGACCAGGCCCGCGCCGCCAACCGACGCGTCGAGATCACCCTGACCCCCACCGGCGGCACCACCCCCAAGAACACCACCCCCACCCCCAACAGCAGCAGCACCGCCCCCGCCCCCAGCAACGGCAGCGGTGCCCGACCCGAAGGGCCCCGTCGCCAAAGGCCCCGAGGGCGTCACCCTCACCACCAAGAGCGGTGACACCAGCGGAGAAGTCACCATCACCCTCGACCACGTCACCCGCAAAGGCGGCTACCTCCTGGGCACCGTCACCTGCACCGTCAAGAACGGCTCCACCGGCGCACCACTGCACCCCCTGCTCGACGACCCCGAAACCGCCCTGACCAACCAACGCTCCGAATCCGGCGCCCTGTCAACCTTCTACGCCAGCGACGGCCTGACCCTCCTGAGCAACGGCGAACGCATCTTCCCCGCCGACTACAACGACGCCGACGTCGACCACCACCTCCCCCTGACCGAGCTCAACCTCAGCGACCACCTCAAGACCGGCACCACCACCATCTGCATCGTCTGGCCCGACCCCGGCGGCAACACCATCACCCTCGACCACCCCGAGGGCAAGTACTCAACCCCCAACACCGCCTACCGCCTCACCGACATCCCCATCAAGAACAGCTGAAGAAGCAAAGGAGGCGAGGTTGTCCACGAACTGGAGACCGCACCTCA
>ERZ773044.499-NODE-499-length-17294-cov-53.2292_pt1 | contig 17294 bp, 18 predicted proteins | sample MGYA00511897_ERZ773044 | MGnify/ENA primary metagenome ERZ773044 (study PRJEB29015, sample SAMEA2738116) | human oral metagenome | biome: human oral; feature: human-associated habitat; material: saliva | place: China | collected 2170 ...
CAATGTATTGGAGGGCAGATGCTGCTAGGATAAAGAGATGCCAAATCATGTGGAAGTAGGGCTTTTTCTTGGCGTAAAATCCAGCCCCAACTGTATAACAGAGTCCGCCAGTTACCATGAGACTCCAGAAAATGGGTGTCGTTTGACTGATAATGGCAGGAATGATTGCCAGAACCAACCAGCCCATAATCAGGTAAAGAGCAAGGCTAAATTTTTCATTGACTTTTTTAGCAAAGATTTTATAGAGAATACCAAAGATGGTCGTTCCCCACTGGATGGCAATGATCAGATAGCCCAACCAGTTATTCATTAAGGTCAAGACAACGGGCGTGTATGAGCCAGCGATGGCAACATAAATCATCGAATGGTCAATGATTCGCAAGACATATTTGTGGGTCGAACCATAGGCCATAGAGTGGTAAATGGTGGATGAGAGGAACATGAGAAAGAGACTGATAACGAATATGGAAACGCCGATAGATGATAAAAATCCGTGTGCCTCATAACTATAGGTAGATGAAATAGGGAGTAAGATGAGCGTGATGAATGCACCTACTGCATGGGTCACGCTATTAGCAATCTCCTCTCCAAAACTGAGTTGTTTGCTGAGTTTAAGACTAGTGTTCATTGGATTACCTCCTCTTGAGTATGATGGATTAAGGCTAGAGTTTGATGATAGAGTTTAACCGTTTGACAGCTGGTTTGGATAATAGGGTTTGCTGGATCAATTCCTTGGTTCATGTAGTCCACAAAAGCATCGTAGAGTTGGTCTGAACTAGCTTGACTTTGTAGAGTATTAAGTGTTTGGGCGATTTCTTGAATAGAGAATACAGACTTGAGGGTTGTGATAGCAATCAAACGGGCAATCTGTTGGCGTTGGTATTTTTTCTTATCAGGCTTTGTCAGGTAACCATGTTTCACATAATTGTTGACCATGGATGCTGTTAGGCCCTTGTCTTTATCAGGAGAGATAGGGGCGCAGACCTGATTGACATAGAGCAAAACCTGGTCTAGATAGAGGTCGATGTTTGGAATTTCTGCCCATTTGGGGTAAGAAAAGGTAGTTTTCATTTTCAACTCCTTTTATCTAGTTTTTATAACTAGATTATAAAATAATAAAAACAGAAAATCAAGTTTTAACTGCTTGTAGAAAGACTTAAATTATGCTATGATGGGAGAAACTAGTCAGAAATGAGGAGAAAAGATGGAAATTCGTTTAGCTTTTCCAAATGAAGTAGTTGCCATCATGCAGGTGATGGAGGATGCTAAAAAAAGTTTAGCAGCTGCTGGTAGTGACCAATGGCAAAATGGTTATCCAAATGCAGATGTTATCATAGATGATATTATCTCAGGTCAAGCCTACGTAGCCTTGGAAGAGGGAGAACTACTAGCCTATGCTGCTGTGACCAAGAGTCCAGAGGTAGCCTATGAAGCTATTTATGAAGGAAACTGGCAAGCTGGTGAGTCAGAGTATCTAGTCTTTCATCGTATTGCTGTGGCAGCAGATGTGCAGGGACAGGGAGTTGCACAGACTTTCCTAGAAGGCTTGATTGAAGGTTTTGACTATCTTGATTTTCGTTCAGATACGCATGCTGAAAACAAGGTTATGCAACATATTTTTGAAAAACTTGGTTTTAAACGGGTTGGAAAGGTGCCGGTTGATGGGGAACGCTTGGCCTATCAAAAATTGAAGAAATAATGCAAAAGAAGTATGCAAAAATTCTCTACTCTTCGCCAATTGGCTCTTTTTCTCTTGTAGCTGATGACCATTATTTGTATGGAATTTGGATGCAAAAACAGAAGCATTTTGAGAGGGGATTAGGGGATGAAACGATAGAGGAAGTTGTTAGTCATCCTATCTTAGACCCAGTTATCACTTGCTTAGATGATTACTTTAAAGGCAAGTCTCAGGATTTATCCAACTTGCCCTTGGCTCCACTCGGAACAAATTTTGAAAAGCGAGTTTGGTCCTATTTACAGGGAATTCCTTATGGTCAGACAGTGACCTATGGGCAAATAGCACAAGATTTGCAAGTGGCTTCTGCTCAAGCAATTGGTGGAGCAGTGGGGCGGAATCCTTGGTCTATCCTAGTACCTTGTCATCGTGTGCTGGGAGCTGGCAAGCGTCTGACTGGTTATGCAGCAGGAGTGGAAAAGAAAGCTTGGCTCTTGGAGCATGAAGGCGCAGATTTTAAAGATATAAAATAGAAAGTGAAAGATATGTTAGAATTTATCGAATACCCAAAATGTTCAACTTGTAAAAAAGCAAAACAAGAATTAAACCAACTCGGTGTGGACTATAAAGCCGTTCATATCGTCGAAGAAACACCTAGCCAAGAAGTCATTTTAAACTGGCTAGAAACCTCAGGTTTCGAGTTGAAGCAATTTTTCAATACCAGTGGGATCAAATACCGTGAATTAGGGTTGAAAGATAAGGTAGGAAGTCTGTCAAACCAAGAAGCAGCTGAGTTGCTAGCAAGTGACGGTATGTTGTTAAAACGACCCATTTTAGTAGAAAATGGAACTGTTAAGCAAATCGGTTATCGAAAAGCTTATGAAGAATTGGGACTGAAATAGTTTTTATCTATCTCTTTGATAGATAAAATATATAACCTCCCTGTTTCAAAGTATGATAAACTAGTAGGTAGACAAAGTCTATATCTGACCGTAGCAAATAATTTCATTGACGGCAGAAGTATGGTAGAATGAATCATTATCAGGAGAGGATGTTTTTATGAATGTTACAACGATTTTAGCATCAGATTGGTACCAAAACTTGATGCAATTGATTCCGGATGGCAAGCTTTTTAGCCTGCGTTCGGTCTTTGATGGAATCCCGAGAATTGTCCAACAACTTCCAACAACGATCATGTTGACAATTGGTGGTGCTCTTTTTGGCTTGGTTTTGGCCCTTCTTTTTGCTATTGTGAAAATCAATCGTGTCAAAATTTTATATCCCTTGCAGGCCTTCTTTGTTAGTTTCTTAAAAGGGACACCGATTTTGGTGCAACTCATGTTGACCTACTACGGAATTCCCTTGGCTTTGAAAGCCCTCAATCAGCAATGGGGTACTGGTCTCAATATCAATGCTATACCAGCTGCAGCTTTTGCGATTGTCGCCTTCGCTTTTAATGAGGCGGCTTATGCTAGTGAAACCATTCGTGCAGCCATTCTCTCAGTTAATCCTGGTGAGATCGAGGCGGCACGCAGTCTGGGTATGACCCGAGCGCAAGTTTATCGTCGAGTGATTATTCCAAATGCAGCAGTTGTGGCAACTCCAACCTTAATCAACTCCCTCATCGGCTTGACCAAGGGAACTTCCCTAGCCTTTAGTGCGGGTGTTGTGGAAGTCTTTGCCCAAGCTCAGATTTTGGGTGGTGCCGATTATCGTTATTTTGAACGCTTCATATCCGTTGCCCTTGTTTATTGGGTAGTCAATATTGGAATTGAAAGCCTCGGTCGTTTCATCGAGAGAAAAATGGCTATTTCTGCACCCGATACAGTTCAAACAGATGTGAAAGGAGACCTTCGTTAATGATTAAGATTTCGAATTTAAGCAAATCCTTTTCAGGACAGACTGTCTTGGATCATCTGAACTTGGATATTCAAAAAGGGGAAGTTGTAGCCTTGATTGGTTCTTCAGGAGCTGGAAAATCAACCTTCCTTCGCAGTCTCAATTATCTTGAAACACCTGACAGTGGCTCTATTCAGATTGATGATTTCTCAGTTGATTTTTCTAAAATCACTCAAGAAGAAATCCTTGCCCTACGCCGCAAGCTGTCAATGGTTTTCCAACAGTTTAATTTGTTTGAACGCCGCACAGCACTTGATAATGTGAAAGAAGGCTTGGTTGTTGTTAAAAAATTATCTGACCAAGAAGCGACTAAGATTGCCAAGGAAGAGTTGGCTAAGGTTGGGCTTTCTGATCGTGAAAACCATTATCCTCGCCATTTATCAGGTGGACAGAAGCAACGGGTTGCCCTGGCGCGTGCGCTTGCTATGAAACCAGATGTCTTGCTCTTAGACGAACCAACTTCAGCCCTTGACCCAGAATTGGTCGGTGAAGTAGAGAAATCTATTGCAGATGCTGCTAAGTCAGGTCAAACCATGATTTTAGTCAGTCACGATATGTCCTTTGTAGCCCAAGTGGCGGATAAGATTCTCTTCTTAGATAAGGGGAAAATTATCGAGTCTGGAACACCGGATGAGATTATCCACCATCCAAAAGAAGAGCGGACAAAAGAATTCTTCGCTAGTTACAAACGGACTTATATTTGATATAATAGATAAAGAAAAACTCAGTTAGCTGGACTAGCTGAGTTTACTCTTTAAAAAAGATAGAAATGAGAGAAATCATGCTACTGCAACTATTTTCTTTATATTTCGAGAGTTTGATCTTGACCACCATCCTTGTCCTGATTTTTTTAGGGATTTGGATTGGACTAAGAGCCATGTCGGGAGTTGATAAGACAGCCAAGGCTCGCCAAGCCCATCTCTATGATATGATTATGATTGGTGTCTTGGTTGTTCCAGTATTATCCTTTGCGGTTATGAGTTTAATTCTTGTTTTCAAAGCATAATCCTTGCTTGATTGACAAGAAAGAGTTAGAATAAAGATAGTTACAACAAGAAAGAAGGAATCTATATGTACGATACTATTATTATCGGTGCTGGACCTGCAGGGATGACTGCGGCCTTGTATGCTGCTCGAAGCAATCTGAAAGTAGGCTTGATTGAAGGTGGTCTGCCAGGTGGTCAGATGAATAATACATCGGATATCGAAAATTACCCAGGGTACGCTAATATTAGTGGACCAGAATTGGCTGAAAAGATGTTTGAGCCGCTTGAAAATCTTGGTGTTGAGCACATTTATGGCTATGTTGAAAATGTCGAAGACCATGGTGATTTTAAGAAAGTGATTACTGATGACCAAACATATGAAACACGTACAGTTATCGTAGCGACTGGCTCTAAACACCGTCCTTTGGGAGTACCTGGAGAAGAAGAACTGAACAGTCGTGGTGTTTCCTACTGTGCCGTGTGTGATGGTGCTTTCTTCCGTGACCAAGATTTGTTGGTAGTTGGTGGTGGAGATTCAGCTGTCGAAGAAGCTATTTTCTTGACTCGCTTTGCCAAGACTGTTACCATTGTTCACCGTCGTGACCAACTTCGTGCTCAAAAGGTTTTACAAGACCGCGCTTTTGCGAATGAGAAAATCAGCTTTATCTGGGATTCTGTAGTCAAGGAAATCAAGGGTGAAAACCGAGTAGAATCTGTCGTCTTTGAAAATGTGAAAACAGGTCAAGTGACAGAACAAGCCTTTGGTGGTGTCTTTATCTATGTTGGTTTGGACCCTCTTAGCGATTTTGTTAAAGAATTAAATATCCAAGATCAGGCAGGTTGGATTGTGACAGATAACCACATGAAAACTGCAGTTGACGGTATCTTTGCAGTTGGAGATGTTCGCTTGAAAGACCTTCGCCAAGTAACAACAGCAGTTGGAGATGGAGCAATCGCTGGTCAAGAAGCTTACAAGTTTATCACTGAACATAGTTAATCATAAAAAAGTTTCCAATCAGATGACTGGAAACTTTTTTTATAGTCTATTTCGAAAAACTTCGTACATGAGAATGGCTGCAGCAACACTGGCATTAAGGCTTTGAACATGTCCATTCATAGGAATGGTAATCATTTCATCTACCTGTTTTTTGATGTTGCTAGAGATGCCTTTTCCTTCATTTCCGATAATGAGGGCAATTTTCCCTTTTGTATTCCACTTATGGCAAGGAGTACCGTTCATATCCGTTCCAAAGGTCCAGAAGCCTTCATCCTTGAGTTTGTCTAGAGTTTGGCTTAAATTGGTCACTCTGGCAATTGGGACGTGCTCAATAGCACCTGTGGCTGTTTTGGCAACGACAGGAGTAACCCCGACAGCACGGTGCTTGGGAATGATGACACCTGAAACATTGGTCGCATCGGCTGTTCTCAAGATTGAACCCAAATTATGGGGGTCGGTTAACCCGTCCAGAATCAATAGCAAAGGATTTTCTTCTTGACGCGTTTTGGCAAGGATGTGATCCAGCTCACTATAGGCAAATTCGGACACTCGTAGAACAAAACCTTGGTGAACAGAACCTTCAGTCATTTCAGACAGGGATTTTTTTGAAGTCCAAGAAATGGAGACCTTCTTTTCTGTAGCCAGTTCCTTGACTTTCTCAACATTCTTACCTCGGAGATCTTCTTGGAGGTAGAGTTTGTTGCCAGTGTTTGCAAGGAGGGCTTCGGTAACGGCGTGGACGCCATAGACAATATCATTTGTTTTCATGCCTCTATTATAACACAAAACCCCGTCTTGCAACGGGATTTTCTTTATTCTAGAATCAGTAAACCATCTTTAACTGCAAATGGGTCTTTTTCATTGATACGATCGTAAAACATGATACCGTTGATGTGGTCAATTTCATGCTGAACAACGATGGAGTTGTAGCCTTTAAGTTTGATACGGTGTTTTTCACCATCCTTGTCAAAGTAGTCAACAGTAACGCGAGCATGGCGAACAACATAGCCAGGTACGTTTCGGTCAACAGACAGGCAACCTTCCCCTTCGCCAAGAGCAGCGTCTTGAACAGAGTGAGAGACGATTTTTGGATTGTACATAATGGCTTGCAAGTCGTAGGCTTCCTCTGGAGTTTCTCCTTCTTCAACAATATTAGGTACCAAAACAGCGATAATACGTTTTGAAATATCTAATTGAGGAGCAGCAAGTCCAACCCCGCCACGGAGTCCCATCTTTTCAGCCATGACAGGATCTTGGGAATGTTTGAGGAATTGCATCATCTTTTCGCCAAGGATGATTTCCTGGTCAGACAGTGGGAAAGTGACCTCCTCAGCAACTGCGCGAAGAGTTGGATTCCCCTCGCGGATAATATCGTTCATATCAATTAAGTGAGCAGCTTTTGTAATACGTTCTATTGCAGACATTTTCTCTCCTTTCATTACCTCTACATGATATCACAAAATGACAAGGATTGAAAGCATTACGGCATCGAGCTTTTATAGAAAATGCCTAGTAGGTTCGATTCAATTGTGAAAGAATTACTTATCTGTGATATAATAAAAAGAAAAGGCTTGCATTAGAAAGTAGGGAGAATAAAGATGCAAAGAAGACAAGATAGACATAAACGTGGATCAGTTTTTCGTTTTATGAGGAGTTTTGTAAACTTTTTTAGGAGTTATCGAAAGTGGAGCAATAAGGGATTTGTTGCGATACTCTTGCTAGCTGTTGCTTTATCAATGGGCTTGGTCTTGTTGTTTGAAAGTTTCCAAGGAATCCCCTTGACCAGTCAAAAAAAGGATACCATTTCTCAAGAAGCAAATAAGACTAATCAAAACTCCAAAGATCAGGAAGAGGAAAAGACTGCTAGAATTATGGCCAACGGGGACCTCCTCTATCACATTCCTATCTATCGTTCTGCCTTAAAAGAAGATGGAACCTATGATTTTCATGAAAATTTTGACTATGTAAAACCATGGCTCAAACAAGCAGACCTGATTATAGGTGATTTTGAAGGTACGGTAAACAAGGATCACTATTTGGCAGGTTATCCTCTCTTTAATGCACCTGGCGAAGTTATGGATGCCATCAAGGATGCTGGTTATCAAGTGCTAGACTTGGCGCATAACCATATCCTAGATTCACAAATAGAAGGTGTGGTTTCAACAGCAGATGCCATTGAGAAGGCAGGAATGACACCTATTGGAGTGTATACGCATGAGTCCCGTGATCAAGCTCCACTGGTTATTAAGGAAGTGAATGGTATCAAGGTTGCACTTTTGGCCTATTCTTATGGATTTAATGGAATTGAGCAAAGTATTTCTCAAGAAGACTATAACCGCTATCTTTCAGACTTAAATGAAGATAAGATGAAGGCTGAAATTGAACGAGCAGAAAAGGAAGCGGATATTACTATTATCATGCCTCAGATGGGTGTGGAGTATCGCTTGGAACCAACTGAGGAACAAAAGGCTCTTTATCACAAGATGATCGATTGGGGAGCGGATATTATCTTTGGAGGGCATCCTCACGTTGTAGAACCATCTGAAACTGTTGAAAAAGATGGAGATAAGAAACTCATTATCTATTCAATGGGTAACTTCATTTCCAATCAACGAATTGAAACCATGCAAGATGAAGAGAATGCTAAGTGGACAGAGCGTGGCGTGCTTATGGATGTGACCATTAAGAAAAAAGCAGGTAAGACGACAATTGAAACTGCCAAAGCGCATCCTTCTTGGGTAAATCGTACACCTAAAGGAACCTATTCTCCAGAAGGTTATCCACTCTTCCTTTACCAAACCTATATCTTAGAAGATTTCATCGAGGGTGGTAGTCATCGTGACCGGTTAGATGAAGCAACTAAGGAACGAATTGATACAGCCTATAAGGAAATGAACGAACATGTGGGATTGAAGTGGGATTAGCTTGAATTCAGAGGGAAGTAAATGACGATTAAAGTAATTGCGACAGATATGGATGGGACCTTGCTGGATGCTAGAGGTCAGCTGGATCTCCCACGCTTGGAAAAGATTTTAGATCAGTTGGATCAAAGGGGTATTCGTTTTGTTATCGCAACGGGGAATGAAATTCACCGCATGAGGCAACTACTGGAGCACTTGGTGGATCGAGTGGTTCTGGTTGTTGCCAATGGTGCTCGTATTTTTGAAAATAATGAACTGATTCAGGCTCAGACTTGGGATGATGCCATTGTCGATAAGGCCTTGGCTCATTTCGAGGGTCGAGCGTGTCAGGACCAATTTGTTGTAACGGGGATGAAGGGTGGTTTCGTCAAGGAAGGTACGATTTTTACAGACCTTGAAAGTTTTATGACTCCAGAAATGATTGAAAAATTCTACCAACGGATGCAGTTTGTGGATGAGTTAACCTCTGACCTCTTTGGTGGTGTGCTTAAGATGAGTATGGTTGTTGGTGAGGAACGTTTGAGTTCGGTTTTGGAAGAAATCAATGATCTCTTTGATGGCCGTGTTCGGGCTGTATCGAGTGGCTATGGTTGCATTGATATCCTCCAAGCTGGAATTCATAAAGCATGGGGCTTGGAAGAATTACTCAAGCGCTGGAACTTGAACCCCCAACAAATTATGGCTTTTGGTGACAGTGAAAATGATGTTGAAATGCTTGAAATGGCTGGAATTGCCTATGCGATGGAAAATGCTGATGATAAAGCCAAAGCTGTGGCGACTGCTCTAGCGCCAGCCAACAGCCAAGGAGGAGTTTATCAAGTCTTGGAAAACTGGTTAGAAAAAGGAGAATGAAGTGGCAGTACAGTTATTAGAAAATTGGTTACTAAAGGAACAAGGTAAAATCCAAACCAAGTATCGTCACTTAAATCAAGTTTCTGTTCTAGAGCCAGACATTCTCTTTATTGGGGATTCCATTGTTGAGTATTACCCTCTGCAGGAACTATTTGGGAATGCAAAGACGATTGTCAATCGAGGCATTCGAGGTTATCAGACAGGGCTATTATTAGAAAATCTAGATGCGCATCTGTACGGTGGAGCAGTAGATAAAATTGTCCTTCTGATTGGGACAAATGATATTGGAAAAGATGTGCCTGTGAATGAGGCACTCAATAATCTCGAAGCTATCATACAATCCATTGCTCGCGATTATCCATTGACAGAGATTAAATTACTTTCCATTTTGCCAGTCAATGAGGGAGAGGAGTACAAGCAGACAGTCTATATTCGTACGAATGAAAAAATTCAGAAATGGAATCAAGCCTATCAAGAGCTTGCTTCTGCCTACATGCAGGTGGAATTTGTGTCAGTTTTTGATAGTTTGACAGACCAGGCAGGCCAACTCAAAAAAGAATATACAACTGATGGACTGCACCTGAGTATTTCTGGTTATCAGGCTTTGACAAAATCCTTGAAAGACTATCTTTTCTAGTTCATTGCTTTCCTTTTTGCATTTTTGAGTTAGATAAGGTATAATGGTTTTATTGTCTTTTGGGGTCGTTACGGATTCGACAGGCATTATGAGGCATATTTTGCGACTCGTGTGGCGACGTAAACGCTCAGTTAAATATAACTGCAAAAAATAACACTTCTTACGCTCTAGCTGCCTAAAAACCAGCAGGCGTGACCCGATTTGGATTGCTCGTGTTCAATGACAGGTCTTATTATTAGCGAGATACGATCAAGTCTTGTCTAGTGGCTTGATAAGAGATTGATAGACTCGCAGTTTCTAGGCTTGAGTTATGTGTCGAGGGACTGTTAAACTAATACATAACCTATGGTTGTAGACAAATATGTTGGCAGGTGTTTGGACGTGGGTTCGACTCCCACCGGCTCCATTATTCCTTTGCATTCTTTTGCATTCCTTGGTAAAACGTTGTTAAATCAACGTTTTTTGTTTTTGTCTTTGGTATTCCTTGGTATTCTTTTGCGAAAAAGGGAGTCACAAACAGCCCCTAAAGCAGACCCTATTATTAAAAAAGGGATACATAAAAGGATACAACATTTCTGTCGTATCCAAAAAATAATTTTTCTTTTCTACGGAAGACATGGGATTCGAACCCACGCACGCTGTTACACGCCTACCGCGTTTCCAACACGGCCTCTTAAGCCTCTTGAGTAATCTTCCAATACTTACTCAAATAGTCTACCATAAAGGCTCTTATCTTGCAATAAAAATTCTAGAAATAAGGAAAATGATAGAATTTGAAAGAAAATGATAAAAAATGCTTGACTTTGACAGGAAGTGTGATAGAATGAATAGTGTAAACGATAACAGGAGGTGATTCAGTGTTAAAAACAGAACGTAAACAATTGATTTTAGAGGAGTTAAATCAACATCATGTAGTTTCTCTAGAAAAATTAGTTAGTTTGCTAGAAACGTCAGAATCAACGGTTCGAAGAGACTTGGATGAGTTGGAAGCAGAAAACAAGCTTCGTCGTGTGCATGGTGGAGCAGAATTACCCCACTCCTTGCAGGAAGAAGAAACCATTCAAGAAAAATCTGTCAAAAACCTTCAAGAAAAGAAGTTACTTGCTCAGAAAGCTGCCTCTCTCATCAAGGAACAAGATGTCATTTTTATCGATGCTGGAACAACAACTGCCTTTTTGATTCATGAATTGGTTAATAAGAATATTACTGTTGTGACTAATTCGATTCACCATGCCGCTCAGTTGGTTGAAAAGCAGATTCCAACGGTCATGGTTGGAGGTAGTGTTAAGATGGCGACAGATGCAAGCATAGGGGGCGTTGCTCTTAACCAGATTAACCAATTGCACTTTGACCGTGCTTTTATCGGGATGAATGGTGTGGACGATGGCTATTATACGACTCCCGATATGGAGGAGGGAGCTGTTAAGCGTGCTATTTTAGAGAATGCTAAACAGACCTATGTCTTGGCGGATTCGTCTAAGATTGGACAAACTTGCTTTGCCAAGGTAGCACCACTCAAACGCGCTATCGTTATCACAAGTCAAGGGCATGAGCTCTTGCAGGCTATTAAGGAGAAAACGGAGGTAATAGAAGTATGATTTATACAGTCACACTCAATCCATCCATTGACTATATTGTCCGTTTGGACCAAGTCCAAGTCGGTAGTGTCAATCGTATGGACAGTGATGATAAGTTTGCTGGTGGGAAAGGAATCAATGTTAGCCGTGTCTTGAAACGTTTGGATATTCCCAATACAGCGACGGGATTTATCGGTGGCTTTACTGGTAAATTTATCACAGATACTTTGGCTGATGAAGAAATCGAGACACATTTTGTCCAAGTGGCAGAAGATACTCGTATCAATGTTAAAATCAAGGCAGACCAAGAAACAGAAATCAACGGAACGGGTCCAACTGTTGAACCGGCTCAGTTAGAAGAATTGAAAGCTATTTTATCTAGTTTGACTGCAGATGATACGGTTGTGTTTGCTGGTTCAAGTGCTAAAAATCTAGGCAATGTTATCTATAAGGATTTGATTGCCTTGACCCGTCAGACTGGTGCGCAGGTGGTTTGTGACTTTGAAGGACAGACCTTGATTGATAGTTTGGACTATCAGCCACTTTTGGTCAAGCCAAACAATCATGAACTTGGAGCTATCTTTGGAGTGAAACTCGAAAGTTTGGACCAAATTGAGAAATATGCTCGTGAGTTACTGGCTAAAGGTGCTCAAAACGTCATTATCTCTATGGCTGGTGATGGTGCCCTTCTAGTAACATCTGAGGGAGCTTACTTCGCTAAACCAATCAAGGGAACTGTGAAAAATTCAGTTGGAGCTGGTGATTCTATGGTTGCCGGATTCACAGGTGAATTTGTCAAATCAAAAGATGCAGTAGAAGCCTTCAAATGGGGAGTGGCTTGCGGAACGGCAACTACCTTCTCAGACGACTTGGCAACGGCAGAATTTATTAAAGAAACATATGAAAAAGTTGAGGTAGAAAAACGATGAAAATTCAAGACCTATTGAGAAAAGATGTCATGTTGCTGGATTTGCAGGCGACTGAAAAAACTGCTGTCATCGAAGAGATGATTAAAAGTTTGACAGACCACGGTTATGTGACAGATTTTGAAACCTTTAAAGAAGGCATTTTGGCGCGTGAAGCTTTGACTTCTACTGGTCTGGGTGACGGAATCGCAATGCCTCACAGCAAAAATGCTGCTGTCAAAGAAGCGACAGTTCTCTTTGCTAAGTCAAACAAGGGTGTTGACTATGAGAGCTTGGATGGACAAGCAACTGACCTCTTCTTCATGATTGCAGCTCCAGAAGGTGCCAATGATACCCACTTGGCAGCCTTGGCAGAATTGTCTCAATACTTGATGAAAGACGGTTTTGCAGACAAACTTCGTCAAGCAAGATCAGCTGACCAAGTTATCGAACTTTTTGACCAAGCTTCAGAAAAAACTGAGGAGCCTGTTCAAGTACCTGCCAATGACTCGGGTGACTTTATCGTGGCTGTTACAGCTTGTACGACCGGTATTGCCCACACTTACATGGCCCAAGAAGCTCTTCAAAAAGTAGCTGCTGAAATGGGGGTTGGCATCAAGGTTGAAACCAACGGTGCTAGCGGTGTTGGAAACCAACTAACTGCTGAGGACATCCGCAAGGCTAAAGCTGTTATCATCGCAGCAGACAAGGCTGTAGAAATGGATCGTTTCGATGGCAAACCATTGATCAATCGTCCAGTTGCTGACGGTATCCGTAAGACAGAAGAGTTAATTAACTTGGCTCTTTCAGGAGATGCTGAAGTCTACCGTGCCGCTAATGGTACAAAAGCTGCAACAGCAAGCAACGAAAAACAAAGCCTTGGTGGTGCCTTCTACAAACACTTGATGAGTGGTGTATCTCAAATGTTGCCATTTGTTATCGGTGGTGGTATCATGATTGCCCTTGCCTTCTTGATTGACGGTGCTTTGGGTGTGCCAAATGAAAACCTTGGCAGTCTTGGTTCTTACCATGAGCTAGCTTCTATGTTCATGAAAATCGGTGGAGCTGCCTTTGGTTTGATGCTTCCAGTCTTTGCAGGTTATGTTGCCTACTCTATCGCAGAAAAACCAGGTTTGGTAGCAGGTTTCGTGGCTGGTGCTATTGCCAAAGAAGGTTTTGCCTTTGGTAAGATCCCTTATGCAGCAGGTGGTGAAGCAACTTCAACTCTTGCAGGTGTCTCATCTGGTTTCCTAGGTGCCCTTGTTGGTGGATTTATCGCAGGTGCCTTGGTTCTTGCTATCAAGAAATACGTTAAAGTTCCTCGTTCACTTGAAGGTGCTAAATCTATCCTTATCCTACCGCTTTTCGGAACAATCTTGACAGGATTTGTTATGTTAGCTGTCAACATCCCAATGGCAGAAATCAACACTGCTATGAATAACTTCCTAGGCGGTCTTGGGGGAGGTTCAGCTGTCCTTCTTGGTATCGTTCTTGGGGGCATGATGGCTGTTGATATGGGTGGACCAGTTAATAAAGCGGCTTATGTCTTTGGTACAGGTACGCTTGCAGCGACTGTTTCTTCAGGTGGTTCTGTAGCCATGGCAGCAGTTATGGCTGGAGGAATGGTTCCACCACTTGCTATCTTTGTCGCAACCCTTCTTTTCAAAGATAAATTTACCAAAGAAGAACGCAACTCTGGTTTGACAAACATCATCATGGGCTTGTCATTTATCACTGAGGGAGCGATTCCATTTGGTGCAGCTGACCCAGCTCGTGCGATCCCAAGCTTCATCCTTGGTTCAGCAGTAGCAGGTGGCCTCGTTGGTCTTACTGGGATCAAACTCATGGCGCCACACGGAGGAATCTTCGTTATCGCCCTTACTTCAAATGCCCTTCTTTACCTCGTTTCTGTCTTGGTAGGAGCAATCGTAAGTGGTGTGGTCTATGGTTACCTACGCAAACCACAAGCATAAAAAATAGAAAATGAAAAGATTGTACCGTTTGGTGCAGTCTTTTTCTCTTTCCGAAATGCCTGTGAAATATGGTATAATAGAAGAATGGCAAACAAGAATACAAGTAAAACAAGACGGAGACCGTCTAAAGCAGAACTCGAAAGAAAAGAAGCGATTCAACGAATGTTGATTTCGTTGGGAATCGCGCTTTTATTGATTTTCGCAGCCTTCAAATTAGGGGCTGCAGGTATAACCCTTTACAATTTAATTCGCTTGATGGTGGGTAGCCTAGCTTATCTAGCAATATTTGGTATCCTGCTCTACCTCTTCTTTTTCAAGTGGATACGAAAACAGGAAGGACTCTTATCTGGTTTTTTCACCATATTTGCTGGCTTGCTCTTGATTTTTGAGGCCTACTTGGTTTGGAAATATGGTTTGGATAAGTCGGTATTAAAAGGGACCATGGCTCAGGTTGTGACTGATCTGACTGGTTTTCGAACGACCAGTTTTGCTGGAGGTGGCTTGATTGGGGTCGCTCTTTATATGCCAATCGCCTTTCTCTTCTCAAATATCGGTACTTACTTTATTGGTTCTATCTTGATTTTAGCTGGAGCCCTCCTAGTCAGTTCTTGGTCTGTTTACGATATTGCTGAATTTGGCAGTAGAGGCTTTGCCAAATGGCGGGAAGGACATGAGAGTCGAAAAGAGGAACGCTTTGTCAAACAAGAAGAAAAAGCTCGTCAAAAGGCTGAGGAAGAGGCTAGATTAGAGCAAGAAGAGGCTGAAAAAGCCTTACTTGATTTGCCTCCTGTTGATATGGAAACGGGTGAAATTCTGACTGATGATGTTATTCTTGACGTTCCAACTGCTCCAGAAGAGAACTGGGTGGAACCAGAAATCATCCTACCTCAAGCTGAACATGAATTCGCTGAACAGGAAGATGGCTCTGATGATGAAGATGTTCAGGTCGATTTTTCAGCCAAGGAAGCCCTTGAATACAAACTTCCAAACTTACAACTCTTTGCCCCAGATAAACCAAAAGACCAGTCGAAAGAGAAGAAAATTGTTCGAGAAAATATCAAAATTCTAGAAGAAACCTTTGCTAGCTTTGGTATCAAGGTGACGGTGGAACGGGCCGAAATTGGGCCATCAGTGACCAAGTATGAAGTCAAGCCAGCAGTGGGTGTAAGGGTCAACCGCATTTCCAATCTAGCAGATGATCTCGCTCTAGCCTTGGCGGCCAAGGATGTCCGAATCGAAGCACCTATCCCAGGGAAATCTTTAGTGGGAATTGAAGTACCTAACTCTGAGATTGCGACAGTTTCTTTCCGCGAACTATGGGAACAATCTCAAACGAAAGCAGAAAATCTCTTGGAAATTCCTTTAGGGAAGGCTGTTAATGGAACCGCAAGAGCTTTTGACCTTTCTAAAATGCCCCACTTGCTAGTCGCAGGTTCAACAGGGTCAGGGAAGTCAGTAGCTGTTAATGGCATTATCGCTAGCATCCTCATGAAGGCGAGACCTGACCAAGTTAAATTTATGATGGTCGATCCCAAGATGGTTGAGTTGTCTGTTTACAATGACATTCCTCATCTCTTGATCCCAGTTGTGACCAATCCACGTAAGGCTAGCAAGGCCCTGCAAAAGGTTGTGGATGAAATGGAAAACCGTTATGAACTCTTTGCCAAGGTAGGAGTTCGGAATATTGCAGGCTTTAATGCCAAGGTAGAAGAGTTCAATGCCCAGTCTGAGTATAAGCAGGTTCCGCTACCGCTCATTGTCGTAATTGTAGATGAGTTGGCTGACCTTATGATGGTTGCCAGCAAGGAAGTGGAAGATGCTATCATCCGTCTTGGACAGAAGGCGCGTGCTGCAGGTATCCACATGATTCTTGCAACCCAGCGTCCATCCGTTGATGTCATTTCTGGTCTGATCAAGGCCAATGTTCCTTCTCGTGTAGCATTTGCCGTTTCATCAGGAACAGACTCCCGTACGATTTTGGATGAAAATGGAGCAGAAAAACTACTTGGTCGAGGGGATATGCTCTTTAAACCGATTGATGAAAATCATCCAGTTCGCTTGCAAGGATCCTTTATCTCGGATGATGATGTTGAACGCATCGTAAACTTTATCAAGGCTCAGGCGGACGCAGACTACGATGAGAGTTTTGATCCAGGTGAGGTTTCTGAAAATGAAGGTGAATTTTCAGATGGTGAAACTGGTGGAGATCCGCTTTTTGAAGAAGCCAAGGCTTTGGTAATTGAAACCCAGAAAGCCAGTGCATCCATGATTCAGCGTCGTTTGTCAGTTGGTTTTAACCGTGCGACCCGCCTTATGGAAGAACTGGAGATGGCAGGTGTCATTGGTCCAGCTGAAGGTACCAAACCAAGAAAAGTATTGCAACAATAAAAAATAGCTTCTTTCCAAGTTTGGAGGGAAGCTATTTCTGGCTATTGATTGGTTTTATTTTCTGAAGTTGGCGTATTGGACTGTTTTTCATTTTCAGTAGTAGATTTACTTGGAGCAGGAGTAGTAGAGTCCTGAGTTGCTGTTTTCTGCTCTTCTTTTTTCTCTTCCTTGACGCTAGATTTTGGTGTTTCCTCTTGCTGTGTTTTTTCTTGGGTAGTGTTATTTTCCTTATTGGGACTAGTGTTTTCCTGAGGGGATTCCTTTTGAATTTCTTTGACAATTGTTGTCGTCTGGGTTGTCGTAGGTTCTTTTTTAGTATTTTTGTTATTATCCAAGGCGTTCATGATCGTGATACTTGCGGTAATCAAGCCAAGGATACTACCGATAGTGGCAACAGTTTTTTGAAAGACCGTAAAGCCTTTTTTGATGTGTTCTGTTTTTGGTTTTGAAGTTCTACGATAATTAGACATGCATTCTCTCCTTT
>ERZ773044.501-NODE-501-length-17266-cov-7.22288_pt1 | contig 17266 bp, 7 predicted proteins | sample MGYA00511897_ERZ773044 | MGnify/ENA primary metagenome ERZ773044 (study PRJEB29015, sample SAMEA2738116) | human oral metagenome | biome: human oral; feature: human-associated habitat; material: saliva | place: China | collected 2170 ...
CCCGTTCCCGCAGAGATGTTCCCGCAGAGACCGCTAGAGCTAGTCGGTAGGAGCCGTATCCAGTGCAGGCCCCGGATCTAGAGCGAGGACGCTAGACCCGTGAGCATCCGGTATGGGCTACTCCCCCGCTGTCTCTTAGGCTTAGCCTCTTAGTCTTAGCGAGAAGCCGAGGCGCTGGCGCTGGGCTTCGCGCTTGCGGGGGCGCTTGCAGAAGCCGCGGCACTGGGAGCTGCAGAGGCGCTCGGAGCCGCAGAGGCACTGGGCGCTGCCGAAGCCTTAGCGGAAGCCGCGCTCTGCGCCTCCTCAGCCTCCAGAGCCTTCTTCACGGCCGCTTCCAGACGCTTCTGGGCCTCACCGTAGGCAGCCCAGTCGCCCTTCTTCATTGCGGCATCGCTATCGCTCATAGCCTTCGAAGCGTCGTTCAGAGCCTGCTTCAATTCGGAATCGTTCGAGCCCGACGAAGACGAGGAACCTGAGGAGGAACCAGAAGCAGAAGCCGAAGGAGCCGGCGAAGCCGCGGCCGAGCCGTCCAGCTTAGCGCCCGAGGAACCACCAAACACCTGGTTCAGGGCTTCCTCCAGGGTCGGGGCGAAGCCAACCTTATCGCCGAAGCTCACCAGCACTCGCTGCAGACGCGGGTACTTCGCGTCACCGCTGGACTGCACGTACACCGGCTGAACGTACAGCATGCCGCCGCCCACCGGCAGGGTCAGCATATTGCCGTTAATAACCTCGGAGGAACCGCGGCGCAGCAGGTTCAGCTGGTTCGAGACCTCGGCATCAGAGTTGAAGATATTCTGAGCCTGGCCCGGGCCGGGAACCACCGAAGAACGCGGCAACTCCAGCAGACGCAGCTTGCCGTAGTCGGCGCTACGCTCGCCATCCTTACCGGTACCGGCGTCGCCGTTAGCGGCCAGGAAGCCGTACATCACGTTACGAGAGTTCGAATCGCTCTGCTGAGGAATGAACGTCGTCGTCAGCGAGAAGTGCGCGCGCGAATCCCCGGGCATCTGCAGGGACAGATAGTACGGCGAAATCGGCTGGTTACGATCATTGGTCGGGTCGTTCGGAATCGACCACACGTCATCGCCCGCGTAGAAGCTGTGAGCGTTCGTCACGTGGTACTTATTCAGCATGGTGCGCTGAATATTGAACATGTCAGTCGGGTAACGCACGTGGCTCATGAGCGAAGCGTTCATCTCGTGATAGCTCTTCACCGTGCCGGGGAAGACGCTCTGCCAAGCCTTGAGCACCGGATCTTCCTCATCCCAGGCGTACAGGGTCACCGAGCCGTCGTAGGCGTCCACGGTGGCCTTCACCGAGTTGCGGATGTAGTTCACCGACTTCGAGCGCTGAGCCCCCGCCGCGGTGGCGGAGTCCTGCGAACTGCCCTGCGCGTAGGGGAACTGATCGCTCGTCGTGTAGGCGTCCACAATCCACTGCACGCGGTTATTCACGATCGCCGGGTACGGCTTGGAATCCACCGTCAGGTACGGGGCCACCTTGCGCACGCGGTCCAGCGGGTTGCGTTCGTACAGAATCTGCGAGCCGTCGCGCACCGCATCCGAGAGCAGAATGTCGGAAGACTGGAACTTAATCGCGTAGGACAGACGGGCCAGCAGCGAATCGACGCGGGGGCCGCCGTTACCCGAGAAGGTGTACTTCGCGTCGGAGGCTTTCGTCTCGTCAGCAGAGAGCGGACGGTCCAGCTCCAGGGTGTCGCCCCTACCGCCCACAATCGAGTACTCCGGCGAGCTCATGCCGAAGTAGATGCGCGGCTCGTAATCCTCGCTCAGGGTACCGGTCGCCTTAATGCCGGACTGCAAGAACTTGGGGTTACCCGCCGAATCCACCTGGTTACCGTACGCGGCAATCACGCCGTAGCCGTGGGTGTACACCACGTGGCGGTTGTACCAGGAATCGCCGTTGGTCTGCGTGGGGTTCAGCTCGCGGGCCGCCAGCACGGTGTCCTGCGTGGTGTTACCCACGGTGTAACGGTCCACCGCCAGCTGCGACTCGAAGCGGTAGTACGGGCGGAACTGCTGCATCTGCGCGAACGCGGAGGAAACCACGTTCGGATCCAGCAGACGAATGTTCGCGATTGTCGCGCTCGAAGAGCTCAGGGCACCGGCGCGAGTGTCGATGGTCGCGTCGTACGGGGTGGTCTCAATCTTGTCCAGGCCGTAGGCGTAGCGGGTCGCATCAATATTGCGCTGAATAAACTGCGACTGCGCGCCCTGCTCGTTCGGAACCACCTGGAAACGCTGCACAACCCACGGATACAGGCCACCGGCCACCAGCGATACGACCGCCAGCATTGCGGTGCTAATCAGCGGCAGACGCCAGTGATTCTTCACCGCTGCAGCAATGAACATGAACGACACCAGCAACGCCGAAACCGCCAAGATGGCGCTCACGGGAATGGATGCGTTCACGTCCGTGTACATGGCGCCGGCCCAGCGTCCGGCCTGCTGCTGGGTGGACGAGTAACGGTCCAGCCAGAAGCTCACCGCACGGGTCAGAACAAACACGACGGCAAGCACGGCCGCGTGGCGGCGGAAAGCGTGAGTCGTGGTCACGCCGCCCGGTTGCACCTTAATACCGCCGTAGAAGTAGTGCATGAACAGGCCGGCCACCGCGGCGAGCGCCACGGAGGAGGTCACCAGCGACACCACCACGCGCAGGAAGGGCAGCACAAACACGAAGAAGCCGTAGTCCAGGCCGAATTCCGGGTCGGTCTTGCCGAAAGACTGCTGGTTGAAGAAAAGGGCGACCGTGCTCCACTGCGACATCGTTGCCGAGGCAATAAACAGGCCCAGTAGCAGCGGAACCGCAATCAGCAAAAGCTTACGCGCCTTATCCACGCTCTCGTGGTAACGGCGCATGCTATCCTCGGCACGCTGCTGGCCGAACACGTCGCGGAGCATCTGCTCGGTCGCATCCGAGGCGCTCGTCGGGACGCTCTGGTTCGGGCCGGCCTCATCCTTCGCGTTCTGCTCGCGGGTGGCGGGCAGAACATCCGCGTGGCGGACCGCGTAGGTCATGGAGGCCCACAGCGGCAGGGCCACCACGAGGGCGGCCACAACGAACACCGCGGCCTTCAAAAGAATCTGGGTGGTGAAGACGGTGCTATAGCCCAGCTGATCAAACCACAGCCAGTCCGTGTACACCTGGGATAGTCCCACAAATGCGGCAATCAGAACCGCGACAACCACAATCGTCATCAGTAGAGGGCTGCGACGCTTCTTTGCTCGCTCCTTCTTCTGTGGGCGTGGGGTCTTATCGGTCGACTCAGACACAATTCCTCGCTCATCATTTCAAAATGTTCTTTACCTTAAGTATCGCAGAGGTTGGAGGAACGAACGTTGACATGACGTCAGAGGAGGGGTCGTTCGCCCGCTATCCCACTATTCGCACACACGCTCACCGGTCGCGAGGCGGTAACCACGCATAACGAAGGCCCCGGCTCGAGTGAGCCGGGGCCCGAAGCCTCCCGGAGGGAAGCGCCCGCGTTCGTTAGGGTTGCACGTTAGAGCTACACGTTAGGATCCGCAGCGCGGCAGCGAATCATCGGGGGCGCCAGACTTAATGGCGCCCACGACCTGCACCGCCTCGTCCAGCGTCGAAACCGGGACCACCACCATCGTGCCACGCACCTGGCCTGCATGGTAGTAGTTGAGCATCGAGGGGTCCTGCTCCTGCATCTTCAGGACCGAATCGCAATTCTCCTTGGGGGCCAGGAAGTAGCGCGCGCCGTAGCGGCCCGTCGCCAAAATCTTGTACTTGATGCCGCCAATCGCGCCAACGTTACCGTTCGCATCAATCGTGCCGGTGCCCGACACGTAGCTGCGGTAGGGGTCGCCGCCGGCATCCTCGTCTGCCAGCAGGGTGCCCTCACTCAGCTTATCCACCGTGCCGAGGGCCAGCATCAGGCCCGCGCTCGGGCCGCCCACGCCGTCCAGGTTGTACTGCACCTGCGCCGGCAAATCGTAGCTCTGCTTCAGGCTGATGCCCACAACCCAGCGATCGCCCTCGGCCGAACGCACCGGGTTCAGCGTCACCGTGCGTTGCTGGCCGTCGCGCTCAACCGTCACCTGAATCGGCGAGCCGTTCGAAGCGTTCACCGCCTGCGACACGTCTTTGAGGGTGGTAATCTGCTTGTCCCCCACCTTCAGGAGGCGGTCGCCGCTCTCCAGCACACCCGCCGCGGGAGAACCCTCAACGGTCGTGTTCACCAGCACCTTCTCGGTCACCTGCATCTTCAGGTGACGCATGGCCGCGACCTTCGCCTGCGTCTGCGAATCGGCCATCTGCGCGCCGGTCTCGGCCGTGGCCGTCTCGTGGCTCACGTGCGGGTACAGGGCGTCGGTGGGCACTACGAGACTGCGGTTGCCGTCAAAAGCCAGCCACCCGTAGAAAGCCTCCGCGCCAGACAGCTCAGTGTACGGGCCGCCCGCCACCGACACCGTGGTCATATTGAGCTTGCCGTAGGTCTTATAGCTGGGGGCGCCTGAAACTTCGATGACGTCCTTATCCTGGTAGGTGCCGAGCACGTCAAAGAGCGGTCCGGGGCCCTCCTTCACGTACGAGCTGGGCAGGACAAACGCACCGGCCAGCAACGCGCAGGTCGCCACGGCGCTCACGGAACGCAGGTTGAAGCGGCGCTCGCGGCTACGCGATCCGCGCTTACGGCGATGAGCTGAGGACTCGGCGGAAGCCTTCGATGAGGACTTCTCGGATTTGGACGGTGAGGTGGGCTTAGTCATGTTTTCTAGACTACCGGATGAATGCCCTCATCAACACACCTTTTCTGGTCAATCCCCCTGCCGGGGGTATGGTCGGGGGTAAACCGGGTGAAGACCCGCTTGTGAGCCCTCAGCTGATTAAGGCGCATCCGAGGCGCCGACACGGGAAATTCACAGCAAAAATCGGTAGGCTGGACAGCGAGCGGGCCGGCTGTGCCCACCTTCGGATTAGGAAAGGTTTCAGATGTCTGATCACCACCACGGCGACGCTTCCAACGAGCGTGACCCCCTCGAAGAATTCATTAAGAAGATGCAGGAGCAGGGCTTCGACCCCTCCGCAGGGGCAACCGGCCAGGGCGGTAAGGGCGCCTCCTCCAACGCACAGAACCCCTTCGGCGCGCTCTTCGGTGAGGGCGGGCAGAACCCCTTCGGCATTAACATCGATCCCGAGGACCTCAAGAACATGGGCATGAGCTTCGACCCCGCTATGCTGCAGGGCATGTTCTCGCAGGTGCAGGCCATGTTTGCCGGCGCATCCGACGAATCCAGCCCTAGCGGCGTGAACTGGACCAACGTCAAGAACCAGACCCGCCAGATGCTCGCCTCCATGGGCGAGGACCCGGCGGTTCCCGAAAACCTCAAGCGTGCCGTCGAGGACGCCGCAAACCTGGCCGACCTGTGGCTGGATGCGGTCACCTCCATCGAGCGTCACAACCTTCCCGTGCAGGCCTGGTCCAAGGCCGAATGGGTGGAGCAGTCTTTCGACTCCTGGCGCGAGATGGTCGAGCCCGTGGCCGCCGAGGTCACCCAGGCCATGGTCATGCCCGGCCCCGCGGACGAGCTGCCCGAAGAAATCGCCGCCATCTTCAACAGCGGATTCCTGAACAACGTTGGCGCCATGATCTTTGGTGCCCAGATGGCCCAGGCCCTCGCGAAGCTCGCCGGTGAGGTGTACTCCTCCACCGATGTGGGCTTCCCCCTCGCCCCCGGCCACTCCGCGCTACTGCCCAACGGCTACCAGCAGCTCGCGGACGACATCGAGGTGCCGCCGCAGGAGGTTCTGCTCTACCTGGCCGTTCGCGAGGCCGCACTGATTCGCCTGCACAAGGCCAACCCCTGGCTGCGTGAGGACCTGGTCCAGCTCGTTGCCCGTTTCGCCCGCGGTATTCGCGTGGACATGAACCGTATGCAGGACGCCGCCTCCCAGGTGGATATGAACGACCCTGAGGCCGTTCAGGAGGCCTTCGAGGGCGGCATGTTCAGCCCCCAGCGCACCGAGGACCAGGAGCTGGCCGTTCAGCGTCTCGAGGGTCTGCTGGCCCTCATCGAGGGTTGGGTATCCGTCGTGACCGAGGACGCCACCCGCAACCTGCCCAAGGCTCCGCAGCTGACCGAAATCATGGCCCGCCGCCGCATCGACGGCGGCCCCAGCGAGCAGGTTTTCGAGAACCTGGTCGGCCTGCAGCTGCGCCCGCGCCTGGTGCGCGAGGCCCAGCAGTTCTGGCGCTGGTACGAAAGCTCCCACGGCATCGAGGCCCGCGACGGCCTCTGGGACACCCCGGAGACTCTGCCCACCCCCGCCGAGCTGGAAGACTTCACCGCCTACGACGCGCGCATGAACGAAATCAGCCTGGACGACGTGGACTTCGAGTCTGAGCTGCAGAAGCTGCTGGACGGCGGCTTCGGCGAGGCTCCCGAAGAGAAGTAACCGCGGGGACTACCCCGGTAGACCGGCAAAATAATACTGAAACCTCGAGCGGGGGTGGCTTGCAAAAGTGCAAGCCACCCCCGCTCGAGTATTTCCGGCTGGTTCTGCCGGTTTGTTTTTTGCTTATTAGTTTTCGGAAAAAGCCCTAGCCGGCGCTGTTTTCGCCGCGCTCGCCGCGCGAGCCTTCGGCCCGCGAGCGCCCCATCGCGTACCCGTCCAGGAATGCGCGGGCCCGTTCCAGCTGCGGGTAACGCGCCTCCAGGGTGCGGAAGGAGCGCGAATGATTCGGCTGCAGCAGATGGCACAGCTCGTGGTGCACCACCGAATCCAGCGCGTACTCCGGCACGCCCTGCAGCTCCGAGGAGATGCGGATCTGCGCGGTTGCGTAGGTCGCCGAACCCCAGCGTTGACGCTGGTTGCTCACCCAGCGAATCGAGAGCCGTTTGAACTGCTCGGTGCCCTCCAGCTCCGGCAGGTAGGCGCGCACCAGCAGGATGGCCCGCTCGTGCAGGTACTCGTCGGTGACGTTCAGCTGCGCGGCACGCTCAGCCCTGGTCGCACGACGCTGAATACGCGGTAGCAGACGGGCGATATGCTCGTCAATCTCCTCGCTCGTGCTCGCGGCGGGAATGAGTAGGCGGTAGGCGGGGTTGCCGTGCTCGTCCACGCCGTCGCGCTGCATGCTGATGGTGCGGGTGCGGCGGGCCGAGCGGACCAGCTCAATCTGCGGGCGATCCGCCGTGGCCGGCAGAATTTCACGCTTAAAACGCTGAGCCATAGTCCTCTCCCTTCTGGCGACGGCCCTGCGAGCGGTTCCCGTACGAGTGGTTCCCGCGCGTGTCTCGGCCCGCTCCCCCGTAGCCGCTCGAGTAGCCGTTCGAGGCGGGGCGGCGGCGCTTGGCCGGGTCGATGTCATCCAGGAAACGCGAGCGCTTACGCTGACCTCTGCCGCCCACGGTGCGGGTCATGGTCCAGGTCAGCCACAGGTACTTGCGGGCGCGCGTGATGCCCACGTACAGCAGGCGGCGCTCCTCATCCACCTCATCCGGGGTGGTCGCGAAGGTAATGGGCATGAGGCCCTCGTTGAGGCCGCACAGGAACACGGCATCCCATTCCAGGCCCTTGGCCGCGTGCAGGGAGGCGAGGGTTACGCCGTTGACCTGCGGGGCCTCGTTGAATTCGCTGCGGTGGTTCAGGGTCGCCACGACCTCGTGCATGGTCAGCGGCAGCGGTTCGGGAACGCCCGGGCGCGGGTTCGCGCGGTGCTCCTGAAGCTGTTCCTGACGGTTCTGCGCCATCATGTCGACCATGTGCACGAGTGCGGCGAGGGATTCCCACTTCTGGCGGGTGGCGCCTCCCGAGAGGGGGCCCTCCTCCTTGTAGCCGAGGCCGCCGAGCACGTCGCGGGTGTAGCGGGTGACGTCTTCGGTGCCGTCGGTGGACTTGGCTGAGCCGCGCAGAGCGAGCATGGCCTGCTTGACCTCGGGGCGTTCGAAGAAGCGCTCCGCACCGCGCAACTGGTACGGGATGTGAGCGGCGGACAGTGCCGACTCAATCGCCGCCGATTGGGCGTTCGTGCGGAAGAGCACCGCAATCTCGGCGGGGGCCACCCCCTCCTTGTCGATGAGGTCGCGAATATCCTCGGCGATGCCGGCGGCCTCCTGCTCGTCGTCCGCGTAGCCGAACCACTCCACGTCCACGCCGGGGCCGCGCTGAGACATCAGTTCCAGCGGCGGCGCCCAGGAGTGCGGGCTCGAATCGGGGTGCGGGCGGCGGGCGGCCAGCAGGCGGTTCGCGAGCTCCACCACCTGCGAGTGGGAGCGGTAGTCGCGGGTCAGCTTGACCGTGTGCGCCCCACGGTAGCGTCGCGGGAACTCCAGCAGGTAGCGGCTCGTCGCGCCGGTAAAGGAGTAAATCGTCTGGGAGGCATCGCCCACCACGCAGATGTCGTCGCGGCCGCCCAGCCACACGTCCAGCAGGCGCTGTTGCAGCGGGGAGACGTCCTGGTACTCGTCCACCACGAAGTGCCGGTACTGCTGGCGCACGGTCGCGGCAAGCTTCTCGTCCTCCTCGAGCATGGCGATGGTCAGCAGTAGCACGTCCTCAAAGTCGATGAGGTTACGCTCGTCCTTGAGATCTTCGTAGGCCTGGAAGATGCGCTGCATGTTCTGCGGGGTAATCGCCGAGGGCAGCTGTTTCTCGCTCAGGCGCTGCATGAGGGTGTCGGGGGTGAGTAGCTGGACCTTCGCCCACTCAATCAGCGACGCCAAATCGCGCAGCAGGGAACGGTCGGTGCTGATGCGCAGACGGTTCGCGGCCTCGGTGATGAGCGCCGCCTTGTTCTGCACGATGGAGGGGAAGGTGCCGCCCACGACCTGCGGCCAGAAGTAGGTGAGCTGGCGCAGGGCCGCCGAGTGGAAGGTGCGCGCCTGCACGCCGAACGCGCCGAGCTGTTGAAGGCGGGTGCGCATCTCTTCGGCCGCGCGCAGGGTGAAGGTCAGGGCGAGCACGCGCGGGCCCTGGTAGCGGCCAATCGCGATGCCGTAGGCGATGCGGTGCGTAATCGCGCGGGTCTTGCCGGTGCCGGCACCGGCGAGCACGCGCATGGGCCCGTCGAGCTCGGTGGCGACCGCGCGTTGGTCGGGGTCGAGGCCCGCGAGGATATCGTCAGCGGAGAGTGCGTGCTGCGGCTGCGGGGGTAGTGCGGTCATCGTTCTCCATCGGGGCTCGGTGCGGTTGCTGGATTCTGCTGAATCTGTGCTGGTTCTGCGGGCTGGGCGTACGGGATGTACGGGGCGGGGCCGGGAAGGTCGGCGCCGCTATTGCCCGGTCTTCCATTGTATTCCCTGCCGAACATCGCAGCCGTCCCGGGCGGGTGCCCGTTCACCGCAAGCGCGCCCGTGCCCCAAGAACCAGTCCGTTCGCTGCGCCCCTGCCCGCGGGGGAACCGCAGGGAACCGGCCGCGGCGGCTACTTGCGGGCGGCCGTGCGCGGGCGGCGAAATGCGTGGTGATGCGTTCCCCCGGGATTCCGCCCGCCGGAGGGTTAGGCATCGCCCAAAACTTTCTTCACTAGTCAGCATAAACATACGGTGAAAGGCTCGGGGTGCTCACATGGTTTGGTAACCTTAACCCGTGACTTTATCTCCCCTTCAGCTTGCAGCCATCGTCTCTGCCGGAGTGCCCGGAATCTACCCCGTCGGCGCCGAGGCGGTCCGCGAAGATAGCGGCGACTTCGACTCGGCCGTCATCGCCGACTCGGCCGGTCGCCGCTGGCGTGTGCGCGCCCCGCGCCGTCCCGATGCCAGCATGCGTCTGGAGGCCGAGCACCTCATCCTGCAGTCCTTCAGCCCCGGCCTGCGCGCCCGCCTGCCCTTTGCCGTGCCCACGGTCGCCGGCATTGTGCCGTACGCCGGCGGCAATGTTTTCGTGTACACGCACATCCCCGGCTCCGTCTACGACGTGGACCAGCTTGCCGAGCTGAGCCGCCGCGAGGTTGCTCAGGGGCGTCCCTCCCTGGCCGCGATTATCGCCAAGGATATTGCGACCCTGCACGTGATGCCCGAGGACATCATCTACGAGGCCGATCTGCCCTCCTACTCTTCGGAGCAGATTCGCCGCCGCAAGATTGCCGAGCTCGAGCGCGCCGCCGCCACCGGCAAGGTGCCCGCCGACCTGCTCGCGCACTGGCAGGCGGTCCTCTCCCCCGGCCCCATGTGGCAGTTCCGCCCGCGCGTGGTGCACGGCGATATGGGGGCCGAGAACCTGGTGCTGGAGGTGACCCCCTCCGAGGCGCGCATCGTCGAGGTGACCGGCTGGTCCGACGTACACGTGGGCGACCCCGCGCAGGACTTCGCGTGGCTGTACTCGTGCGAGGATATCGACTTCACCGACGAGGCTGTGGAGGTGTACCGTCAGCAGATGCCGCAGCTACCCGACGCTTACCTGGCGCAGCGTGCGAACTTCTACGCCGAGTTCGCGGTGGCACAGTGGCTCACCCACACGGTGGAGACCGACGATAAGGACGGCGCGACCCACGCGGTGTCGATGCTCCTGGATATTCAGGACGATTTGCGTTCCTCGGGCGAGTTGCTCGGCCAGGAGGACACTCCCCCGCTCATGAGCGGCCCGCAAAACTAGCAGAGCTGGGCTCGTTATTGGGTAGCCCGTTATTGGACGGCGGACGCATGAGTCTCCCCAGCGCACGGTGCCGAGCCCCCATTCCTTAAGATTTATGGCCCCCGGGAACCTGCTTCACGCAGACCCCCGGGGGCCATAAACGTACTAATGGAGCGCTTTTCTGGAGGATTTAGGGCGTTCCCACCGAATTTTTTCAATGTATTTTCCAACACATTTTGAGCGCCGGTTCTGCATTTTTGTGCACGAAAAATTGCATTTAAGGGTGAGAGTTGAAGGTGTGATTTAAAAACAGAACACACCTCTTCGCGCAGAGTTTATTCACAAAATCCCACACACCCCAAACACTCAGAACGGGAATCCACAAGGCTTCAATTTCACCTTGAAACATGCTCAAAAACATGCATTTTAGGGCAATTATTTTACGCTTAGACTTTTTTGTCAAGTCCTGGAATACTTTTCCTGTGCCGTTCCACAGAGAACGAGCACAACCCCCAAAAGCGCACTGACCAGCGCCGATACCGTGGCAGCGGTATCGAGGGGGAACGATTGGACGGGGACCGTGACCGGTCATGTCACACCCCGAGCCGGATTCATGCACCGCGCAACCAATCACCGATGGCAGAATTCTATAGAGGTACTTTCGAGGTTGTGTTTGAGAGTAAAGACGCACGCGAACCCCACGGCACGCAGACGGCGTGAGTGAGGCCGCCACGGCGGCAGTTGTCTGCGGATGATCCGAGCGTGCGAGGGCACGAGGTACCTTTATAGTTCTTCAGCGGCTGAGAACGCCTCCCCGCCCTAATGCAGTAGGGCCGAGAGGCGTTTTCTGCTATTCACTTCGAGAGTGAGCAAAGCCCGAGCCGGCCCCGCGATGGGGGCGGCTCGGGCTTTTGCGCATCCGCTTAGACTATTGGCGCCGGGTTGTTCGAGCAGGACTATTGGCGGCCGGGGCTGAGACGGGAAGCGCGAGCGCCTACCCCTCGCCCGCGCGGGCCTTGCGGATCACTGCGGCCAGCTGCGCCTCCGAGGGCAGGCCACCGCGAATCTGCTCGTCCCACACCTCCTCCACGCGCTTGCCGCCCAGGTAGACGAACACCGTGCTGATGCGCTCCGGGTCAATCCCCATAATGCGGGAGAACGCGATGCGGTACAGGCCCAGCTGGAAGCGGCGCGCCTGCATAGCCGCAGCCTTCGGGCGGCGGCCGGTCTTCCAATCCACCAGAATCCAGCGTTCGCCGTCCCCGTCCTCGGTGCGGAACACGGCGTCGATGCGGCCGCGCAGGCTCACGCCCTCCACGTGGGTCTCAACCGGGTACTCCACGGCCCAGATGCGTTCCTTCCATCCGGGAGAACCCCACTCGCTCGCCGCGAAGCGCTCCCAGAGCGAGCGCACGGAGGAATCCTGCTCGCTCTCCTCGGCCAGGGACAGCTCGTCGAAGAGGGCGTCCTGTGGAAGGCCCTCGGCGAACTCGAGGTGTTCCTCCCCCGCTACTTCCTCCGGCGCTGTCTCTCCCGCCGGCTCGACCGCGCCGGTCAGGGTCACGCCCAGCGTGTCCTCTGCCTCCGGGGCCTCCAGCGGATCGGCGCTCGGCACCACCCCGAAATGCTCCTCGATGAGGGCGTGCACCTCCGTGCCGATGGTCGCCGCACGCGAAGGACGCTGCGGCACCGGGCGCAACAGCTCGTGCACCGTGCCCTGCGGATCCTCGCTCAGGCGAATGAACGTGGAAGCCGAGAGGTGACCGGGCAGCTGCTCGGCCAGCACCGGCTCGGTGTGCTCGGCCAGCCGCATGAGCAAATCGGCCTCGCGCTCCCAATCCTGGGCGCGGCGGCGCAGGGCCTCGGGAACGGCCCCGGCGGGCTCGGGGGCGGCGAAATCCGCACCGGCAGCAAGCTGCGCCTCCAACTCGGCGACCGCGTTTTCGACGGCCAGGGCGGCACGCTCCACCGCCTCGCGGCGACTCGTGGAGTTAATGGCAATCTCGCGGTTCAACTCCTCGTGGCGTCCGTGGCGCAGAATCGCCTCGGTGCCCTCGTTCAGGTCCTCCTCGGAGCGCCAGCGCCAAATCACGGGGCGTTCCAGCGGGTCGAAGGGCCACATGGCGGTCAGCACCGCGCCCAGGTGCGGGTTTATCGTCTCGTAGGTTTGGGCGCTGAAACAGCCGCCCGCCACGACGGGCAGGGCCGCGGCCATCACGGGGGAATAGCCGGGGCGCGGAGGCTGGGAGGCGCGCTCCGCCTCCTCGGCGGCCAGCTCGTCCAGCCACTCGGGCGCGGGCAGATCCAGGCGCTCGCAGTTCTCCCGCATCGTGCGCACGCGCATCGGTAGCGGCGAGAGCTGTACCTCGCGCATCAGGGAGGGAATCATCGCCCCCGCCAGGGCCCAGGCGTAAGGGACCTCACCCGCCTCGTCGGGGTCGGGCAGGCCCTCGGGAGTCAGCACCGTGCCCTGCGCCAGGGTCACCGGCTCCTTGAGGCGGTACCCAGTGTCGGCAATGAACTCAACCCAGGGGGTCACGTTATCGATCGGCTTCTTCTTGCCGTCGTCCGAGGGGTCGACCACGACGAAGACCAGGCCCATGCCGACCAGCTGCGGGGCGGTCCAGGGGAACTCCACCGTGTCCTCGGCGTGCCGCCGGTAGGCCTCGGCCAGGGTCCACAGCAGCTCCATCCAGAAGGGCTGGACCGGCTGCGGGGTCTTCGCGGTGCTCTTCCAGCGGAAGGCGCTCACGGCCAGCAGGTTGCGGGCGCGGGTCATCGCCACGTACATGAGGCGGCGGTCCTCCATGCCCGCGTGCTCGCCGGCGTCCCCCTTGTGGGCCTTCAGGTATTCCTCGAGCTTCTTGGCCTCCTCGAACTCCGCGATTTCCTCGGGGCGTTCCAGGATTGAGGGCAGGTACTCGCTATCGCCGCGCAGGGGCCAGGGCAGGGCCACGTTGGCTGTGACCTGCCAGAGGTTAGGGGTCTGCGCACCACCGACGGTGCCGCACAGGCCCGGCAGGAAAACGCGGTCCCATTCCAGGCCTTTGGAGGCGTGCATCGTCATCAGCTGAACGGCGTTCGGATCGGGGTCGATGGAGCCCAGCTCCAGGCCCTTCTCCTCGTCGTCCGCACGTTCCAGCCAGGCGAGGAAGCCCATCACGTAGCTCACGCCACCCGAGGAGAGCATAAAGCGGCGAGCGCCCGGCTCCCCCTCCTCCGCGCTCACGCCGTCGGCGCCCGCGTAAATCATGGCGTTGATGCGCGGGGCCGACATTCCGTAGGCGGCGGCCACCTCGTGGAAGGCATCCAGGTTTACGCGCGCCACCAGCGGGTCGGTGCCCGGGCGGACCGCCAGCTCAATGTCCAGGAGCATCGTGCGTTCAATCTCGTAGAGCAGATTGCCCAAGTCGTCACTCAGGCCCGCGCGGAGCACGCGCATCTGCTCGGCGAAGGCGCGCAGGCGCTCCAGGCCCGCCGAGGAGAAGCGGCGGCCACGGTAGTGCTCGCCGTAGAGAGGTTCGCCGTCCGGGCCGTCCTGCGGCAGGTTCTCGACCGCCTCGATGAGCGAAACGTACCCCGAGGAGTCGTCCACCGCGCCCTTGAGCACCTGGTCCAGCTGCTCCTGTGCGGCGCGCAGATGCTCGGCGGTCAGACGGCCGCGGGTACCCCGGCCGGTCCCCTCGGCGGCGCCGTCCTCTGCCTCCTCGGCGTCTTCGGCCTGCTCGAGCAGGCGCAGGGCCATCTGCTCCCGCAGGGCCCGCTCACGCTCGCGAACCAGCGACTGCGCCCAATCCCCCAGCGCCAGCAGGTCGGCACCGCCCAGGCGCCAGCGGGCACCCGTGAGCAGGCGGGCCAGCGCATCCGAACGGTTCGGGTCGGCCAGCACGCGCAGCGCCGAGACCAGGTCCACGACCTCCGGCTGAGAGAGCAGGCCGCCCAGGCCCACCTGCTGCACCGGAATGTTCAGGCGCTCGCACTCCTCGCGAATCGTGTCCAGCTGGCCGTGGGAGCGGGCCAGCACGGCGACCTCGGGCATCTTCAGGCGTGGACGCACCGAGCCGTCGCCGCCGCGGTGTGCCGCGTAGGCCCGTTCGTACTCGCGCACGGCCTCGGCGCGCATCCCGGCAATCCGCTCGGCAATGCCCGCAGCCTCCGCGCGATCGGAGTCGTAGTAGGTCATCTCCACGCGACCGGTCATCCCGGAGGCGGCCTCCTCGAAGGCGGGTGTGCCTTCCTCCCCGACCAGCACGCAGCGCGGGCGCAGGTCGGGCACCTGATCGGCGCTGATATCGCCACGCACCGCACGCACCCACTCGGGAACGTCCTTGAGCTTTTCAGCCACGTGGTTCGCGGCGTTCAGGATCGAGATGTCGTTACGCCACGCCACGGACAGGAAAAGCGGCTGCGCGTGCGGGGTCGGGAAATGACGGTAGAAGCTGAACATCTGGCCGTCGGAGGCACCGCGGAAGCCGTAAATCGACTGCTTCGGGTCACCCACCGCCATCACGGGGTGCGCGGGAATACCGGCCGCCTCATCGGCCCCGTAAATCGAGGAGAACAGGCGCATCTGCGCGTGGGAGGTGTCCTGGAACTCGTCCAGCAGAACCACCTTGAAGCGGGCGCGCTCCCCCTCGCGAATCGCCGGGTCGCTCTCGGCGATGCGCGCGGCCAGGCGCATAAGGTCACCGAAGTCCAGCACCTGCATGCGCGCCTTCACGCGGGCGTAGCTCTGCGCCATCTGCGCGTACACCCGGCGGTTACGCAACAGTCGCTGAACCTTCTGAATGTCCCGTTCTTTCTTGACGGGGCGGCGAGAATCGGGCACCGCGGCGTAGGCGGCCAGCTGCTCGGTACAGAAGTCGATGACCTCCTGCGGCTCGCGCAGGTGCTCGGCGCACTCATCGGAAAGCTGCAGCAGCTGGTTAATCATGGTGGCCGCCGAGAGGGGCACATCACCCTGATCCTGTGGCAGCTCGCCCTCCCAATACTGCACAATCTGCGCGGCCAGCTGCCATTTTTGCGCGTCGCCGAGCATCTGCGCGTCCTGTTCCACGCCCAGGCGCAGGCCGTACTCCTTGACGAGGTTGTTCGCGTAGGAGTGGTAGGTCAGCACGGTCGGGTCCGCGATGCCGTTGCGCAGTTCCTCCTCGGTCGGTTCGAGTCGGCGGCTGCGGCGCAGGGTGTTTAGGCCAGCGCGCATGCGGTTGCGCAGCTCGGTGGCGGCTTTGCGGGTGAAGGTCACGCCGAGCACCTCCTCGGGGCGCACGAAGCCGTTGTCGACCAGCCAGATCACGCGGTCGACCATGGTCGCGGTCTTACCCGAACCGGCTCCGGCGATGACGAGGGTCGGGGCGGGGCCGGCCTCAATCATGCGGATCTGCTCGGGCGTGGGCTTCTTGCCCTCGGGGCCGTTGAGCATCGCGGCGATGTCGAGGGCGCTACGGTAGCCGCCCGCGGGGGTTGCTCCTGCGGGCAGGTCGGCCAGGAGCGTGCCGTCGGCGAATTGCCAGGTGTTGCGCTCGCACCACTGGGCAGGGGTGAGCGACTGCCCGGAGGCGGTGGCGGGGTTGGTCATGGGTCCTCATCTTTCGTCGTTGAGGGTGAGTGAATGGTTCGTGTTGTACCGGTGCCGGGGTACCGGCGTGCGCGGTGTGGTCGGTCGGGTGCCGCGCCGCGTTAGGGCTGCGTCACCTGGCGACCGCGAGTGCATATCGGGCAGAGCTCGGGCAGGCGGCACCCGTGCCCGTGGTTGCCCTCGCGGTGGCGGGTCTGCACCTGCGCACCGGCGATGAGCTCGGCGGCTCGTTGCACCAGGCCCACGGCCCATTCGTCGTTATCCTCCAGCGCGGGCTGAACCTGCAGGCGGGCCTTGCTGTCATCGTTCACGTCCGAGACGCCCACCTGCATGAGTGCGGCACCGGCGGAACGCCCCGCGGAAGACTCGTAGGTCAGCTCCTGCGGACGCGCATCCGGAGCGGGCTCCCCGGACTCCGCCGCGGCGGCCTCGGCGTGGTACCGCTCGGCCAGCTGCTCGCCCGCGCCGGCCTCCACCGCGATCTGGTAGGCGGCCAGCTGCGGGTGCGTGGCCACGGCCGTCCCGTCCGGCTTGGTCTTGCCGGTCTTCAGGTCGACGATGACGAAGCGGCGGGGACCGTCCCTCTCCGGGGCCTCCTCCAGACGGTCCACGCGGCCGGTGAGCAGCGCATCCAGCTCGCCGACCTCACCGGCGGGGTCGAAGGGCACGGGCACACGCACCGCGAAGGAGCCCTCTACGCCCAGGTTCTTCCAGCCCTGCGCATCCATGTGGGTGCGGTAGTAGTAACTCAGGCGCAGAATCATGCGCTTGGCGCGCTCGTAGAGGGCGTAGGATTCCCAGGGCACGCGCTCGCGGTACTCTTCGTCGGTTTCGTCCTCCTTGCGGGCGGGCACGCCGAGGGAGCTAATGCGCTCGTCGAGGGCGGTTTGGAGCTCTTCGAGAGTGCCGGTCGGGTACTCCTCAGCGATGGCGTGTACGAGCGTGCCGAGGGAGCGGGACAGGTCGGTCTGGGCCTCCGCGCGGGCGGCGGAAACCAGCCAGTCCAGCGGGGAGCTGTGAATGGTTTCCAGGCGTGAGGGCGAGAGCGCAATGGTGCGGCGGCCCTCGTCGGGGGCGTTTCCGTCGGTGTCGTTTTCCGGCGTGTCGTGGGCGGGGC
>ERZ773044.503-NODE-503-length-17243-cov-3.30894_pt1 | contig 17243 bp, 15 predicted proteins | sample MGYA00511897_ERZ773044 | MGnify/ENA primary metagenome ERZ773044 (study PRJEB29015, sample SAMEA2738116) | human oral metagenome | biome: human oral; feature: human-associated habitat; material: saliva | place: China | collected 2170 ...
GTCTCCACCCGGCCCGACTTCAGCGTCGTGCTGCTGGACACCCGCACCCGGGAACCCGGCTTCGTGCTGCCGTCGCGGCAGGACGGCCCCCACTATGTGCGCGTCAGCGCCATCTCGCGCACGGGCATCGAGGGCTATGTTGGCACCACCGAGGTGCAGGTCTTGGCCCGTCCGCTCCCGCCCCGGCTGCAGCCGCAGCCTGACGAGGTGCAGGTCGACGACCGGCCTGTCCGATTCCGGTGGCTGGACACGCCCGACGCACCCGCTGCGGGCGACATGACCGAGGCAAGCGGCAAGACATCCAGCGCGGCAGACCGCACCTACCGCATCCAGGTGGCTGGCGACGCCGAGTTTGCCCAGGTGCTGCACGACGAGGTGGCCATCCACCCCGAGGATCTCATCCGCCTGGACACCCGCAAACCGCTGGAGCGCTGGTGGCGGGTGGCCTGCGTCGAGAAGGGTCGACAGGGCCCATGGAGCGAGCCCCAGAAATTCCGGCTGCGTGTGGGGGCGCCCATCATTGAGGCCCGCCCTCTGCCGGCCGTGCGTACGGGCAGCGATGAGCCCGTGCGTACCGGCCATGGTGATTTCCTCCTGCTCTCTCCTCGCTGACCCGCGCCGATGATCCGCTTCCTTCGGCGCCTGCTAGGCAGGATGGCCCGCTCTGCCCCGCGCGACCGGCCCCTGCTGGAATGGAGCCTGCTGACGACCCTGCTGCTGGCAGGCACCATCTGGTTCGGGCCCTGGCCGCAGTACCTGACCAGCGACCAGCGCATTCCCGACCCCACCAACGGCACGGACCATGCCTCGCCGCCCGACTACCTGAGCCTGCGCCTGTACGACCTGGCGCTGGGCTACGATGCCCGGCCCCCCTCCGGTCAGGTGGTGATCGTGGACATCGACGACATCAGCATGCTGCAGGTGGGACGCTGGCCCTGGCCGCGTCCGGTACTGGCCGCGCTGATCAACCGCATCGCCGAAGGCCGCCCCGAAGCGCTGGCCATCGACATCCTGTTTGCCGAGGTCTCGTCCCGCCCGAACGACGACCAGCTGCTGCGCACCGCGCTGCAGAATGCCGCCCGCCAGGGAACCCGCATCATCCTGGCCGTGGGCAAGGAAGAAGGCACCAACAACTACCTGCCGCTCTACCCGCTGGACCTCATCGCGGCGGGCAACACGCTGGGACACATCACCTTCCATTCCGGCCGCGACGGCCTGGTGCGCGGTCTGTACATGGAAGAAGGCCACCTGCCGGCGCTGTCCTGGGCCCTGGTGGACCGCACGGCCCAGAGCAACCGCAACGAGACGCTGAACATGCTGCTCGAGCGCCGCTGGGACGTGCAGGATCCCATGCTGCCCGGCGCGCTGAAGCAGCTGCCGCCGACCCTCTCGGCCGCCGCCCTGCTGCGGGGCGATATCTCGCCCGAACAGCTGAAGGGGCGCAAGGTCCTGCTGGGCAGCACGGCCATCGGCTCGGGCGACTTCTTCGTGAGCCCTCTGGAAGATGCCCGGCCCCGGCGCATCTCGGGGCTGGAGCTGCATGCCGTCGCCGCCGAAGCGCAGATCATCCATCACTTCAAGCAGCCGCTGTCGCCCCCCCTGCAGGGCAGCATCGAAGTCCTGGTGGTGCTGCTCACCATGCTGCTGCTCTACCGCACCAGCCCGTTCCTGGGCCTCATCATCGTGGTGGTGGCCAGCTGCCTGATCCTGCTGACCAGCTGGCTGGCCTTCCGCGCCGGCTGGTGGCTGGCACCGGGCGACATGCTCATCTCCATCTGCCTGGGCTACCCGCTCTGGAGCTGGCGACGGCTGTCGGTTGCCTCGACAGGCCTGCTGCGCCAGGCCCGCTCCCTGGAACTGTTTGGCGGCGTCTTCGGCGCCCGCAGTGCAGAACCTGTCTCGCACGAGCCCATCTCGGCCCAGCTCAACCGCGTCCAGATGGCCGCCCAGCAGGTGGCCAAGCTCAACCGCTTCCTGTCGGACAGCCTGCAGAGCCTGCCCCACCCGGTCCTGGTGGCCGACCACGAACAGCGGCCGCTGCTGCGCAACCAGCGCTTTCTCAACGCCTTCGGCAACGTGGGCGAATGCTGCACCACCCTGTCGGACTGCTTCCGGACCATCTTCGGCAAGCTGCCGCGCAACTTTCAGGACGAGCCCTGCCAGCTGGCCGGTGAATACCAGGACACGCAGGGCCGCCACTGGCGGGGGGACGTGGCGGCCACGGGCGCCAGCGCCGACGAGCGCCGCTGGATGATCCAGTTCGTGGACCTGACGGCCCGCCGCCTGGCCGACCGCGAGCGCGAGGAGACCCTCTCCTTCCTGTCACACGATCTGCGCTCGCCCCAGGCCACCATCCTGGCCATCATCGAGAAACTGCGCACCACCACCGACAGCACCGAGCGTGGCGCCGGTCTGGACGAGCTGGCCCGCCAGTCGCGCCGTGCGCTGGAACTCACCGACGGCTTCCTGGCCTACACCCGCGCCGAAATCAAGCCCATCCAGCCCGAGGAGCACGACCTCAACGACCTGCTCACCGAAGTGATCGACCTGGCCTGGTTCTCGGCCAACGCCAAGAAGGTCCGCCTGACCTTCAACCCGGTGGACGCAGCCATCCTGCGCTGCGACGCCGACCTGCTGCGCCGCGCCTTCTCCAATCTGGTGGAGAACGGAATCCGCCACAGTCCCATCGACAGCAGCATCGAAGTGACATTGATCAATCAGGCGCCGCATTTCCGCATTACCATCCGAGACCACGGCCCCGGCGTGCCGCCCGACAAGCAGGCGCTCATCTTCAAGCCCTTCTGGCAGTCGGCAGGTTCCGAGACCACCGGCAAGAAGTCGTCCCAGGGCAGTGCCGGGCTGGGCCTTGCCATGGTTCACAAAGCCATTGCGCGCCACGGCGGTACCATTCGTGTATTCAATCACCCCACCGGGGGCGCATGTTTTGAAATCTGCCTGCCGCAAGGCATGCAGGACGTATAGATGCATTCGACATGGCGTTGCTGACGCTCGGACTCAACCACAACACGGCGCCCGTGGCGCTGCGTGAGAAGCTCGCCTTCCCCACCAAGGAGGCGATCGGCACGGCCCTGTCCGATCTGCGTGGCCACCTGAAGTCGCTGGCCCCGGAAGCCGCCATCCTGTCCACCTGCAACCGCACCGAGATCTACTGCAAGACCGACGCCCCCGACGAGGCCGGTCAGGCACTGACCGAGTGGATCGGCCGCCACAAGGGCGTGGACGGTGAAGGCAACCTGGCCGAGCACCTGTACCTGCTGCCCAACCAGGGCGCCGTGCGCCACGCCTTCCGCGTGGCTAGCGGGCTGGACTCCATGGTGCTGGGCGAACCCCAGATCCTGGGCCAGATGAAGACGGCTGCGCGCGTGGCACAGGATTCCAACATGCTGGGCAGCCACCTGCACCAGCTGTTCCAGCGCTCGTTCTCGGTGGCCAAGGAAGTGCGCACCCAGACGGCCATCGGCGCCCAGTCAGTCTCGATGTCGGCCGCCAGCGTGCGCCTGGGCGAGCAGATCTTCGAGAACCTGGCCGACTGCTCGGTGCTGCTCATCGGCGCCGGCGAGATGATCGAACTGTGCGCCGCGCACTGGGCGCCCCACCCCCGGCGGATGGTCATTGCCAACCGCACGCTGGAGCGCGCCCGCCCCCTGGCCGAGCGCTTTGGCGCCACCACCATGGCGCTGTCCGACCTGCCCCAGCAGCTCGAGAACTTCGATGTGGTGATCTCCTGCACCGCCAGCAGCCTGCCCATCATCGGGCTGGGCATGGTGGAGCGCAGCGTGCGCCAGCGCCGTCACCGCCCAGTGCTGATGATCGACCTGGCGGTCCCGCGCGACATCGAGGACGAAGTCTCGCGCCTGGACGATGTGTTCCTCTACACCGTCGACGACCTGCGCGAAGTGGTCGATGCCGGCCTGGAAGGCCGTCGCCTGGCCGTGGCCGAGGCCGAGAGCATCATCGACACCCAGGTCAACGCCTTCATGAACTGGATGGTGCAGCGCCAGAGCGTGCCCCTCATCCAGGAACTGCACGCCCGCGGCGACGCCGTGCGCCAGCAGGAAGTGGAGCGCGCGCGCAAGATGCTGGCCAAGGGCGAAGACCCTGCCGTCGTGCTGGAAGCGCTTTCCAGGGCACTCACCGCCAAGTTCATGCACGGCCCCACCACCCTGCTGTCCCACCACGCCGGCAAGGACCCCGAACTGGCCAACATGCTCTCCGGCCTGCTGCCGGTTCCCCGGGGCGGACGGTAACGGGAAGGGCGATCGGCGGCGCGTTGGTTAGAATGCCCGCCGAACCCCTTCACGCATCGCCATGAAAGAATCCCTGCGGGCGCAGCTGGACCGCATGCAGAACCGGCTGGAAGAACTCAACGCCCAGCTGGCCAGCGAAGACATCGGCAAGGACATCAGCCTGCTGAAGAAATTGAACCAGGAGCACGCCGAGACCAGCGAGGTGCTGGACACCTACGCCCTGTGGAAGCAGGCCGGCGCCGACCTGGAGGCCGCCCGCCAGATGCGCGAAGAGCCCGACATGCGCGAGTTCGCCGACGAGGAGATCGCTGACGCCGAGACCCGCTTGCAGGCTGCCCAGGAGCGCATCGAGTACCTGCTGCTGCCACGCGACCCCGACGACGCCCGCAACGCCATCCTGGAGATCCGCGCCGGCACCGGCGGTGATGAAAGCGCCCTCTTTGCCGGCGACCTGCTGCGCATGTACCTGCGCTACGCCGAACATCGCGGCTGGCAAACCGAGATCCTGTCCGCCAGCGAATCCGAACTGGGCGGCTACCGCGAAGTCATCGTGCAGGTCAGCGGCCAGCAGGTCTACGGGCGGCTGCGCTACGAATCCGGCGCGCACCGCGTGCAGCGCGTGCCCGTCACCGAATCCCAGGGGCGCATCCACACCTCCGCCTGCACCGTGGCCGTCATGGCTGAAGCCGAGCCCACCGGCGACATCGAGATCAGCCCCGACGACCTGCGCATCGACGTGTTCCGTGCCTCCGGTGCCGGCGGCCAGCACGTCAACAAGACCGAATCCGCAGTGCGCATCACCCACCTGCCCACCGGCATCGTGGCCGAATGCCAGGACGACCGCTCGCAGCACCGCAACCGCGACAAGGCCATGACCGTGCTGCTCACCCGCCTGCGCGACGCCCGCGAGCGCGAGCGCGCCGCCGAGACCTCCGCCCACCGCAAGAGCCTCGTGGGCTCGGGCGACCGCTCCGAACGCATCCGCACCTACAACTTCCCGCAAGGGCGGCTCACCGACCACCGCATCAACCTCACCCTCTACAAGCTGCAGGCCATCATCGACGGCGACCTGGACGAACTGACCGACGCCCTGATGAAGGCCCGGCTGGCCGAACTGGCGGCGGAACGGGCTGAGGGGTGAGGCCCCGCACGCCCCCAGTCGGGCTGTGCGAGCGATCTGCCGGCGTTCCCTGGCGGCTCATGCCGCCTTCCCGCCTCCGCCCTCATGTTCAATCACGCAGCGGGTGCGCCCAAAGATGCCCCCTGATCACGCGATGACTTCACCCCTGCTTCCAGGCGAGCCCGCTGTCGATACCACCCCCTCCGTCGACGACCTCATCCGCCACAGCCAGCTGCCTCGCGCCGAGGCACGCCGCCTGCTGGCCAGCCTCACCGGCCAGCCGCTGACCTGGTTCATGGCCCACGGCGACGATCCCGCCGACCCGGACACCACTGCCTGCTTCCAGGCCTTGGCCGAGCGCCGCCGCGCCGGCGAACCCCTAGCCTACCTGCTGGGCCAGCAGGAGTTCTACGGCCGTCCCTTTGCCGTCTCGCCCGCCGTGCTCATTCCCCGAGCCGACACCGAAACCCTGGTGGAAACCGCGCTGGAGCAGCTCTTGCTGCTGCGCCAGCAGCGGCGCGCCGTCCCTCTGTCCCTGCTGGAACTGGGCACCGGCAGCGGCATCATCGCCATCACCCTGGCGCTGGAGGCGCCGGACACCGAGGTGCATGCCGTCGAGCGCTCCCCCGACGCACTTGCCGTGGCGCAGCAGAATGCAAAGGCCCTGCGAGCGGACAACATCCACTGGCACGCGGGCAGCTGGTGGCAGGCACTGGCCAGCCGCCGACGCTTCGACCTGATCGTCTCCAACCCCCCCTACATCGCAGCCAACGACCACCACCTGCAGCAGGGCGACCTGCGCTTCGAGCCGCCTCAGGCCCTGGCGGCCGGTCCCGACGGGCTGGATGACCTGCGCATCATCATCGGCGGCGCCCCCACCCACCTGAACCCCGGCGGCTGGCTGCTGCTGGAACACGGCTACGATCAGGAAGCCCCCGTGCAGGCCCTGCTGCGTGACGCAGGCTTTGCCGACGTGTTCACCCGACGCGACCTGGCCGGACAGCCGCGCGTGAGCGGCGGGCAGTGGCTGGGGGACGGGCGCAAGTAGATCCGACCAAGCAGGCCCAACCAAGCAGGCCAGGCCACGCCAAGCCAATCGGCCCCAAACAGGGCAGACATCGGGGTCCGATCACGCCCGGACCGCACAGGGGCGAACGACAGCCGCCGTGCCCCAATCAGGCTGCATGGCGAAGATAGGCGCCATGGGACGCGGTTGGCACCAATAGGGAATAGGGGTAATGGAGCCTCGAATAGAGGTAATTTCACGCTGAAATTACCCATTTACGGACTGCTTTACCCCCTTTCTTACCTCCATTTCGCCTCATTTTGGCTGAAATTCACGCCAAAACAGGCTCCGAATGGCAGAACAATGGGGTAATGGATCGCATAAATGGGTAATTTCGCCCGAAATTACCCATTTAGACCACTATCATTACCCCTATTCCCCTCACTGCCCCCTTCCGATGCGATCCCTCACCGCCGACTATCTGGACAGGCTCCGCTTCACCCACTCGCAGCTGGCCACCCTGCGCGCACTTGGCGAGTTTCAGGGCAAGCAGCAGCTCTATAGTGTCCAGCTGCCCGAAGTGCTGAAGGGACTGCAGAAAGCGGCCACCATCGAATCCACCGAGTCCTCCAACCGTCTGGAAGGCGTCATCATCTCCACCCAGCGCCTGCACGCCCTGATGCTGAAGGACGCCACGCCCCGCAGCCGTTCCGAACAGGAGATCGCCGGCTACCGCGACGCCCTGAACCTGATCCATGAAAGCGGCAAGGAGATGCCTTTCTCGGAAGGCACCATCCGGCAGCTGCACGGGCTGATGTACCGCTACATGCCCCAGCCCGGCGGACAGTGGAAAGCCACCAACAACGACATCATCGAGCGTCAGCCGGACGGGCGTTCCCGCGTCCGCTTCGCCCCCGTGTCCGCCCACCTCACCCCGATGGCCATGGCGGACCTGATCGCCCGCTACCGATCTGCCTTGGATCAGCACCTGGCCGATCCCCTCGTCCTGGTGCCCCTGGCCATCCTGGACTTTCTCTGCATCCACCCCTTCCCGGACGGCAATGGCCGCATGGCACGCCTGCTGACCCTGCAGCTGCTCTACCACTTCGACTACGCTGTGGGGCGCTTCATCAGCCTTGAACGGCTCTTCGAGGAATCCAAGGAAACCTACTACGAAACCCTGGAAGCCAGCTCCCAGGGCTGGCACGACGGCCAGCACGACAGCATGCCCTGGCTCAACTACTTCTGGGGCGTCCTGCTGCGTGCCTACCGTGAGTTCGAGACGCGCGTCGGCACCCTGGAACATGGCCATGGCGCCAAGGGCGAGCGCGTTCGTGCAGAAGTTCTGAGACGCCAGCACCCCTTCGCCATCTCGGATATCGAGGAGGCCTGTCCTGGCGTCAGTCGGGACATGGTCCGACATGTGTTGCGCACCATGAAGGATGAAGGACTCATCACGCCGGAGGGCAAGGGGCGCGCTGCGAGGTGGCGACGCTCGGCGGATGGCTCTTCATCGTCTTCGTAGATCGCCGGCATCCACCATGCCCATGGATTTCCTTCTGCTGCTGACCATTTCCGGTGCGCTTGTCGTGGCGCAGTTGATTTCCCCGAACACAGCGCAGGGATCATGAGAAGCAAGAGCCAGATCATCAACCACACCGACCTGGCCATGGTGCGCAAGTTCAAGGAGTGGGTTTTCAACGTCTGAGGGGCTTCAGCAACCCCTCAGCCTCCTCCATCGCCTTCTTCAACCTGGCATTGGGCTGGAACGGCTTGTCCAGCCCATCCAGAAAGCAGCGCGATTGCTCCGGCGAGAGAACGACCGCCGCGCTGGCGGCAGGTGCCTGATCGGCTTCGTTCAGGACAACGCGCTGCTCTGCCCGACAGGCCCACGACATCCCCCGCCGTGCAGCCCCTCCGGCAACGGGGCCCTTCCCCCTCACCCCTCCTCCCGCGCTGCCCCGCGTCGCATCCACGCCACCACCACACCCAGCACGATGGCCACGGCCGCAAAGGGCAGCCATTCCAGCGAATAGGCCTTCAGCGGCAGGTGCTGCGAGAAGTCCGTGCCGGCCACCGATAGGATGGACACGACCATGACCAAGCCGACGGCCAGGCGCTGGGCCTGCAGCGGCAGGGGCGTGACGAAGGTCTCGATGAGCATGATGATCAGGATCGTCATCACGACCGGGTACAGCACCATTAGCACGGGCACGGACTTGTCGATGACGGCGCTCAGGCCCTGGTTGGCCAGCAGGAAGCCGATGAGCGTGCAGATCACGGCATAGGTAACGTAGCTGATGCGCGGGAAGATGTCGTTGAAGAACTCGGACACAGCAGTCACGAGGCCCACCGAGGTGGTCAGGCACGCCAGCGTGACGATGACACCGAACAGCACGCGGCCGAATTCACCAAAGGTGCTGTAGGCGGCGGTGGTGAGCAGGTAGGTCCCCAGGTCCTGGCCCCGCTCCTTCAGATCGGCAAGGACGGCGGGATCCACGGGCAGACGGTTGCTGAACCAGCCCAGACCCACATAGATGATGGCCAGCGCGGTGGCGGCCACGATACCGGCCAGCGTGGTCTGCACGATGAGCTGGCGCCGCTGGGCCGGGGTGAGCACGGCTTCATTCAGGGCGGCCACGCTGCCGTCACCCTGGGCACTCCGGGTCAGCATGCGGGCCCGGATGGCGGTGATGACGATGACCGAGAACGCGACCGAGGCCAGCACGTCCATGGTGAGGTAGCCGTTGACGAAGCCGTTCAGATAGGCAGCCGTGCCGGTGGACTGGACATCCGTCAGCGTCGGCGGACGCCCCCACAGCCAAAAGGCCGCCTTGCCGATGAGCGCCAGGATACACACCAGCAGCACGGGCGTGAGCACGGCGCCGATGCGCTCGACCATCTTGGAGGGGTTGAGGCTGAGCCACAGTGTGATGCCGTAATAGACCAGGCTGAAGATCAGCAGCGAGGTACTGCCCGGCTCGCCCAGGAAGGGCACCACGGCCATTTCATACGAGGTGGCGCCGGTGCGCGGGATGGCGAAGAAGGGCCCGATGGTGAGGTAGACGACTGCCAGGAAGAGCAGCGAGAACCACGGGTGGATGCGGTCGAGCGCGGTGCGGTAGCCGTCCTGGTAATAGGCACTGACAATGATGCCCAGCAGCGGCAGGCCCACGCCCGTGGACACGAAGCCCAGCAGTGCCGGCCAGAACGTCTGTCCGCTTTCCAGGCCCAGTGCTGAGGGGAAGATGAGGTTCCCGGCGCCAAAGAAGATGGCGAACAGCATGAAGCCGATGACGAAAGTATTCTTGTTCACTGTCATGAGGGATAGGCAATCGGCCGCACGCCAGCCGACCAGGCACCCGTGCAGACGCCAGTGCCGGATTGAAAACCGGGCCGCCGTGTTTCCTCGCGGCCACAGGCAGGATAACATCCGCTGTCTTTACCCGACCAGTATTCTGGCGGCCCCCTTTTCCATCGTGTGGAGGTCCCCCATGGACGCCAAGGAATTCATTCACCAGACCGTTACCGAGCACCCCGTCGTCCTGTTCATGAAGGGCACGGCGCAGTTTCCCCAATGTGGCTTCTCCGGCAAGGCCATTCAGGTACTGAAGAATGCCGGCATCAAGCAGCTGGTCACCATCAACGTGCTGGAAGACGCCGAGGTCCGCCAGGCCGTCAAGGACTACTCCAACCATTCCGCAGCTCTACATCAATGGCGAGTTCATCGGCGGCGTGGACATCATGGCCGAGATGGCCGAGTCGGGCGAGCTGCAGAAGCTGATCCCGGAAGGCAACAAGGCCGCCTGAGCCAGCAAGGCCGACTGAAAAGTCGCCCGAAGGGAGCCCGGCACTGGCCGGGTTGCCCCTTCCCTCCTGCGCATCCACGCGCCTGCCGTCTCGCTGAAACAGCAGAAGGCCAGAGCGGTAGGGCCGCCGGGTGCGGCCCGAAGGCCCGCAGACCTGCAGACTTGCGTGGGCGAAGACACGCAGGCCTGCTCAGCCGCGGACCCGCCGTCTTTTTCGTGCTCGATCAAGCCAGCCCGGTCGCCTCGTCCAGACCCAGGTGGACGTTCATGGCCTGCACGGCCGCGCCACTGGCGCCCTTGCCCAGGTTGTCGATGCGTGCCACCAGCATGCACTGATCGTCATTGCCAAAGACAAAGAGATCGGCGCGATTGGTGTCGTTGCTCCCCTGCACGTCAAAGAAGCCGCCTTCGGGCGTAGCATCCAGCGGCGCCACCTGCACGAAGCGCTCGCCCGCATAACGGGCCGCCAGTGCGGCATGAATGGCTGCCCGGTTCACGTCCATCTTGCCCGCAGCGCGAATCCGCGCCAGATCCAGCGGCACGGACACCGCCAGTCCCTTGTAATACGGCGCCACCACCGGCAGAAACACGGGTGCGTGCGCCAGGCGGGCATAACGCATCATCTCGGGCAGGTGCTTGTGGGTGAGCCCCAGCGCATAGGGACGCGGGGCCAGCAGCTTGCGAGCATCTTCCACCGACACCTCGGCCTCGGCGGCCGAGCCGCCTTCCATGGCCGAAGTACCGCGCCCATCATCGCTCATCCCCAAAGCTGCCAGTGCGGCCCGGTACTGGGCGATCATCTTCTTGCCGCCCCCCGAATAGCCGGTATGCGAGGTGGCCGACAGCGGATGCTCGGCCGGCAGCAGCCCGGCATCCATCAGCGGCCGCACGGCCAGAATGAAGGCCGTGGCGTGGCAGCCGGGGTTGGCAATGCGCTTGCTGTCGCGGATGCGCTGGCGCTGCTCCGGGTCCAGTTCGGGCAGACCATAGGTCCAGGCCGGGTCCACGCGGTGGGCCGTGCTGGTGTCGATGACGCAGGTGGCGGGGTTGTCGACCAGCGCCACCGATTCGCGGGCAGCTGCGTCGGGCAGGCACAGGAAGGCGACATCGGCCGCGTTCAGCAGTCGCGCCCGCTCGGCTGGGTCCTTGCGCAGCGCCGGGTCAATGCGCAGCACCGTGACATCACGACGCCTGCGCAGATACTCGTCGATCTGCAGACCGGTCGTTCCTTCCTGTCCATCTACAAAGACCTTGTGAACACTCATCTTTTCATCATTCCTGGGTAAAGCCATGTGCCCCGACATGCCGGCCAGAAACGGGGGTGCGCTGGCGCCGGACCCGGGCTGGCTCCGGGCTCATGGCGCCAGCCACCTCGTCGCCTGGCTTCCGGGCGCGTACCGCCCTGGCCCATGCGGGGACCCGATAGTGTGTCACAACCACGGGCTGCCCCGGCGTGGGCATCCCCGTTCCGCCGATTTGCATCCCGCTGCCCGGCGCTGCACACTCACCTTTTCCTCCATCTCTCCTCTCTGTCATGCCCCGCCGTCTCATCATCGCCATCACCGGTGCCAGTGGCGCCATCCTGGGCGTGCGCCTGCTGGAATACCTGCGCCTGCAGCCCGACATCGAGACGCACCTGCTGGTCTCGTCGGCCGGCTGGCAGACCGTGGTGACGGAGCTGGACCGCAGCCGGGCCGAGGTGGAGGCGCTGGCCGACCATGTCCATCCGGTCAAGGACATCGGCGCCAGCATCGCGTCGGGCTCCTTCGCCACCGAGGGAATGGTCGTGGCCCCCTGTTCGATGCGCACGCTGGCGGCCATCGCCATGGGGCTGTCGGACAACCTGATCAGCCGGGCTGCCGACGTGGTGCTGAAGGAGCGCCGCCGCCTGGTGCTGCTCACGCGCGAGACGCCGCTGAACCTGGCCCACCTGCGCAACATGACGGCGGTGACGGAAATGGGCGGCATCATCTGCCCGCCCGTGCCGGCCTTCTACCAGCGTCCGGCCGACCTGGCCACGATGATCGACCACATGGTGGGACGGGTGCTGGATCTGTTCAACATCGAGCAGGGGCTCAATCCGCCGTGGGATCCTCCTGCCCGGCGAGGACAGCCCAGACAGGGCGAAGAGAATCCATAGCCAGCGCAAAGCGCAATCGCGCACATCTCCTTCGCACATTCAAGGAGATACTGCCCTCTCGATGAAAGGAGGTCAGCCATGCGAAGGCATCATGACAATCGCAAGGGATACGCTTTCCGCGCCTGGCTCTGGCGGCTGGTGCCCAGCGAGGCATGGATGGTGCGGATCTTTCACGGGTTGATCGCAGCCGCCGTGTACTACATGGCCTACGCGTTCGTGTACTGGACATCGCGCGATCGGGCCGTCATCGACCAATGCGGTGTCTACGCGACCCAGCAATGCACCGAGGCTGCCAGAAAGGCCTTCGACGAGAACGGGTGACGGAAAGGCCCGTCCTCCTTGATGCAGGGGTGGGTGCAGACGGCCACCCCGCGCAGCCCGGACGTGCTGCATCACTGGGCAAGATCACTGCGACGCGCCAGCAATTCACCCAATTAATATATTCACGATACGTCCATACGGTCACATCGAGACAGGATTCGATATGAATTCTTATAATTCATAATATGGCGCAACATTGCGCTAACAAAACCGCCCAAAAATCCACGATATCGCATCAACACACGCTACAAGCGTGCTAACCTGAATCTGCCGAAGGCACCGCGAGAACGGGCGAGCTGGCGTGGCCCGTCATTCACAAAACTCATGAACAGGCTCACGCCTCTGTAGCCCCGATCCGGAGACAGGGTCCCCATACGTTCAGTGCGGGCCCCGGCTGCGCAGCCCGACACACAGGGACGCACCGCAGCCCTGCTGAATGCCCCTCCGGAACGCCGCCCCGACCCGCGGCGCTGTCTGCGTGTTCAAACTCAAGGAAGGAAGCAAGACCATGAGAAAAAGCGCCCAATCCGTTTTCCTGGCAATGTCCGCCTTTGCGGCCCTGTCCTTTTCCGCCGCTGCCGTGGCCCAGGAAGGAGCCTACATCCAGGGCGACATCGGCCTGGGTCACCTGAAGGTCGACGACAACGAGAAGCTGCGCGTCAGCAACGTCGGCAGGAAGATCAAGGACTCGTACCACGAATCGGGCTTCATGCCGCGCCTGTCGGTCGGCTATGCCCTGGGCAACGGTCTGCGCGTGGCGGGCGACTTCACCCACTACAAGGAGATGAAGGAAAGCTACGATGCGGCCAACGGCGCCACGCAGAATGCCGGCGTCAAGGCCAATGGCTTCGGTCTGTCGGCCATCTATGACTTCGACTACGGCAGCGACTTCGTTCCTTACGTGGGCGCCCGCGTCGCGGCCAACAAGCTGAAATACTCGGCAGGCTACGCCGCCGCCGGCCAGCGCTTCTCGAGCAGCAAGAGCAAGACCAAGGCCGGTTATGGCCTGCTGCTGGGCTTTGGCTACAAGCTGTCCAACGAGATGACGCTGGATGCCGGGTACCGCTACAACCACATGGATTCCGACCTGAACGCCCACGAGGTGTCGGTGGGTCTGCGGTACTACTTCAACTGATCCATGGCAGGCTCTGGCAGTCGGTCCCCGACGCGGACTGCCGGAGCCCGGATCGCAACATCCCCCTGCGCGCAGTGGCCGACACCGGAAGCATCGAACAGTGCGCGAATGCCCCGCCATGTCCGGCGGCAGCATCCGCCGCCGCCAGCCCGCCACGCTATCATGACAGGCATCGAGACGCTTTCCCGTTCAAGAGGACGACGCCATGAGACTGATCCTGGTGTGGCTCATCAATGCTGCCGCCATCTTCCTGCTGCCCTACATCCTGGCCGCCGTGCACATCAAGGATTTCAGCACCGCCATGCTGGTGGCGCTGGTCATCGGCCTGCTCAACACCTTCATCCGGCCCGTGCTGTTCGTGCTCACGCTGCCGGTCAATGTGCTCACGCTGGGGCTCTTCACGCTGGTGCTCAACGGGCTGATGTTCTGGGTCACGTCCCGCCTGGTGGACAACTTCACCATCACCGGTTTCTGGTGGGCCGTGCTGGCTGCCGTCATCTACAGCGTCATCAGCAGCTTCATCAGCCTGGTGCTGCTGGGTGAACAGCAGCGCACCAACTGACAAGGGCCTCCCACCCGAAGCCCTGCGCGTTCCCCGGCCTCAGCGCGCGGCCCCCAGCGCCATCGTCCAGTACGAACCGTACTTGCTCTGGGCCGCGCCAGGCACTACCGCCAGCCCCACCTCCCGGATGTCGCCGCGCATCAGCGCCTTGCAGTGCGACGGGCTGTCGATCCAGGCCTGCATCGCCTCGGCCAGCGTCCGGAAGCCGGCCGCAATGTTCTCGTCCGCCTGCGCCCAGTCGTACTTCACCATCTCGAAGCGGTGCCAGACGTACTTGCCATCATCCCAGCCGTGGCTGAACTTGTTCGTGCGCAGCATCCATTCGGATTCCAGCAACGCGGCATAGGCCACCTGGGCATTCCAGCGCAGCGGCGGCGCGGCCGGCAGGGCCACATCCCCGCAGGTGCGTGGCTGGGCGCGCGCCTCGTTCACCGCCTGAACCACCTGCTGCGCCAGCACGTGATAGCGCGCTGCATCCGCCCGGGCCTGAGCCGCCTTTTCCTGATTCGCCTTGTCCTGGGCTGCCTTGTCCTGGACTGCCCTGTCCTGGGCCGCCTTGTCTGCGGCAGCACCGGATGCCTGCGTCCAGTCGATACGCCCCAACCCGGCACGGACCGCACGGTCAGCCACCACAGGAGCTGTGGACAAGGTCGTTCCGGCTACGGCTGCACCGTGCGGCAACACCGACGCAACGATCGACCCCGTATCCTGAGAAGCCAGTGGAAGCCCCAGCGCCAGGTACTCGGTGCGGATCGAAGCCGCATTGCCCTGCCCCAGCGACGGCTCCAGGCCGCCGTCGGAACCATCGCCTGCGCCACCGCACGCTCCCACCGCCAGGCCCAACAGGGCCGATACGAGCACGGGTGTCGTTCCCCGGCCCCATGTCTTGCCGCCTAACACGATCCAGCCCCCAGGTACTGGTTTCAATGGGAAGCATTGTCAGGAGGCAACGTTTTCGTGTCCCCGGCGACACGTCCGGTGGTTTACGGCAACATCCGGGCGGTATTCAACGGATCAGGATGAGTTTCCAGGGAAAAGACGACCTCGCAGGGCCCATGAACGCACAAGGGGCCATCGCTGGCCCCTTGTTGTCGCGTCAACGGCAGGTTCCCGTCACTCTTCCGTATCGAACTTCATGTCCTGATAGCGGATGAAGTGCGAGCGCTTGATGAGGCGATAGGCCAGCCAGATGCCCAGGAAGACCGGCAGGCCGATGTAGGTGGCCACCACGCCGCCCCAATCGATGCGCTCTTCCATGAACGCCTGATAGTTCTGGCCCAGCGTGATGATGAGGCACAGCACAAACGCGAACAGCGGGCCGAACGGGAAGAACGAGGCCCGATACGGCAGATCGGAGAGCTTGCCGCCTTGGGCCAGGTAGCCCTTGCGGAAGCGGTAGTGGCTGACCGCAATGCCCAGCCAGGCAATGAAGCCCGTCATGCCCGAGAGATTCAGCAGCCAGATGTAGATGACCTCGGCGCTGGCCAGATAGGTGGCAAAGCAAAGCGCCGCCACGACAGTGGTGGCCAGCAGTGCGTAGACCGGTACGCCGCGGGTGGAGACGCGTGCGAAGATGCGCGGCGCCATGCCCCGGCAGGCCAGCGTGTAGAGCATGCGGGTGGAGGCATACATGCCGGAGTTGCCGGCCGAGAGCACCGAGGTGAGCACGACGGCGTTCATCAGCGCGGCCGCCGACAGCAGACCGGCCCGCTCGAACACCAGCGTGAACGGGCTGACGCTGACATCGCCCACCTCATTGCGCAGCAGGCGCGGGTCGGTATACGGGATGAGCAGGCTGATGACCAGAATCGCCAGGATGTAGAAGAGCAGGATCCGCCAGAAGACCTGCCGCACGGCGCGCGGGATGTTGCGGCCCGGATCGGCCGATTCGCCGGCGGCGATGCCGATCAGCTCGGTCCCCTGGAAGGAGAAGCCGACGATCATCGCCACGCCGATGAGGGCTGCGAAGCCCCCCGCGAACGGCGCCTCGCCGACAGACCAGTTGGCCAGGTGCTCGGAGAAGGTATGGGCGCGCTCGCTGCCATGCAGGATGCCGACGATCATCATCAGGCCCACGGCGATGAAGATGACGACGGTGATGACCTTGATGGCGGCGAACCAGTATTCGGCCTCACCAAAGCCCTTCACCGAAATGACATTCAGCAGGAACATGATGCCCAGGAACAGGGCACTCCAGAGCACGCCGGGCACCTCAGGCATCCAGTAGCCCATGACTAGCTGAGCCGCCACCAGGTCCACCGCGATGGTGATGGCCCAGTTGTACCAGTAGTTCCAGCCCAGCGCGAAGCCGAAGCCTTCATCCACGTAACGGGCGCCATAGGTGGCAAACGAGCCGGAGACCGGCATGTAGGCAGCCAGTTCGCCCAGGCTGGTCATCAGGAAGTAGACCATCAGGCCAATGAGGCCGTAGGCCAGCAGCGCCCCGCCGGGGCCGGCTTGCGAGATGGTGGCTCCCGAGGCCACGAACAGGCCCGTGCCAATGGAGCCGCCGATGGCGATCATCGACAGGTGACGCGCCTTGAGCGAGCGGCGCAGCCCGTTGCCGGACGATGGTGAGGACGCCGTGGACTGGCCAGGCGGTGACGGCGGGGTGGCGGGCGCTGAGCTGCTCATCGGGTCTGTCTCGTGGGGGTGGCTGCCCCGAACGCGCAGACGCGACATCAGAGGGAAGCGTGCTGCCCGACCGACCGTGTGCAGGCTGCGCTGCCCGGAACTGCCTGCCTGTAGAAGAAAAGGTGGTGCCGCTTGTCGGATTCGAACTGACGACCTACCGCTTACAAGGCGGTTGCTCTACCAACTGAGCTAAAGCGGCCATGGAAACCATGGCGTGCCAATGCACGCGGGGCGATTCTAGCAGGCAA
>ERZ773044.510-NODE-510-length-17080-cov-89.6755_pt1 | contig 17080 bp, 18 predicted proteins | sample MGYA00511897_ERZ773044 | MGnify/ENA primary metagenome ERZ773044 (study PRJEB29015, sample SAMEA2738116) | human oral metagenome | biome: human oral; feature: human-associated habitat; material: saliva | place: China | collected 2170 ...
TCTTTAGACAATTACGAGAGTCAAGAAATATCTCGCTGAGACAAGCAACTGGGGGACAATTTTCGCCGTCTATGTTGTCCCGCTTTGAAACAGGTCAGAGTGAACTTTCAGTGGAAAAGTTTCTATTTGCCCTTGAAAATATATCTGCCAGTGTGGAGGAAATCCTCTTTCTAGCGAGAGGTTTTCAGTATGATACAGATTCTGAGTTGAGAAAAGAAATTATAGATGTCTTGGATCCAAAGAATATAGCACCGCTTGAGGACTTGTATCGCAGGGAGTATCAAAAGCATGTCCATTATCAAAACAAACAGAAACATGTTCTAAATGCCATTATGATCAAGTCTTATATGAAGAGCATGGATGAAAGGGTGGAGTTAACAGCAGAGGAAGGGAAAGTCCTTCATGATTATTTGTTTTCTACCGAGATTTGGGGAATCTATGAACTCAATTTATTTTCAGTCAGTTCACCATTTTTATCTGTTTCTCTTTTCACTAGGTATGTTAGAGAGATGGTACGAAAATCTGATTTTCTAATGGAAATGTCTGGCAATCGAAACCTTTTTCACACTATACTATTGAATGGCTTTTTAGCCAGCATTGAGTGTGAAGAATTTACCAATGCCTCTTATTTTAAACGTGTTATCGAAGAGCATTTCTACAATGAAAATGAAACCTATTTCCGAATTGTCTATTTGTGGGCAGAAGGTCTCCTTGATAGCAAGCAAGGCAGAGTCAAGGAAGGTCAGAAAAAGATGGAAGATGCTGTCCGTATTTTTGAGATGCTTGGCTGTAATAAATCTGCCGAATACTATAGAAATACGACTGATTGTTGAATATCTGCAAACTAAGAAAATAATTTGAAATTTTAAGCGATAGAATTGTTGAGCTCTCTCGTGTCACTGGAGAAATTCTATCGTCTCTTTTTACTTATTTTTTTGTTGCATATATTCAAAAGTTTTTCCTCTAAAATTTCTAAGTGCTATACTATAGTCATACTTCACATAAAACTTCGAACAAGAAGGGAGATTACCTATGAAACTATTGTTTAGAAATCACGCTTATCGACTCTTGACTTTGTCACGCTTCTTCAATGCTTTTGGTGCTTCGATTTTCAACCTGGTCTTTATCGTCTATGCATCGACCTTGTCACAAGCCTCTTTTGCTGTTGCTATGGCGAATATTGTCATGATTATTCCGACTCTCTTTACAGTTTTTGTAGGGATTCGGGCAGATTACACGAGGGACAAGGTCAAATGGATGATCTATAGCGGTTTGTTTCAGGCAGTTTTATTTTTTCTAGCAGCCCTAGTTGTTCAGCAAGCTAGTCTCTTTGCCTTTTCTAGCCTGTGTTTAATCAATGTCCTTAGTGATGTCATCAGTGATTTTGCAGGTGGTTTGCGCATGCCTCTCATTAAGGAAAAAGTAGCTGAAGACGATCTAATGGAGGCTTATGCTTTTTCACAGTTTATCACCTATATTTCAGCCATTGGTGGTCAAGCTTTCGGAGTGTGGCTCTTAGGTCTATCAGTCAACAATTTTTCCCTCGTTGCGGGAATCAATGCCTGCTTTTTCCTAGTATCAGCCTTTGTTCTCTTTTTAGGAAAAAGCAAATTAAGCCTGTCAATGTCATCTGCTGATGGTGAATCACTAAAAAATGAGAAGCTTTCTATCAAAGACCAGTTCCTAACAATTTACCGAAATTTACGTCTTGTTTTTCTTAAAGGTGGACAGAAAAACTTTGGATTCATGATCTTTGCTGTCTTGCTTATTAATGCCTTGGGTGGGGCTTTAGGAAGCATCTATAACATCTTCTTTTTGAGCCATTCTCTCTTGAATTTTTCTTACACAGAGGCACTATTTATCAATCAAGTCTGTGTTTTAGTAGCACTCATCATCAGTAGCCTTACGGGCAATGATTATTTTGGGAAGCAGTCTTTGCCTAGATTGATGATGTGGGCGACCGTAGGACTCAGTCTAATTGGTCTAGCTAATTTATTCAATCAAGTCGTACTTGGTTTACTATTTCTCTTTTCAACTCTGTATGTGTGTGGTAAAGTTCAACCAAAGATTAGTGCCATGCTCATGAAAAATCTAGCTCCAGATGTTCTAGCTCGTACCAGTAATTTTTTAGGTTTATTGTTTACTTTATCCATACCTGTGGGAACAGCTTGTTTTTCACTTATAGCTGTGTGGAATATACAGTTGACTTGGATGCTATTTGTTGGTCTCTCCTTGCTAGCTATTCTTTTGACAGGTCTTAATCTCAAAAATGATATCTAATACTCTTCAAAAATCTCTTCAAACCACGTCAACGTCGCCTTGCCGTACTCAAGTACAGCCTGCGGCTAGTTTCCTAGTTTGCTCTTTGATTTTCATTGAGTATAAATCCTAATTTTTTCTCACTGTTTTAATCCCTCTATTTATGGTAAAATAAGACTATTAAGTTTAAAGAGGATTCCCTATGAAATTACAAAAACCAAAAGGAACGCAGGATATTTTACCTGCTGAATCTGCCAAATGGCAGTACGTTGAGGGCTTTGCCCGTGAGATTTTCAAGCGCTACAACTATGCAGAAGTGCGCACGCCTATTTTTGAGCATTACGAGGTTATCAGCCGTTCTGTCGGAGATACAACGGATATCGTAACCAAGGAAATGTATGACTTTTATGACAAGGGTGATCGCCATATTACTCTCCGTCCAGAAGGAACAGCGCCCGTTGTCCGTTCCTACGTGGAAAATAAACTCTTCGCCCCAGAAGTACAAAAGCCAAGTAAGTTCTACTACATGGGCCCTATGTTCCGCTATGAGCGTCCACAGGCAGGGCGTTTGCGCCAGTTCCACCAGATTGGTGTTGAGTGTTTTGGATCTAGCAATCCAGCTACTGATGTGGAAACCATTGCTATGGCAGCTCATTTCCTGAAAGAAATCGGCATCCAAGGTGTCAAATTGCACCTCAACACTCTTGGAAATCCTGAGAGTCGTGCGGCCTACCGTCAAGCCTTGATTGACTATTTGACACCGCTCAAGGAGACCTTGTCTAAGGATAGCCAACGTCGTTTGGAGGAAAATCCTCTCCGTGTCTTGGACTCTAAGGAAAAAGAAGACAAGGTAGCAGTAGAGAATGCGCCTTCTATCTTGGACTTCCTTGATGAAGAAAGTCAAGCTCATTTTGATGCTGTACGTCAGATGTTGGAAAATCTTGGAGTAGACTATATCATCGATACCAATATGGTGCGTGGTCTGGACTACTACAATCACACTATTTTCGAGTTTATTACTGAGATTGAGGGCAATGACCTGACAGTCTGTGCGGGTGGTCGTTACGATGGTTTGGTTTCTTACTTTGGAGGCCCTGAAACTGCTGGATTTGGTTTTGGACTTGGTGTAGAGCGCCTGCTTCTCATTCTTGAAAAGCAAGGTGTGGCCCTCCCTATCGAAAACGCCCTAGATGTCTATATAGCAGTCTTGGGTGATGGAGCAAATGTCAAGGCCTTGGAATTAGTACAAGCTCTTCGCCAACAAGGTTTCAAAGCAGAGCGTGATTACCTCAACCGTAAACTCAAAGCTCAGTTCAAGTCAGCTGATGTCTTTGCGGCTAAGACCCTCATCACCCTAGGAGAGAGCGAAGTCGAAAGCGGACAAGTGACGGTCAAGAACAACCAAACACGAGAAGAAGTGCAAGTATCACTTGAGGCTATCAGCCAAAACTTCTCAGAAATCTTTGAAAAACTAGGCTTTTAATAGTAGATAAACTGGTCAGGACCTTACTCCTGACCTTTTTCTTTTGCAAAATGACAAAAATCATAAACTTTTTGACAAATATGCTTGTCAAAAAGAAAAAGATATGTTACAATAAATTCAAGTTAAGAGAAAAGGAGAAAGGAACGATTATGTGGGCATTAGGATTTGTACCTCTTGTGATTATGTATTATATCTACCATTCCCAAAAGGTCAAGAAACTGGAGAATAAAATCAAAAGAATTGAGCAAAAACAGAAAGGAAATAAAGAAATGTCAAGATTATTAAAAGAATTGATTGGGAAGAAACCAACAATCATTGGACAAGTGTTTGGAACAGACAACTGGGAAGTTGTGGATGTTGATGAGGAATGGGTCAAGCTACGCCGTGTTGATAAAAAGGGAAAAGAAAAATTCAAACTACAACGCATTGAGGATATCCAAACCGTTGAATTTGACGGAAAGTAGGTGTGTAACATGCAACTAAAAAATCGTCTAAAAGAGCTTCGGGCTCGCGATGGTCTCAATCAAACCGAACTGGCCAAGTTGGCAGAAGTTTCGAGGCAGACCATTAGCCTATTAGAACGGGACGAATACACCCCGTCAGTTGTGATTGCCTTGAAAATATCTCAGATTTTCAACGAAACAGTCGAATCGGTATTTCGCTTGGAGGAGGATGAGTGATGAACATGTATAGAGTGGTTTATTTTATGAGTGTTCTTGCCCTTATTGTGAATGCATTTGCTATGATTGGAACATTACTGGGTTGGTTCTATTTTGTTGAAAGTAAGTATTTGTTTTGGATTAACTTAGTCCTCTTGTCCATTTTCAATCGGTTGAAGAAAAAGGAGAAAGATGATGAACAAGTATAAAGTGATTTATTATGTAGTTGCCATAGCTCTATTAGTCAGCGTATTTCTACTGATTGGGATAGACTTAGGCTGGTTTAGTCCCTATCAAAGTAACAAATTTGTTTGGGCCTATTTTGCCCTCATACCAGTAATTGAATGGATTGAAAAGAAATCAAAAAATCTAGCAAGTGAAAAAGGAGAATGAATATGGAAAAGAAAAAGAAACGTGGATTGTTATTTTTAATGTCTATTGTCTTGGGAGCTTTCTTCGGCGTGTTTATAGGGATGTTTAAGGCAGGTGCCGAATCCTACGAAGTTATTTTAGATGTAAAAGTCTTGATACCCTGGATATCAACTATTTGTTTATTGTTAGGTTTTATTAGCGTTCTTTTGACTTTCAATTTCCTAAAGAAAAGCAGAAAATTTCATTCCTTGTACCAAGAGGAAATGGATGATAATCTGAATGAAACTTATTATGTGCAAATGTATCGGAATCTTGAGTTTGGAACCATTGCCTTTAATATTACAAGTGTAGCGATTTCATTGTCTATTTTCCTCTCATTAAATGAAGTGGTTATATTGCATACAGGCCACCAAACATTTTCCCTCTCTTTCTTAGCCTTTGTGCTATTCTTATCCGCTCAAAAATCTCTTTCTAAAACAATTGCGATTGTTCGTCAGTTTGATTTGTCTCTTTTCTCTACACCCAAGGATGTCTTAGATTATATAAATTCTTATGATGAAGGAGAGCGACAAGCTAATTTGGAACAGAGTTTTCGAATTTTATTCCAATTACACCAATATGTCTTACCAGCCTTATATGTCTTTATTATTATCATTTCTTTCTTGACAGGAGAGATTCAACTACTAGCCTTCTTGCTTGTAGGAGCAATCCATATTTATATCAATGTGATGCAGTTACCTATGGTAAAACGCTATTTCAAATAAAGGAGTTTCTATGATTCGTGTTGAAAATGTAAGTAAAAGTTTTGGGAGCAAAAAAGCTCTTCATCAGATTTCTTTTGAGATTAAGGAAGGTGAAATCTTTGGTTTTCTTGGCCCTTCTGGCTCAGGTAAAACAACCATGATCAATGTCTTGACAGGTCAGTTGGCTGCAGATCAAGGTAAAACAGTTTTGTTAGACAAGAACTCTCAAGATTTAACCTCAAATGATTTGGAACAAATTGGTATTGTTAGTGATGGCAGCGGTTTTTATGAAAAGATGAATCTTTATAAAAATCTTCTCATCTATGCTAAGTTATATGGTCTCAAGTCAGATAGAGTAAATCAGGTGCTCCAACAGGTTGGATTGGCAGATGCTAAAGATATTATCGCAGAAAAACTATCTACAGGAATGAAACAACGAATGTTCTTGGCCCGTGCCCTTCTGAATGCTCCTAAGATTCTCTTTCTAGATGAGCCAACTAGTGGCTTAGACCCTACAACATCTAAGATGATTCATACCCTACTACAAGAATTAAAGCAGGCGGGGACAACTATCTTTCTGACCACGCATGATATGAATGAAGCAACTCTGCTTTGTGATCGCTTATCTCTTTTGAATAAGGGGAACTTAATAGAGTATGGAAGTCCGCAAGATATCATCCAGAAGTACCATGTGGATAAGAAAGTACGTGTGGTTTATAACGACGGACGAGAACAGATAGTTCCATTTGAAGAATTACCACATTTAGACACGACAGATTTGATGGTGGTTCACTCTTGTGAGCCAACTTTAGAAGAAATCTTTATCAGATTGACAGGAGAAAAGTTAGATGTTTAGAAAATTAAATGCCCTACTATGGTTAAGGTTACAAGTTCTTATCAGCAATTCAACTTTGTTGGCGACTCTATTGTTGCCTTTTGGACTGGCTGTTCTATATAATGAGTTCTTAAACAAGAGTGGAGAATTGAGTACGTATTTCCTTTCTATGAGTTTGACGATGGTCTTGAGCATGGGAAGTGGTTATATGGTATCGATTATGATGGCAGAAGATAAGGAAAAGCGCAATCTTAAATCACTCATCCTAAGTGGTGTGACAGCAACAGAATATACTTTCAGTATGCTCATTCTCCCTCTGTTGATTATGTTGCTTGGAATGATTTTACTACCAATCTATTTTAAAGTGGATGTATCAGGTTACTTATTGGCCTATGTTATCTATTTGGTCTTAGCAGCTATTAGTGTTATTTTTCTCAACCTTCTAATCGGTGCAGTGTCAGATACTCAGTCTAAAGCGCAAGTTTATAGTATGTTTCCTGTGTTTATCGTCTCTTTTTTACCCATGATTGCTCTTCAAAATGATACGGTTCAGAAAGTGTTGGATTACTCTTTTATTGGTCCAATTGTAAATCTTTTAAATAAAAAAGGTGGGGAAATATCTTTTTCTAATATTGGTATGTTACTTGCCTGGGTACTTGTGTTAGGAATAGCAAACCTCTTTGTATTGAAAAACAGCTATAAAGCAAGATAGGAGACCTTTATGAAACTACTTAAAAACCTCGGCTGGTTTCTTCTAGCCATTCTATCCTTTTTATTCATCTATAGCTTCATTCAGATGCTCGCAACTACGTCGCTTGCCTTAGGCGCTTCACCCTATGCTGTGACCTTGCTCTATGTGGCCTTGGCTGGAGTTTATGTGTACGGCATTTACAAATGGTATCAGAAAGGTCCTATTCGTATTGAGAAGAGCGACTTCAACCGATTTATTTGGCTTCCTGCCTTGGTTTGGTTCTTATCTCTGGTTGTTCAATTCTTCTTGCCAAACGACCCTTCAGTAAATCAACAAATAGCGATAGACTTGACCTTGTCTCAACCACTTTTCTCATTCTTTGCGGTCGTTATTTTTGCTCCTTTGACGGAAGAACTTATCTTTAGAGGGATGTTAGCACGCTATCTCTTCCCTAAGCAGGACAATAGCAAACAAACTCTGCTTTTTCTTCTGGTATCTAGTGTTCTATTTGCCTTGATTCATTTCCCAGGTGATGTGCAACAATTTTTAGTTTATAGCAGTCTTGGGTTTAGCTTAGGCTTGGCTTATATTAGCAGAAAAGGTCTGGTCTACAGTATTTCTCTCCACGCTTTGAATAATTTAGTCGGCTTTTTGATGATTCTCATGCTATAATAGAGTCAGGAGGTCACATGAAACGAGTAATTTTATTAGCAGTGATTCAAGCAGTTGTTCTATTTTTCATCATTGGAGCGTTAACTTATGCCTTTAAGGGCGATTTCTTCTATAACTATCTAGCAGTTGTCTTTGCCCCTATTGCAGGTGTCTTGCGCTTTGGGACAGCTTACACAACGGAAATTGTCTTGCCTCGAAAGGCGGCTGAAATCGCTGAAAAGCGTAAAGCAGGCAAAAATTCAAAATAAAAGAGTCCGGTGAAGTTCATCGGATTTTTGTATGGGCTCTAATTTTTATAATCTTCACTTGATTTTTAAAGACTGGCAAACTTTTCTGATGATTTTCATGAAGAGCCTGCGCTTTTATGGTAAAATAGTAACAGAATAAAAGAGGAGAGAAAACATGAAACGTAGTATGTATGCTGGTCGTGTTCGTGAGGAACACATCGGACAAGAAATGACCTTGAAAGGATGGGTTGGTCGTCGTCGTGACTTGGGCGGTTTGATCTTTATCGACCTTCGTGACCGTGAAGGAATCATGCAGTTGGTCATCAACCCTGAAAAAGTCTCTGCAGAGGTCATGGCAACAGCTGAAAGCCTTCGTAGCGAATTTGTTATCGAGGTGACTGGACAGGTCGCTGCGCGTGAACAAGCCAATGATAAGTTGCCAACTGGTGCAGTTGAGTTGAATGTGACAGCTCTGACAGTGCTTAATACAGCTAAAACAACCCCATTTGAGATTAAGGATGGCATTGAGGCCAATGACGATACACGTTTGCGTTACCGTTACCTTGATCTTCGCCGTCCAGAAATGCTGGAAAATCTTAAACTTCGTGCCAAGGTAACCCACTCTATCCGCAACTACTTGGATGAGTTGGAGTTTATCGACGTGGAGACACCATTCCTTTCTAAGTCAACGCCTGAAGGGGCGCGTGACTATTTGGTGCCATCTCGTGTTAATAAAGGGCATTTTTACGCGCTTCCTCAAAGTCCACAGATTACTAAGCAGCTTTTGATGAATGCTGGTTTTGATCGTTACTACCAGATCGTCAAATGCTTCCGTGACGAGGACTTACGTGGAGACCGCCAGCCTGAATTTACTCAGGTCGACTTGGAAACATCTTTCCTTACTGAGCAAGAAATCCAAGATATCACAGAAGGCTTGATTGCGCGTGTCATGAAGGAAACAAAAGGCATTGAAGTCACTCTGCCTTTCCCTCGTATGAAATACGATGATGCCATGGCTCTTTACGGTTCTGATAAACCTGATACGCGTTTTGATATGTTGCTTCAAGACTTGACAGCAGTGGTCAAAGGTGTAGACTTTAAAGTCTTTTCAGAAGCACCTGCTGTAAAAGCAATTGTGGTCAAAGGAGCTGCGGACAACTATTCACGTAAAGACATCGACAAGATGACAGAAGTAGCCAAACAGTATGGTGCCAAAGGTATTGCTTGGGTTAAGGTTGTTGATGGAGAATTAAACGGACCAGTTGCCAAGTTCTTGACTAGCATTCAAGCAGAATTGACAACAGCGCTTGCTCTTGAAGATAAGGACTTGGTTCTCTTTGTGGCGGATACGCTTGAGGTAGCCAATGCAACACTTGGTGCCCTTCGTGGACGTATTGCCAAAGAGCTTGGTTTGATTGATAATGATAAATTCAACTTCCTTTGGGTGGTTGACTGGCCAATGTTTGAATGGTCTGAAGAAGAAGACCGTTACATGAGCGCCCACCATCCGTTTACTCTTCCACAAGAAGAGACTGCTCAGGAATTAGAAGGTGATTTGGCTAAGGTTCGTGCCATTGCTTACGATATCGTCTTGAACGGTTATGAGCTTGGTGGTGGTAGCCTTCGTATCAACCAAAAAGACCTTCAAGAACGCATGTTCAAGGCCCTTGGTTTCTCAGCCGAAGAAGCAAATGACCAGTTTGGCTTCCTTCTTGAAGCCATGGACTATGGTTTCCCACCACATGGTGGTTTGGCTATCGGGCTTGACCGCTTTGTGATGCTCTTAGCAGGAGAAGAAAATATCCGTGAAGTCATCGCCTTTCCTAAGAACAACAAGGCAACTGACCCAATGACACAAGCTCCTTCAACAGTAGCTCTCAAACAACTAGAGGAACTCAGCTTACAAGTAGAAGAAGATGAAACAAGCAAAACGAATTAAGCGGTGGCGCTATTATCTGCGCCGCTTTGCTCATCAGATAAAAATTTTACGTGTCTTACAAAGTATCTCTCGGGAAAAATATGATGAGAAGATTTCAGCTTCTCTGGTCTATGGTTTTTTATCAGCAGTAGCGGTCAATTTCTTTTTCCAACCGGGGCATGTGTATTCGAGTGGTGCGACAGGTTTGGCACAGATTATCTCTGCCTTGAGTAATCACTGGTTTGGTTTTCATATTCCGATTTCGCTAACCTTCTACGCCATTAACTTCCCTTTGATGGTCTTAGCTTGGTATCAGATTGGCCATAAGTTCACCGTCTTTACCTTTATCACGGTATCTATGAGTTCCTTCTTTATCCAGTTTGTCCCTGTGGCGACCTTGACGGAGGATCCCATTATCAATGCCCTTTTTGGGGGTGTTGTCATGGGCTTGGGAATTGGTTTTGCTCTTCGCAACAATATCTCCAGTGGTGGGACGGATATCGTCAGCCTGACCATTCGTAAGAAAACGGGTAAGAACGTCGGTAGTATTTCTTTCTTGGTAAATGGGACTATCATGCTGATAGCAGGTTTGACCTTTGGTTGGAAATACGCTCTCTACTCTATGATTACCATCTTTGTCTCTAGCCGTGTGACAGACGCTGTCTTTACCAAGCAAAAACGCATGCAGGCCATGATTGTGACCAATCATCCAGACAAGGTAATTGAAAAAATCCATAAAAAATTGCACCGCGGAGCAACCATGATTCACGATGCAGAAGGAACCTATAATCACGAAAGAAAGGCAGTTTTAATCACTGTCATTACACGTGCAGAGTTTAATGAATTTAAACAGATTATGAAACAGGTGGATCCAGGTGCCTTTGTCTCTGTATCTGAGAATGTTCATATTCTGGGACGATTCGTTGAAACAGAAAATTAGTGATCAAAAAAACCAGCGCAAGCTGGTTTTTATTTTTCGATAATTTTGTGGGCGATTAACTGACGGTAACAAATTTGTTTATTGCTTTTAGCATCGTTGATAATCTGAAGAATTGTTTCAAATGATGTTCGACCAAGTTCTAGGCTATTGATATCGACATAGGCTGCCAAGTTGAGCTTGGGATTGACTGAGTCGAAGCTGAGAACAGGGACATCCAGCTGGTGCTTAGCGATGTAGTCACAGACTCCTTCAGCTAGGAGGCTATCAGTTGTGATGATAGCATCAATCATAGGATCATGTTTAAATAAACGCTTACTGAATTGATAACCTTTTTCTTCTAGAAATTCGTTCGCAAAATAGGTCAAGTTACTATCAAGAGGCAGTTGGTACTGTTTGAGTGCTGACTCATAGCCTGTTAAACGGTCTTGTGTTACGAAGAGTCGCTTAGTACCTCCGATAAAGGCAATTCGTTTGCAGCCTTTTTTAATGAAATATTCGGTCGCATCAAAACCAGCTTGGACATTATCATTATCGACAAGAGGGATAAAGGGTGAAATGGATTTTCCTAGAATGAGGAAGGGGAACTGCTCATCAGCGACCAGTTTGACCAAGGGATCTTCCTCTTCGGCATAAAGGAAGATTAACCCATCCACACGTTTACCGTAAACCATCTGTGAAATAGCTTTAAGTCGCTCTTTTTCGTCTTTACCTGTTGCAATCTGAATGGCATAGTGGTTTTCAGAGGCGACTTGGGCAATACCACGGAGGACAGATGGGAAGAAAGGATTTTGATAGAAGGCGTCTGAGTCGTCAGGAAGGACCAAGCCGATAACTTGGGTATAACTACTTACCAAGCTACGAGCGTTGAGGTTGGGGTGGTAATTGAGCTCCTTCATCGCCTTGCGAACGCGTTTTTTTGTTTCGTCGCTAATGGTTGATTTATTTTGAATAACACGGGTTACGGTTGAAGGCGAAACACCAGCAGCCTTGGCCACGTCTTTAATCGTAACGGGCATAAAAATCTCCTATTTATGGTAATCTGGATCACGGAAATGCGTTTTATAAAAGATAGTGACCAGATATAGAACAAAAAGAATGTTTTGTACGGTAATCAGAGTTGTCATATTTTGGCCAAACAAGCCCAAAATAAGCGTAATCAGAGTTGGTAATCCTAAACAGTTCAAGATAAAATGGTAGCACTCTTTAAAGGTTCTAAATGAAAAGAGGCGTGATTTCTTAGTGATATAAAGGAGAAGACTAGCTCCTAGAGAAACGATAAAGAAATTTAAACCAAAGAGGAAGATAGCACCGAGAACTAGGAAGAGACTGATATAGACACGATTCTGCTGGTACCAGTCTTTAGAAATAGCTTGGGTCAAGCTGTCTTTACTTTTGAAACTCTCAGTCTCAATCGCCCGGTAAGAGATACGGGTCAATTCCTTGCTTTCCTTGCTGATGACGAGCTCATTCGTATCGAAATGCAGTTGCAAGTCCTTAGGTAATTCCTTGCTTTGACTTGGACCGATCACAATAGAAGGCTCTTGACTAGCTGTTCCAGTATAAGTAAATTTACCATCAACAATTCTAGCGTGTTCAGAGAGATCCTGTACAACCTCATCTGTCAATGGTTCATAGACATTATCGATAAAGGTTTCTAGCGGATAAGTCTCCTGCGAGCTGTTTTGGATGGCAATAGGTACCATAGACAAGCTGATCAGGAAGATACTGGTAAAGAGAAGCTGAAACCAGTTGAGCCCAAAACGTTTGGACAGGGGCTTACGAAATCCCCAAATACTTGAAAAATAAGAAAATGGATATGGAAGCATAGGTATCTTTCTAAAAGGTGTTTTCTATATGAGTATTATTATATAGAGAAATGTGCTTTATTTCAAGTCTAGGAGACAAATTGCTTGCTACAAGGATATTATTTACAGTAGCAATCGCTAATACTCAATGAAAATCAAAGGGCAAACTAGGAAGCTAGCCGCAGGTTGCTCAAAGCACAGCTTTGAGGTTGCAGATAAAGCTGACGTGGTTTGAAGAGATTTTCGAAGAGTATAAAATGAAAAAGGGTGGCGGGGATAGATTATCCCTTGTCGCCACCACTTGTAAGTCCTGAAACAAAGTTCTTTTGTAGGAAGAAGAAGAGAATACAGATTGGAAGGGCGATGAGGATAGCACCTGCTGAGAAGTAGGCAATCTTCATGTTTTTCGCATTGTTAACGAAGGTTTGGAGACCTACGGCAACAGTAAAGTATTCTTTCTCACGAAGCAAGAAACTAGAAAGGATATAGTCTCCAAAAGGTCCCATGAAGGCCCAGAGAGCTTGTACGGCAACCATTGGGCGAACAAGTGGAAGAACAATTTGCCAGAAGCGGCGGAAGTGTCCTGCACCGTCTAGTTTTGCAGATTCGTCTAGAGACATTGGCACTGTATCGAAGTAGCCTTTCATGAGCCAAGCATTCATCGGGATACCACCACCAACGTAGAGGAAGATGAGGAACCAGCTGTGGTTAAGGGCGTTCAACATAAGTGCCATAACGAAGAAGGCTGTCAAAGCGGCCATGGTTGGCACCATTTGGATAATCAAGAAGAAGACCAAACTTTGTTTACGAGCCAAGAAGTTGTAACGGCTGTAGGCATAACCAGCAAGTACGATGATACTTGTTTGAACAGCCATTGTAATCAAGGCAATAATCAAAGTGTTGAGGTACCAAGTGCCGTACAAGGTTTCAGTGAAGAGCCCTTGGAAGTTGGCAAAGCTAAAGTCGACGTTAGCATCTAGTTTAAAGGCTACCACGTTACCAGACTTGAAGGCTGACATAATGGTGATCAAAAGTGGATAAATAATGACGATTGATAAGCCAATCAAGTAGAGGTAAGTGAGGGTTTGAGTCAGTCTACGTTTGAGTTTGATTGAGTTATTCATCTTAGACGTCCTCCATATCAAATGCGTGTAGTTTCTTGAATGCGATCATAGAGATTGAGATGACAATGATAGAGATAATCAAGGTAACAGCTGCCGCCATAGAGTATTGAGGAGATGTACCTGTTGTCAAACGATAAATCCATGAGATCAAGATATCAGTTGAACCGGCTCCACCACCAACGCTACCAGGACCTCCACCATTGAAGAGGTACATGATAGAGAAGTTGTTAAAGTTGAAGGTGTATTGACTAATCAAAGTAGGTGCCGCAACAGCCAAGATCATTGGGAAAGTGATGTTGCGGAATTTTTGCCAAGCATTGGCACCGTCAATATAAGCTGCTTCGTAAAGGTCGTTAGGAATAGATTGCAAGATACCCAAAGTCAAAACGTAGATGTATGGGAATCCAAGCCAACCTTGCATCATAATCAAGGCAATCTTAGTCCAAGTTGGGTCTGTTTTCCAAGGAATAAGAGCCCCATCAAGGAAAGGAAGGAATTTAGCCAAGATTGGCAAGACTTGAGTGTTGATAGCTCCGACACTATCGTTAAACATGTTTGAGAATGTCAAGATAGTGATGAAGGCTGGAACAGCCCAAGGAAGAAGGAAAATAACACCAAAGATACGTTTTCCTTTGATAAATGGTTGGTTAGCAATGATAGCTGTGAAGATACCGATGACGATCTGTAAAGTTGAGGCAGCCAAAGCCCAGATGATAGTCCAAGAAAGAACGGCACCAAAGGCAGAACGGAAGGTACTCAAACTCCAGATGTTCGTAAAGTTGGTCAAACCAACCCAGTCCAACAATTTGTTTGGTGGCAAGTGTTGGAAGTCGTAGTTGGTAAAGGCGATCATCAAGGTTACGATAACTGGGAAGATGATCGCAAAAGTCATGGCAACATAAGATGGAATGATCAAGAGGTAAGGGAAGCCATTTTCATAGATTCCTTTGACCATTTCTTTAAAGGTAAGTGCTACTGGTATGCCATTGTTAATGTGTTTGGCAGTTGTATGTGCATCTTTGATATTTGCGAAATAAAAGAGTACATAAACAACTACAAAGATTAAATGGAAGGCACCACGAATCAGCATAAAGAGGGAATTGTCACGACCTGGTTTGTCACCAAGAGTGATGAGATTACTCAATTCAGGGGCTGCAAGTGCTAGGAAGTAGAGGAGAAATACAAGGGTTACACCAAGGAAGATAAAACCTTTTGCTTTTTGTTTATTGTAAATCTGTCCTAACCCAGGAATGATAGACAGCAGGGCTGCTTTACTAGGTTGTTGCTTTTCCATAATAACTCCTTTCATAGGATACTAGTTTCTAGTTAAAACCTAAACTATATATGTTTTCTATTGATAAATTCAAAGGGGGATTTGAATTCCACCCCCCTTGAACAAATTTTTTATTCACCAAATTTTTGTTTGATTGTTTCTTTGATCAATGTTACAGCATCGTTAGCAGCTGTCTTAGCATCTTTTTTACCACTTACAGCGTCAAAGAGCATTGTTTTAGCTGGATCCCAAACTGCAGACATTTGAGAAATGTTTGGCATTGGTTGAGCGTTCTTGAACTGTTTGATAACAGCTGTTGTCAACTCATCGTTTTTACCTTCAGCGTATGAACGAGCTTCAGTGTTAGCTGGGATTTCGTTAGTTGCATCGTAGAATGCTTTTTGTTGTTCAGTTGAAACAAGGAAGTCTACAAATTTTTGTGCAGCTTCAAGGTTCTTAGTGCTTGATGGGATGATCCAAGCTTTACCACCACCGAATGGTGTGTATTCTTTACCATTTGGAAGAGTTGGAATAGTAGCAACACCGTAGTTTACTTTAGCATCTTTGAATGCTTGAGCTTTCCAAGGTCCATCGATGATAGCAGCTGTTTTACCTTCTTGGAATTGAGTTTGGATCAAGTTTGCAGCACCTTCAGTATCTTGCATACCTTTAGGCCATTTTTCATACCAAGATTTAGCGTAGTTGACACCAGTGATAGAACCGTCGTTTGCAAGACCGATGTCTTTAGCGTCTTTACCGTTTTGTCCGAATACGTAACCACCGTTACCAGCAAGAAGTCCGTATGCGTAGTAGAAGTTTGTCCAGTCAGCTAGGAATGCAGTAGTTTTGCCATCTTCACCAGCGAAAGCGTATTTGCTGTCTTTAGCAAGTTCTTCTAATTCAGCAAAAGTTTTTGGAGCTTCTTTTATCAAGTCTTTGTTGTAGTACATAACAAGTGACTCGATAACGGCAGGAGCACCGTAAACTTTACCATTAGCAGCTGTTACAAGAGATTTAGTTGTGTCGTCTGTTTTAGCACCATCGCTCAATTTCACTTCTGAAAGTTGTCCGTCAGAACCAAGGCTACCTACACGGTCGTATGGAGCCATCATAACATCAGGGACATTACCAGATTGGTTGTCAAGAGAAAGTTTATCAAGACCTCCTAGAGCATCACCAGTTTTAAGAGTGACTTTTACTCCAGTTTCTTTTTCATAAGCTTTAGCAACCTCTTCAATATAGCTCTTATATCCCTCGTCTACATATACAGTGAGTTCTTTCGCTTCAGATGAACCAGAATCAGCAGGCTTATCAGCAGTTTTGCTTCCGCAAGCTACCAAAAGCAAGCTAGCAAGTGTAACAGTTCCAAGCACAGCAGCGCTCTTCATGAATTTAGATGACATAGTGTATTCCTCCTAAAGAATAACAAATTTTATAATGAGGAAACGCAAACGTTTTCCTTTATGGGACTAGTATAGCACAATCGGAAAGCGGTTGCAAGTGTTTTTTGTAAAAATTTTTTAAAAAATTGTGAAAAAAAGTAAACGCTTCATCGTCATATAATAGTAGAAAATCCCAAAAATCCGTTTTGTTTTAAATTTAAAAAAAGTTGAGAAAACGATTGCCTAATTTACAAATGGAAACCAGAGAGGATTCTCGCTTTATTTTTGCTTAATGAGATAAGTGAAACCCTTATTCCTATTTTGTTTGTTGCCTGAAAGAATATATATACGAGTAAGAAGAAAAAATTTTTAAAAAATAATCAAAAAAGTTACTTAAAACCGCTTGCATTTATCGAGAAAATGAGCTATACTAGTAATAGCGCAAACGTTTGCGCTCATAAAAATGTAATATCTAACTATAAACACATGAGGTGCTTATTATGAAAAAACGTCAAAGTGGTGTGTTGATGCACATTTCTTCTCTTCCAGGAGCATACGGGATCGGATCATTTGGTAAAAGTGCTTACGACTTCGTTGATTTCTTGGTTCGCACAAAACAACGTTACTGGCAAATCCTTCCACTAGGAACAACTAGTTACGGAGATTCTCCTTACCAATCTTTCTCAGCCTTCGCAGG
>ERZ773044.516-NODE-516-length-17013-cov-131.357_pt1 | contig 17013 bp, 14 predicted proteins | sample MGYA00511897_ERZ773044 | MGnify/ENA primary metagenome ERZ773044 (study PRJEB29015, sample SAMEA2738116) | human oral metagenome | biome: human oral; feature: human-associated habitat; material: saliva | place: China | collected 2170 ...
CGAGCTTCTCGAGGGACTGGCCGAGGCGACGGCCGGCTGGGAGGTCGTCGTCGGCGAGGAGCGGGACCGGCGGGCCACAGGGCCCGACGGCCAGGAGGGGCACCGGGCCGACGCCGTCGTGTGCCTGCGCAGGCCGCCGGCCGCGGTTTGATGGACAAGCCGTGGGAACGGCCCTGAAGAAGTGCCGGAATATTCTGGGTAATCGCCGGAATGTGGTGCACACTACGTAGAAATGGCGGAATGGCGCCTATTTCTCAGCGTGTTCATAGGGGAATTCGGGGGGTCTGCTCAGGATCGGTGGGTTACATAGTTACTGCCGCCGGACGGAACCGGTCACGAGGGTTGGGGAGCCCGATGACTGGCAGGTCTCCGAGTCTGGAACGGGTCTTAGGGAGCCCGGACCGGACGTTCTGGTGAAGGAGGTCCTGCCTCCCCGGCCTTATGGGAAGCCGGGTAGCAGGAGGACCTCGCGAGGCTTGGGTCCGCGGTCCGGGAAACCGGACCGCGGGCCGAGTCCTTTATTGAGGAGGTGGGCCCGAGGCTCGGCCACCGGTCAGTACGGCGAGCTCCTCCCTGTCTCCCGGCGCGAGGCCGTGCGGTTCACCGGGGGCCACAGGTGCCGGAGTGCAGGGCTGATCCACAAGGCTGCAAGCCCGCGCTGCGGCCACCTTCGGGCCTCTCTACCGTCGAGTCATGTCTTTTTCACTGTCACGCTCCAGGGCGGACTACGACGCCGCCGTTACACAATTCCCCACATCGGTCCCCGCCAGCTGGGTGGGGGCGGACTCCACCGCCTGCCAGACGGCGCTCACGAATGCCTCCGGGCTCCTGACCGCGTTGGCGACGCGCTACGACACGGCCGCCTCCAAGGTCGGTGTCATCGAGTCACGCAACTCACCGGATGGAACGAGCTGATCATGAGTCCAGTTGCCATGGACGGAGACAGTCCGTACCCCGCCTGGAAACAGGACCCCCACGCGACGGATCCGCCTTATGCCAACCAGCCGCCCCCGAAACCCAAGACTCCTCCCGCCTCGGCCGCCCCGGAGGATAGCGGCCACAGCTGGACAATATGGAGTGGGGGCCCTGCGGTGGTGGTGTCGGGCGGAACCGTCTCCGTGAACACGAGTGATCTCGATTCCCTGGCCAGCAGCCTCAACTCGGCGGCAGGCTCCTTGGATGACGCGCGAACCCTCATTGCCAACGTGGTCACTGAAGTGAATGAGGCCCCGCCTCCACCGGTATCCCCACCCAGCATCCCTTACCCGATCCTGGCGGGCCTCGATCTGGAGAAGTCCAACGCTCTTCAGGCCCTGGATGCGTTGACCACCGGGCCGGGGTCGCTTGAGGCTGTCGCCGGTACGCTGCGCGGCATTGCCTCCGACGTCACCGCCTGCTCCCAGGCCCACACCCTGGCCGACGGGAAGGCAACTCCCGTCAATGGTCTTGTGGGACCCGTGGACGTGCGGGCCTTCGACGCCGGTCTCCTCCAGCTGGCGCTGGGATCCTCCGCCGTTGCTCAGTTCCCCACGATCTCAGCGCTGCTGGCGTCGTCAACGATGGGGGGCTGGGTGCTCTACAAGCTGGTGGAGGACAGCGAAGACGGGCAGGCCGCCGTCGAGGTCCTCCAGCTCCTGCTCAGTGACCCGACCACTGAGCAATGGGTCAAGGAGGACCTCGTCAGGATCGTCCTGCTGACGCGCTGGCTGAAGAACGCCAAGACCGGGCGGGAGGCCGCCACGGTCCAGGCATACCTCCAGCAGGTCTCCCAGCGTCTCGACCCCTGGGCGAAGCAGCGCCTGCCCGGGCAGGTCGCCGTCGGGACGCAGACCGTCGACACCAAGAGCCTCACGCCCATGCAACGCGTCGCCATGGTCCTGGGCGCGAACGCCGCCGCGATAGGGGCGGGGGTCTACGGCACCCAGAGCGGCGTCACGGTCACCCCCGTCGGCGGCAACGGATCCACCGTGCTGCCGCCCGCCGCCAAGGACCCCTTCGGGCTCGCCAGCGCCGTGAATCCCGGTATGACCGGCAAGGGCAAGGAGGCCAAGTCCCCGCAGAGCATCTCCGAGACCATCACCCACTGTCAGGAGGTGCAGTCCTCGAAGAACTCCCTGGGGCAGGGCTACGAGGAGGCTGGGGTCATCTCCATCCAGCGGGTCGAGCACGCCGACGGCCGAATCTCCTGGGTCGTCTACGTCCCCGGCACCACCGACTGGACCTCCGGCGACGGCGAGCCGCAGGACCTGCTCACCAACCTTGAGGCCGTGGGTGGCACGCCCACGGCCATGGAGAGCGGCGTCGTCACCGCCATGCGTCAGGCCGGCATCCAACCGGGGGAGGAGGTCGCCCTCTACGGCCACTCCCAGGGCGGGATCACGGTCTCCAACATCGCCGCCGACCCCGCGATCCAGGGGCGTTACAACATCACCACGGTCCTCACCGCCGGCTCGCCCACCGCGGGAGCCGACATCCCCGACGACGTCCACGCCCTGCACCTGGAGAACACCGGCGACGCCGTCCCCGGGCTCGACGCCGCGCCCACACCCACCGGCCCCCACCGGCAGGTCGCCATGCTCGATACCCACCAGACGAGCACGAACGGCTACCCGCACGCCTCCTCCGCCTACGCCCAGGCCGCTGAGGGGTTGGAGGACAAGGCGCCCGAGCTGGCCGACTGGAACAAGTCCTTCTCGCGGGCCTCGGGCGCCGGCGAGCAGGGGACGAGCACCACCGAGTACACCTTCGCGGTCCAGCGCAACACCGACCCCAACGGGATCTACAAGGGCGGCGCCACCTACCGGGGCAAGGTGCCCTCGGCGCAACCCTCCTACCCGCGGCCCACCCCGAGCCCGCAGACGACGGGCGAGCACTAGGTGTATGAGGTCATGACGGTGGTGACGTGTGCTGGGAGGCGGGTGCCGGTCTGCTCCGCGAGGCAGAGGGCGACGCCGGGTGACGCTGGGCGACGCCGGCCGGCATCAGCTGAGCCGTCCGGCGCACCTCCGACGTCGTCGGCCTCAGTCCTCGCGGCGCACGAGCATCGCGGCGATGATCGAGGAGATCACCGAGACGATGATCGAGCCGGCCACCGCCGAGCCGAAGGAGGCCACCTCCAGTCCCAGCGGCACCGAGCCGCCGGCGCCCAGCGCCGCAATGTGGTCGGTGAGCCAGCCCGTCAGCGAGAGCATCGCGCCGTTGACCACCAGGGCGAACAGCCCGAAGGTGATGATGTAGAGCGGAAAGGTCAGGAACTTCGCCACCGGCTTGATGAGCGAGTTCACCAGCGCCAGCACCAGGCCCAGGACCAGCAGGTTCAGCCACATGTGGGAGGCGCCCACGCCCTCGGGCACGCTCAGCCCGGACAGCAAGCGCGTGGCCAGCCACAGGCCGGCCGCGTTTCCAACGGTTCGTGCCACGATCTCCATGGGCCCATTGTGCCCGGGCAACCTGTGCCGGTGCCAAGATGGGGGCATGAATCCTGCAGCGACCCCAGTGCCCGGCGGACCCAGGCCCGCATCCCCCGCCGCGGGCTCGCAGGACGGCCCCTCGACGACGGTGCGTATCCGCCCCGACATCGCCGCCCTGCCCGCCTACGTGCCCGGAGCCCGCCCCGACGCCGCCGCGGCGCAGATCGCCAAGCTCTCCTCCAACGAGCTGCCCTATCCGCCGCAGGACGCGGTCGTCGAGGCCATCACCCGCGCTGCCACCGGGGTCAACCGATACCCGGAGATGACTGGGGAGAGCCTCACGCAGGCCCTCGCCAGCCGCTGGGGCGTGGAGGCCGATCAGGTCGTCGTCGGCAACGGCTCGGTCGCCCTCATCCAGCACCTGCTCGACGCCGTCTGCGAGCCCGGCGATGAGGTCGTCATCCCTTGGCGATCCTTCGAGGCCTACCCGATCTGCGTGGCGGTCGCCGGTGCCCGGGCCGTGCGCGTCCCGCTGACCCCCGACGCCCGCCACGACGTGTCCGCCATGCTGGCGGCCATCACCCCCCGCACCCGCGTGGTCATGGCTTGCACGCCCAACAACCCCACCGGGACGATCCTGACTGCCGAGGAGCTGGCCGAGCTCGTGGCCGGGGTGCCGCGCGACGTCGTCGTCCTCATCGACGAGGCCTACCTCGACTTCGTCACCGACCCGCGGGCCGGCGACGCCCTCACCCTCCTGGCCGGAGCCCCCAACCTCGTGGTCTCACGGACCTTCTCCAAGGCCCACGCCCTGGCCGGGATGCGCGTGGGCTACCTCATCTGCGAGCCGGGCCTGGCCGCCGCCATCCGCTCGGTGGCCACACCCTTCGGGGTCAACCTGCCCGCGCAGGCCGCCGCCACCGCGGCCCTAGGTCAGGGCGAGCTGACCCGCACCGCCGAGCGCTCGGCCGCCGTCGCCGCCGAGCGGGACCGGGTCGTGGAGGCCCTGCGCACCCAGGGCTGGCAGGTGCCCGAGGCTCAGGGCAACTTCTTCTGGCTGGGCGTGGGCGAGCAGACGACGGCGCTGGCCGATCACTTCCGCGGTGCCGGCATTCTCGTGCGGCCCTTCGCCGGTGAGGGCGTGCGGGTCTCGGTGGGGACGACGTCGGACAACGAGAGGGTCCTGGCCGCCGCGGCCGCCTGGCGCGCCGAGCACTGAGGCCCGCTGGAGCGGGTGCCGCCGGACAGGGCGGGGTGGGTTACGGCGTCGTCGCAGGCCTGGTCACACTGAGATCGTCACCAGGAAGGCCACGCACATGAAGACCTCGACGATGCCCATCGTCCCCGGGCGCAGCGGGCGGTGGCGCGCGCGCACCAGCTGCCACTGCCACAGCGGCATGACCAGCGACCGCACGGTCAGCACCACCCACAGGACGGCGTGCCCCCACGGCAGCATCCCCGACGACGCCAGCCACAACGTCGCCGCCGCCACCAGTGCGTGCGCCGCCACCGTGCCGGCCAGCAGCGCGTAGTTGAAGCGCTCGCGGATCATCGACTTGATGTAGGGGACCGTTCCGCCGAAGTAGGCGGCCGTCAGCGCCGTGACCAGCCACATCCAGGACCAGCCCGTCAGGGCGCCGCTGGGGGAGGTCCCCGGCAGGGGGGAGCTCGGTGTCCCCAGGCCCAGGAAGCCGCCGTCGCCGCGCACCGCCAGGCTGTAGGTGACGGCGGCCATGAGGGAGGCGGCCGTCGTCGTCGACAGCCCCGAGAGCAGTGAGCGCTCGTGGCCGCGCCACACCTGGTGCAGCGCGATGGCGAACAGTGGCGCCAGGGGCACTACCCACTGGATGAGGTAGGGCGCCACCATCAGGGTGATGAGGGCCAGGGATGCCGTCCAGCCGGTGTAAACCAGGAGCGGCAGCATGATGAGGGCACGCTTGCGGGCCGAGCGGGTGCGCAGCCACTGCGACCAGGACCAGTAGGTGAGGTAGCCGCCCCACCAGGCGGGGAGGAACAGGAGGTTCACCCAGCTGAAGCCACCTACGATCCAGCCGACGATCGGTGGTAGCACCAGCATTGACCAGGCCCCGTGCTGGTTGGGCACCCAGGCCTTGCGACCGGGCTGGCGGCGAATCTGCTCCTGGGTGGGGGGCTTGGGGCGCTCGGTCTGCCGGGGCTTGCCGGTGGCCAGCATGATGTCGTCCTGCGGGCCGGGGCGGGACTGCTGAGAGGGGGCACGGCGCGGTGCGGTGACGCCCGATGATGCCGAGGTGGCATCCTGCGGCGTCAGGGCCTGGTCGGCTGACGCGGCCCCCGGGCTCGTCGGGGAGTCGGTGGGCGCGGAGGATGCGGAAGGCGCAGAAGACGCGGGGGAGTCCGCCGATCCGGCGGCCGGCGTCGGGTGCGCGGGATCGGTGGGCGCGGAGGGGTGCTCGACGTGGTGCTTGGACGGCCTCGACGGGCGGGACTGGCTCACGCCCTCACCCTAATCGCTCGCCCCTGGTGCTGGCTGGGGACCTTTCGTGCGGTCGGGGACATTCTCTTCCAGCCGGGGACGTCTCACGCGTTCGGGGACACTTTCCTCCGGCCGGGGGCATCCTGCGCGTTCGGGGACGGGATTGCTGTCCCCGACGGCGTCGAATGCCCCTGGCCGCAGCGGCACGCACCCGGCCGCGCGGAATGTCCCCGTGGGTGGTGCGCTTCGGGATGCTCAGGCCAGGGAGAGTCGCATTTGGTGCCAGGGCACGCCGCCGTGGTGGGAGGCGGACAGGCCTTCGTCGACGAAACCCAGGCGCGCGTAGAAGGGCACGAGGTCGTCGAGGCAGGTGAGCACCAGGCCCTGGCGGCCGTGGACGCGCGTCGTCTCGATGACGGTGCGCAGCAGTCGGGTGGCCAGCCCCTGCCCCTGGGCGGCGGGAGCCGTGGCGACGCCGAAGATCATCTGCCATGGCCCGTCGGGGTCGTGCATCGTGGGGGACTCGTACATCTCGTCGGTGAGATCGCGCTCGTGGGTGCACAGGCCGTTGACCAGTGCCAGCAGCATGCCGCCCTCGTCCTCGATGAGCCAGAAGTGGTCGGCGTAGGTAGCCATCCGCTCGGCGATCGTCGTCGGGCTGGCGGCCTGCTCGGGTGGGAAGCAGATGGCCTCCAGGGCAGCCGCCATGGCCGCGTCCTGCGCCTGCTCTGCTGGTGCCGTCCGGGCCGTGCGGATGTGGAGGACGGGGGAGTCGGATGTACCCATAGCCATATTTTCACCAGTCGGTGGGCATGCGTCGAGCATTCACCAGTGTCCCCGCGCGTCCCGCCGTCAAGGTCGGAGACGTCTTGCGCGTGTGGGGACATTTTCTTCTGGATGGGGACGTCCTGCGCGCCCGGGGACGGGATTGCTGTCCCCGACGGCGTCGAATGCCCCCGCCCGGAAGGACGCGCGCCCGGCTGCGTGGAATGTCCCCGTGGGCAGAGTGGTGGGAGGCAGGGGGCGAGCCAGGGCGGCGGGAGGCAGACAGGCGCCGAGCCGGGCACTTCTCGCGTAGTCCGACAGAAATTCTGTCGAGGCCTCGAGAAATACCCGGCTCGGTGGGAAGGTCGGCGCGAGACAGGAAGGCGCCTGCGCCGTCAGCCGCCCAGGGCCGCGGCGACCACCTTCTTGGCCTCCTCCTGCACCTGGGCGAGGTGCTCGGCACCCTTGAAGGACTCGGCGTAGATCTTGTAGACGTCCTCCGTGCCCGAGGGGCGTGCGGCGAACCAGGCGTCCTCGGTGGTGACCTTGAGCCCGCCGATGGGGGCCCCGTTGCCGGGTGCGTCGACCAGCCGGGCGGTGATCTCCTCGCCGGCCAGCTCGGTGGCAGTCACGTCCTCGGCGGCCAGAGCGGCGAGCTTGGCCTTCTCCTCCTTGGAGGCGGCGGCGTCGATGCGCGCGTAGGCGCTGGCGCCGAAGCGCTCCACCTGCTCCTCGTGCAGCTGGGAGGGGGACTTGCCGGTGACGGCGATGATCTCGCTGGCCAGGAGGGCCAGGATGATGCCGTCCTTGTCCGTGGTCCACACGGTGCCGTCCTTGCGCAGGAAGGACGCCCCCGCGCTCTCCTCGCCGCCGAAGCCGATCGAGCCGTCGAGCAGCCCGGGCACGAAGTGCTTGAAGCCCACCGGCACCTCGATGAGAGTGCGCCCGATCGCGGCCGCCACCCGGTCGATGAGGCTGGAGGAGACCAGCGTCTTCCCAACGGCGGCGTCGGCGGGCCAGCCGGGACGGTGGGTGAAGAGGTACTCGATGGCCACGGCCAGGAAGTGGTTGGGGTTCATCAGCCCGCCGTCGGGGGTGACGATGCCGTGGCGGTCGGAGTCGGCGTCGTTCCCGGTGGCGACGTCGTAGGGGGTCTTGCCCTCGGCGTCGGGCGTCATCGTCGAGCGCAGCGAGGCCATGGCGTTGGGGGAGGAGCAGTCCATGCGGATCTTGCCGTCCCAGTCCAGGGTCATGAAGTGCCAGGCCGGATCCACCTCGGGGTTGACCACCGTGAGCTCCAGGCCGTAGCGCTCACCGATCGCGCCCCAGTAGTCCACCGAGGCGCCGCCCAGCGGGTCGGCCCCGATGCGCACGCCGGCCTTGCGGATCGCCTCGAGGTCGATGACGCTCTCCAGGTCGGTGACGTAGGTCTCCAGGTAGTCGTGCTTGATGATGTGGGGGCCGTCGAGGGCCTCAGCGACCGGGACCCGCGGGACGTCCTGCCACCCGGAGGCGAGCAGCTCGTTGGCGCGGTTGGCGATCCACGTCGTGGCCTCCGAGCCGGCCGGGCCGCCGGTGGGCGGGTTGTACTTGAAGCCGCCGTCGCGCGGCGGGTTGTGGGAGGGGGTCACCACGATGCCGTCGGCCAGGCCGGGGCCGCTCGTGCGCACCCCCGCCTCGGTTCCGGCGCCGTTGGCCAGGAGGATGGAGTGCGAGACGGCTGGGGTGGGCGTGTAGGCGCCTCGGGCGTCGACGGCGGTGGTCACCCCGGCCCCGGCGAGCACCTCGACGGCGGTGCGCCAGGCGGGCTCGGACAGGGCGTGCGTGTCACGGCCCAGGTAGAGGGTGCCGTCGGTGCCCTGGGAGCGGCGGTACTCCACGATGGCGGCGGTCGTGGCCACGATGTGGGCCTCATTGAAGGCGGTGTCCAGAGAGGAGCCGCGGTGCCCGGAGGTACCGAAGACGACCTTCTGAGCCGGGACGGCGGGGTCGGGCACGAGGTCGTAGTAGGCGGAGACGACCTCGTCGACGTCGATGAGGTCTTCGGGCTGTGCTGGCTGTCCTGCGCGTGCGTGCATGGGCACAGTGTGTCACGTGCCACTGGCCGGATCAGCCCGTTTCGCTGTGCGAAACAACAGGCGTTCCGAGGCCGGGACGCGGTGATCGGCGGGGCGCCAAGTCCAACGACGGCGGAGTTGTGGGAGGGCTCGCCGCGAGGGCCGTCGTGGAAGTGCCGTAGGTCCCGGGCGGGGGGGCGGGCGAATCCGGAGGCATGGGTAGTCTGGCCTGGGCGCCGGCGCCACTGCGCTGCCACCCGGGCCGCCGCTCCGCCCACCGGGGACGCGGCCGAACCCCAGCGTCCAGCAGGAACGAGGAACCATGACCGTCAGCCGTATCGCCACGACCAACGCCCCCGCCGCCGTCGGCCCCTACTCCCAGGGCGTCTCCACCGGTCAGGAGGCCGGCTCGCTCGTCTTCGTCTCCGGGCAGGTACCGCTCGACCCGGCCACCGGCGCGCTCGTCGAGGGAGACATCCAGGTCCAGGCCGAGCAGGTCCTCAAGAACGTGGGCGCCATCCTGGCCGAGGCCGGGCTCGGGTACGACGACGTCGTCAAGACCACGGTCCTGCTCGCCGACATCGCCGACTTCGCCGCTGTCAACGAGGTCTACGCCCGCTACTTCACCGGCGAGACCCTCCCGGCCCGGGCCGCCTTCGGGGTGGCCGCCCTGCCGCTGGGGGCCGGTGTCGAGATCGAGGCCATCGCCGCCCGGTCCTGAGCCGGCCCCGAGGCCACGCTGGCATGTGCCAAACCGGCGCTGGTCCTACAAGTGCGAACCGGGGCGGCTGCATCCGATGGGGCGCCGCCCCACCGGTACGGGGTGTCTGACCCTGCCGGAGGGGCGACCCGTTCACTAGGCTCTTTCCCGGTTCCACGTCCACGGGGTGTCCTCTCGTCGAGGGCGCCCCGTGTTGCTCTCCCCATGGCAGACGGCGTGACCGCGGATAAGGATGAGGCACGGCTGGTGACCGCAGAGCCACCAGCCGACCAGGACTCCGCGTCGAGGTTTCATGAGAGGAAGACGATGCCGCCCACGCGCCTTCCTCTCGCCGTCCGCCTCGGAGGAATCCGCTCGCTGCTGTCCTTCTGCGCCATCATGACTGCGGGCCTGGCGGCTGTGCTCTCACCGGTGGCCGTCGTGGTGTGGGCGCCCTCGGTCGCCGCCTTCACGCTCCTGCCGGCCCTGCTGGGTGCCGGCGGGGTCACCTACTACCTGTGGCGCGGTCTGTCCGCCCGGCGCATGTTCAAGCAGGCGCTGCGGCACTACGCGCAGGTCACCGACGGCTACGAGGCCACCGAGCTCCATGCCCGTCTCATCCCTGAAGGCGAGACCCGCGGCGCCCGCGTCATGGCCCACTACCACTGGTTCCGAGACGAGTACGAGAGCCTGACCCGCTCCTGGCAGGACCTCGGCAGCCCCCGGGGCGCCCAGTGGTTCGAACCGGGAGTGTTCCAGCGGGTCTGTGAGATCAAGCAGCGCTCGGCCGCTCTGGACTCGACCGACGACATCATCGCCAGCAACGCCGCGTTCCTGAGCCTGTCCTCCAACTGGGAGAGGCTCTGGCGCCAGGAGCAGCAACCGGTTCTTCACGAGCTCGACCTGCTCCTGGGCCAGTGCCAGTGGTTCGACTCCCGTGCGCTGACTCCCGGCGGCACGGTGGAGGTGCGCGAGCTGGTGCGGGCCCACCACCAGCGCCTCAGCGACATGACCGCGGAGCTGTCGGCCGGCTTGCTGCAGCCCTCGGCGGCGCTTGACGAGCTTGCCTGGATCGTGGCCGATGCTCGCCGGGCGTGGCGCGGCCTGTCGCTCAGCGCGGCCGGCGCGGAACCCTCCCTTGGTCTTCCTGGAGCCGAGGTGCAAGGCCGGCGAGGCGTCGATGGGTGGCCGGCTACTGTGGGAATCGCCGGCGGAGCCGGGGACGGGCAGTGGGCCGATGATGACGCTGTGAGTCATGTGAGCCAGGTGAGCCATGTGAGTCCCCGACGGCATCCGGTGACCCGAAGCTTCCTCGGGGATGGAAGTTTTCCGGGATACTGATACCCGGTACTCCAGCCCTTCCAGATCCCAGTCCCAAGAATCACTGAAGCAAACACAAACATGAATAAAGTAGAAGTGAATGAACAATTTAATAGTTGGAATGGGGGTGCGCGCCATTCTTTCGACGAAATGATGTCGATGTGTGTCACTGCCTTTGATGCGATTCGACGGGTGTTCCAAGGTGCGGGATCGCCTTGGCGTTATCGTCGTCTTGACAAGAGGTGATTGTGTTGAGGGTAGTTTTTCGGATTCTGAGGGCGACGTCCTCATACCTGAGTTTTATTGTCAGTGTGTCAGTGCTTACGGCGCTCATCCTGTCACTTCCCGTCATGTGGTTCTGGCCCTTCGGAAGAACGCATCACCCAACGGTGGAGATCGATGACAGGGCTAGTATTCTTTCAGACGAATCAGTGGCGGACAGTATAAGGGATGTGGGCTTTCGTCAAGATGTTCACGTCGTGGTCGTCTCGGTGCCCGGATACATGATTGACAACCTCAATGGTGAGGTGCTCAAGTATGCTCGCGCTCATCAGAATTCTCCAAGGCCGTGGATCTCCTCATCCAACTCCAACTACTGGAGTGATGGTGTTGTTATCCTTGCAGTCGCACCCGATTCCAGGAAGGTGGGGTGCTACTTCGGGAAGGATGTGCGCCTGCCTTTGAGCCAGCAAGCGTCGATCCAAAGTGCTGCGAAAAAGGCATTCAATGACCATAAGTGGGATGATGGAATTCTGGCAATGGCGAAGAAGACGGCTGACCTGTTAGGGCGCCCCGCTGAAGGGAGCTGGCTCACCACCTTCATCATCCCGGCTCCGGCAAGCGTGATCGGAATATGGGCGCTCCGGAAGTACCTGCGTCGTGGCCTGCGTGCAAGAGCCGTTGGGAAGGAATTGACGGAGAGCTACTCTCGAGTCTCCCTCGGCGACGAGGATGTCGAGCTGAATATGCGCACCATCCCTGAGAATGAACCGTATGGGGCGCGAGTGAGGATGTGGTACCGATGGTACCGCCAGGAGTATGCGAGCATCACCAGAGACCTGCAAGCACTCGGGTGTCCTCGCGGTCCACAGTGGTTCGCCTGGAGAATGCTGAAGCGTGTGTCCAAAATGAAGAAGCGCGCTGTCATGTTGGAGTCGCTTGGGGCGACGATCTCAAACACAGCATCCATCCTCAACATGTCATCGACCTGGGAGAAGGCATGGGAGAATGAGCAAGGGCGGGTGCAGGAGGACCTGCAGGCGTTGAGATCGCTCTGCGATACGATCTCCGCATCTCGGGACGTGCCTCTAGGTGTGAAGAAGGAGCGGAAGTGGATCAAGGAGCAGCGCTCGCGCCTCGGCGATATAGAAATAGCGTTGGCGAGCGGCAGGACACGTCCTTCCGATGCTCTTGACGAGCTGGAGAGGGTGGCGCAATCAGTTCGGGAGAAGGCCTTGGATCTCATGCGTCGCGCAGTGAACGCCGATACGTCCAAGTACGCCGAAGAACGTCGCCGTCGTTACTTCGCGTCACTAGATTCAGAACATGATGTTATGCGCGCGGGGCAATGGTTATTCTCCAGCGACGACGGTGGGAGTAACCACAGCTCGAATACCTACCAGTTCTCCGGCTCGCCGCTCGGTGGCGATACTTCCTCGTCGGGCTGGGAAGGGGCGGGATGGCTCGGCTCCTTCACCTCGGTATCCGATCTGGTGGTGGGGTACGAATCCGCCGCATCCTATGCGCCGACGACCTCGGGGTCGTCCTCCTATTCGGGTGGAGATGGATCGTCGGGGTACTCGGGAAGCAGCTCCTCCGCAGACTACGGCGGGGGTGACTTCTCAGGATCCGGTTCATCATCCAGCTTCTGAGTCATGTTAAAAGTTTCCATTCTCAGTGAGAGGACATGATGACATTGCAATCATCGATACTGATCCGTGCTGGAGGGCTGAGGGCAGTGACTGCATTCGTGTCCAATATTATGTTGTGTCTGGTACTGATCTCGTCGCTTCCGGTCATGTGGCTCTGGCCGTTCGGGGGAGAATATCATCCAACAGTAGAGGTTCGCGACGATGCTCATCTCTTTCAGCCGGCTCCATTGATCGCGGAAATTAAGGGTATGGAGTTCCGGCGAGAAGTGCATGTTGTTGTGCTCACTGTTCCTAAAGTGAATGAGGCGTCCCTCAATGAGGAGGTTCTGGCATATGTCCGTCATCACGGTGATGGTGCATCGAAATGGATATCCCAATCAAACCCTAACCACTGGGCCGATGGAATTCTGATCCTGGCGGTGGCTCCTGACTCTAGAAAAGTGGGATGCTACTTCGGAGACGACATTAAAGTGTCACTGGCGCAGCAGGACATGATCAACGCTGCTGGTGGAGATAGGTTTTCCGAAGCCGACTGGTACGGAGGGATGATCGCCATGGCGAAGACGTCCTCCGACCAGATTGGGAGGCCCCCTGGCGGCTTGCTGACGAAGATCGTCATTCCAGGTGCGCTGTCAGTATGTGGAGCGGTGTGGTTATTCTACTATATACGACGTGGTCTCACGGCTCGCCGCTTTGGGAAGGAGGCGTTACGTAGCTATTCGAATGCTACCCACGACTACGATGCGACGGAGCTGCGTGCGTCAACGATTCCTGATGACGAGGAACATGGCGCTCAGATTCTGACCAGATATCGCTGGTTCTGTGATGAGTACGAAGATGTCACTCGTGCTTGGAACGACTTCGGCTCTCCTGCGGGAGCGCAGTGGTTCCAGGCGGGTATGGCCAAGCAGACGCTTTCCTTGAGGACTCGGTCCCGCGATCTCGAATCCCTCGAGAAAGCGGTTTCCAACGGATCATGTTTCTTGACGATGTCGCCGGGATGGGAGGATGTCTGGGATAACGAGATCGGGCCGCTGATGGAAGACCTGCAGTCGCTTGAGCGGATGTGCGCAAAAATAGACTCCTCTCGTCGCATGACGGTGGATACGTCTCAGACTCGCGACTGGATCCGCTGGTGGCGCCTACGTGTCAACCAGGTAACGTCTGAAATGGAAAGCGGTACATGCTCCCCGTCGGCTGCGCTTGATGAGCTGACGATTATGTCCAACGCCTGCAAGGCGGAGGCTCGTAGCCTGGCCAGGGATGCTCTGAAGGCAAAGACGGCTCGATGGGCTGCGTCTCGACTCCGGTACTTCAATGACCGTCAACGTTCGAGGTCAGGAAAAGCCTACGGTGGCTTGTGGGCTCTCGACAATACTTCTCGGTACTACGATGCCACCTCCACGATCTGTGTGAATGCAGACTCTCCGGGAGCGAGCGTTATTGGATCAGATGACGAAACTCCGTTTGACGCCATGAGATCTGTGGCGCATCTGTTGTCGGACTACGTCTCGTCGTCCAGGTACGTTGAGAGTCTGAATAGTAGTGCAGGAGGGGAAAGCATCTTCTCCAGTGGAAGTGGTTCGAGCGTTACCGGTTACGGTTCTGGTAGCGGCTTTTCCGGAGCAGGTTCTTCGTCGAGTTTCTGAGTGAAGGGGAGCCGGTTATTCATCTATTTTCACTTGATAGTGACGGTCTTCGTTGTGCTGTCCGTCGATAGTGCGACTTGACGAAAGTAGGATAGCGATGCGGAATGCGGCGGGAGTTGGTCTCGGTGGATTTCGGGCAGTTCTGTCATTTTTTATTCACGTCGGTGTGGCGTCGATTCTCGTGGCCTCTCCGTTCGTTGTGGACAACTGGTACTCTCAAAAACATGCGCCACGTTACGAGCCAGTTGTTGAGATTCATGATGAAGCGAATGCTCTTGACGTTGATGATCTTGAGGCGGATCTGAAGGAAGTACGCTTCAGAAAGAAGACCTATCTTGCCGTTCTCACAGTTCCTGGACAGAATGTGGTGAACCTTAATGCGGAGGTCCTCAAGTACGCGGAGACTCAGATGGCTGGCAGTCCGTGGATATCTAAGGACAATCCGAACTACTGGCGCGACGGTTTGCTGATCCTTGCTGTTGCTCCGGATGGCCGCAAAGTGGGGTGCTATGTTGGTGAGGATCTCAAAATTTCGCAAGAGTCGCAGGCCGATATTCAGGATTCAGCAAAAGATCACTTCCGTGCCAAGGATTGGAATGGCGGTGTCAAGTCGATGGCGGAGCGAAGTGCTGATCTTATTGCGAACGGCAACACCTCGCAAAGGACTGTCTTCTTGCTGACGTTGCTTGGTGTCGGAGGCGTTGCGACTGTTTGGCTCATTTGGTATGTGTGGAGCGGGCCCAATACCAGTAAGAAGTATATGATTGCCCGTAGGACCTTCTCCCGGGTGGTGTATGGTTACGAAGAAACGATCTCACGCGCTGCACTCGTTCCCGATGATAATACTCATGGCGCTCTGATTCTGTCTCGGTGTCGATGGTTCGACAGTGAGTACACAGAGGTCAGCCGGATGTGGAATGAGCTGCCCGAACCTTATGGTTTCCAGTAGTACGTCGGAGCGACTCGACGCAGTGTCAATGACCTGAAGGAACGGTCGGATGCTTTGCAGTTGTTTGAGACCATCGTCTCACACGCCGCGATCTTGTCCTCAAGGGCATCGGACTGGCCTGCTGTGTGGGATAACGAGTGCGGTCCGGTCATGGAGGACATTCAGGCCCTCGTGCATCTGTGCCGGGAGGTTCAGAGGTCGAAGGTGGCTGTGGACGGAGATGAGGAGCGAGAGTGGGCGGTTCTCTGCCTGCAGCATTTGAGAAGACTACCTGCGTGTCTCAGAGAGGGGAGCGTTACTCCGTCGCAGGCGCTCAGCGAGTTAGACAAAATTTCTGATGGTGTGCGCGTCCGAGTGGACAGCTTGATGGCCAGGATAGTTGAGAGTGATGGGTCTAGGGGTTCTTCAAGGCGCCGGCGTCGATACGAGAAGATGAAGTCAGAGCCGCCAGCAAATACTATGTCTCGTTATGAAGGTAAGTGGGAGATCGCTGGTAGCAAGGGAGAGTATGATCCCAGGACAACGATTCGCGTTAATCCCGGAACTCCTGACGTGGCCGTATTAATGGGAGTTGATGGCGGTGCTGGTGATGTGACCGACGGTGTCGTACGGCATCAGTTCTCGAGCTCAGGAGGACCTATATGTCATACGCCGGTATCCAGTCTCATCGTCGGTTACTCGGCCGCAATTCCTTCGGATATCAGTGCCGGCTCCGGATCAAGTGGTTCGTCCAGCAGCGGTGGCTATGACGGAGGCGGCTTCTCCGGGACTGGATCGTCGTCCAGCTTCTGAATCGGCTCGATAGGATCAGTCTTCTACCTCGGTGGCCCGCCAGGATATCGAGGCCTTCAACACCCTACTTCCGCAGAAAGAAAGGAAAGTGTGGATGAATCACATGAAACAGTCTTGTAGAGGCGGTTTAGGCGGAGTCCGGTCAGTGACGGCCTTCATCGCCAATATCGCGGTGAGCCTTGCCCTCATCGCCGTACTGCCGATCATGGTGATCTGGCCCTTCGGCGGGAGCCATCGCCCCACCGTGGAGGTCCACGACGAGGCCGGAATACTCCGGACCGAGCCGCTGGCCAAGGAGATCTAGGAGATGCGATTCCGTCAGGACCTCCACGTCGCCGTGCTCACGGTTCCGGGCTGGGACGTTACCAACCTCAATGACTCGGTGCTGGAGTACGCCCGTTCGCACGCGAGCGACACTGACGTCCCGTGGATCTCGGCGTCGAACCCCAACTACTGGAGCGACGGCCTGGTGATCCTGGCGGTCGCCCCCGACTCACGCAAGGTGGGCTGCTACTTCGGTGAGGATGTCGCGGTCACCCTGGATCAGCAGGCAGCCATCCAGGACGCCGCCAAGGACCAGTACCGCCGGGCCGACTGGTACGGGGGCACCGTCTCCATGGCGGCCAAGACCGCTGACGTCATCGGTCGGCCGGGTCGGTGGCGGTGGCATCGTCATGACCTACATCCTGCCCGGAATCTCAGCGCTTGCAGGCGTCACCTGGCTCGTGTACTACCTGTGGCGTGGCGTCACGGCGCGACGTCGGGCGCGTGAGGCGCTGCGCCACTACTCGCAGGTCGCCCACGACTACGAGACCACCGAGCTCATGGCCGGCACGATCCCTGAGGATGAGCCGCATGGTGCCCAGGTCATGGCCCGATACCGGTGGTTCCTCGATGAGTATGAGAAGATCACCCGCTCCTGGGCGGAGTTCGGCAACCCCCATGGCACCCAGTGGTTCGGCACGTCGTCGTTCAAACGGGCCACCGAGCTGGAGAAGCGCTCCGAGGGTCTGGACTCCCTCGACGACGTCATCGCCAACACCGC
>ERZ773044.524-NODE-524-length-16875-cov-76.3612_pt1 | contig 16875 bp, 12 predicted proteins | sample MGYA00511897_ERZ773044 | MGnify/ENA primary metagenome ERZ773044 (study PRJEB29015, sample SAMEA2738116) | human oral metagenome | biome: human oral; feature: human-associated habitat; material: saliva | place: China | collected 2170 ...
AGACTGTTTCACAAGACACAAACATCCCAATCTACGCACAAATCTTTACTGACTCTATCGCAGAACAAGGTAAAGAAGGCGACAGCTACTACAACATGATGAAATACAACCTTGACAAGATTGCTGAAGGATTAGCAAAATAATCTAGATATTAGTTTATCTATTACTAGGTTCTTGTCTCTCTTTACATTACTTCTAATATTAGCTTTATTAGTTCTATCTCTAGCTAAAAAAAGCGTTTATAAGAATAAAGATTTCTTAAATCAGTACGAACGAAGTGAGTTTTTACCAGATATTTCTCACTGTAGTGGTATCCTAGATAAGAACTTTGATCTTATCTAGGACGGAATTTTTGAGACCTAAGGCTCAAAAATTAGGGATGAAATTCCGAAGGAAGTTGCTCCCGTCCGCACTACTTTCGAGAAATATCAAATAGATAAAAAATCTGAAAAACGTCATTCTCACATGAGCTGGCGTTTTTTCTATGCAAACATTTCCGGTCAAATCATTGGAAAATTCCGACTGTTTCAGCTAAAATGGAAGAAAAAAGATTGGAGTATCCTATGGTAACTTTTCTCGGAAATCCTGTGAGCTTTACAGGTAAACAACTACAAGTCGGCGACAAGGCGCTCGATTTTTCTCTCACTACAACAGACCTTTCTAAAAAATCTCTGGCTGATTTTGATGGGAAGAAAAAAGTCTTGAGTGTCGTACCTTCTATCGATACAGGCATCTGCTCAACTCAAACGCGTCGTTTTAATGAAGAACTGGCTGGACTGGACAACACGGTCGTCTTGACTGTGTCCATGGATCTACCTTTTGCCCAAAAACGTTGGTGTGGTGCTGAAGGCATTGAAAATGCCATCATGCTCTCAGACTATTTCGATCATTCCTTCGGACGTGATTACGCTCTCTTAATCAATGAGTGGCATCTATTGGCACGCGCAGTCTTTGTCCTCGATACCGACAATACTATTCGCTACGTTGAATACGTGGACAATATCAACTCTGAACCAAACTTCGAAGCCGCAATTGCAGCTGCTAAAGCCCTATAGAAAAAATCCTCTGTCACAAAGAGTTACCTACTCTTTGAAACGGAGGATTTTTGTTTACGAGTAAATATAAATTCAATCAGCTAAAAATAACTACCTTATACTCAATGAAAATCAAAGAGTAAACTAAGACTCTAGCCTCAAGCTACTCAAGACACTGTTTTGGATTGCAGATGGAAGCTGACGTGGTTTGAAGAGATTTTCGAATAGTATTACTCCACAGATTTCAAGGCTTCAAGCATATCAATCTTTCTCAAATGATGATTAACGAAGAAACCAAGCAAGGTCAAAATGATGCTTACTGCCGTCACAGGGATTACATAGACTTCCCAACCTACCTGCGGATAAAAGAGAATAGTCGCAGGCGAAATCATTTGAATCAAAAATTGGTGTAAATAGAAACCAGCCACTAGACCAAATACGATTCCCACAAGGGACAGCACAATCGTCTCACGGTAGATGTAGAGGGTGACTTCATTATTATGAAAACCGAGAACCTTGATAGTGGAGAGTTCACGGATTCTCTCAGCCACGTTGATATTGGTCAAATTGTAGAGGATAACAATAGCCAACAGAACCGATACGATAACCAAGATGGTCATGGTATGATTGAGTGAACTAGCGACGGAGTCAAAGAGTCGAATGGCTGAAGCATTTTGGACAACGCTGAACACCGCAGATTGATTCATAAGTAAGCCGGCCTGTCTTTCGATACTAGTAGCACTGGTATCTCTTAACGAGACTAAATAAGTGTTGGCTTGGGGTAGCTGTCCGTAAATTTGCTCATAGCTAGCCTGACTCATATAAATAAAGTGCCCAACGTAATTCTCAGCAATTGCAGCGACCGTTAGTTCCTTACCTTCAATTTCTAGAGTCTGCCCAACCTTGACACCTGCCAGCTGGGCAAGTTTAGTTGTGATGACAACTCCATCTTTTAATGTCAACTCTTGCTGATGATGTTGCAGATGGATAAAGGGTGTCAAATCTTCCTTCTCTGTCATCATAAGGGTAATGGTCTGAAGACCAGCCTTGCCTTTGAAATCCTTGTCTAGCGTTTTAGAATAGATTTTCTGGTAGGCTTTGATGTCCTGCCCTTTCAACACTTCTTCTAGATTTGCCTTGTCCTGATTGGTCGCACTAGGATTTTCAGAGACAATCATCTGATACTGTTGGATTTGTTGAAACTGTCTAGACGGAACTCCTGCTACAGAGGATTGGATTCCCAAACCTGCAAAGAGCAGGGCTACAGAACCTGCCACACCAAAGATCGTCATCAACATCCGTTGCTTATAACGGAAGATATTGCGAGCTGTTACCTTATGAGTAAAACTGAGACGGCGCCAGATAAAACTGATGCGCTCCAGTAAGATTTTAGCTCCTTTAACAGGAGGTTTAGGTAGTAAAAGCTGGGATGCTTCATCATGAAGTTCCCTACGAGCTACCAAGTAGGCTGGTAACACACTCGCCAACCAACTCAAGACAAGAGCCAGTAAGCTATAGGTCCAATAGAACTGAATCTGGGTTTCTCCCACCACCATGCCTTTTGTAATAACACTTGAAATCACACCGGCTAGTAAATAATGTCCAAGTATGCTACCTAGAGCTGTTCCAATAGTCCCAGCCACTAGACCGTAGAGGAGAAACTTGACGATAATATCCTTACTGCGATAGCCCAAGGCCTTAAAAATCCCTGCATGAATTCGCTCTTCATCCACAAAACGAGTCATGGTTGTAAAGGTCACCATAGCTGCTACGGCATAAAGCACTACAGGAAAGATATTTCCCACTGCCCGAATACTGGCTGAAGCATTACTATACATGAGGTAGCCTTGACCGCCAGGCATGGTCTGACGATTATAGACCTGATACCTTGGCTCCGCTAAATCATCTAAGACTTGCTGATGTTTTTCTAATTTTTCCTTTTCTTGGGCTAGATTTTGTTCTGCCTGCTTGAGTTTGTCCTCTTCCTTGTTCAATTCCTGCTTGGCTTGGGTAAGTTGAGCACTAGCCTGCTCTCTCTGAGCTTGAGGAAGCAAGGCTAGTTGACTTTCCTGAGCCTGTAAACGAGTTTGAGCAGCTGCTAAACGACGCTTGCCTTCCTGCAGATTAGTCTCAGCCTTGTCAAGGGTCTCTTGGCCTTTGTCTAAAGACTCTTGGCCTTCTTTTTTCAAGAGTTGCAGACGTACCTTGCCATTATCTGACAAAGCTTGTTCAAGGTCTTCCTGATGTTGCTTGGATTTTTCTTCATAAGCTGATGAAAAGGCATTTAAATCTGACAAATCTTGATATTTCAAACGAGCTATATTATAGACTTTCTGATCAAACTGACTAGGTAAAATCACTCCATAGGCTGTCAGAGTCCCACTTCCACTTCCTGCGTAGCCCATATCTCGCTGGGAGAGGATTTCAGCTGAATCTACAAAACCAGTAATGGTATAAGTATAGTCTTTTAAAGAGGAATGACCCTCTTCTTTTTCTTTAAAGCTAATCTCCTGTCCTACACGATATTGGCCTTGTAAATGACTGGCCAAAGCAATTTCCTGACCTGTCTGAGGAAGTCGCCCCTCTCTTAGCTGAAAGATTGAAATTCGCTCTGGTTTGGAATACAGCCGAATGGCATCCTGCCCATTTTCCATAGTCACATCTGTCAAATAGCCAAACTCAACCTCTGCGCCTTCTAACTGTTTTAGTTCTTCTTGATCTGCTTGATCCAAACCATAATTAGACATAACTGCCAAATCCAAGGTTTGAGCAGTTGTTAAATAATCATTAGCTGTCGCCTCCATGTTGGGACTGGTTACTTTGAGGCCTACTAGGGCTAAAGAACCCAGCATCATCAAGGTCAAGATGGATAAGAAACGCCCCTTAGAGCCTGTGAAAGACTGAATTAAGTCCTTCCAATAGGTTTTTCGCTTGATCATGCTAGTACTCCAAACTGTCGATATCCTGAGGATGCTGGTTCATCACCACATCCTTGACACTGGCATCGTGCATATGAATCACGCGATCAGCAATGGGCGCCAAAGCTCCATTGTGAGTCACAATAATCACCGTCGCTCCCTTTTGACGAGACATGTCTTGGAGAATTTTCAAAACCTGCTTACCCGTCTGATAATCCAAGGCTCCGGTAGGTTCATCACAAAGGAGGATTTTAGGATTTTTGGCTACCGCTCGTGCAATGGAGACTCGCTGTTGCTCCCCTCCAGAAAGCTGGGCTGGAAAGTTATTGAGACGATGAGCCAGACCTACATCTGTCAGCACCTGCTCAGGATTCAAGGCATCCGTTACGATTTCTGAGGCCAGTTCCACATTTTCCTTAGCTGTCAGATTGGAAACCAGATTATAAAACTGAAAAACAAAACCAACATCATTGCGGCGGTAATTGGTTCTCTGGTGGGAACTATAATCTGCAATATTGACCCCATCAATCCAGATTTCCCCTTCATCATTGGTATCCATTCCCCCAAGAAGGTTAAGAACCGTTGACTTGCCTGTACCAGATGCACCTAGAATAATAACCAATTCACCCTTTTCAATCTCAAAATTCACATCACGATTGGCCACAATCTCCGTGTCCCCAACCTGATAACGCTTGTAACAGTGTTTCATCTCAATATAAGCCATCAGACCCACCCTCTCTCAAACAAATTACTTCCTACTACCATTATAACGCTTTTTCAACTAGTTGGAAACTGCTTACATTCTCAAATCCTTCATAAAAGGCAGTATCAAACTACCGCCTTTTATCATCTTCTTAAAAATAAAATTGAACCAGATCGCCTTCTGCTGTCGCCACTGAAATACAATCTTTCTCTATGCATTTCACTTTTACTTTTTCTTGATTCACTTCAATCACACTTTTTTCAATACCTGGATAAGAGACTCGCAAATCTCCTCCACTCCTTGATAAAATGGTCAACTGTAAAAGTTTTTTATCCTCCCACCTCATGCTCACTTCAAAATGTCCACGTGCCATTAAGCCTGAAACGAAACCTGTTGACCATGCATCGGGTAGGGCGGCTAGAGGTACCAGATAAGCTGTATGAGACTGGAGTAACATTTCTGCCATTCCACTAGTAGCACCAAAATTACCATCTATCTGAAAAGGAGGATGGCTACACCAAAGATTGAGTAAGGTGGATGTCTTTAACTGCTCTGCTAATAATTTATGGGCTCGATTGCCATCTCCCAAACGCGCCCAAAGATTGATCTTATTAGCCTTGGACCAGCCTGTACCCCCATCTCCACGATCATTGAGGCTAGCACGCGCCACTTCGAGATAGTCTTGTCCCTTATAGCTAAAGAGAGTTCCAGGATAAAGTCCCACTAGATGGGAAGCATGCCGATGTTGGGCCTCCACTTTCTCATTTTGAAAATGCCGCTCTTCCTCTTCATACCACTCCCTGATTCGACCAGATTGAGTGATTTGAAGAGGATTAAGCAAATCAAACTTCTCCTTAACCTCAGTCAACAAGTCCTCATCCAGCCCCAATTCCTGAGCAGCCTGAATAAAATCATGAAATAACTGCCAAATCAGAGATTGGTCATAGGTATTGCCAATCGAAATCGGCCCATGTTCTGGCGAATAAGACGGAGAAGAGACCCAACGCTGCGCCTGCTGATCCTTATGTAAAAAGGCATTCCAAAAACGAACCGTTTCCCTCAACATGGGATAAATTTTCTCCCTGAGATAGTCTTGGTCCCTGTAAAATGTATAGGCTTCATAAACAGTTTGCATCATCCACGCATTGGCAGCTGGTGACCAACCCCAATAGTAATCCCAACCAGGTGCCGTCCAACCAAAGGGGGTCGCTTGAGTATGAACCAACCAACCATTCTCCTCCCCTTTCTGAGAGACGATTCCTGCATACCTTGCAGCCGCTAGACGACCATAGACACGCAAATCATCTACATAGTTGATAACCGGAAAGGCCGTCTCTAGGAGATTAGTAACATAGGCTGGCCAATAATTCATCTGCAAGTTGATATTCAGGTGATAGTCCGAATTCCACGGAGGATTGTCGACCGCATTCCAGATTCCCTGTAGATTAGCTGGTAGAGCATCTGGACAATCTCTGGAAGAACTAATCAATAAATACCGTCCATACTGGAAGAACAGCTCCTCCAAAGCCTGTCCCTCTTGTGGCTTATAATTTTTTAGCAAATCATCTGTAGTGGATGTGTCTACATCAGCTCCCAAATCCAATTGAACACGCTGGAATAAGGCTTGGTAGTCCTCAATATGTCTTGATTTCAATTGGGTATAGCCCTTTTCTTTAGCTGTTTCCACCAAGGACTTTACCTGTTGCTCTAAATCTATTTTCTTGCGATAATTGCTAGCAGGATTTTGAGCAAAATCCGTCTTAGCCACCAAGAAGAGATTGGCATAACTGGCTCCTGATATCTGAACCTTATCTGACCAGACTCTAATATCTCCATCCGTTTCCCAAGCTAGATAACTAGCAAACTGCAGGTCATTGTCCTTAACCCGTCCCTTCATCAAGATATGAGAAGGGGAGATATCCAGCTGACACTCCTTGTAATCTGATTTTTCCTGTTCATACTTTCCATCAGAAGCCAAATCGCGAGTCAGCGACAGTTTCATGGTAAAGTTTAGAGTTTCCACCCCTTCCTTAGTAAAGCGCTGAACCAAGAGATCATCTGGAAAACTCGCAAAGGCTTCACGTTCAAATCTCGTCCCCTTATAGACATAAGAAGTTGTCACAAGCGCCTTACTGATATTAAGCTGTCTCTGGTAATCCGTCACCTGAGACAAAGTCTTGCCTTGATTGCTAAACTCAATGTGAATATCCCCAAAGGACAGATAGGTTCCATATTGACTCGTTTTGGGTCCAACTAGGTGCCGTTCAGCCAGTTCCTTAGCAGTATTGTAGTCTCTCTTCTCCAAAGCTTGCCGAATCTCAGCTAAAAAGTTATGCTGATCCTGAAGATTTCCACCCTGATAATCGGAACTATCTGGTTGAGGTCCACCAGACCAGAGACTTTTTTCATTAAATTGAATCCGCTCAGCCCCTATAAGCCCAAAGACTTTTGCCCCTAAAGAACCATTGCCTATTGGTAAGGCCTCTTCTTCCCAACCCTTATATGTTGTTGACGCTGGTTGCTTGTAGGCCAGTACATAATCTTGTTTTTTATTCCTTATCATACTACCATACTAACATAAAAAGCCTAGAAATCAATTCTAGACTTACAATTTTTTATTTTCCAAGGTAGTATTCAGAAACTACGTTCAATTTTTCGTCAAATTCGAATACCAATGGTGGGAAGTTAGGGATTTCCACGTCCATGATTTCGTCATCTGACAAACCTTTGATGTGTTTTACAAGGGCACGGATTGAGTTACCGTGAGCTCCTACGAATACGTTTTTACCATCTTTAAGAGCTGGAGCGATTTTATCTTCCCAGAATGGAAGGGCACGTTCCAAAGTCACTTTCAAGTTTTCAGCATCTGGAATAACTGAGTCGTCAAGTGAAGCGTAACGACGGTCTGTGTGAGCTGAGTGCTCATCATCACGATCCATGTTTGGAGGCAATACATCGTATGAACGACGCCAGATGTGAACTTGCTCATCACCAAATTGTTCAGCAGCTTCAGCTTTGTTTTTACCAGTCAAACCACCGTAGTGACGTTCGTTCAAGCGCCATGATTTTTCAACTGGAACCCACAATTGGTCAGAAGCTTCAAGAGCCAAGTTTGTTGTTTTGATCGCACGTTTCAATACTGAAGTGTAAGCTTGGTCAAATTCGATACCAGCTTCTTTGATCAATTTACCAGCGTCAATCGCTTGTTGTGTACCTTTTTCAGACAAATCAACATCAGCCCAACCAGTGAAAAGGTTAGCTTTGTTCCATTCAGACTCACCGTGGCGAGCAAAAACCAATTTTACCATTAGATGGATTCTCCTTTAAATTTTCCGAGGTTCCCCTCGTTTATCTATTCTATTTTACACAATTTTTCACAAAAAAGCTAGTCAAAACCAAAAAGGAACCAACTGTTTGGCAGTTGGATTGCTTTGAGCAAGATCAGCAAATATATGAGAAGAAATTTCCATTTCACTCTTGCTAGTCTCCTTACTTTTTGTTAGAATGATGTCAAAAAATAAAGAAGGTTACCATTATGCCACAACATCTCTTTAAAGAATTGGCTCAACTGGAGCAAGTAGAGGCACTAGCTCTAGGAGGATCACGGGCTGGCCAAGATTTTGACAAGGACTCTGACTATGATGTATATGTCTACCTCAGTGCTCCCCTCTCTCCAGACATCCGAAAAGAAATTCTCAGCAAATACTGCTCCTATATGGAAATCGGCAATCAATTTTGGGAATTGGAGGATGATTGCGTTCTCAATAATGGTATCGATATTGAGCTGATTTACCGCTCTCTGGACAGCTTTGACAAAGATTTACGGACCGTAGTTTTAGAACACCAAGCTCAGAATTCTTACACTACTTGTATGTGGTACAATCTACTCAACAGCAAGATTCTCTACGATCGAGATGGTCACTATGCGGCCCTCCAGAAAAAGTACAATCTTCCTTATCCAGCCGAGCTGAAAAAGAATATCATCAACAAGCAACTCCTGCTTCTCGACCAAGCTATGCCAGCTTTTTCAAGACAAATCAAAAAAGCTCTCAAGCGAAAAGACTTACTCAGCATCAATCACCGTAGTAGCGAGTTTTTCGCTTCTTATTTCGATTTGCTCTTTGCCTTCAATGAGCAGCTCCATCCAGGAGAAAAACGCATGCTCCAGTACGCAAAAAATAATTGCTCTCATCTACCTCAACGTTTTGAAGACGATATCCAAGACTATTTTCAAAATCTCTACCAGATAGAACACCATAAGAAAACAGTCCTAACTTTAGAGCAGCTCCTGTTAAATCTTAAACACTTGATTAATAAATCTATTTAGAATTACAATAAAAGCTCATGACATCTACTTTCCAGATGATCCATGAGCTTTTTGAATTTCCACAATATATAAGAATGTAGAGTTGATTGAAATAAGAGTAGGATAAAAAGATTTTTACATGATAAAAACGCATCGTATCAGGTGTTCAAAAACGTGATACAATGCGTTTAATAGACTATAAAATTAGTTGTCTTTTCTTCTCAAATTGAGTTTTACCTAGACTTTTCAATCTTATTTCTCTTCAAATCCTTCTGCGACTGCGTCCGCAAAGTTTTCTTCTACGATGCTTGCACAGTGGTCACAGATGACTGCGTGGTAGCTGCGTTCTGCTGTTGTTGGGTCGATGCGACGGCAACGGTCACATACTTGGCCTGCAGCACGTTCAACAGTGAAGGCTACATCCTCAAAGACTACTGCGTTCTCTGGAGCTGGTCCTTCTGCGATGGTCAATTCTGATACAATCAAAAGCTGAGCTACATTGCTGTTTACTGCTTCGAGTAGAGTTTTCACCACTTCATTTGGATAAACTGTCAAGTGAGCTTCAAGTGATTTACCGATTACTTTTGCATTACGAGCTTCTTCCAAGGCTTTTTGAGCTTGTCCACGGAGGTCCATGAAGGCAGCCCATGTATCCAAGATTTCTTCTTGATTAGCAAAAGTTTGAGCTTCTGGCAATTCTGACAATTGAACGAAGTCTTCTGTTTCAAACTCAAGGTATGACCAAATTTCTTCCGCTGTGTGAGGAAGGATTGGTGTCAAGAGTTTGGTGATTTTGACAAGAATGTCATAGAAGACAGTCTGCATTTGACGACGCTCCAGTGATTTGGCACCTTCGATGTAAACAACATCTTTAGCAAAATCAAGGTAGAAGGCTGACAAGTCAACGTTGATAAAGTTCACCAAGGCCTTGTAGATTGTCAAGAATTCAAAGTTTGCGTAAGCATCACGAATCGTTTTCACAAGCTGGTTAAAGCGGATCGTCATGTACTTATCAACTGAACGAAGCTCATCGTAAGCGACTGCATCTTGAGCTGGGTTAAAGTCAGATGTATTGGCAATCAAGAAGCGAAGGGTGTTACGAATCTTACGGTAAGTTTCAGATACTTGGCTCAATATGTCCATAGAGATACGCACATCGTTGCTTGAGTCAACACTTGTTACCCAGAGACGCAAGATTTCAGCACCGAATTGTTTTTCAACATCGCTTGGAGCAATGGTATTTCCAAGAGATTTAGACATCTTCTCACCTTTACCATCAAGGGCAAAACCTTGTGACAAGATTTGTTTGTAAGGTGCTACGCCATGATTGGCAACAGATGTGATAAGTGAAGAGTTGAACCAACCACGGTATTGGTCAGAACCTTCTAGGTAAAGATCTGCTGGGTAAGTCAACTCCGGACGATTTACAACAACCCCATTCCATGATGAACCTGAGTCAAACCAAACATCCATGATATCTGTTTCTTTCTTGAACTCGCCATTTGGTGAACCTGGATGTGTAAATCCTTCTGGCAAGAGGTCTTTGGCATCACGTTCCCACCAAATGCTTGAACCATGTACTTCAAAAAGTTGAGCCACATGTTCAATGGTTTCAGCAGTCATGATAGCTGTACCGTCTTCAGCGTAGAAGATTGGAAGTGGAACACCCCAAGCACGTTGACGAGAGATAACCCAGTCGCCACGGTCACGAATCATATTGTAAAGACGCACTTTACCCCATTCTGAGTGGAATTTCACTTTTTCAATTTCGTCCAAGATTTCTTGGCGGAATTTAGAAACTGAGGCAAACCATTGTGGAACTGCACGCCAGATGATTGGTTTCTTAGTACGCCAGTCAAATGGGTATGAGTGAGAGATTTCTTCTTGGGCAAGAAGGAAGTTACCAAGTTTTTCAATAACAGTTGGAACTACCTTGTCATAGAATTGACCTTCAAACTCAGCACCAGCATTGGCCATCATGATACCGCGTTCGTCAACAGTGACTGCAACTTCAAGACCATTAGCAATACCAACATTGTAGTCGTCCTCACCAAAACCAGGGGCTGTATGGACAATACCAGTACCAGAGTCAGTGGTAACGTGGTCACCAAGGATAACCAATTCATCTACAGCTGTATCCCATGGGTGTTCTGTTACGATGTGGTTGAGTTCTTGACCACGGTAAGTTGCTAAAACTTGAACATCAGCCCAGCCAAATTTCTCAGACAAGCTAGTCAACAATTCTGCAGCAACGACAAACTTACGAGCTTCACCAGCAGGCTGAACCAAAACATAATCAATATCTGCTCCAACAGTCAAACCACGAGAAGCTGTGATGGTGAATGGAGTAGTTGTCCAGACAACGATGTAAGTATCTGTATCTAGAACACCTTTGCCATCTTTTACTTTATTTGCATAGTAAAGAGAAGTTGAAACCAAGTCATGGTATTCAATCTCCGCTTCTGCAAGGGCAGACTCAGATGACCAAGACCAGTAAACTGGTTTGGCACCACGGTAGATATAACCTTTATTAGCCATCTCACCAAATACACGGATTTGAGCTGCCTCATAGTCAGGTGTCAAAGTCACATATGGATTTTCCCAGTCACCAGAAACTCCCAAACGTTTAAAGTCTTCACGTTGTTTATCTACTTGAGAAAGAGCGTATTCACGGCAAAGTTTCAAGTACTCAACCAAGTCCATTTCTTTACGTTTGATACCTTGTTTTGCCAAAACTTGCTCGATTGGCAGACCATGAGTATCCCAACCTGGGATGTATGGTGCGTAAAAACCTGACATAGATTTTGAACGAACAATAATATCTTTTGAAATCTTGTTCATAGCGTGCCCAACGTGGATATTTCCGTTCGCGTATGGAGGGCCATCATGCAAGGTGAAATGAGGTTTTCCTTGGTTCAATTCTTGACGACGTTGGTAAAGTTTTGCATCTTCCCATTCCTTTTGCCAAACTGGCTCTTTGGTAGGAAGTCCTGCACGCATTGGGAAAGCTGTTTTCCCAAGGTTAAGGGTATCTTTGAGTTTCATGGTATCTCCTTTATAAATAATAACAAATTAAAAACCACGACTTCCAAAAAGGACGAAAATCGTGGTACCACCTTTGTTCGGAAAAAGATCTAGTCTTTCTCCCTCTTTTCCCGTAACGTGGGGAACGTCAAATCTTACTAGCTTCAGACTTGAGTTTTTAAGAGGATAATCTTATCATTAGGGATTACAGGACTCACACCATCTCCTGCTCGCTGGAAATATAAGGATAAGATATTGTTCTCAAATTATTTCTTATAAAATTGTAACAGATTCTTGCGGTGCCGCAAAACCTGGTTCTGAGTTTACAGCTTCAGTAGCTGGTGTTGGTCCTGAGTAATGGTTTGGAGCTACTTCTGGCTCTTCATACATTGGACCAACTGGATGAGCTGGACTTTCTTCAACAACCGGAGCTGGTGAAACCACTTGTTCCTGCTCAGCTCTTGCTTCGGCTTCTGCAAGTTCCTTATTAGCCGCTTCGATGCGCGCTTGCAACTCTGCCATTTCCTCGGGAGAAAACTGGCGAGTAATATCAATTGGTTCTTCCTCTGGATGTTGTTGCAAGACAGAGTCACCTAAGACTTCGCTAACCACTTCTTTGAAGGCCTCATCACTTGTCTGAAGATAAGTCGCTGTTGGGCGAAGAATATCTTCCCAATCTGAAGATTCAACAATTGCTAACTGGCTCTCAATTGTAGATTTAAGACGTTGATGGAAGACACGACTCTTGTTCTTCAATTCTTCAGTTTCGACAGCAACTTTCTTAGCATTGTCAGTTGCTTGACGAAGAATCTCATTTGCTTTGTACTTGGCTTCTTCCAACAAACGTTGTGCATCTTGCTCTGCTTGTTGGATAATATTGTTTGAACGTTCCGTTGCAGCTTGTTTTACTCGCTCTGCTGTATCTTGTGCAATCAATACAGATTGACTCAATGAATCTTTCATCTCATCAAAGTAAGACAAACGCTCTTCCAAACTCTTAATATGTAAATCCTTATCATGATTAGAGCGAACCAAATCTTCATAATCACGGACTACAATATCTAAAAATTCATCTACTTCTTCTTGATCAAACCCTCTGAAGCGTGTGCTAAAGGTTTTATCTTTGATTTCTAACGATGTAATTGGCATATTTTTCCTCACTTACTTAATAACAATTGGACCGTTAATTTCTTTTTATCTTTTTTTGTTTGCCCATTATCCCTAACGAGTTTCAATCGACCAAATTTCCTCACACTAATCAAATCACCAACTTGAACTGCATAATCTGATTTTTCAACTAAATGGTAATTCACTTGGACTGCCTGTTTTTCAATTAACTGACTTGCCTGATTTCTAGACAGCTTGAAGACACCTGCTAGAAAAACATCTAATCTTGAACTAGCGATACAGATATCTAATTCTTGATAATCTTCTACTGTAGCAATTCTCTCAGTAAAATCCCGTTCTTCTAGACGAACCGGTAAACGAGCAATTTTCGTAATGCCGTCTTGAAAAAGGAGCATAAACTGTCGATTAATGATAATCTGTGCTCTCTCTTCGTTGACTAAGATATCACCAAATAGCTTCCTATCAATTCCCAGCTGATTTAAAACAGTCCCTAATATTTTTGCATGCGTTAAGCGTTCAAACTTATTAGGATAGACAATTTCTTGCAAGGAAAGTTCAAAATCAGAGAATTCCGGCTCAAAATAATCAGGATACAGGAGTACCCGTACATATTCAGTTTCAAGAAACTGCCGACTGCTCATGTAGGAGATGCCGTTGGTTGATGCTAGAACCTTTAAAATCATTTCTTGATGGGGATTTACAAAGGGTGTTAAAAAAGGAGAATAAGAATCTTCTACCTTTTTTATCCATTCTAATCCCTTATCAATAAAAGACGAATCATTCTTAGAAAAGTGTTGATAAATCATCTTGTTCATAGAAAGATTACTAAAAGTCGAATCAACTGTTCCCCTAGGAAGTGAACTAGTAATATCGCAATCCAGACAGACAAGTCTAGACCTGCAATCTGGAGGGGTAAACGTTGCAAGGGAGCTATTATCGGTTTCACTAAACTAATGATCAAACGCCCAAGACGTGATTCATAAGCATTAGGGAACCAAGACATCAGAGCAAAAATGATTAAAATCAGTGAATAGATATCCACTGCATTTTGAATAAAACGAATGAGAAAGAGCATTATCTCACTCTCGTACGTTTCATGTCAAAACCAAATTCACCATTTTGTGATTCATCTGGGATTTTGATATCTTCAATATTGACGACAACATCAACTGGTGTCAGCAAGTACATAGTAGATGCTACCTTTTTCATGTTACCAGCTAAAACGTGACGTGCCCCATCCAGATAATCCAAACAACGACGAGCTTGGACTTCTGTCATATATTGGAAATCAATCAAAATACTTTCGTTACCAGCTAATAAATCAACAATATCTGTGGCGTCTTCGTATTTGCGTGGATAACGAACATCAATTGTCACCTTATCAGTAGAACGTTGACTTTGCATAGCCAACTCTTGTTGACGGGCATGAAGACGAGTGATGTTTTTATCTTTAGATGGTGAGCTAGCAGCTTGTTGAGGCAACTCTTGAACAGAAGGAACTGGAGTTACAATCGGCTCTTCTGCTTTAAGCTGATAGGTAGTACCAACATCTTCTCCATCTTCTGAAAAATAATCTATAAATTTATCAAATCTATCTTTTAAAGACATATTTCTTTCCTATTTAAAAAATGCTGTACCAATTCTGACAAAGGTTGAGCCGAATTCAATCGCTTCCTTGTAGTCACGACTCATACCCATACTCAAGTCCGTCATTGGCATATTGGGAATTTGTTTTTCTCTAATTTCTAGTTGCAAATCCTGCGTAGCTTTAAAAATCTCTTTTAACTCATCACTACCAGCTTCAAAAGGAGCCATGGTCATCAAGCCGACATATTCGATTTTATCTAAGGTGGCCAACTCTGGCAAGAGCTCCAATAGTTCTTCCTTTGAAAAACCATGTTTGCTCTCTTCCCTTGAGATATTTACTTGTAAGAAACACTTAACAACTCGGTCACTTCTTTTTTGAATTTCCTCTGCTAGCTTTAATGAATCCAAAGCGTGGAAATAATCCACATACTGAATGACATCTTTAACCTTGCGTCTTTGCAATGTTCCAATCAAATGCCAGGTAATATTTCTACCTTTTAAAGCTTCATATTTCTCAAGAAATTTATCCACACGATTTTCACCAATATGATGCACACCTAGCGGAAGCAAAGCCTCCGCTGTCGGTACGTCTACATATTTTGTAACAACAAGAACCGAAACAGAATTGGCTTCTCTTCCTGCCTGCTGACTTGCATCTTTTATTTGTTGAAAAACACGTTCTGTATTTTCTTTCAAATTCATTTACTTAACGATTTTTGAAAAATGGAGGAGTGTCTAATTCATCCTCATCGTGTAAAGATGGTGCTTCGAAACGTTCAACTGGTGATACCACTGAATCAGTTGGTCGAACAATTGTCTCACGACGCAAGTCCCAATCACCAAATGCTGAAGATTGAGAAGTTTCTGTACGACGAGGTGCTGGACTTGGAATTTCTGCAGTTTCGGCCATATCAAAGTGACGATTATGATTGTGGGCATGGCTAGGACTTGCTTGCTCATGACGAACAGCTTGTCTTGGTGCATGACCAACAACTTTTTCAACACGATCTTGACGAACACCAGTTGCAACGACTGTAACACGGATTTCATCTTTCATGTTTTCATCGATTGATGTTCCGAGCCAGATGTTCACTCCTTGACCAGCAGCTTGGTTGACAATTTCTGAAGCTTCTTCTGCTTCAATCAAAGTCAAGTCAAGACCACCAGTAACGTTGACGATGACATCCTCAGCTCCGTCAATAGTTGTTTCAAGAAGTGGTGAGTAGATTGCCTTACGAGCTGCTTCTACCACACGTTCTTCACCACTACCGATACCAATACCCATTAGGGCGTTCCCTTTATTTGCCATAACTGTTTTCACATCGGCAAAGTCAAGGTTAATCAAACCAGGATTTGTAATCAAGTCAGTAATTCCTTGAACACCTTGGCGAAGTACGTTGTCTGCTTCGCTAAGAGCTTCAAGAAGTGGCGTTTTCTTATCCACAATTTCAAGCAAGTTGTTGTTTGAAATAATCAATAGAGTATCTACATGTTCGCGAAGTTGATTGATTCCTTCTACAGCATATTGGCCACGTTTGCTTCCTTCAAAACCGAAAGGACGTGTCACAACACCAACTGTAAGAGCACCTAAATCTTTAGCAATGCGGGCAATAACAGGAGCTGCACCAGTACCTGAGCCACCTCCCATACCTGCAGTGATGAAGACCATATCTGCTCCAGTAATAGCTTGAGTCAAGGCTTCTTCGCTTTCTTCGGCAGCCTTTTGACCGATTTCAGGTCGACCGCCAGCACCCAAACCACGAGTCAATTTAGGGCCCAACTGAATTACAGTCTCAGCTTTTGTACTACTCAAAGCTTGTACATCTGTGTTTGCTGCGATAAATTCTACGCCTGCAACACCTTCGTCAACCATGCGGTTAATGGCGTTACCACCACCTCCACCAACACCGATTACTTTAATCACTGCACCTTGGGCAGCCGCTGTATCAAATGAAAATGTCATAGTTTATTTTTCCTCTTTTATTCATCAAACATACTTCCAATTAAACCACGGAAGCGATCTGCGATTTTTGGTTTATTTTGAGAAGATACTTTATCTTCTTTCGGAGCAACTACGTTCGTAGAAGCTGATTGCTCTACCTCAGTATTTTGAACTGGTTGAATAGGGGTAGGTTGTGCTACCTGCGTAACACGTTGAATCATCCCACCAAAATT
>ERZ773044.529-NODE-529-length-16824-cov-76.1484_pt1 | contig 16824 bp, 14 predicted proteins | sample MGYA00511897_ERZ773044 | MGnify/ENA primary metagenome ERZ773044 (study PRJEB29015, sample SAMEA2738116) | human oral metagenome | biome: human oral; feature: human-associated habitat; material: saliva | place: China | collected 2170 ...
TCCTGTTGCTACCACTGCAAAAATCACTGTAATAGCAAGTGAAATCCATGCTTCTGCTCCCCCTGCATAGCCATTAATGGTTCTAAATGGCATGAAGAAGGTCGAAATAAAGGGAATATAAGAACCAATTTTCAAAATCAAATTGTCCCCCGCAGAGCCTAGGGCAGTAACCCCCACAAAGCCTACCACAATCACAATCATCAAAGGTGACAAGGCTTTTCCTGCATCCTCAGGACGAGAAACCATGGAACCTAGGAAGGCTGCCAAAACTACGTACATAAAGAGACTGACTAAAATAAAGAGCAAGGTATTTAGAGAGAAAGCATCTCCTAAATGGTCCAAAATACCAAACTGGGCTAATAACGGCAAATCTTTAAAGAGCAGAATAGCAGCGAGACCACCCACGACATAGATGCCGATATGAGTCAAAATCACAAGCAACAAGGCAAGCATACGAGCATAGAAATAATGGCTGGCTCGAATGCTGGAGAAGACCACCTCCATGATTTTAGTCCCTTTCTCACTAGCCACTTCCTGGGCAGTGACACTAGCATAAGTAATTAAAATCATATAGAGAAAGCCACCAACCGCTGTAGCCGCGATTGTTTGAATCATTTTTTTATTTTCCTTGGATTCATCAATTTTCTCCGTAAAGTTAACTGTTTGTTCCAAACGTTTTTCCTGTTCTTGCGACAAATTAGCTGCCGAACGATTGAGTTGACCTTGAAATTCATTCAACTTGCTCGTTACTCCTAGCTTAATAGCAATCTCAAGAGAAGTTTCACCGTGATAAACTGCCTTCAAGACACTATCCTCTTGGTCAATGGTCAGATAACCCTTTAATTTTTCATCCTTGATAGCAGTTTGAGCACTTGCTTCATCCTTGTAGTCAAAATTGAGACCATTTGTAGATTTGAGACCTTCTGTCACAGCTGGAACGGTGCTAATCACTGCTATCTTGCCACTCTGAGCCATTGAAGAGCCTTGGAGATAGCCAATTCCTCCAGAGAGACCGATAAACAAGAATGGTGAAATCACCATAAAGAAGAAACTCCACGACTTGATGTGTCGAAGATAGGTTTCCTTCATTACAACCCACATATTTCTCATACTTCCACCCCTGATTCTAGTTTAAAGATTTCATCGATTGTTGGAGCTTGTTGGTCAAAGGTCGCGATGTATTGACCTTGAGTGAGGATTGGGAAGAGTTCTCTTCCAGCGCTCTCATCATCTAGGATCAATTTCCAACTGCCTTGCTTGGTCAAGCTCACCTGTTTGACATGAGGAAGATTTTCCAGTTCTTCCTTGCTTCGTTCACTTGAAACAAAGAGACGCGTTTTCCCGTATTGATTGCGGACATCCTGAACTGGTCCATGCAAGACCACACGGCCATCTCGAATCATCAGAATATCATCACAAAGCTCCTCGACATTAGTCATAACATGGTCAGAAAAGATAATGGTTGCCCCACGTTCTTTTTCTTGAAAAATGACTTGCTTGAGCAATTCTGTATTGACTGGGTCCAATCCACTGAAAGGCTCATCCAAGATAATCAAGTCTGGCTCATGAATCAGAGTAATAATGAGCTGAATCTTCTGCTGATTTCCTTTTGACAGACTTTTGATTTTATCTGTCAGCTTCCCTTTTACTTCCAATCTCTTCATCCATTGAGGGAGTTTTTCCTTGATCTCCTTGGCATCCATACCTTTTAGAGTCGCCAAGTAACGAACTTGTTCAAGGACTGTCAATTTAGGCATGAGACTGCGTTCTTCAGGCAGATAGCCAATCCGAGCATAGGTCTCCTGACGGATATCCTGACCATCCAGACTGATTTCTCCTTGGTATTCTAAAAATTTCAAAATACTGTGGAAAATCGTTGTTTTCCCAGCACCGTTTTTCCCAACTAGTCCCAAAATACGACCTGGTCGCGCTTGAAAGTCAATACCAAACAAAACTTGCTTGGATCCAAAACTTTTCTCTAGACTTCTTACTTCTAGCATCTTTCACCTCCGAAATGTCTTGCACTCATTATACTCCTTTTTGATAGCCTTTACAATGATTTCTGTCCATTTTATCATCCTCATTTTAGTAAAAAATCTTAGGGTACTTTCAGTTATGAGTACATTATACACTGGTAAACTCCAATTTATCTTCTCTGTTCCTCAACTGTCCATTTTTGATCCTGAATTGTTATTTGAAAAGAAAAAATCCACCCCGGAGGATGGATTGATACTTTAACGCACTTCTGCATTGACTTTTTCTTCGAGAGACGCTTGGATTTTTTCCATATAGCGTGCGACTTCTTCGTCCGTCAAGCTATCTTCTGGATTTTGGAAGGTCAAGCTATAAGCCATTGACTTCATACCTAGTCCCAATTTCTCACCTGAGAAGACGTCAAAGAGTTTGATATCTGTCAAACGTTTCACGCCGGCAGCTTGGATAGCATCTACAACTTCTTGGTGAGTCACTTCTGCCTTGAGAAGGAGGGCCACGTCACGGCTAACTGCTGGGAATTTAGTAATTTCCACAAATGGAGCAGCTGGTTGAAGGGCAGCTTCGATGGCTGAAAGGTTGAGCTCAGCCACATAAGTTTCTGGAATATCGTAGGCCTTAGCAGTGACTGGATGCACTTGACCGAGGAAACCAAGAACTTGGTCACCGAGTGAAATGACTGCTGTACGACCTGGGTGGAGGCTAGCGATTTCAGCTGTAGCTATATAGGTCACTTCTAGTCCCAAACGAGCAAAGAGGGCTTCAAGGATTCCTTTAGCATAGAAGAAATCAACTGGAACCGCTGCTGTTTGGAAATCTTTTTCAGCAACCAAGCCTGTCAAGGCAAAGGCAAAACTGTTAATTTCGTTTGGTAGATCTTCTTTTGGATTACCAGTTTGCTCAAAGACTTTTCCGATTTCATAAAGGGCCAAGTTTTTGTTCTTACGAGCCACATTGTAGGCAACAGTATCAAGGATACCTGAAATCATATTTTGACGGAGGACAGAACGGTCCACTGTCATTGGCCACATAAGTTCCGTAAGGTTACTTGGTTGAGCCGTAAACTCAACTGCTTTTTCAGGAGTTGTTAGAGCGTAGGTGATGATTTCTGTCAAACCTGCTCCTTCAGCGATCGTACGAACTTGACGGCGGAGTTTTTGGGTTGCAGTCAATTCACCAGCTGTACCATCATCTTTTGGAAGGCTGGTTGGCAAGCGGTCATAACCATAGATACGAGCGATTTCTTCAAAGAGGTCTGCTTCGATGGTGATATCCCAACGACGACGTGGTACGCTGACTGTAAAGCTGTCTGCATTTCCAGAAAGACCAAAGCCAAGACGACGGAAGACGTCTTCTACATCAGCATAAGAAAGATCAGTTCCGAGGACACGGTTAACATCGGCAAGAGTTGAAGAAACTTCCACATCAGAGGTATCAAGCTCACCTGCTGAAACGATACCTTTACGTACCGTCGCACCTGCAAGCTCTGCAATCATGCTAGCTGCCGCATCAAGGGCTTGATTGACTGTTGCCACATTGATCCCTTTTTCAAAGCGAGAAGATGACTCAGAACGAAGGTTGAGGCGACCACTAGTCTTACGGATTGATTTTCCGTTGAAGACTGCAGCTTCAAGGACGACACGACTAGATTTCTCAGAGATTTCTGTTGCTTGACCGCCCATGACACCTGCAAGGGCTACTGGCTTGTCTGCGACAGTGATGACTAGGTCATTTGTTTCCAAGTCACGTTCTTCACCATCCAAGGTCACTAATTTTTCACCAGCACGAGCTTCACGCACACGGATGTCAGTCCCTTCAAAGGTATCCAAGTCAAAAGCATGCATTGGTTGACCAAAGTAGAGCAGGATGTAGTTTGTCACGTCCACCACGTTGTTAATAGGACGGATACCTTCATTCATAAGAAGGTTTTGCAACCATTGTGGACTTGGTGCGATAGTCACATTGTCCAAGATACGAGCTGCATAGTAAGGCGCCTTGTCTGTCTCAATGCCCACAGAAAGAGCATCTGCTGCAGTTTGGTCAGTTTCTGAAAGAGTAAATTCTTTAAAGTTGACCGCCTTGTCATAGATGGCAGCCACTTCGTGAGCTACTCCACGCATAGAAAGGGCATCTGCACGGTTTGGTGTGATTGAAAGTTCGATGATTTCATCATCCAAGTCTAGGTATGAGAAGACTTCACCCCCAGGAACGGCTTTTTCTGGCAAGATTTGGATTCCATCTGCGAATTCCTTAGGCACAACTGAGTCAGAAATTCCCAATTCACCAAGGGAACAAATCATCCCAAGTGACTCAAGACCGCGGATTTTCCCTTTTTTGATCTTGTAATTGTCAGCGATGCGAGCTCCTGGAAGAGCCACCATGACTTTGATACCAGCACGCACATTCGGTGCACCACAAACAATTTGACGGGCTTCTTCTTCGCCAACGTTAACCTGACAAACATGAAGGTGAGTTTCTGGCACATCTTCGCAAGACAAGACCTCACCGACGACAATTTTTGAGAGACCGGTAGCCGGTGATTCCACACCTTCTACCTCGATCCCTGTGGTTGACATTTTTTCAGCCAACTCTTGTGATGGCACATCAATGTCCACCAATTCTTTTAACCATTTATAAGATACAAGCATAATTCTGATTGTAAGATCTCACCAAGTAAGACCTTTTCAATTCCTTTCTTTTTCTTCGAGTCAGTCCTCACCGTTCTCATCGAGAGAAAATGACTAGGACTGTATAGGACTGTGTTTCAGGTTTCAATCTTATTTAAACTGTTCTGAGAAGCGGACATCTCCTTGGTAGAATCCACGGATATCGTTGATTCCGTAACGGAGCATAGCTACACGCTCTTGTCCAAGACCAAAGGCAAATCCAGAGTAGACCGTTGCATCAATTCCACTCATTTCGAGAACACGTGGGTGAACCATACCAGCACCCATGATTTCAATCCAACCAGTTTTCTTACATACGTTACATCCTTCACCACCACATTTGAAGCACGAAACATCCACCTCAACAGATGGTTCTGTGAATGGGAAGTAAGAGGGGCGCAAACGAATTTGACGCTCTTCGCCAAACATTTTTTGCACAATCAACTGAAGGGTTCCTTGAAGGTCTGCCATAGAAATGTTCTTCCCAACAACCAAACCTTCGATTTGGTGGAATTGGTGACTGTGGGTCGCATCGTCTGTGTCACGACGGAAGACACGCCCTGGTGAGATCATTTTCAAAGGGCCTTTAGAGAAATCATGAGCATCCATAGCACGCGCCTGCACAGGAGATGTATGAGTACGGAGCAAGATTTCTTCAGTGATATAGAATGTGTCCTGCATATCGCGGGCTGGATGATCTTTCGGAAGGTTCATACGTTCAAAGTTATAGTAGTCTTGCTCCACTTCAAAACCATCCACGACTTGGTAACCCATACCAATGAAAATATCTTCGATTTCTTCACTGGTTTGTGTCAAAACGTGGCGGTGACCCGTCGCAACAGGGCGACCTGGAAGTGTCACATCGATACTCTCGCTAACCAGTTGAGCTGCGACTTTCTTTTCTTCCAATAGTTTAGCTGTTTCTTCAAAGGCTGCTGTCAAGACATCACGAGCTTCATTGACGTGTTTCCCGATAATCGGACGCATCTCAGCAGAGACATCTTTCATCCCTTTGAGGATTTCAGTAAGTGAACCCTTTTTCCCAAGGACAGAAACACGCAAATCTTGCATCTCTTTTTTATTTTCAGCAGTAATCTGCTTCAAGCTAGCCAGCGTTTCTTCACGAAGCGCTTTTAATTGTTCTTCAATAGTTGACATAATTCCTCCATCAGTCTCTCGTAGATAAAAAGAAAACCACATGCCAAAAACTCCACTCGGAGCGTTGACACGCGGTACCATCCGTTTTCATCTGACAAGTCAGACCTTCATTTCTAAATCCATGCGCAAGTGAATTCACCCAGCTTTCATATAGAGAGCTTGCAGTCACGGCTCTCCTCCCTGATATACTTCCCTTGAGTTACTAGTCTTGCAGATTTCTATTCAATTACTACATAGTTTATCAGATTTTGAGTTAAAAAACAAGTTAGATTAGATTAATTTCAATACAAAACTCATTCCTTTTTCTGTTGCTCCATTTTCCACAAATCCAAGCGACTTGAAACACCTCCTAGAAGCATGATTGTAGGTGTAGATTTCCTTGACTCTCAATTCTTTCCATCCTTTTACTCGAGCCAATTCAATCAAAGCACTTAGAATCTTTTTTCCAAGTCCTCGATGTTGGTAAGCGGAATTCCCAATCACAATGGGGAGATTATCCTGAGATAGTGTAACATCCCCAATTGGAAACCATTCTCCCTTCTCCTTGACTTCAATCCAAAAAAGTTCACCATGCTGATCCAAATGGGAATACATAGCTTCCAAAGTTTCTTGACTATAAGGTTTCTTCACACCATCTACGAGGTGAACTAAGTTCACATCCTGATACCAAGCAAAAGCTTCTTCACAATGATTGACCTTATAATAAGGAACAAGACGCAGTGCATTATCTATTTGTAGGGCCTGTTTCATCTGCTTTCCTTTTCAATAAGAGAGTTGCTGCTTGATTAAAACCATCACACCAGTTATACCATTTTGCTTCATACTCATCTTGAGCTAAGATATGATTTTTTAAATCCAGAACAGAGTAAATCATTCTTTCCTCACAAGCTTGCGCATAGAGATGATATAGTTCATCACCACCATCTCTATCCCACTCAGCAGAAATCGTATCCCGACCTGCCAATAAAGCCTGATAAGCCCTGTGATGTCCATCTGTAATCAACAAGCAATTTCCAAAGGCAAGAATACTGATTGGATCGACTTGGATTGTTTCTGCCGACTGGTAAAGCATCTGAATATCTTGCAACTTCTTTTCTGATAAGTATAGTTGAGTCGGATGAAGATCTGCTATATTGACTTTCATTTCTTTCTCCTCAAAGGAATTTGATACTCACTTCTGCTTGCCTTTAAATCGCCATTGGAATCGGAGCTTGTCATAGAAGGGAAACTCGATAAACAGGACTCCCAAGCCCACACAGAGACTGGCAAGGACATCTGATGGATAGTGAACTCCCAGATAGACCCTTGATACCAGCACACTGACTAGGTAGAGACCAAGGACGATTTGTACGATTTTTCTCCAGACTGGATTTTTCATCCGTTGACTGAGAATGATAATCAGAGAACCGACCATCAAGGTTACAGCCAGAGAATGGCCACTTGGAAAGGAAAATCCCTTCTCCTCAACCAAGTGTAAAATAGCTGGTCGTGGGCGCTGGTAAATATTTTTAAAGGTCACGATTAAAAGACCTGCCAAAGCCAGATTTCCCAGCATGAAGAAACTTTCTACCTTCCACCGCTTACGATAAAAGACAAAAGCTGTAATGACAACCCAAGTGATAATCACTGGAATATCAATCAAGCGTGTGATGGCCCTAAAAAGAATAGTCAAGTAATCTGGCAAGTCTCCTCGAACGGCAGTCTGTATCGGTTGGTCAAAACCGACCAGCGTTTCAGGGTAAAATTTGACCATGTAGCCAAGAATAACGAAAAGTAAAAGGGCAAAACTGCCCTTCATTAAAAATGTTTGTTTATCTCTCATAATGTTTTAAGGTTGGTTTCAAGAGAACATACAACAACCAGAATGAAACGGAAAAGATTACACCCTCAATCAAGTTAAAAGGTAATACCATGGTCATTAGGTAGTTGGAAAGTCCCAAAATTTTTCCAATATCAAAGTTAGCAAACTTAGCGTACAAAGGAACAGCATAAACATAATTGAGAACCAACATAGCCACGGTTAAACCAATAGTCCCAGCTAGAGAGCCTAGTAGGAAACGAAGGGTTGTCCGTTCCTTTTTCCAAATCAAAGCAAATACGATGACAAAAACTCCCAAAGCTACGATATTCATTGGCAAACCAATGTAAGTATTCACTCCCTGACTGTTAAGAAGCAGTTTCAAGAGTGAGCGAAGCAAGAGAACTCCTAGAGCAGCAGGCAAATCCATGACCACTAAGCCCACAAGGACTGGCAAGATACTAAATTCGATCTTGAGGAAGGACGCCGCTGGTAAAAGCGGAAAGTCAAAGTACATCAGCACAAATGAGATGGCTGATAAAATCGCAATGGTCGAAAGTCGACGTGTGTTTGTCATAACAGGTTCCTCCAATTTTCTATAAAATCAGAAGAAGTTGGAAAGGATCCCTCTATCTATTCTCACTTTTTATATCCCAAAAGTTCCCTCTCACTCTTTTGAGCAAGCGGTTGCAATTCATCTATAAACTCATCAGAACAGACAAAGCTATTCTTTCGTCTTCTCCCATCCAGACTATACTGTCGGTTGTGGAATCTCACCACATCAGCTTGCGCTCGCGGACTTATTTGGCTAAGATATTTTAGATTTATCTAAGCGTCGCAGTCGAAGATAATACTTAAAGTATATCGAGACAAGACAACGACGAGAAAGCTAAAATAGCTAGTCAAATTTACCGCCGGTCGGGAATCACACCCTGCCCTGAAGACTCTTTTATCATAACAAAAAACGCTTGCAAGCGCAAGCATTTTGTTCATTTTCATTTTCATTTTTTATTTCAATTTATCCACTTCATAGGTATGAACAAGCTCAAGACCTGCAAAGTTCTGCTGGCGGAGAGCCTCATAGACAATCATGCAGACGGTATTAGACACATTGAGACTGCGGACATGTTCATCATTCATAGGAATACGGAGAGCTTTCTCAGGATGTTCTCGCATAAAGTCCTCAGGCAAGCCCTTGTCTTCACGTCCAAATAGAAAATAATGGTCTTCGTTAGTCGATAAATCCACATCAGAATACACTTTCTCAGCGAATTTAGAAATCAGATAGAGTTTTCCCTTCATCTGAGACATGAAATCCTCTAAACTCTCGTAAAAATAAATCTCTAGCTTATCCCAATAATCCAAACCAGCTCGCTTCATCTTGCGGTCATCGATAGGAAAGCCCATAGGCTTGATGATGTGGAGGGGAGAATTGGTTGCAGCGCAAGTACGCGCGATATTGCCTGTATTTTGTGGAATTTGTGGCTCAAATAATACAATGTGATTTGTCATGACTTGCTTCCTTTCACCATTGCAAAAAAATAGCCACACTGCCCGGAGTCAAGCTCAGCAAACAGCGTGGTTAAGGCGTCGTTAACTTACCTCACAACAGGTTTGAAGTAAATCAGCGAAACTACTTTCTTAGTATAACACTTTCAGAATCATTGTCAATAGAAACGACTTGATTTTTTCAATTTTTTCAAGCTATTTCCAAGGGTTGTAAAATCGTCCCTGATTCTGCAAGATAAGTAGTAAACTAGCTACTAAAAACACAGCTGCCAAGAGCAAGGTAAGATAATCTCCTTTTTTCAAGGTCTGATAACTATACCAAGTCCGCTTTTTCTCTTTTCCAAAGCGGCGAAGCTCCATGGCGGTCGCGATGGTATCAATGCGTTCTAGCGAACTGAAAATCAAGGGAGTGATAATGCGCAGATTGCCTTTGATTCGTTGCATAAGAGAAGCTTTCTTGGATAATTCCATCCCACGCGCTTCCTGAGACATCTTGATAGTAAAGAATTCTTCCTGCAAATCTGGAATATAGCGCAAGGTCAGGCTGACTGAATAGGCAATCTTATAAGGCACACCAATTTGATTTAAACTAGATGCAAACTGACTAGGATGAGTTGTCATCAAAAAGATAATAGCTAGAGGAATGGTGCAGAGATACTTAATGGCCAGATTTAGCAGATAAAAGAGCTCTTGACTGGTCAGAGTGTAGGCACCGATTCCCTGCCAAATCACACTTCTCTCTCCGTAAAGTCCAACCCCATACTCAGGAGAAAAGAGATAGACCATCAAGACGTTTAAAACGGCAAATACCGTCGCAAAAACGGCTACAAAGGAAACATCTTTAAAACGGATCTCTGACAAATAGAGGAGAAAGACCGAAAAGATGGCAATCAGAACAAGCAGTCTGGTATCATAGCTAATCATGGCCGCCAATGACACAAGGATGAAAAAGAGAAGTTTTCCAGCTCCTGACAAGCGATGAATCACAGTATCTCTATGCTGGTAACCAATTAATTTAGCTTGCATCCTTCTCTCCTTTCTTTGTAAAATGCCGTTAAAGCAAGTGGATCCACATCGAGTTTCTTAGCCAAGTTAAAGATAGAGGTTTCTTTTAGGTTGGCTTTTACTAACAGCTCAGGATTGCTCAACAGACTAGCTGGATTAGTATCGGCAATCAATTCCCCATCCACCATGACAAGGGCCCGATCTGAATAATCCAGCATCAATTGCATATCATGAGTAATCATGACAATAGTATGACCTTTTTGATGCAGTTCTTCAAGAAATTCCATAATCTCAGTATAGTTCTTCTGGTCTTGACCTGCTGTCGGTTCATCTAGGAGAATAATTTCAGCCCCTAAGACCAAAATTGAAGCAATGGTCACACGTTTTTTCTGACCAAATGACAGGGCAGAAATGGGCCAATTACGAAATTCATAGAGACCACAGATTTTCAAGGTTTCATAAACTCTCGTTTCAATTTCCTGCTCGCCCACACCTCGCAAACGAAGTCCCAGAGCCACCTCATCAAAAATCATATTGGTTGAAATCATTTGATTGGGATTTTGCAGCACATAGCCTACTCGTTCCGCCCGCTCTGCAACAGAATCTCCTTTTATATCCTGTCCTTCCCACAGATAACGGCCTTCAGTCTGGATAAAGCTACTTAAGGCCTTAGCAAGGGTTGATTTCCCTGCTCCATTTTTTCCGACAATGGCAATCTTTTCACCCTTTTTAATATCTAAATAAATGGATTTTAAAATCGGTCTATCATCATAAAAAAAAGATACGTCCTCTAGTCTAAAGAGTGACTGTAAATCTGGTGTCTCTTTTACCAATTCAGTCTGCAACTGAACCTGGCCTTTTGAGATAGACAAGTTATCCAGATTTGCTAACTGTTCTTCCTTGGCTAAATCCACACCCAATTGACGGAGAGTGGTTAGATAAAGGGGTTCCCGAATTCCATTTTGAGTCAATAAATCAGTCGCCAGTAGTTGGTCAGGGCTACCATTAAAGAGAATACGACCATCGTTTATCAAGACAATCCGATCAACAGGACGATGCAGAACGTCCTCCAAACGGTGCTCAATAATAAGGGTCGTCGTCCCCTCTTCCTTATGAATCTGGTCAATCAATTCGATAATATCCTGACCTGACTTGGGATCGAGATTGGCGAGTGGCTCATCAAACAAAAGAATCGGACTCTCATCAATCAAGACACCAGCCAGACTGACTCGCTGCTTTTGTCCACCTGACAAATCCTGAGGACGCTGAGACAGTAAAGAAAGAAGGTCCAGCTTTTCAGCCCATTTATGAACACGGCTTTTCATCTCTTCTAAACTTGTTACATCATTTTCTAGAGCAAAAGCCAAATCCTCTGCCACGGATAAACCGATAAACTGCCCATCTGTATCCTGCAAAACCGTGCTAACCAGATGAGATTTATCATAGATACTCATATCAAAGGCCGCTTGCCCCTTGATCAAAAATTCTCCAGATGTCTGACCCTTGTAAATATTTGGAATAATCCCATTCAAACACTGACCCAAGGTAGACTTACCTGACCCAGATGGCCCAACAATTAAGACTTTCTCTCCCTTGTAAATGGTTAAGTCCACTCCTTGCAAGGTCGGTTCTTGTTGCGTTTCATACCGGAAAGAGAAATCCTTCCACTCAATTATAGCTTCTTTCATCTTACTCTCTTCATTCGCTTCTTCTACTCAATGAAAATCAAAGAGCAAACTAGGAAGCTAGCCGTAGACTGTACTTAAGTACGGCAAGGCTAAGCTGACGCGGTTTGAATTAGATTTTCGCAGAGTATTAGACTTCTATTTTATCATAAATTAACCCCTTCTTGCAGTCTCTTCTCTTAAAATCTTAGCGCCAAAAAGATTCCTATCCTAGCTTACTTGCCTAACTAATCTATAAACATCGAAAAAGACTGGTTGCCCAGCCTTCCCCATAATTTTAGTCCTTTTTCAAACTTCCTGCACGAGTTTGAGTTCCTGCATAGGCAAGCAAGAGAAGAGTTCCTGCAATAGCTACAGATACACCATTAGCAATTCCCGCAACAATTCCTTGTGCAAATACTTTTTCTGCCGCTTCTTGATAAATCACAACATCTCCAAGTGGTGCCAAGACACCCCAAACAAGGGCATTTGCAAGTAGTTGAATGAGGTTAAAAATAAGAATATCTTTCCAGTCAAAGACACCATTGATCACGCGAACGTACTTTCTAAATAGCCCCACAGCTAGACCAAAGAGGCCGCTAGCGATAATCCAAGTCCACCACAGACCATATCCAGCAAGAGAGTCCTTGATTGCATGACCAATCACCCCGACAAGCAAACCGATAATCGGTCCAAAAATAATAGAAAGTAGCGCTTGTACCGCATACTGAAGCTGGATGCTTGTATTTGGAACAGGGGTCGGAATGTTGATCATCCCGATGACGACAAAGAGGGCCGCGCCAATTCCGACAGCAACAACTTGTTTAATTGTAAATTTGATTTCCATACTATTTATTCTCCTATTTTATCCTTCTATTTTCTTTATTTCAATGATCCAAGATGAACCGACGCCCACATTATAAGCCTTGGCAAAGGAACCTTGGTTGATAGCCAGACCTAAACGATAGAGAGAGTTGATGTAAAGGATGGGTTGCCCAATTCTCACATCCGCAAATGATTTGCCATAGACAACCTGATTTTGATAGACCAGCATATCTGCATGATAGATAGTCACTTCAAAACGGTCACCGAATGCTGGTTCCAGCTTGTAAAACTCTTCTCGCGTGATAGAGGTCCAAAGCGAACCAAAACGTACATCTAGAATATCAATAGCTCCCTTCACCAGATGCTCTTCAATGATGGTCTCTACGACTGGAAGTTCCACAATCTGATCCACACTGAGCTCTGGCCCCACTTCCTCAAAAGTAATGTGACCACTGGCCAGTTTAGCACCAGTATAGGCATAGACATCACGACCGTGGAAGGTATAAGAATGCTCTGTATTTTGACGTCTATTGGCCACTTCAGAAATTTCACGAATGGCTACAATGCCAACGTGCTTCTTGATAAAAGAAAGCGTCCCATTGTCTGGCGTGACAATGTATTGATTTTTTGCAGTCTTAGCAACTACGCTCTTACGTTTCGAGCCGACACCTGGATCGACAACCGATACAAAAGTCGTTCCCTCGGGCCAGTAATCCACCGTCTGAAAGAGACGATAGCTCCCCTCAAAAATATTATAGGGCGTGATATCGTGCGTCAAGTGATGGATTTTTAAGGTTGGAGATTCTTCTAAAGCCACTCCAATCATAGCCGATACCGCACCATCAACCAGACCAAAGTCTGATTGTAATACCAGTAAATTATTATTCATTTTATCTCCTTGTATATCCTTTATCATACCATATTTCAGAGAAAGGTGCTAATAGCTATTTCAATTGATTAGGGTATAGTTTTACCTTATAGCAAATTTCCTACTAAAAACTCTGGTGATTAGCTAGTAGGTGCATTTTTTCTTGAAAAAAGGTATGATAGTTACATAATGAAGAAGTAGGTTTTATTATGAAAATTATCCTTGTCGGAGGGGGAAAAGTTGGTTCTGCCCTCTGTCGCTCCTTGGTTGCAGAAAAGCATGATGTTTTGCTGATTGAGCAAGACGAAGCTGTCCTCAATCATATTGTCAATCGCTTTGATATCATGGGTATCCTTGGTAACGGGGCCGATTTTACCATCCTTGAGCAAGCCAGTGTCCAGGATTGTGATATCTTTATCGCCCTGACTGAATACGATGAAGTCAACATGATTGCAGCCGTTCTAGCCAAAAAAATGGGAGCTAAAGAGACCATCGTTCGGGTGCGGAACCCTGAATATTCTAACTCTTATTTCAAGGAAAAGAATATTCTCGGTTTTTCTCTTATCGTTAACCCTGAGCTCTTGGCTGCCCGCGCTATCGCGAATATCATTGACTTCCCCAACGCCCTCTCTGTCGAACGTTTCTTTGGTGGGCGGGTCAGCTTGATGGAATTCACTGTTAAATCCTCAAGTGGTCTTTGCCAAATGCCCATTTCTGATTTTCGGAAAAAATTTGGCAATGTCATTGTATGTGCGATAGAAAGAGATCATCAAATTATCATCCCAAGTGGTGACATGACCATACAGGATAAAGATAGAATCTTTGTCACTGGTAACCGTGTTGACATGATGCTCTTCCATAATTATTTCAAGTCTCGTGCCGTGAAAAGCCTTCTCATCGTCGGTGCTGGGAGAATTGCCTATTATCTACTAGGTATCCTCAAAGACAGTCGTATCGATACCAAGGTTATTGAAATCAATCCTGAAATCGCCAGCTTCTTTAGCGAGAAATTCCCAAATCTCTACATCGTTCAAGGAGATGGTACCGCAAAAGATATCCTGCTGGAAGAAAGTGCTCAAAACTATGATGCCGTTGCGACTCTAACAGGAGTCGATGAGGAAAATCTGATTACCTCTATGTTCCTTGACAGGGTAGGTGTACAGAAAAATATCACAAAGGTCAATCGTACCAGTCTCCTCGAGATTATCAATGCGCCTGATTTTTCAAGTATCATCACACCTAAAAGCATCGCTGTAGATACAATCATGCACTTTATTCGTGGTCGGGTTAATGCCCAGTATTCAGACCTTCAGGCCATGCACCATCTAGCCAATGGCCAAATCGAAACCCTGCAATTCCATATCAAGGAAGCTAATAAAATGACTGCCAAACCTCTTTCTCAACTAAAACTGAAAAAAGGGGTTCTTATAGCAGCCATCATTCGAAAGGGCAAGACTATTTTCCCTACTGGGGAGGATATGTTGGAAGTTGGAGACAAGCTCCTAGTAACAACCTTGTTGCCAAACATCACCAAGATTTATGACTTGATCGCGAGGTAAGAAATGAATAAAAGTATGATTCGTTACCTCCTTTCAAAATTACTTTTGATTGAAGCTGTTCTTCTTTTGGTTCCTGTGTCTGTCGCTGTCTATTACCGTGAATCGAGCCAAGTCTTTACGGCCCTCTTTACAACGATTGGGATTCTCGTATTACTAGGCGGTTCAGGAATTTTACAAAAGCCAAAAAATCAACGGATTTATGCCAAGGAGGGAATCTTGATTGTAGCCCTCTGTTGGATCCTTTGGTCTTTCTTTGGCGGTCTCCCCTTTGTCTTTGCTAGACAAATTCCCAGCGTTATCGATGCATTTTTTGAGATTAGTTCTGGCTTTACAACTACTGGGGCAACTATTCTGAACGATGTTTCGGTTCTCAGTCGTTCCCTCCTCTTCTGGCGAAGCTTTACCCACTTGATTGGAGGAATGGGAGTGCTTGTTTTTGCACTTGCTATTATGGATAACGCCAAAAATAGCCACCTAGAGGTGATGAAGGCTGAGGTTCCTGGTCCTGTCTTTGGTAAGGTTGTATCCAAACTCAAAAATACTGCCCAGATTCTCTATCTCCTTTACCTAGCTCTCTTTTCTCTCTTTGTCATCATCTATTACCTAGCCGGAATGCCTCTATTTGATAGTTTTGTCATTGCCATGGGAACAGCGGGTACAGGAGGATTTACCGTCTATAACGACGGGATTGCCCACTATGGTAGCTCACTGATTACCTATCTAGTTAGTATCGGAGTTCTGGTTTTTGGGGTTAATTTCAACCTCTACTACTACCTCATGCTCCGTCGCGTCAAGGCCTTCTTTGGAGATGAAGAACTTCAGGCTTACTTATTCATCGTAATGATTTCTACAGGCTTAATCAGCCTTAATACCCTCTATCTCTACCCGGGATTTTCAAAGAGTTTTGAAATGGCCTTCTTCCAGGTTTCCAACATCATTACAACAACTGGTTTTGGATATGGAGATATTACCAACTGGCCCCTCTTCTCCCAGTTTATCCTTCTCTTCCTCATGGGAATCGGTGGTTCTGCTGGTTCAACCGCAGGTGGACTCAAGATTATTCGAGGCCTTATCCTTTCAAAAATTGCCAAAAATCAAATTTTGTCAATCCTATCGCCCCACCGTGTTTTGACACTCCATGTTAATAAAACGGTGATTGACAAGGATACCCAGCATAAGATTCTCAAGTACTTTATCATCTATGCTATGATTTTGCTAGCGCTTATCTTTATTGTCAGCCTAGATAGCAATGATTTTCTGGTTGTGACTAGCGCTGTCTTTAGCTGTTTCAATAATATCGGACCTATTCTAGGAACCACTTCTAGTTTCTCAATCTTTAGTCCTATCTCAAAAATTCTCCTCTCCTTTGCAATGATTGCAGGTCGATTAGAGATTTACCCAATCCTACTTCTCTTTATGAAGAGAACTTGGTCTAAGAGATAAAATACAACCACACCTTGTGCCTTACAAAGTGTGGTGTTTTTATTTTCAAATACTTACCGAAACTCAACCGACTCTTTTTAAACCAAGCGAGACACTTCAGATCCTGACTTATACTCAATGAAAATCAAAAAGCAAACTAGGAAGCTAGTCGCGAGTTGCTCAAAGCACCGCTTTGAGTTTGCAGATAAAGCTGACGTGGTTTGAAGTGATTTTCAAAGAGTATAAGAATACAAAAACCCTCAGTCGACTGACCGAGGGTTCCTTTTTATTATTCAAGAACTTGATTAGCTCAATGCATCCAAGGCATCATCCATTGAAAGAACTTCGTGGAAGACAC
>ERZ773044.539-NODE-539-length-16565-cov-3.71217_pt1 | contig 16565 bp, 18 predicted proteins | sample MGYA00511897_ERZ773044 | MGnify/ENA primary metagenome ERZ773044 (study PRJEB29015, sample SAMEA2738116) | human oral metagenome | biome: human oral; feature: human-associated habitat; material: saliva | place: China | collected 2170 ...
TTTAGGAGGAGAAAATGAAAATTTTATTGGTAAATGGTTATCAAAAACATGATTTTTGTAAAGGAGAATTAAATTTTAGTTTGTATAATATTATGTTGGATAAATTACGTCACAATCATGATGTGCAAATATCTTCTGTTGAAAATTATAATATTATAGATGAACGAAATAAATTTTTGTGGGCAGATTTGATTATTTTTCAATTTCCTATTTATTGGTTTAATGTACCTGGAAAGTTGAAATTATATATGGATGAAGTCTTTGAATATGGTCAATTTTATTCGTTTGCAGATGTTTATGGTCAAGGTGGTTTGATGAAAGGAAAAGAATATATCCTATCCACTACTTGGAATGCACCAGAAGAAGTTTTTAATAATCCGGCTGCATTTTTTGATGGAAAAAATGTAGATGATATTTTAATCTCATTTCATAAGACTATGGAATTTTGTGGTTTAAAGAAAAGAAAAACACTATCTTTTCATAATGTTGTAAAAAATCCTCAATTTGAATCTTACAAACAGATAGTGGAAGATTATTTTTCAAAAGAGTTGTAAATAGTGTAAAGGTGGCGTAAAGTGTTAGTTGTTTTTAATTTTAAAAATCAGATGTCAATCAAGCAACAATTAGAATTGTTAGAGAAGTTCAATAACCCAATAAGCAAGCAACATCAATTGATTATTGCTCCTATCATACCGGATTATAATGTATATCATTTTGACATTGCAGTTCAAAATTTGTCAGTTAAAGGAAGAAATGTAGGTGATTTATCGCCTCAACATTTAAAACATTACAATATAAATTATGCTTTTGTAGGTCATTTAGAAAGGCAAAAGTATTTAAATGAAACAACAAGAATGATTCGCTCAAAGATTGACAATGCTTTACAGAAAGATATTATTCCTATTATTTGTGTAGGAAATCATGAAAATCCTATTTTTGAATGCGCAACATATTTAGATGATCTAGATCTCCAGGATAAACATATTATTGTAGCTTACGAAATATTGAGTGCAACATTAAAAGGAAAAAAAGATTATTCCTTTACAGATGTTGAAGAAAGTTTTCAAGATTATTTGGATAATTTAAGTGTAAAGTTTGGATTTACATATCAGTTGATTTTTGGTGGTGGTGTAAACCGTGAAGATATTGAACAGATTTTAACTATTGGATTTGATGGGATTCTTATTGGAGATAGAATTGAAAGCTTGGTTGAAACATACCAATACTTACTAAAAGATTCTCTTGTATTGATGTAAAAAGATAAGGAGGAGAAAAATGAAATCAATTTTAGTGACAGGAGGAGCTGGATATATTGGCTCTCATACTGTAAAGGCGCTTTTAGATGCTGGTTATGATGTACATGTTTTGGATAATCTAGCATCAGGTGTTAGGGAAGCAGTGGATGTAAGAGCACACTTTAAAGAACTGGATGTTTATGATGAGTCTGCATTAAAAGCTTATTTACAGTCTTATAAAATTGATGCTGTGCTACATTGTGCAGGTGAAATAGTCGTTAGTGAAAGTATTGAAAATCCCAGTAAATATTTTTCAGCAAATGTAGCAGGTATGAATCAGGTGTTAAAAGTATTATCAGAAGTAGGAATTGATAAAATTATATTTTCTTCTACAGCTTCAGTTTATGGCAATAATTGTATGGATAAACCTGCAAATGAAGATACGCTATTAAATCCAGTAAATCCTTATGCAGAGACAAAACTGATGGGAGAACGCATGATTTATTGGATGGCCAACCGCTATAGTTGGAAATATGTCATTTTTCGGTATTTTAATGTTGCTGGCGCTGCTATGGATGCTTCAAATGGTTTGAGGGTTAAAAATCCGACACATATTATCCCTAATATTAATAAAACGGCTCTTGGACAAAATGATGCTTTAAAAATTTATGGCGATGATTATGAAACGCGAGATGGCTCATGCATTCGTGATTATATTCATGTTTTAGATTTAGCGCAGGCACATGTAAAGGGATTTGACTATTTGTTTACAGATTCGTCAACTTCACAGATTTTCAATTTAGGAACAGAACAAGGTTATACTGTCAAGGAAATTTACAATACTGCAGAGCAAATTTTACAGCAAAAAATTCCTCATGAAATTGTGGCACGTCGTTCTGGTGATCCAGCAAGTGTGTTAGCAAATGCTTCTAAAGCAAAAGAATTTTTAAATTGGCAAGCAACTTATTCTTTGAAAGATATTATTTTCTCTGATTATAGATGGCGTGTGAAAGCTGGTAATTCCATTGTCGAATAATTTTAAGAAGTATAGAAATAGTTTCTACACATTTTTCTTGAAAATGGTATAATATTATCAAGAAAATTCAAGGAGAATGTGATGTCAAAACCTATTATTTTAACAGGAGATCGTCCAACAGGAAAATTACATATTGGTCATTATGTAGGAAGTTTGCGAAATCGTGTTTTATTACAAGATGAAGGAAAATATGAATTATTTGTATTTTTAGCTGATCAGCAAGCCTTGACAGATCATGCTAAGGATCCTAAGACAATTGTAGAGTCAATTGGAAATGTAGCATTAGACTATTTAGCTGCTGGATTAGATCCCGAAAAGACAACCATTTTTATTCAAAGTCAAATTCCCGAGTTGTCAGAGTTGTCAATGTATTATATGAACTTGGTATCATTAGCGCGTTTGGAACGTAACCCGACTGTCAAGTCAGAAATTGCTCAAAAGGGATTCGGTGAAAGCATTCCAACTGGTTTTTTAGTTTATCCAATTGCACAAGCAGCAGATATTACTGCCTTTAAAGCGAATTATGTTCCAGTAGGAAATGATCAAAAACCAATGATTGAACAAACTCGTGAAATTGTACGTTCTTTTAACTATACTTATAATTGTGATGTCTTAGTAGAACCTGAGGGCATTTATCCTCAAAATGAAGCAGCAGGACGTTTGCCGGGACTTGACGGAAATGCAAAAATGTCTAAATCTTTAAATAATGGCATCTATTTATCTGATGATATGGATACTCTACAAAAGAAAGTGATGAGCATGTATACTGATCCTGACCATATCAAGATTGAAGATCCTGGTAAAATAGAAGGCAATATGGTTTTCCATTATTTAGATGTGTTTAGTCGTCCAGAAGATGCGCGAGAAATTACAGCCATGAAGGAACACTATCAACGAGGCGGACTGGGAGATGTGAAAACAAAACGCTATTTATTGGAAATTTTAGAGCGTGAGTTAGGACCAATTCGTGAACGTCGTGTTGAATTTTCAAAAGATATGGGAGCCGTTTACACTATGCTACAAAAAGGTAGCGAAAAAGCACGTCAAGTAGCTAGTCAGACCCTTTCTGAGGTAAAATCTGCTATGGGGATTAACTATTTTAAATAAAAATGAGCAAAACTATCACCAAAAGTGATGGTTTTTTAGATAATAGTGATTGACAAATACAGATAGAATGGTATCATATTAACAATAAATACGAGCTGTGCTCAACCAATAAAGAAAAGAGGAATTTGTGGATGTCTAACTGGGACACTAAATTTTTGAAAAAAGGTTTTACTTTTGATGATGTATTACTCATTCCTGCAGAGAGTCATGTTTTGCCAAATGATGCGAATTTACAAACAAAATTGGCTGAAAATTTGACACTCAATATTCCAATTATCACCGCAGCAATGGACACTGTTACAGAAAGTAAAATGGCCATTGCTATTGCTCGTGCTGGAGGTCTTGGTGTTATTCACAAAAATATGTCTATTGAGCAACAAGCAGATGAAATTCGGAAAGTTAAACGATCAGAAAATGGAGTTATCATTGATCCATTCTTCTTGACTCCAACTCATACGGTATCAGATGCAGAAGAATTGATGGAACGTTATCGTATCAGTGGTGTTCCTGTTGTTGAAACGCTTGAAAACCGCAAATTAGTTGGGATTATTACAAATCGTGATATGCGATTTATTACAGATTACAATCAACCTATTTCAGCGCATATGACGAGTAAAAATCTTGTGACAGCTCCTGTTGGAACAGATCTTGAAACGGCAGAGCGGATACTTCATGAGCATCGCATTGAAAAATTACCATTGGTTGACGACTACGGTCGTTTATCTGGTCTGATTACAATTAAAGATATTGAAAAAGTAATTGAATTTCCAAATGCAGCTAAAGATGAATATGGTCGTCTTTTGGTTGCTGGTGCAGTAGGAGTTACTTCTGATACATTTGAGCGTGCAGAAGCTTTATTTGAAGCAGGTGCAGATGCTATTGTCATTGATACAGCACATGGACATTCAGCGGGAGTACTTCGGAAGATTGCTGAGATTCGTGAACATTTTCCAGAACGAACGTTGATTGCAGGGAATATTGCTACAGCAGAAGGTGCACGTTCGTTATACGATGCTGGAGTTGATGTTGTGAAAGTCGGAATCGGTCCAGGTTCAATTTGTACCACTCGTGTCATTGCTGGAGTTGGTGTACCTCAAGTGACGGCAATTTATGATGCTGCACAAGTTGCGCGTGAATACGGGAAAACAATTATTGCAGATGGTGGGATTCAGTATTCAGGAGATATCGTGAAAGCACTTGCTGCAGGAGGAAATGCAGTGATGCTTGGTTCAATGTTTGCTGGTACAGATGAGGCACCAGGTGAAACAGAAATTTTCCAAGGCCGTAAGTTTAAAACATATCGTGGGATGGGGTCCATTGCTGCTATGAAGAAAGGGTCCAGCGATCGTTATTTCCAGGGTTCTGTCAATGAGGCAAACAAGCTAGTTCCAGAAGGTATTGAAGGTCGTGTAGCTTATAAAGGTGCAGCGGCAGATATCGTCTTCCAAATGATTGGTGGGATTCGTTCTGGTATGGGTTACTGTGGAGCAGCTAATATCCAAGAACTACATGATAAGGCGCAATTTATTGAAATGAGTGGAGCTGGTTTGAAAGAAAGTCACCCACATGATGTACAAATTACAAATGAAGCTCCAAACTATTCTGTACAATAAGATCTATTATAAAAGCTCTGCATTAGGTAATGCAGAGCTTTTATAATTAACTCACTTTGCAAACGTGTAAAGCGTGTTAATATCTAGTTTACACCTTGTCTTCAGTTAAATGTCCTTCATGAATTGAGAAAATTTTAATATTAGAAGGCACGTTTTGTAGATGTTCTAGAGTTGTTGTTGTCATAAATGTTTGGATATTTTGAGAAATAGTTTCAAGTAAATTAAATTGACGACTATTGTCAAGTTCACTCATAACATCGTCAAGTAGAAGAATTGGTTTTTCTTTAGTAACAGTTTCCATGAGCTCAATTTCTGCCAGTTTGAGAGATAAAACCACACTTCGATGTTGTCCTTGACTACCAAAATTGGCATTCATGTCATTGATACAAAAAGCAATATCATCTCGATGGGGACCAACTCCAGTATTTTTGTTAAATAAATCTCTACTACGGCTTTGCTTTAATGCAATTTGGAAAGATTCTTTTAACTTATTGGAATCTGAAAGTGGAACAGAAGAGCAGTACTTAATGGTTAAGTTTTCTAAATGACTTGAGAGTTCCAAATGTTTTTGTTGACCAAAGTGCTCTAATTTTTTGAGAAATTCTATCCGATGCTGCATAACACGACAACCAAATTCCACTAGTTGATCATCTAAAACTGCTAAAAAAGTCTCATCTATTGTTTTTGCTGTTTTTAAATAAGTATTTCTTTGTTTTAAAACATGGTGGTAATGTGATAAATCAGATAAATAGATTGGCTTAATTTGCCCCAATTCTATATCAATAAATTTTCGTCTAAGGGCTGGAGCTCCTTTAATCAACTGTAAATCTTCTGGAGCAAATAAAACAACATTCATATTTCCAACATAATCAGATAGTTTGCTTTGTTTTAGATGATTAACCTTTGTAATTCTTCCTTTAGGTGTCAAGTCAATCTCTAAAGAGATTTTTCCCGTTTGCTTGACAAGTTGTCCAGATATTTTTAGGGTGTCTTTGGAGAAATAAATTAAATCTTTGTCTGAACGAGTTCGATGACTTCGTGTCAATGCAAGAAAATAGATAGCTTCCAAGATATTTGTTTTTCCTTGAGCATTTTGACCTAGAAAAATATTGAGACCAGAATGAAAATCTATTTCAGTTGCTTCATAATTACGAAAATGTTGAATTTGTAAGTTTTTTAACCACATATTAAATACCTGGGAAGCGGATAGGAGCTTTTTTATTAGATTTATTGGCTTTTTGATTTACTGTTGTTGATTTACTTTTTTTGATATTTTTGTTCATTTCTTTTACAAGGGTGGCAACTCGTCTTTTTTCTAAAAGTTCTTTTTCATGCTCCCCCCTGTCCTTTTCATTTGGTGCAGTCAGCAGTATTTCTAATTTTTGATTTGGAAGAGTAATGGTATCGCCAATGCGAATTTTCTTTCCGCGGCGAGTTTCGAGCTCTCCATTAAAATAAACTTGATTTTCTTGAAGAAAGCTTTTAATAGCACCACCACTTTGAATGATTCCGACTTCTTTTAATAATGCTTGTAGAGTGATGTAGTCATCAAATAATTTATATTCCATAATTCACCTCGATCTTTGTCATTATATCATAATTAGATGAAAAGATGATATTAGAATTATCACAAGCACACCATTAAGAAAACGTTTTAAGTTGAAAGAATAAAGCTTGAAGGAGAAATTAGGAGTCGTTTCGTGATATAATAGAAGTCAATATTAAAAGAACATGAGGGACACTATGGAGCTGGTTTCTGGAGTAGATCTCCATTTTATAACATCAAAAAAATTTAAAACGAATCGAATAAAAATGAGGTTTTCAGCTCCGATGTCTACGGATACGATAGCGGGGCGCGTGCTGGTTGCAAGTATGCTTGAAACAGCTAATGAAATCTATACAACTTCGCAGATTTTTCGTGAACGATTAGCAACTCTTTATGGTGCCAACTTTTCAACGGGATTATCACGCAGAGGACTAATACATTACGTGGATTTAAATATCTCTTTTGTTAGCGATGCATTTTTAAGTCGAAAAAATACACTAACAGGAGAGATACTTGATTTTTTAAAGGATAGCTTGTTAAAACCTTTAGCGAATGAAGGAGCTTTTAATCAGGCTGTTTTTGAAATTGAAAAAAAGAATGTACTCAATGATTTAAAAGCTGAAATTGAAGATCATTTTTATCACGCGCATCAAGAGCTGAATAAATTATTTTATACAGAAAAGGAAATGAAAACTCCTCGTTTAGCTACGCCAGACTTAGTTGACAAGGAAACACCAGAAAGTAGTTTTGCTATTTTTCAAAAAATGCTTCAAAATGATAAAATTGACATCTTTTTTATGGGTGATTTTAATGAGATTGAAGTCTGTGAACATATTAAAACCTTTGGTTTACAGCCGCGTCAACTTAGTTTGCAACTGCATTATCATCAAGAATTTTCGAATGTTTTAAAAGAATCATTGGAGCGAAAAGATACTCATCAATCTATTGTTGAATTAGGATATCATTTTTCTGCTCAATATGGTGATAAGACTCATATCCCTCTTATTGTATTGAACGGACTTTTAGGTGGCTTTGCTCATTCAAAATTATTTGTTAATGTTCGGGAAAAAGAGGGTCTAGCTTATACAATTTCAAGTAGTATTGATATTTTTTCGGGTATAATGCGTATTTATGCTGGAATTGATAGGAAAAATCGAACAAAAACAGTGAGTTTAATTTATCGACAAATTGCAGATTTAAAAAAAGGACATTTTACTGATGAGGCGTTAAATCAGACCAAAAAAATGCTACGAAATACGATGCTCCTTTCTTTAGATAGGCAAAATACGTTGATAGAACAAGCTTATATGGCATCAGTTTTGCAGAAAACATTTATGCCAATTGCTGTTTGGCTAAATGCTTTAGAAGCAGTCAGCCGAGAAGATATCATTGTTGCTGCAACACAACTCAGGCTACAAGCGATTTACTTTATGGAAGGAAAATAATGCAAACTTTAAAAATGGAGAGGAAGGATTATCCAGCAGTTGGAGAAGCAGTCTATCAGACTACTTTACGAAATGGTCTAAAAGTATTTCTTTTACCCAAACGAGATTTCAATGAAACTTATGGGATTATGACAGCAAATTTTGGCTCAATTGATACTTCTTTTATTCCGCGTGGTTCTAATCAAGCTGTTCAATACCCTGCAGGAGTTGCACATTTTCTAGAACATAAATTATTTGAGGATGAAAATGGTCAAGATCTTTTACAACAGTTTGTTGAATTAGGCGCTGAGAGCAATGCCTTTACAAGTTTTACTAAGACCAGTTATCTTTTTTCGGCGACGGACAATGTTTTAGAAAATGTTAGATTGTTGCAAAGTTTACTAGAAAATGCTTACTTTACAGAAGAATCCGTTCAACGTGAACAGGGAATTATTCAGCAAGAAATTGATATGTACAAAGACAATCCAGATTATTGCCTGTTTTTTCACACTTTAGCAAATCTTTATCCAGACACTCCATTGGCAGAAGATATTGCAGGAAGCGTTGAATCAATCGCGGAAATAACCGTTGAGGATTTGGATGAAAACTTTGAAACCTTTTACCATCCATCTAATATGAGTTTACTGCTGATTGGTAATTTTGACTTAGAAAAGACTATTGCTGTTATTCAGGAACAACGCGAATCTTTGAAGGGGATTGATGAAGAAAGTTTGATTAGACGTTTTCCCCTTGCGTTAAATCCTGTTATTTCTACTGGGAGTATTCGAATGGAAGTGGCAAGTTCTAAACTTGCAATCGGATTACGTGGGAGTCAATCACTAGTGGGAGATGATTTATTTCGTTATAAGACTACTTTAAAACTGCTATTTGCAATGATGTTTGGTTGGACATCTAAAAGATTTCAAACGCTTTATGAAGTTGGAAAAATAGACAACTCATTATCGTTAGAAGTTGAAGTAGAAAAAGATTTTCACTTTGTGATGTTAACAATGGATACTAGTGAGCCAGTTGCTCTGTCTCACCAATTTCGTTCTGCGATTCGTGATTTTGAAAAAGACCCTGATGTAACAGAAGAGCATCTTGATATTATAAAAAGTGAAATGTTTGGTGATTTTTTACATGGACTGAACTCATTAGAATATATTGCCACTCAATACGAAACCTTTTCAGAAGGGGATAATCTATTTGATTTACCAAAAATATTACAGACAATTAGTTTAGTTGATGTGATTGAAATAGGACATCATTTTATTGATTCTTGTGAAATGATTGATTTTACTATTTTTCCAAAATAATTTCATGTTTTGGTGAAATTTGGTAAAATAGTGTTTAGTAGAAAGAAGGCTAGTGTGTATGAGAAAGAAAACAATCGGTGAAGTCCTGAGGTTAGCTCGTATTAATCAAGGAATGAGCTTGGAAGATTTACAAAAGAAAACAGATATTCAGTTAGAGCTACTGGAAGCTATGGAAGCTGATGATTTTGATCGTCTTCCCAGTCCCTTCTATGCCCGTTCTTTTCTAAGAAAATATGCTTGGGCTGTTGATTTAGATGAGCGAATTATTCTTGATGCTTATGAAGAAGTGGATGTTGATGAGGAAGAAAATTTTAGAAGTCGAAGAACAAAAAAACAACGAACTTCTTTTTTACCATTATTTTATCTGACGATCCTTGCATTAGCTATTTTATCTTTTGTTAGTTATTATGTTTGGACATACATTCACCATAACTCATTAACAACTACTCCTTCATCAAGTTATAGTGTTGTAAACAAACAGACAACTACTTCTTCTAGTTCGACTAGTGAGGCAACTTCTAGTGAATCTTCTAGCAGTTCAAAGACAAATTTGACTGTATCAGGAAATGGTAACAACTTGACAGCAACCTTGACAGGTGCAACAAGCTCTGTCAATTTAAAACTATCAGTTACTGATGCAACTAGTTGGGTAAGCGTTACAGGTACAGACTTAGAAGGTGGTGCAACATTAAGCCCTGAAAATCAAAGTGTGTCAACCACTATTTCACCAGGCACTACATCAACAATCACTCTTGGTGTGGTTCAAGGTGTGACCATTACAATTGATAATCAACAGATTGATACGTCAGGCTTGACAAGTTTGACAGGTACAATTACACTTATAATAAATAATTAAGGAAAAGAAAATGAAAAAAGAAAATATTCCCAATGCTTTAACTCTTTTACGGATTGCTTTAATTCCAATTTTTATTTTAATACTATCCTTGGGTCACTCTGTTGGAATGCATGTCTTTGCAGCGATTATTTTTGCAGTAGCTAGTATTACAGATTACTTGGACGGCTATTTAGCTCGTAAATGGAAAGTTGTAACAAATTTTGGGAAATTTGCTGATCCGATGGCAGATAAGTTATTGGTCATGTCAGCTTTTATTATGTTGATTGAAATGAATATGGCACCTGCTTGGGTTGTTGCAGTTATCATCTGCCGTGAGTTAGCTGTGACAGGTTTGCGGCTATTGTTGGTTGAAACTGGAGGGACAGTCTTAGCTGCTGCTATGCCAGGGAAAATAAAAACATTTACGCAGATGTTTTCTATTATTTTTCTACTATTACACTGGACATTGCTAGGACAAATTTTGTTATATATTGCATTGATTTTTACGATTTATTCGGGTTATGACTACTTCAAAGGAAGTGCCTATCTCTTTAAAGATACATTTAGATAATATGAAAAATATCATTGAAGTTCAGCATTTAAAGTATAAATACGATAATCATGTAGATGATTATATTCTCAAGGATGTGACGTTTCACGTGAAACAAGGAGAGTGGTTGTCTATTGTAGGTCATAATGGCAGTGGCAAATCTACGACAATTCGTTTAATAGATGGTCTGTTAGAAGCAGAAAGTGGCGAGATTATCATTGATGGAGATGAATTAACTCTTGAAAATGTATGGGAAAAGCGCCGGCATATTGGGATGGTTTTTCAAAATCCAGACAATCAATTTGTGGGAGCAACCGTTGAGGATGATGTCGCTTTTGGTTTGGAAAACCAAGGGATGGATTACCAAACGATGTTTGACAGAGTTCAAGAAGCGTTAGATATTGTTGGGATGCAAGACTTTAAAGAACGTGAACCTGCAAGACTTTCTGGTGGGCAAAAGCAGCGTGTGGCTATTGCTGGTGTGGTTGCTTTACGTCCTGACATCATTATTTTAGATGAAGCAACTAGTATGTTGGACCCAGAAGGGCGTTTAGAGTTGATTCAGACAGTTAAAAAGATTAAAGATCGACATGGTATGACTGTTATTTCTATCACACATGATTTGGATGAAGTAGCTCTTAGTGATCGAGTTTTGGTGATGAAAGAAGGACAGGTAGAATCGACTAGTACACCAAGTGAGCTTTTCTCGCGAGTGGATTTAGAGGATTTAGGTTTAGATGAACCTTTTACAAATCAAGTAAAAGCAACTTTGCTGGACTCAGACTTTCAATTGCCAGAGTGCTATTTAACAGAAAAAGAATTGCAGGATTATTTATGGGAATCACTTTAGAAAATGTAAGTTATACTTATCAAGCAGGCACTCCTTTTGAGAGTCCTGCCCTTTTTGAAGTCAATTTAGAAATAAAAGATGGCTCATATACTGCTTTGGTTGGTCATACAGGTAGTGGAAAATCAACTATTTTACAATTGCTGAATGGGCTTTTAGTGCCAACTGAAGGAAGTGTCGTGATTGATGATGTCAAAATTACTTCCACATCTGTAAATAAAGATATTAAACAAGTACGTAAAAAGGTAGGATTGGTTTTTCAATTTGCTGAAAGTCAGATTTTTGATGAGAGCGTTTTAAAAGATGTTGCTTTCGGTCCACAAAATTTTGGAGTATCAAAGGAAGACGCTGAACGTGTAGCACGTGAAAAATTAACTCTTGTTGGAATTTCAGAAGAATTATTTGAACGTAGCCCATTTGAACTGTCTGGGGGACAAATGCGTCGAGTAGCCATAGCTGGTATTCTAGCTATGGAACCAGATATTCTTGTATTGGATGAGCCAACGGCAGGTTTAGATCCTGCTGGACGAAAAGAGTTGATGAGTTTATTTAAGCGATTACATGAAGCAGGAATGACCATTGTTTTGGTAACGCATTTGATGGATGATGTCGCTAATTTTGCAGACACCGTCTATGTGATGGAAAAAGGAAGATTAGTCAAAAGCGGAAAGCCTCGGCAAGTTTTTCAAGCTGTAGCATTTATGGAAAGTATTCAACTAGGAGTTCCTAAAATTACAAAATTTGCACAAGAATTAAAAAATAGAGGGCTAACTCTTCCGTATTTACCTATCACCATAGAAGAATTTAAGGAGTTACTACATGGATAGTATGATTTTGGGGCGATATGTTTCTGGAAATTCAATCATTCATCGACTAGATCCTCGCAGCAAACTTTTGTCAATGTTTTTCTTTATTTTAATTATTTTTTTGGCAAATAATATTGTAACCAATGGACTATTATTCGTTTTTACAATGTTATTAGTTGGACTTTCCAAAATTCCTTTAGGCTTTTTCCTTAAAGGATTAAGATCTATGGTCTTTTTGATTGCTTTTACCACTTTATTCCAACTATTTTTTACATCTGGTGGCATGACTTTATTTCAATTTGGCTTTATTAGAATTACTGAAGTAGGTCTGGCTCAGGCGGGTATCATTTTTAGTCGTTTTCTTTTAATTATTATATTCTCTACCTTATTAACTTTAACAACAATGCCACTTAGTTTGGCAGACGCAGTTGAATCATTATTGCAGCCTTTAGTAGCATTAAAGGTACCCGTTCATGAAATAGGGCTGATGTTATCAATGAGTTTACGTTTCGTTCCTACTTTGATGGATGATACGACACGGATTATGAATGCTCAAAGGGCGCGTGGGGTTGATTTTGGTGAAGGAAATATTGTTCAAAAAGTAAAATCAATTATTCCGATTTTAATTCCGTTATTTGCTTCTAGCTTTAAACGTGCAGATGCTTTGGCGACTGCTATGGAAGCGAGAGGTTATCAAGGTGGTGTAGGAAGAAGTCGTTATCGTCAATTGAGGTGGAAAAAAGCAGATACCCTTTCTATTTTTATTATGTTTGCCTTAGGTTTGATGTTATTTTTCTTAAAAAGTTAAAAAACTTATATTATTGTTAGCTAAAAAACGCCTTGAAGGGCGTTTTTTGCGTATAAAATCAATATTTCTGTAATCTTTGTAATACAATTATAAGATTAGAGTAATATTTTATGTGTAATATAGTATTATACGAAAAAAGGAGAAATTGATATATACATGAATACAAAATCAATGAAATGGACTTTATCAGGACTTTTTACGGCAGTTGCCTTTTTTGCAACGGGAGCTATTGCAAGTGCTGAATCTTATACTGTTAAATCAGGTGACACTTTATCAGAAATCGCTAAAGAAAAAAATACATCAGTTGAAAAAATTGTTGAGCTCAATAGAATTGAAAATCCTGACTTGATTAAAGTTGGGCAAATTTTAGAACTTGATGAAGAGAAAAATTCAGAAGTTTCAACAGAAACTACAACAGAAGAAGCTGTAACTTATGAAGATGTGACATATAACGCACCTGCTGCTTCTACTACTTATTCGCAACCAGCTACAGCAAGCACTTCTTCAAATGTTGTTCTTCCTAATGGAAATACTGCTGGTGCTACGGGATCTTATGCGGCTGCTCGTATGGCAGAATTGACAGGTGTCCCAGCATCAACTTGGGAGCATATTATTGCTCGCGAGTCAAACGGACAAGTAAATGCTTATAACCCATCAGGGGCTAGTGGTCTTTTCCAAACTATGCCAGGTTGGGGTTCAACAGCAACAGTAGATGATCAGATTCAAGCTGCTTACCGTGCTTATAATGCTCAAGGTCTTTCAGCTTGGAACTATTAAGCAAAATTTTATGATAAATGAGTAAACAAAAAGACGAACCATTGAGTAAAAAATGATTCGTCTTTTTCTATGAGTGATTGGCTTAGCAAACATAGTTGTTTGTTTTAGAATCTTTGATTGTATATTGTAAAGATGGTTTACAATTCATGTAAAGTATTATTTACCAAAGCTGTTAAAATTTTCTGAGGCGAATCTGAGATAAAATCTGCCCCATTGTCAGTTAATTCTTTCTTATTTCCAAATCCCCACAGAACTCCTAAAGTAGCAATTCCGACTGATTTTCCACCAATCATATCAAATTTTGTATCCCCAACAATGATAGATTGCTTAAGATTAGCATGAGAATTATTTAAAGCACGAGTTATAACATCTGCTTTATGATAAGAATTTGGAAGAGAGCCGAAGATACCATTGAAATGTTTATCAATTTCTAGGTATTGTGCCATTTTATGAGCCATTGGTTCATTTTTACTAGTGGTAATATAGACATGGTAATCCGAATGTTCTAATTCTAACAACAGTTCTTTTATACCCTTGTAAAGTTGAGCTTCAAAAACACCGTTATTTTTATAGTATTCTCTAAAGAGAGCAATAGCTTGATTGACATTGGTCTTTGGCACTACAGAAGCGAAACTAACTTCTAAAGGTGGTCCAATGAAAGTATCCAGCTCTTTGCTATCAGGGGCTTTGATATTTAGTGAAGTAAATGCGTGCTGGAAAGCATTCTTGATTCCTACAGAACTGTCAACAAGTGTTCCATCTAAATCGAAAAAAATATATTTAAAATTTTGCATAGTCTAAATTCATGTTTACAGAGTTGTAAACTTTTTTCTTTTTTGGAGAAAATTATTCTCCAAAAATTTTTTTGGACAATCTACGACCAGTAGGTGTAGCTGCCAATCCACCTTCAGCAGTCTCACGGAAGGCAGTTGGCATACTTGCTCCAACTTGATACATAGCGTCAATCACTTCGTCAACGGGAATTTTTGATTCAATACCTGCTAAAGCCATATCAGCGGCAATGAAAGCGTAGCTAGCTCCCATAGCATTTCGTTTGACACAGGGAACTTCTACTAATCCTGCAACGGGGTCACAGATTAATCCAAGCATATTCTTAATCACAAAACAAATCGCCTGGCTGGCTTGAAATGGGGTACCACCTGCTGCCAAAACAAGTGCTGCTGAACTCATGGCTGAGGCTGATCCAACTTCTGCTTGACAGCCCCCTTCAGCTCCTGAAATAGAAGCATTATTAGCGATGACTAGACCGAAAGCTCCAGCTGTTAATAAAAAGTCTAGTTGTTGTTTTTCAGTAAGGCTTAATTTTTCGATAGCAGATGTAAGGACAGCGGGTAAACAACCAGCACTTCCTGCTGTCGGTGTTGCACAGACCAACCCCATTTTAGCATTGTATTCATTGACAGCAATAGCATTTTTTGCTGCCGTTAAGACAGTATAGTCCGAAAGAGTTTTTCCTGATTGAATATATTTATGGAGTTTGGCTGCATCGCCACCTGTTAAACCACTCCGAGATTTACTTTCATCTAATCCCATAACGACAGAAGCTTTCATAACTTCTAGATTTCTAGTCATCAAGCGTAAGACTTCATCTCGTTCACGACCTGTCAGTTCGTATTCAGTAGCAATCATCAGTTCGGCAACGCTACCCTGAAAGTCTAAATCTGCTTGCTCCACTAATTCTTTGATTGAATAAAACATAAACTCTCCTATTTAAAGAAATTGACATTATGAAGTTTAGGAATTTTCCTGATTTCCTCAATAGCTCCATCACAGCTGCGACTGTCAACTTCAATGATCATAATTGCTTTTTCACCTGCTTTTTCTCTTGTGACATTCATCTGTGCGATATTGATGTTATAACGAGAAAGTGCTTCAGTAACATGAGCAATCATTCCAGGTACGTCCTGGTGAACGATAATGATTGTTGGAGTGTTCATGCTGAGTGAAACAGAAAAACCATTTAATTCAGTTACCTGAATATTTCCACCACCAATAGAAATACCAGTAACACTAATCGTTTTGTGGTCGTTTTTTACGGTGATTTTAGCTGTATTTGGGTGTGGAGCATTGCTATCTTTTTGAATAGTCCAGACAATTTTAATCCCTCTTTTATGAGCAATTTCTAGGCTATTTGGAATATCAGGGTCATCTGTATCCATTCCGAGAATCCCAGCTACAAGAGCCAGGTCTGTACCATGTCCCCGATAAGTTTTCGCAAAAGAATTAAATAGTTGGAATTCAACTTCTGTTGGTTCGTCATCAAAGATAGACGAGACAATTTTTCCGATACGAACAGCTCCTGCAGTATGACTACTAGATGGACCAATCATAACAGGTCCAATAATATCAAAAACAGATTGAAATTTTAGTGAGTTCATTGTAATTCCTTATAAGTTCATTAGCTTCATTATATCAAAATTCAGTATTTTTTGTTTGATAAAATAGATGTGATATAAATTCTAGACCATCTTTAAGGTCACTTTTCTTATAGTAACCTTAAAGCAAAAAAATATAGGGTGAATTTTAGTCTCTCTTCAATTTGCCTGTAATATTTTTAATGAAAGGTAAAAACAATAGTAATAATTAAGGTATATGATAGTTCTATCACAGAAAAGGAGAATTTAAATGATTTTAAATTTAAAGA
>ERZ773044.543-NODE-543-length-16463-cov-62.8048_pt1 | contig 16463 bp, 16 predicted proteins | sample MGYA00511897_ERZ773044 | MGnify/ENA primary metagenome ERZ773044 (study PRJEB29015, sample SAMEA2738116) | human oral metagenome | biome: human oral; feature: human-associated habitat; material: saliva | place: China | collected 2170 ...
TTTTCATGTTGCTATCTTGTCCCTTTTGATGTTGGGAGAGGGCATTAGCAACGAGGGCAAAGACCAGAATCGGTGCGATGGCTTTGAGGCCACCAACAAAGAGATCTCCGAGCAGGCCAATTCCTGAAATGTTAGGAAGTGTCAGTCCTAGGATACCTCCACAAAGCATACCAATCAAAATTCGTTTGATCAGGCTTGCCTTATTCCAAGCATGAATGATTTTTTTCATAACAATCTCCTTTGTTGTGTAATGTTTATGATTATAGTATAAATATGAGCTAAAATCAAGAATTTTCTGTCTATTTTGGCTATTATTTTTGAATATTTATCACTTGTGAAATTATGGTATAATAAACGAAAGGAGTTTTCTATGCAAGAATTTTTTCAAACCTACCTCAACAAGCTTGATATAACAACGATTATTGAGAATATCTTAACCAAGTTAATTTCTCTGTTATTCCTATTTTTGCTATTCTACATAGCTAAGAAAATGCTCCATACCATGGTGCAGAGAATTTTCAAACCTTCTCTAAAAATGTCTCGTCATGATGTCGGGCGCCAAAAAACCATCTTACGTTTATTAGAGAATGTGTTTAATTATACCCTTTATTTCTTTTTGCTTTATTGTATCTTATCTATTTTAGGTTTACCTGTTTCTAGTTTGCTGGCAGGTGCTGGAATTGCTGGGGTGGCCATTGGGATGGGAGCACAAGGCTTTCTGTCTGATGTTATCAATGGCTTCTTCATCCTTTTTGAACGTCAACTGGATGTGGGAGATGAGGTTGTTCTGACAAATGGGCCTATTACTGTATCGGGCAAGGTTGTCAGCGTTGGCATTCGAACAACGCAACTCAGAGGAGAAGACCAGGTTCTGCACTTCGTTCCCAATCGGAATATCACCGTCGTCAGCAATTTCTCTCGAACAGACCAGGCCTGAAATTTTAGCAGATTTATGGTACAATAGAAAGAGTTTGGTAAAGGAGAGAAGATGTTTTTAGAAAAACAGTTGGGCAATGGTTGCGCCTGGATTAACCTAGATTTGGACAAGTTGAAAAAACTAGAAGACCTTTCTGAAATCTACGGTTTGGACAAGGAAACCATTGAATACGCACTAGATAGAAATGAGCGTGCCCATATGGATTATCACCGTGAAAATGGGACGGTGACCTTTATCTACAATGTCTTGAACTTGAAAAAGGATAAGGCATACTACGAAGCCTTTCCCATGACCTTTATCGTGGAACATCGTCGCCTGATTACCATTAGTAATACCAAGAACGCCTATGTCATTGAACAGATGACCCGTTATCTGGAGAGTCATGACACGCTTTCGATTTACAAGTTTCTCTTTGCCAGTCTGGAAATCATTAGCAATGCCTACTATCCTGTCATCGAGCAGATGGACAAGAGTAAGGACGAGGTCAATGGTCTCTTGCGTCAGCGGACGACTAAGAAAAATCTTTTTGCTCTGTCCGACTTGGAGACTGGTATGGTTTACCTCACTGCAGCTGCCAAGCAAAATCGCATGTTGCTGGAGCATATTCAAGGGCATGCCCTCTATCGCAGTTTTAACGAGGTTGAGAGAGAACAGTTTGATGATGCCATGATTGAGGCTCATCAGCTGGTATCCATGACGGATTTGATTTCTCAAGTCCTCCAACAACTATCAGCATCTTACAATAACATCCTAAACAATAACCTGAATGATAATTTGACAACTCTGACCATCATTTCAGTCTTGCTAGCGGTTTTGGCAGTCGTGACAGGTTTTTTCGGAATGAATGTTCCCCTACCTTTAACAGATGAGCCCTATGCTTGGCTCTACATCAGTTTAGCTAGTGCAGGTTTGTGGATTGTTTTGTCATTGTTATTAAGGAAAATTGCGAAAAAAAGTTAAGAAAAGGAGCCAGAATGGCGATTGAAAATTACATGCCAGATTTTGCTGTGGAAGCAGTTTATGATCTGACAGTTCCAAGCCTGCAGGCGCAGGGAATCAAGGCTGTTTTGGTCGATTTGGACAATACCCTCATTGCTTGGAACAACCCTGATGGGACGCCGGAGATGAAACAATGGTTGCATGACCTTCGGGATGCGGGCATTCGCATTATCGTAGTCTCAAATAACACCAAAAAACGGGTTCAACGAGCAGTTGAGAAGTTTGGAATAGATTACGTTTATTGGGCTCTGAAGCCCTTCACATTTGGTATTGACCGTGCCATGAAGGAATTTCACTATGAGAAAAGTGAAGTAGTCATGGTTGGCGACCAGCTCATGACAGATATACGAGCAGCCCACCGTGCAGGCATTCGCTCGATTTTAGTCAAACCCTTGGTCCAACACGACTCAGTCAAAACGCAGATCAACCGGGCTCGTGAGCGCCGTGTGATGCGAAAAATCACTGAAAAGTACGGACCGATTACATATAAAAAAGGAATTTAACTATGGAAGAAATTCTCTGTATTGGTTGTGGAGCAACCATTCAGACGACAGACAAGGCTGGACTTGGATTTACTCCCCAGTCGGCACTTGAAAAAGGTTTGGAGACTGGTGAAGTCTATTGCCAACGCTGTTTCCGTCTCCGCCATTATAATGAAATCACGGATGTCCAGTTGACAGACGATGATTTCCTCAAGCTCTTGCACGAGGTGGGAGACAGCGATGCCTTGGTGGTCAATGTCATTGACATCTTTGATTTTAATGGCTCTGTCATCCCAGGCTTGCCACGTTTTGTATCGGGCAATGATGTTCTCTTGGTCGGAAATAAAAAAGATATCCTGCCAAAGTCAGTTAAACCAGGAAAGATTAGCCAGTGGCTTATGGAACGTGCACATGAAGAAGGTCTTCGTCCAGTCGATGTCGTCCTAACTTCGGCACAAAATAAACATGCTATTAAGGAAGTCATTGACAAAATCGAACACTACCGTAAGGGTCGTGATGTCTATGTCGTTGGGGTAACTAACGTTGGAAAATCAACTCTAATCAATGCTATTATCCAAGAAATCACGGGTGACCAGAATGTCATTACGACTTCGCGCTTCCCAGGGACAACCTTGGATAAGATTGAGATTCCGCTTGATGACGGATCTTATATCTACGATACGCCGGGAATTATCCACCGCTACCAGATGGCTCACTACTTGACGGCTAAAAACCTCAAGTATGTCAGCCCTAAAAAGGAAATTAAACCCAAAACCTATCAGCTCAATCCTGAACAAACACTGTTTCTAGGCGGTCTCGGACGCTTTGACTTCATTGCAGGTGAAAAGCAAGGATTTACAGCTTTCTTTGACAATGAACTCAAACTCCACCGAACCAAGCTAGAAGGAGCTAGTGCTTTCTACGACAAGCACATCGGAACCCTCCTCACACCACCAAATAGCAAGGAAAAAGAAGATTTTCCAAAACTAGTCCAACATGTATTTAACATCAAGGACAAGACAGACCTAGTCATCTCAGGACTCGGCTGGATCCGTGTAACAGGCACAGCCAAAGTCGCCGTCTGGGCACCAGAAGGCGTCGCCGTTGTCACACGAAAAGCCATTATTTAAAATAAAATCACTGAGCGAACAAAGTGAGCTCATACAAAGATAGTTATTGCCGTGGTGTCTTGCCAATCGATAGATTGGCAAGGGGCACAATTGAGACCAAGGCTCAATTGTGAGGTCAGGAAATCCATTTTTCAAAGATGAGATCTTTGGAAAATTAGTTCCGACCGTCCCTCACCACCTAAAATAACTATCAAAAAACAAGGAAGAAAATTATGTCATTAACATCAAAACAACGTGCCTTCCTCAACAGCCAGGCACACACCCTCAAACCCATCATCCAAATCGGGAAAAATGGTCTCAACGACCAAATCAAAACCAGCGTCCGTCAAGCTCTTGATGCTCGCGAATTGATTAAAGTCACGCTCTTGCAAAATACAGATGAAAACATCCACGAAGTAGCTGAAATCTTGGAAGAAGAAATCGGTGTGGATACTGTCCAAAAAATCGGACGCATCTTGATCTTGTTTAAACAATCCAGCAAGAAAGAAAATCGCAAGATTTCTAAAAAAGTCAAAGAAATCTAAAAACTATACTCCAAATAACTGTTTTTACAGAGAAATAAAGGAGACTAGCCTATGGCAATCGAACTATTGACTCCCTTTACCAAGGTAGAGTTGGAGCCAGAAATCAAGGAGAAAAAACGCAAACAAGTCGGGATTTTAGGGGGAAATTTTAACCCTGTTCACAATGCCCATCTTGTTGTGGCAGACCAAGTACGACAACAGTTAGGACTGGACCAGGTCCTGCTTATGCCCGAATACCAACCACCTCATGTAGATAAAAAGGAAACCATTCCCGAGCACCACCGGCTCAAGATGCTTGAGTTGGCGATTGAGGGGATTGAAGGCCTAGCCATTGAAACCATTGAGTTAGAGCGCAAGGGCATTTCTTACACCTACGACACTATGAAGATTTTGACAGAGCAACATCCAGATACGGATTATTACTTCATTATCGGGGCTGATATGGTGGACTATCTGCCTAAATGGTACCGAATTGATGAGCTGGTCGATATGGTTCAGTTTGTTGGAGTTCAGCGCCCACGCTACAAGGCAGGAACTTCCTATCCAGTCATCTGGGTGGATGTACCTCTCATGGATATCTCGTCCAGCATGGTGCGTGATTTCCTTGCCCAAGGTCGGAAACCCAACTTTCTCCTACCTCAGCCAGTGCTAGACTACATCGAGAAGGAGGGGCTCTACTGATGGCCTATCAAGACTATATCAACTGCTCTCGTGAGGCTTTGTTGGAAAAAATGGCAGAGCTTCTACCTGAAAAACGCTTAACCCATTGTTTGGGTGTGGAGCGTGCAGCCATAGAACTGGCTCAGCGATTTGGAGTCGATACTGAGAAAGCAGGACTAGCCGGCCTTCTTCATGACTATGCCAAGAAGCTGTCAGATCAGGAATTTCTGAACTTGATTGATCGTTATCAACTAGATCCTGACCTTAAAAACTGGGGCAATAATGTCTGGCATGGCATGGTTGGCATCTACAAGATTCAGGAAGATTTGGATTTGAATGATTCTGAAATCCTGCGAGCCATTGAAATCCATACAGTCGGAGCTGGTCAGATGACCAATCTTGATAAGGTCATCTATGTCGCAGACTACATCGAGCATAATCGAGCCTTTCCTGGAGTGGACCAGGCACGTGAGATTGCAAGTCTATCGCTCAATAAGGCGGTGGCCTACGAAACAGCTCGGACCGTGGAGCATTTGGCTCATCAGGAATTTCCCATCTATCCCCAAACCCTTGAAACCTATAACGCCTTTGTGCACTATTTGAAAGAGGACTAAATGAACGAAAAAGAATTACTAGAACTAGTCGTGAAAGCGGCTGATGAGAAACGTGCGGAGGATATCCTCGCACTTGACGTACAAGATTTGACCAGTGTGACAGACTACTTTGTGATCACTAGCTCAATGAATAGCCGTCAGTTGGATGCTATCGCTGATAATATCCGTGAAAAAGTAGCGGAAGCTGGTTTTAAAGGCAGCCATATCGAAGGCGATGCAGCTGGAGGCTGGGTCTTGCTGGACCTTGGTGCTGTCGTAGTGCATGTCTTTTCAGAAGAAATGCGTGCCCACTATAACCTAGAAAAACTCTGGCATGAGGCGGATTCTGTAGATATTTCAGAAGCTTTAGCATAGGAGATGAACTCAGTTGTAGTCAACTGGGTTTCTTTGCTTATTTTAGAAAGAAAATTGATAGAAAGGTGGGGGCTACTGGTGTTTACCATAGAGCTCTTTGTATCATGATTATGGCAACTTATGAAACCTTTGCGGCGGTCTATGATGCGGTCATGGACGATAGTTTATACGACAAATGGACGGATTTTTCTCTGCGTCACTTGCCTAAGACCAAGGAGAGAAAGAAACTATTGGAATTGGCTTGTGGGACAGGAATTCAATCGGTGCGCTTCTCTCAGGCTGGTTTTGATGTGACTGGACTTGACTTGAGTGGGGATATGTTGAAGATTGCTGAAAAGAGAGCGGCTTCAGCCAAACAAAAGGTTGACTTTATTGAAGGCAATATGCTGGATTTGTCCAAGACAGGTCAATATGATTTTGTCACTTGTTATTCGGACTCAATCTGCTACATGCAGGATGAGGTGGAAGTAGGGGACGTCTTTAAGGAAGTCTATAATGCTCTCAACGAAGATGGCATATTCATCTTTGACGTACATTCTACCTATCAGACAGATGAAGTTTTTCCAGGCTATTCTTATCATGAAAATGCAGAAGATTTTGCAATGCTCTGGGATACTTATGAGGATGCGGCACCTCACTCCATCGTGCATGAGTTGACTTTCTTTATCAAGGAGTCTGACGGTTCCTTTAGTCGCCACGATGAAGTACATGAGGAGCGGACTTATGAGGTTTTGACCTATGATATTTTGCTGGAACAGGCCGGTTTCAAGTCCTTCAAACTCTATGCGGACTTTGAGGACAAGGAACCGACAGAAACCAGCACCCGTTGGTTTTTCGTCGCGCAGAAGTAGGAGATTATCATGACCATCACAGGTATTATCGCGGAGTTTAATCCTTTTCATAATGGGCATAAATACCTGCTGAAACAGGCAGAGGGGCTGAAAATCGTTGCCATGTCTGGTAATTTTATGCAGCGAGGAGAGCCTGCTATTGTGGACAAGTGGACACGAGCTCATATGGCGTTGGAAAATGGCGCAGATCTGGTAGTAGAATTGCCCTTTTTAGTAAGTGTTCAGGCAGCAGATTTCTTTGGCCAAGGAGCTGTGGATATCTTGGCTAGGTTGGGTATTGATAGCCTCGCTTTTGGGACGGAGGAAGTTCTAGATTACCAGAAAATCGCTGACTTATACACAGAGAAAGGTGCTGAGATGGAGAAATTTGTGGAAAATCTACCTGATTCTCTCTCTTATCCCCAGAAAAACCAAGCTATGTGGAAGGAATTTGCAGGTCTTGATTTTTCAGGTAATACGCCCAATCATGTCCTTGCTCTGGCCTATGCCAAGGCGGTTGCTGGACGAAACATCAAGCTGCATCCGATTCAGCGTCAGGGGGCTGGCTATCATTCTGTGGATAAGGATGTGGACTTTGCTTCGGCGACAGCCCTTCGTCAGCACCAAAGGGACAAAAATTTCTTAGAACGTTTTATGCCTTCGGTTGACCTCTTTGAAAATGCTAATAAGGTGAGTTGGGACGACTATTTTCCCTTGCTCCGCTATCAAATCTTGTCAAATCCAGACCTAAACACTATCTATCAGGTCAATCAAGAAATGGCTGTGCGCATCAAGGATGCTATCAAGATAGCCCAATCTGTGGAAGACTTGGTTGAGGTGGTTGCGACCAAGCGTTACACCAAGGCGCGTGTCAGACGCCTTTTGACCTATATTTTGGTTCAAGTTAGAGAAAGTGACTTGCCAGAAGGCATCCATGTCCTTGGCTTTACCGAAAAAGGCAGACAACATCTCAAGTCTCTGAAAGGGCAGGTCAATCTAGTCAGCCGAATTGGTAAAGAATCTTGGGATGCTATGACCCAAAAGGTAGACCAGATTTATCAACTGGGAAATCCAAGTATAGCAGAGCAGAATTTTGGAAGAGTGCCGATAAGAATAGAAACAAACTAAGTCTACTGAAAGGTAGGCTTTTTGAGATTTTTTACGAATAATACTCTTCGAAAATCAAATTCAAACCGCGTCAACGTCACCTTGCCGTACTCAAGTACAGCCTGCGGCTAGTTTCCTAGTTTGCTCTTTGATTTTCATTGAGTATAAATAGATAGAAAAAGAAAATCTTGTACAAGTTCCTGACAATTTCTTTCTTTTTGTGTATAATAGTGGAAAAGAGGTAAAACGAGGTATGGTTATGGAAGCAGTTCTTTACTCAACATTCCGAAATCATTTAAAGGACTACATGAAAAAGGTAAATGATGAATTTGAGCCTTTGACGGTGGTTAATAAAAATCCAGACGAGGACATTGTAGTCCTTTCAAAGAGCGAGTGGGATAGTATTCAGGAAACCCTGAGAATCGCTCAAAATAAGGAACTTTCTGATAAGGTTTTGCGAGGAATGGCTCAAGTTCGTGCTGGAAGCACTCAGGTCCATGTTATTGAGGAGTGAGAAATGCTGCTCAAGTTTACAGAAGATGCCTGGGCAGATTATTGCTACTGGCAAACTCAGGACAAGAAAACGTTAAAAAGAATCCACAAACTAATCAAGGATATTCAACGCGATCCTTTTTTAGGAATTGGTAAACCAGAACCACTCAAGTACGATTACCAAGGAGCTTGGTCACGTCGTATCGACGCAGAAAATCGCTTGATTTATATGATGGATGGAGATAGCGTGGCTTTCTTGTCATTTAAAGATCATTACTAAGTCTACTGCGAAGTAGGCTTTTTATTTTTTAAATTTTTATTAGTAAGTTTAAGATAAAGTTTTTTGGAAAATGACAGAATCCCTAATACAAAATACAAAAACTCAGTAAAAAAATTTAGTATATGAACCTCGTTCTTTACCCTTGAATACGTTTTATAACTCGTATTTTGTGGTATAATGAAGAGAATTGTTAATAATAAAAACAGGGGAAGTAAATGTCTAATTTCAAAGAAAAACTACCACTATTTCAAGCAAATGATATCCAAATCTCTAATGATGTCAATACAGTTTGGTCTATCGCTAACACTCTTAGAGGAGCTTATCGAGCAGATAAGTATCGCGATGTTATTATTCCAATGTTTGTCCTGACTCGTTTAGAAGCTGCCTTACTGCCAACCAAGGATCAGGTGGTAGCACAATACAAAGCAAATCCCAATACACCTGAGAAAGTGTTGGAGAAACTTTCAGGCTATCGTTACTACAATGTTAGTCCTTTTACGTTGGAAAATCTTCAAAATGATCCAAATGCAATCGAGGAGAATTTTCTAGCCTATCTGGATGGCTATTCCTGCCGTGTAAAGGACATCATTGAAAACCTAAAATTTAAAGAGCAAGTCCGTACCCTAGCTCAGAGTGGTCGCCTTTTCACGGTTATTAAAAAGTTCTCTCAAATTGATTTATCTCCAAGTTCAGTTGACTCTATGCGTATGGGATACATGTTTGAGGATATCATCCGCCGATTTTCTGAAAATGAGGAAGCGGGGTCTCACTATACCCCTCGTGAAGTTATCGCTCTGATGGTCAATCTCCTCTTGATTGAGGCAGACGAAGAACTTTTTGTTGATAAAAAAGAGTTGAAAATACTAGACATGGCGGCTGGAACTGGGGGAATGCTGGCTACAGCTAAAAGCTATATCCGTCAGTTGAATACAGGAGCCACTGTCCGACTCTTTGGTCAGGAAGTTTTGCCTGAAACCTTTGGGATTGGTCGTGCAGATATGCTAATTCGTCAGGAAGACTCTGACTATTTCGTGAAGGTGGATACCTTAAAAGATCCAGATCCTTTCCCAGATACTAAGATGAGCTTTGTCATCGCTAACCCTCCCTTCGGTCAAGCTTGGGGTGGTAAGGATGCGGATGATGGGGTTGAGGATGCAGTTAAGAAAGATCATCAATTCTTTGACAAAACAGAAGGTCGTCAAGGTCGTTTTGTCGCGACTCCAGGAACTGGAGATGCTCAACTACTCTTCCATCTTCATGCTCTTGCAAAATTAGAAGAAAATGGTCGTGCAGCCATCATTTCAAATGGGTCTCCCCTCTTTTCAGGTGGGACATCATCGGGAGAAAGTCAGATTCGCCGTTATATCCTTGAGAATGATTTGCTAGAAGCTATAGTCGCCCTTCCAGGTCAATTTTTCTATAACACAGGAATTGGGATTTATATCTGGATTTATAATAAAAACAAGTCTCCTGATCGCCAGAACAAGGTTCAGTTTATCGATGCGACGGAGGAGTTTGTTCCTCTACGTAAATCTCTAGGTCAAAAACGCCGTGAGTTGTCCCAAGATAACATCCGTCAGATCCTTCGCTGGTACGATGATTTTCAAGAAAATGACCATGTAAAAATCTTTGACAATCAAGAGTTTCTCTATCGAGAGTTTACAGTTATGCAACCTCTGCAACGTCGTGGCCAGATAAGCGAAGAAACAATTGAGAAAGCGAAAAGTGTTCCTTTCCTAGCTAAACTATTTGATGAATACAAGTACCAAGAATTGCTAGAGATGGAACCACGTTCAGCCAAGGATGAGAAAAAATTACAGGACTTTGTAGCTGGCAAGACCAAGCAAGAAGCTATCCTGACAGCTCTTGCTAAGGGAAGTTCTGACAAGACCTATCCTGACTTTGAGAACTTTGTCCAAGTCATCAAGGACTTGCTGGGAGAGTTTAATCTTACGTCTGCTAATATCAATGCGCTAGCCTTAGCTATGAGTGAAATGGACAAGACAGCAGAGGTTATCCGAACCAAGAAGAAAGACAAGGCAAATGAGATTGCCGATGGGATTGTCTATGATAAGACAACCAAGGACAGTGAAATCGTTAAGCTGACAGAGGATGTGGAAACCTACTTTGCGCGTGAGGTCTATCCCCATGTACCTGATGCCCATTACTGGTTTGATGGGAAAAAGGGCTATGGAGCTGAGATTCCTTTTACTCGCTATTTCTATCACTACCAAGCACCAGAAAATGCAGAAAAGCTCTTGGCAGAGTTTTATGAACTGGAAGCAGAACTACAGACTCTCTTGGAGGAACTAAAACATGACTAGGATGAAAGAGAGTGGTATCGACTGGATTGGACAGATACCAGAAGAGTGGGAAGTTGATTTCGTTAATCATATTTTTGAAGAACACAAGCAAAAAAATAAAGGTAATAAAGAAAAAAATCTATTATCGCTAAGTTACGGTCATATTATCCGAAAATCTATAGATACTTCTTTTGGACTTTTACCAGAATCATTTGATACTTATAATATTATTCAAAGAGGAGATATTGTTTTACGTCTGACTGACTTACAAAATGATAAAAGAAGTCTTCGTGTTGGACTTACAAGAGAAAATGGTATTATAACTTCAGCTTATTTAACATTACGCTTAAAAAATATATGTTGTAGTGATAGATATATGTATTATCTATTACACACGTATGATATTTGTAAAGTTTTTTATAACTTTGGTGGTGGAGTTAGACAAGGTGGAACTTGGTCAGATATTTATAAAATGGAGTTATTAATTCCCCCAAAAAATGAACAACAAAAAATTTCTGATTTCCTTGATAAGAAAACAGCACAGTTGGATAAGGTCAAAGCCCTATTGGAAGAGCAGATTCAAAAACTTAAAGACTACCGCGCCAGCTTGATTTATGAGACCGTCACAAAAGGATTGGATACAACAGTCCCTATGAAGGATTCAGGTATCGACTGGATTGGACAGATACCAGAAGAGTGGGAAGTAAGTAAATTAGAACAGTATGTAGATATATTTGGAAGAATAGGTTTTAGAGGATACACTACAAATGATATTGTTAACGAAGGGGAAGGAGCTATTTCATATAGTCCCTCAAATATAATTGACTATAGTGTGATAGATAATAATAATACTTATATTTCGTGGAGTAAGTATGATGAGTCTCCGGAAATCCAAATTAAAACTGGTGATGTCTTGTATGTAAAGACAGGATCTAGTTATGGAAAAGCTGGAATTGTCAATAAGCTTTCAAATAAAGCAACGATAAATCCTCAATTGGTAGTTCTAAAACCTAAAAAAAATACAGATTCACGCCTAATTAATTATTTTTTGAACAGTTCTGTGGGAAAGGATCAAAGTGAGTTAATAGTCGGAGGGAGTACAATTCCAACTATTACACAAGAAAGTATAAAAAAAATGATATTCCCCAAAATGTCTTTCGAAGAACAACAAAAAATTGCTGATTTTCTAGATAAGAAAACTATTCAAATTGATAAATTAATTCAAATCAAGAACCAACAAATTGAAAATATTAATAAACAACGACAAACTCTTATTTATGATTATGTAACAGGGAAGAGGAGGGTATAAATGCTTGTGGAACGTGAATTCAAGTGTCTTTTTTATAAAGCTGTTTCTAAAACAAATGCAGTATCAAAGATTAATGCATTTTTTGCAGGTCTTAATCCAGCAGTATCATTGGTTACGGAATCCATTGGAAATCTATCATATTATTTACGCAATGATATTCGTAAAACAGATACGTATATAGTATTTACTATTGCAAAGGTTAATTTGGAACAAGATATTCAAATTGATGATATTCAGACTCAAAATAGAGATATTGTGGAAAAAGAAGATACCGAAGGAATAGCTAATGATGCTCAATTTTTGTATGATTTTAAAAATAGCATTTTGCTTCAGAAAAGAGGGAAATCGCAAACTACAATAGAAGAAATAAGAAAATTTATAGCTTTAAAGGTCGGAATTGATTATAAAGAATTTGAATTTGTTATCATAAAGGATAAGGATGCCACTAAAAATCTAGATAAGATGCGACATGTTCATGATGTTGTTTTTTCAATCGCTATTCCAGAAAATTTATCATTATTCTCAGAACAAGTAAAAGATATTAATAGTGGTGTTGAATTTGCTAAGGAAATGTCAGCAAAAAGTATGGAATTGAGAATTAAGGGGACTGATTTAAATAAAAATAGACTGAGACGTGCAATAGACGAATTTTGTTCTTATAAAGATAATCAAAATGTAAAGATAAGAACTATGTCTGTCTATGGTGATTCTGAGATAATAGATTTAGTAAATCATAAGTTGAACTATTATGAAAAATATTACATAGAAGATATTGATAATGATATTATTTACGATAAACTGGAAAAAGCATACAAAGAGAAGGAAGGATATTTAGTTGCTTTCAAAGATTAGAAAATACAAGGGATATTTATTTTTAATAATCTCTTTAATAGTATCTTTCTACGCTTTTCATTCCCAACTTCAATTATGTGTTATCCATAATTATGTTGAATTCGTATCATCTATCCAAAATGTTTTGATTTTTATATCAGGTGTATTAGTTGCTGCATTTGGAATAACATCATTTTTTGCAACAAATCGATTTATAAAAAAATTAAAAAGTCTTAATGTAGATTTATTGATAATAGAAAGACTATTTGATCTATCGTTATTATCCTTTATATTAACAATTTTTCCTTCTTTTTTTCTTGCTCAAGAACCAAGTAGCACTAATGATATTTTACGTGTAACTCTTTCTATATTTATTGGATTATTAATGTTTTTTGTATTATCGCTATGTGATTTAATAAAGGCGTTTAGAAAAATATTGAAAATTACTATAGATTCTGAGAAAGAAAGAAGAAAGATGACGGAAAATGATGATATTTAAGCATAAGGAAGATAAAAATTTTAGTTAGTATTAGAAAGTGAGAAACTATGGCAAATTTGGGCTTGAAGGAGCGCTATGATTTCCAGCAGTGGATTATCAAAGATTTGAGAGATAAGAATGACTATATTCAGCGGGACGCTACTTGCTACGATCCTAGATTAGCCATGGATGTGGAACTCCTGTGGGATTTTCTGATGGAGACCCAAGAGGAGACCATGGACTATCTCCTTAAAAAGCTTAGCAAGGAGACAATCGTCAATCTGATTAATAAAGAAATCGTCAAGGGTGGCTTTTTATTCGCCTTAAAAGAGGGAATCTTTATTGAAAACAAGCAACTGCGTCTTCTCTATCGTAAACCTGCGACTAGTTTTAATGAAAAGGCTGTTCAGCAATACCAAGCCAATTGTCTATCTGTTATGGAAGAAGTGATTTACGAGGAGAGTGACCGCATTGACCTTGTTATCTTTATCAATGGATTAGCACTATTTGCTATAGAACTTAAGTTTAATCCCAGTGGTCAGTCTGTACAGGATGCTATCAGGCAGCTCAAGGGACGCAATCCTAAGAATCGTCTTTTCCGTTTTGAACAGGGAGTCTTGGCTTCCTTTGCAGTGGATACCCTAGAAGTCTATATGACGACGCAATTGAAAGGACAAGAAACCTATTTTCTACCTTTTAATGTGGGGAAAGGGGAAGGTATTGAGATGGGAAGTGGCAATCCTCACAACCCTGATGGTGCCGATACAGACTACTTGTGGCTTGATGTCTTGACCAAGGATAGTATTCTCCAGTTAATAGAGAGTTTTATCTTTTTTGAGATGGATAAGCATAAAAAGAAGACCCTGATTTTCCCGAGATACCATCAGCGAAGAGCAGTTAGCCGTCTCCTAGAAGACATGAAAGTCAACCATACTGACAGTAATTATCTGATTCAGCATTCGGCTGGTTCAGGTAAAACCAATACCATTGCCTGGTTGGCTCATAGTTTAGTTTCTCTTCATGATGATCAGAATCAAAACATCGTGGATACTGTATTAATCGTAACAGACCGTATCGTAGTTGACCGTCAGTTACAAGAAGCGGTCAAGGAAATCTCCCACAAGCCTGGAGTGGTCAAAGTAATGGGCGACAAAGAAACCTCCAGTGATTTAGCGGATGCGATTGCAGGAAATACAAAAATCATAGCTACGACGATTCATAAGTTTGCCCAGATCAACCAATCCAACTGGATGTCTGTAGGGAACACTGCGAAAAAGAAATTTGCCATCCTGATTGATGAAGCCCACAGTTCAACGACAGGATCCTATATGAGTTCGGTTAGTCAAGTCTTGACAGAAACAGATACAGAAGATGGAACTATCGATGAGATTCAAGAAGTAAGTGTTGCGGATGCTATAGAGCAGGAGATTGCTCGGACAGGTAAGCAGGACAATGTCTCAATTATTGCCTTTACCGCGACTCCAAAGGCGACAACTTTACAGCTATTTGGTACAACACAAGCAGATGGTTCTAAAGCTCCTTTTGATGTTTATAGTATGAAGCAAGCTATTGAGGAAGGTTTTATTCTAGATGTTTTAGATAACTATACGACTTATAAGACCTATTACAAGCTCAATAAAGCAGTCGAAGAAGATCCTGAGCTAAAAACGACTCTTGCCAAGCGTAAGATTGCAAAGTTTGTAGAATTATCTGATGAAAATATCAATCAAAAGGTTGAAATTATCATGAATCACTTTATCAGTCATGATATTATGGCTGAATTGGGTGGTCAAGGTAAGGCTATGATTGTGACCTCGGGTCGTGAGGCAGCAGTTAAGTATCAATTGGCCTTTCAAAAGTACTTCAAAGACCACAGTATCACTAGTATTGGAACCCTGATTGCCTTTTCTGGCAAGGTTGATTATCAAGGTAGTGAATATACTGAGTCGCAAATGAATCAGGTCAAGGAAGATTATTTGAAAGATCATTTTGATACGGAGGACTATCAAATCCTGATTGTGGCAAATAAGTATCAGACAGGTTTTGATCAACCAAAACTGGTTGCTATGTATGTAGATAAAAAGTTGCGAAGTGTTGCTGCGGTGCAAACATTGTCTCGTTTGAATCGTATCTATAGAGGATACAACAAGAAGACCTTTATCCTTGATTTTAAAAATACTTATGACGATATTCGCTCAGCTTTTTCTCCCTACTACCGTGAGACTATTTTAGCAGATACAGTCACACCTAGCGATGTCTTGACCTTGGATCGGAAAATTGATGAGTATGGCATCTTGGACAGTGATGTTGTTCATGAGTTTAATCAATTCTTATATCAAGAAAAGAGAAACAGCAGAGAAAAACAAAAGATGGTTTCTCTGTTAAATCAAGGTTATGATAGAGTTAGACGGTTTGATGAGAAAGAACAACTTTCTATTCGAAAGGTTATTCGAGGTTTTCTTAGAATGTATACTTTCTTGATTCAGGCAACTGCTTATCAGAATGAAGTTCTACACGAACGTTATAATTATCTGCAAAGTCTTGTCAAGATGATTGATGTTCGCATTGGAGGAGATGATTTTACAATTGCAGATAAGATCGTAGTGGACTATATGAAACATAAGCAAACAGGTTCTTTCAGATCAGTTTCTGAATTGGAATATCATCCAGAGTTAATACTTACCAAGCCAAGTACTGGAGGTGTTACGACTGACCAGGAGAAGCGTTTATCTGAAATCTTAGATGAAATTAACGAACAGTTAAATTTGGATATTGATCCCCAAGTCGGTCTAAGTGGAGCGGTATCCATTCGTGAATTGATGAAAAAGAATCCAAGACTAAAGCAATCTGCTCGTGTCAACTCTAGAGAAGACTTTGGTTTTGCTTTTGAAGAAGAGATTGACAATGCTCTTATAGAAGGATACTCTCAGAGTCAAGATTTATTTGGTGCTCTATTAAATAATGATTCTTTCAAGAAGAGATTAGCAGATATATTTATTGATGATGTGTTCAAAAGTTTGAAGGGATCTGAAGAAGTGTAATCCTAAAATTCACTCAAATTTCCCCAAAACATATTCCATTTTAGGTTTGTGAAAATCACTTTTTTATGGTAGAATGTAAAAGAATGTATGTC
>ERZ773044.545-NODE-545-length-16406-cov-3.37019_pt1 | contig 16406 bp, 10 predicted proteins | sample MGYA00511897_ERZ773044 | MGnify/ENA primary metagenome ERZ773044 (study PRJEB29015, sample SAMEA2738116) | human oral metagenome | biome: human oral; feature: human-associated habitat; material: saliva | place: China | collected 2170 ...
GATCCCGGAAGGTCTTTCCTTCCGCAGCAAGACAGTTTCAGGCTGCTGCCTTTCGAAAGGGGGTGGCAGCGTTTTGAGGAGCCTGTGTCAGAAAGGTTCGCCATTCTGATCACGGGCGGTCGTACTCACAGGAGTAGCCATTCATGGCCAAGAAAATCGTCGGCTTCATCAAGCTGCAGGTTCCTGCAGGCAAAGCCAACCCCTCGCCCCCGATCGGTCCGGCCCTCGGTCAGCGCGGTCTGAACATCATGGAGTTCTGCAAGGCGTTCAACGCCCAGACGCAGGGCATGGAGCCCGGTCTGCCGATCCCCGTGGTCATCACTGCCTTCGCCGACAAGAGCTTCACCTTCATCATGAAGACGCCGCCGGCGTCCATCCTGATCAAGAAAGCCGCCAAGATCGACAAGGGCTCGAAGACCCCCCACACCGACAAGGTGGGCACGCTGACCCGCGAACAGCTGGAGCAGATCGCCAAGACCAAGCAGCCTGACCTGAGCGCTGCCGACCTGGATGCCGCCGTGCGTACCATCGCCGGCTCTGCCCGCAGCATGGGCGTCAACGTGGAGGGCGTGTAAATGGCCAAGCTGAGCAAACGTGCCAAGGCGCTGAGCGCCAAGGTCGAAGCCAACAAGCTGTATCCCGCCACTGACGCCCTGGCCCTGGTCAAGGAATGCGCAACCGCCAAGTTCGACGAGTCCGTCGACGTGGCTGTACAACTGGGTATCGATCCCCGCAAATCCGACCAGCTGGTGCGTGGTTCGGTGGTGCTGCCCCGCGGTACCGGCAAGCCGGTTCGCGTTGCGGTGTTCACGCAGGGTGCCAAGGTTGAAGAAGCCAAGGCCGCCGGCGCCGACATCGTGGGCATGGAAGATCTGGCCGAGAAAGTGAAGGCCGGTCAGCTGGACTTCGACGTGGTCATCGCTTCGCCGGACGCCATGCGCGTGGTCGGCTCGCTGGGCCAGATCCTGGGTCCCCGTGGCCTGATGCCGAACCCGAAGGTCGGTACCGTGACGCCGAACGTTGCTGAGGCCGTCAAGAACGCCAAGTCGGGTCAGGTTCAGTACCGTACCGACAAGGCCGGTATCATCCACTCCACCATCGGCCGTGCCTCCTTCGACGTGGCCGCGCTGCAGGAGAACCTGGCTGCTCTGGTCGAGGCTCTGGTCCGTGCCAAGCCCGCCACCTCCAAGGGTCTGTACCTGCGCAAGGTCGCGGTCTCCAGCACGATGGGCGTGGGTGTCAAGGTTGACACCGCTTCCGTCAGCGGCACGGGAGCCTGATCTCCTGGCCGTGAGGGCCGACTGCAGGATGTTGCCCGGCAACGAGCCGGGCTGCCAACTGGCAGCAGCCTTCAAGGCCTGATGGGATCTTGAAGTGATTCGGGGCGAAGGTTCCAGCAGGTTTTCCGTCGGCTTGCCGGCGGTATCTGTTCCTTCCCCCACCAAGCTTTGGGCCGTACCCTCGGGTACGTGTTGTCAAAGACCGTATGGGACCAAGCAAGCCGGCTTGCCGGCAAGGGCGGTCTTGAATGCAGGAGCAGGATGGTTCGCCATCCGATCTCCGGCGCCATACGCAGATGGCGGTCCTGAAGAATGAAGTGTTCGATTGCAGACGGCGCATTTCATGGGGTTTCACCCCTTGAGGATGCAGCGCCTGTGGCTGAAGGCTTCACACCTGATCGCCGTGTTGTCAACGATGGAAGCGCTTCGGCGCAACCATCTCATTTGTAAGGAAAGACCGTGGCTCTCAATCGTGAAGAGAAAGCGGCCGTCATCGAGGAAGTCAGTGCCCAGGTGGCACAGGCTGGCTCGATCGTCCTGGCCGAGTACCGTGGTCTGACAGTCGAGAAGATTACCCAGCTGCGCAAGCAGGCACGGGAATCGGGTGTGTATCTGCGCGTGTTGAAGAACACGCTGGTGCGTCGCGCCGTCAAGGATACGCCTTACGAGAAGCTGGCTGACCAGATGGTCGGTCCGCTGATGTACGGCATTTCCGCTGATCCGGTCGCGCCCGCCAAGCTGATCGCCAGCTTCGCAAAAGCCAACGACCAGCTCGTGGTGAAGGGTGGTGCCATGCCCAATGTGGTCATGGACGTCGCCGGGGTTCAGGCCCTGGCCACCATGCCGAGCCGCGAAGAGCTGCTGGCCAAGCTGCTGGGCACGATGCAGGCACCGGTTGCTACCTTCGTTCGCACCCTCAACGAGGTTCCGACGAAGTTCGTTCGCGGTCTGGCGGCCGTGCGCGACAAGCAGGAAGCTGCCTGAGCATCCCCGCACTCACATTGACTGTCGGGCTTCATCCGACGTAACAAACGCAATCGAACTGGAGTAATTCCAAATGGCACTGAGCAAAGAAGAGATCCTCGACGCAGTCGCAGGCATGACGGTTCTGGAGCTGTCCGAACTGATCAAGATGATGGAAGAGAAATTCGGCGTGTCGGCTGCTGCCGCTGCTGTCGCCGTGGCCGCTCCGGCCGCTGGTGGCGCCGCTGGTGGTGCTGCTGCCGAAGAGCAGACCGAGTTCACCGTGGTTCTGGCCGCTGCTGGCGAGAAGAAAGTCGAGGTGATCAAGGTCGTGCGTGCCGCTACCGGCCTGGGCCTGAAAGAAGCCAAGGACCTGGTCGACGGTGCTCCGAAGCCTGTGAAGGAAGGCATCTCCAAGGCCGACGCCGACGCGCTGAAGAAACAGCTGGAAGACGCTGGCGCCAAGGTCGAAGTCAAGTAATCGACTTGCCGCCGGGTATCGGCCAAGGGACCGGGGTCTGCTGTCAGGGGACCTCGGTCGTTTGCCGTGTATCCGGCGGGTTTGCCTTACCGGGAAACCCCTCATCATCCTGCCGAAGGGCAGGGGTGCGGGCGTTTCCCGGCAGCCGTCTCCGAAGCGCTTTCACTCGCGCTTGGTGAGCGGCATGTTCCCCTGATCCCGGATTGTGGTGTTTGGAGCCCGGTGGTTGGCGAGTTATTCGCCCGCGTGCCTCGGTCGTCGTCGCGGCAGCACCAGGCCGGTAGCGTCCAGCCCCTTTCCAGACTCGCTTCAAGACCCTGTTCGTTGGCCAGCTTGCCTCTTCGAGGCACCAAGGGCTACCGAGCCGGGTCCTGCAGCGGGTTTCTTCCACGGATACACATGCAGTACACCGCGAAACGGCGCGTTTCGCCCTGTCAGGGCCTTGTTGCGGGCTGCCCGGCCAGCCGCATGTTGCCTTCCCGCCCCGGATCCAGAATCAGAAGCTGCGGTGCCCTTCGCTGCGCGGCTTCCGTTCGCCTATCGTGACCCCGACGTCTCACGGAGAGTCCATGACCTACTCGTTCACTGAAAAGAAGCGCATCCGCAAGAGCTTTGGCCACCGGCGTGCCCGTGCCGTGCAGGAAGTGCCTTATCTGCTGGCCACGCAGCTTGAATCCTATGCCGAGTTCCTGCAGGAGGGCGTGCCCGCCGACCAACGCAAGGATGTGGGGCTACAGGCGGCATTGAAGTCGATCTTTCCGATCTCTTCGCACAACGACATGGCGCGTCTGGAGTTCGTCGGCTACACGCTGGGCCAGCCCGCCTTCGACATGAAGGAGTGCCAGCAGCGCGGCCTGAACTTCTGCGCACCGCTGCGCGCCCGCGTGCGCCTGGTCATCATGGACCGCGAGGCCAGCAAGCCCACGGTCAAGGAGGTGAAGGAGCAGGAGGTCTACATGGGCGAGATTCCGCTCATGACGCCGACCGGCTCCTTCGTCATCAACGGTACCGAGCGCGTCATCGTCTCGCAGCTGCACCGTTCGCCCGGCGTGTTCTTCGAGCACGACCGCGGCAAGACCCACAGCTCCGGCAAGCTGCTCTTCTCGGCACGGATCATCCCCTACCGTGGCTCGTGGCTGGACTTCGAGTTTGACGCCAAGGACATCCTGTACTTCCGTATCGACCGTCGCCGCAAGATGCCGGTGACGATCCTGCTGAAGGCCATCGGCATGACGCCGGAGCAGATCCTGGCCCACTTCTTCGTCTTCGACACCTTCACGCTGGAGTCGGAAGGCGCCAAGATGGAGCTGGTGCCCGAGCGTCTGAAGGGTGAGACGGCCCGTTTCGACATCACCGACCGTGAAGGCAACGTCATCGTTGCCAAGGACAAGCGGATCAATGCCAAGCACATCCGCGACATGGAAAAGGCCGGCCTGAAGCTGATCAGCGTGCCGGACGAGTTCCTGCTGGGTCGTGCCGTGGCCACCGACATCGTCGATCCCGAGACCGGCGAGATCGTCATGCGTGCCAACGACGAGCTGACCGAGGACAGCCTGGGTCGCCTGCGCGCGGCCAACATCCACGAGTTCCGCACGCTCTACACCAACGATCTGGACGCGGGTCCGTTCATCTCGCAGACCCTGCGCCTGGATGATTCCGCCGACCAGATCTCGGCCCGCATCGCCATCTACCGGATGATGCGCCCGGGTGAGCCGCCGACCGAGGACGCGGTCGAGGCGCTGTTCAACCGCCTCTTCTACAACGAGGACACCTACGACCTGTCGCGCGTGGGCCGGATGAAGTTCAACAGCCGCGTCGGCCGCGAGGAGCCCACGGGCCCCATGACGCTGGAAGACGACGACATCGTGGCCGTCATCAAGCTGCTGGTGGACCTGCGCAACGGCAAGGGCGAGATCGACGACATCGACCACCTGGGCAACCGTCGCGTGCGCTGCGTGGGCGAGCTGGCCGAGAACCAGTTCCGTGCCGGTCTGGTGCGTGTCGAGCGCGCCGTGCGCGAGCGTCTGGGCCAGGCCGAGACCGAGAACCTGCTGCCGCATGACCTGATCAACAGCAAGCCGATCAGCGCTGCCATCCGCGAGTTCTTCGGTTCCAGCCAGCTGTCGCAGTTCATGGACCAGACCAACCCGCTGTCGGAGATCACCCACAAGCGCCGTGTCTCGGCGCTTGGCCCGGGCGGTCTGACGCGTGAGCGTGCCGGCTTCGAGGTGCGTGACGTGCACCCGACCCACTACGGCCGCGTCTGCCCGATCGAGACGCCTGAAGGTCCGAACATCGGTCTGATCAACTCGCTGGCCCTCTATGCCCGCCTGAACGAGTTCGGCTTCCTGGAGACCCCGTACCGCAAGGTCGAGAACCAGAAGCTCACCGACCAGATCGACTTCCTGTCGGCCATCGAAGAGGGCCGCTACGTCATCGCTCAGGCCAACGCCGAGCTGGATGATGAAGGCCGCCTGACCGGCGAGCTGGTGTCGGTGCGCATCAACGGCGAGACCCAGCTGGTCTCGGCCGACCGCGTGGAGTACATCGACGTGGCGCCGTCGCAGATCGTGTCGGTGGCCGCCTCGCTGATTCCGTTCCTTGAGCACGACGACGCGAACCGGGCGCTGATGGGCGCCAACATGCAGCGTCAGGCCGTCCCCTGCCTGCGTCCGCAGAAACCGCTGGTCGGTACCGGCATCGAGCGCACCTGTGCGGTGGACTCGGGCACGGTCGTCACTGCGCTGCGCGGCGGCATCGTCGACTACGTCGATGCCAACCGGGTGGTGATCCGCGTCAACGACGAGGAAGCCACGGCGGGCGAAGTGGGTGTGGACATCTACAATCTCGTCAAGTACACCCGCAGCAACCAGAACACCAACATCAACCAGCGTCCGATCGTCTCCAAGGGTGACCGGCTGGCTGCCGGCGACGTGATCGCCGACGGCGCTTCGACCGACCTCGGCGAGCTGGCCCTGGGGCAGAACATGCTGATCGCGTTCATGCCCTGGAACGGCTACAACTTCGAGGACTCGGTGATGATCTCGGAGAAGGTGGTCTCCGACGACCGCTACACCTCGATCCACATCGAGGAGCTGTCGGTGCTGGCGCGTGACACCAAGCTGGGCCCCGAGGAAATCACCCGCGACATCTCCAACCTGTCCGAGAGCCAGCTGGCCCGTCTGGACGAGTCCGGCATCGTCTACATCGGCGCCGAAGTCTCGGCCGGCGATACGCTGGTGGGCAAGGTCACGCCCAAGGGCGAGACTCAGCTCACTCCGGAAGAGAAGCTGCTGCGCGCGATCTTCGGCGAGAAGGCCTCCGACGTGAAGGACACCAGCCTGCGCGTGCCTTCGGGCATGAACGGCACCGTCATCGACGTGCAGGTGTTCACCCGCGAGGGCATCACCCGTGACAAGCGGGCGCAGTCGATCATCGACGACGAGCTCAAGCGCTTCCGTCTGGACCTGAACGACCAGCTGCGGATCGTCGAGAACGACGCCTTCAGCCGGATCGAGCGTTTCCTGGACGGCAAGGAAGCCAATGGCGGACCCAAGAAGCTGGCCAAGGGCACGGTCGTCACCCGCGACTACCTGAAGGATCTGGACCGCTACCACTGGTTCGAGGTGCGTCTGGCCAACGAGGAAGATGCCCGCTGGCTGGAAGGCATGAAGGACGCCATCGAGCAGAAGCGTCACCAGTTCGACCTGGCCTTCGAAGAGAAGCGCAAGAAGCTCACCCAGGGTGACGAACTGCCCCCGGGCGTGCTGAAGATGGTCAAGGTCTACCTGGCCGTCAAGCGTCGTCTGCAGCCTGGTGACAAGATGGCCGGCCGCCACGGTAACAAGGGTGTGGTCTCGCGCATCGTGCCGATCGAGGACATGCCCTACATGGCCGATGGCACCCCGTGCGACATCGTGCTGAACCCGCTGGGCGTGCCGTCGCGGATGAACGTGGGCCAGATTCTGGAAACCCACCTGGGCTGGGCTGCCAAGGGCGTGGGCCTGCGCATCGGCGAGATGCTCGACCGTCATGTGAAGGTCTCCGAGCTGCGCCGTTATCTCGACAAGGTCTATAACGACCGCGGCGAGAAGGCCAACCTGTCCGAGCTGTCCGACGACGAGCTGCTGGCCATGGCCAACAACCTGCGGGACGGCGTGCCGTTTGCCACCCCGGTGTTTGACGGTGCGACCGAGGAAGAGATCCACGCCGCACTGGATCTGGCCTTCCCGTCGGATGACCCACGGACCGAGAAACTGGGCTTCACGCCCAGCAAGACGCAGCTCATCCTGCGTGACGGCCGCACCGGCGATCCGTTCGACCGGCCTGTCACGGTGGGCTACATGCACTTCCTGAAGCTGCACCACCTGGTCGACGACAAGATGCACGCCCGCTCCACCGGTCCGTACAGCCTGGTGACCCAGCAGCCGCTGGGCGGCAAGGCCCAGTTCGGTGGACAGCGTTTCGGCGAGATGGAGGTCTGGGCGCTGGAAGCCTATGGCGCCTCCTACACGCTGCAGGAGATGCTGACGGTCAAGTCCGACGACGTGACCGGTCGTGCGAAGGTCTACGAAAACATGGTCAAGGGCGAGCACGCCATCGACGCCGGCATGCCGGAATCGTTCAACGTGCTGGTCAAGGAAATTCGCTCGCTCGGCATCGACATCGATCTCGAACGCGCCTGAGACTGAGCTGAGGAACACAACGGAGAACCCATGAAAGCATTGCTGGATCTCTTCAAACAGGTCGAGGAGAGCGACCACTTCGATGCCATCCGCATCGGCCTGGCCTCTCCCGACAAGATTCGCTCCTGGTCCTACGGCGAAGTCAAGAAACCCGAGACCATCAACTACCGGACCTTCAAGCCCGAGCGCGATGGCCTGTTCTGCGCCAAGATCTTCGGGCCCATCAAGGACTACGAGTGCCTGTGCGGCAAGTACAAGCGCCTCAAGCATCGCGGCGTGATCTGCGAGAAGTGCGGCGTGGAAGTGACGCTGGCCAAGGTGCGCCGCGAGCGTATGGGCCACATCGAGCTGGCCAGCCCGGTGGCGCACATCTGGTTCCTGAAGTCGCTGCCGTCGCGTCTGGGCATGGTGCTGGACATGACGCTGCGCGACATCGAGCGCGTGCTGTACTTCGAGGCCTATGTCGTGGTCGAGCCTGGCATGACCCCGCTCAAGCGCAACCAGCTGCTCACCGAGGATGACTTCCTGGCCAAGACCGAGGAGTACGGCGACGAGTTCGTGGCCGCGATGGGTGCCGAGGGCGTGCGCGAGCTGCTCAAGTCCATCGACGTGGACCGCGAGGTCGATCGCCTGCGCGAGGAAATCCAGGTCACCAGCTCCGAAGCCAAGGTCAAGAAGATCGCCAAGCGCCTGAAGGTGCTGGAAGGCTTCCAGCGTTCGGGCATCCGTCCCGAGTGGATGGTCATGGAAGTGCTGCCGGTGCTGCCGCCCGAGCTGCGTCCTCTGGTGCCGCTGGACGGTGGCCGCTTCGCGACCTCCGACCTGAACGACCTGTATCGCCGCGTCATCAACCGGAACAACCGCCTCAAGCGCCTGCTGGAGCTGAAGGCCCCCGAGATCATCGTCCGCAACGAGAAGCGGATGCTGCAGGAATCGGTCGACTCGCTGCTGGACAACGGCCGCCGTGGCAAGGCCATGACGGGCGCCAACAAGCGTGCACTGAAGTCGCTGGCCGACATGATCAAGGGCAAGGGCGGTCGCTTCCGTCAGAACCTGCTGGGCAAGCGCGTCGACTACTCGGGCCGCTCGGTCATCGTGGTGGGTCCGCAGCTCAAGCTGCACCAGTGCGGCCTGCCCAAGCTGATGGCCCTGGAGCTGTTCAAGCCCTTCATCTTCAACAAGCTGGAGGCGATGTCGGCTGCTACCACCATCAAGCAGGCCAAGAAGATGGTGGACACGCAGGAACCCATCGTCTGGGACATCCTGGAAGAGGTCATCCGCGAGCATCCGGTCATGCTGAACCGGGCGCCGACGCTGCACCGTCTGGGCATCCAGGCCTTCGAGCCGGTGCTGATCGAGGGCAAGGCCATCCAGCTGCACCCGCTGGTCTGCGCCGCCTTCAACGCCGACTTCGACGGCGACCAGATGGCCGTGCACGTCCCGCTGTCGCTGGAAGCGCAGATGGAAGCCCGCGCCCTGATGCTGGCCTCCAACAACGTGCTGTTCCCGTCCAACGGCGAGCCGTCGATCGTGCCGTCGCAGGACATCGTGCTGGGTCTGTACTACGCCACCCGTGCCAAGGTCAACGGCAAGGGTGAGGGCATGTACCTGGCCGACATCAAGGAAGTGCAGCGCGCCTACGACAACGGCGAGGTCGAGCTGGGCACGAAGATCACCGTGCGTCTCCATGAGTACGAGCGCATCGGCGACAACGAGTTCCGCCCGATGTTCAAGCGCTTCGAGACCACCGTCGGTCGTGCGCTGCTGTCCGAGATCCTGCCCAAGGGCCTGCCGTTCGACCTGATGAACCGGGCGCTGAAGAAGAAGGAAATCTCGCGCCTGATCAACGCCTCGTTCCGTCGCTGCGGCCTGCGGGCCACGGTCATCCTGGCCGACCAGCTGATGCAGAACGGCTTCCGGCTGGCCACGCGCGGTGGCATCTCCATCGCCATCGACGACATGCTGGTGCCGCCGTCCAAGCCGCAGATCCTGGCCGCCGCCGAGAAGGAGGTCAAGGAGATCGAGCAGCAGTACACCTCGGGTCTGGTGACCCAGGGCGAGCGCTACAACAAGGTGGTGGACATCTGGTCCAAGGCCGGTGACCAGGTGGCCAAGGCCATGATGGACCAGCTGGCAACCGAGGACGTCGTCAACCGCGAAGGTCTGGTCCAGAAGCAGGAGTCGTTCAACGCCATCTACATGATGGCCGACTCGGGCGCTCGTGGTTCGGCCACGCAGATCCGTCAGCTGGCGGGCATGCGGGGCCTGATGGCCAAACCGGACGGCTCGATCATCGAGACGCCGATCACGGCGAACTTCCGCGAAGGCCTGAACGTTCTGCAGTACTTCATCTCCACCCACGGTGCCCGTAAGGGTCTGGCCGACACCGCGCTGAAGACCGCCAACTCGGGTTATCTGACCCGTCGTCTGGTGGACGTGGCGCAGGATCTGGTGGTGACCGAGCACGACTGCGGCACCAGCAACGGTGTGGCCATGCGTGCGCTGGTCGAGGGCGGCGAGGTCATCGAGCCGCTGCGCGACCGCGTGCTGGGTCGCGTCACCGCCGTGGACGTGATCAACCCCGAGACGCAGGAAACCGCCATCCCGGCGGGCGAACTGCTCAACGAGGACCTGGTCGAGAAGATCGAGCAGCTGGGCATCGACGAGGTGCGCGTGCGCACCCCGCTGACCTGCGACGTGCGCTATGGCCTGTGCGCCAAGTGCTACGGTCGTGACCTGGGTCGCGGCGTGCTGGTCAACACCGGCGAATCGGTCGGCATCATCGCCGCCCAGTCCATCGGTGAGCCGGGTACCCAGCTGACCATGCGGACATTCCACATCGGTGGTGCGGCTTCGCGTGCGGCGGTCGCCAGCTCGGTGGAGACCAAGTCCAACGGTACGGCGCGTTTCACCGCCACCATGCGCTACATCACCAACGCCAAGGGCGAGCTGATCGTCATCTCGCGTTCGGGCGAAGTGATGATCACTGACGACAACGGCCGCGAGCGCGAGCGTCACAAGATCCCCTATGGCGCCACGCTGCACGTTCATGACGGTCAGGCGCTCACCGCCGGTTCGCAGCTGGCCAGCTGGGATCCGCTGACCCGCCCGATCATCAGCGAGTACGGCGGTACCGTGCGCTTCGAGAACGTCGAGGAAGGCGTGACCGTGGCCAAGCAGGTCGACGAGGTCACCGGTCTGTCCACGCAGGTGGTCATCGACGCCAAGCGGCGGGGTGCGGGTGCCAAGAACGTCCGTCCCACGATGAAGCTGATCAACGAGGCGGGCGAGGAAGTGAAGATCGCCGGCACCGATCACTCGGTGCAGATCGGCTTCCCGGTGGGCGCGCTGATCACCGTGCGCGATGGCCAGCAGGTGGCCGTCGGCGAGGTGCTGGCACGTATCCCGCAGGAATCCCAGAAGAACCGGGACATTACCGGGGGTCTGCCGCGGGTGGCCGAGCTGTTCGAAGCCCGTTCGCCCAAGGACGCCGGCATGCTGGCAGAGGTCACCGGTACGGTCTCGTTCGGCAAGGACACCAAGGGCAAGCAGCGTCTGGTCATCACCGACCTGGACGGCAATGCGCACGAGTTCCTGATCCCGAAAGAGAAGCACGTGCTGGTGCACGATGGTCAGGTGGTCAACAAGGGCGAGATGATCGTGGACGGCCCGGCCGATCCGCACGACATCCTGCGCCTGCTGGGCATCGAGGCGCTGTCGCGCTACATCGTGGACGAGGTGCAGGACGTCTACCGACTGCAGGGCGTGAAGATCAACGATAAGCACATCGAGGTGATTGTTCGCCAGATGCTGCGTCGCGTGGTCGTTACCGCACCGGGTGGCACCAACTTCATCGTGGGCGAGCAGGTCGAGCGCAGCGAGCTCCTGGATGCCACCGACAAGATGAACGACGAAGGCAAGCTGCCGCCGTCGTATGAAAACATCCTGCTGGGCATCACCAAGGCCTCGCTGTCCACCGACTCGTTCATCTCGGCGGCTTCCTTCCAGGAAACCACCCGGGTGCTGACCGAGGCGGCCATCATGGGCAAGCGCGACGACCTGCGTGGCCTGAAGGAGAACGTCATCGTCGGTCGCCTGATCCCCGCGGGTACGGGTCTGGCCTACCACAAGGCACGTCACGAGAAGGAATCGGTCGAGGCCCAGGAAGCCGCCGCACTGGCAGCCGCCGAAGCAGCCTTCGCCATGCCTGCATCGTCCGAGCCCGAGCTGGTAACGGCCGAGGAAAGTGCGTCGTCGGCTGCCGCCACCGCAGCTGCGCTGGATCTGAGCGCACTGTTCGGCGGGCCGTCCACCTCGTCGGACGAGAGCCCGGCACAGCCTTCCGGCGAAGAGGGCTGATCCTGCCATGACCGGCCCGGCCCTGATGGTCCGGGCAGGAAGCAAAAGAGCAAGGCCAGGAACGGAATGTCGTTCCTGGCCTTGTTGCTTTTCGGGGAATCGGCAGCAGCATGATCTGCAACAACTTGTGTCAGATCTCCGGCGTAAGGCGTCGGCGTCACACATCCCCGGAACGGGCAGAACGCATGGCCCGCAGTGAGGAGGAGTACGCGCAAGCCCCATGGAAAACGGAAAGCCGGGACGCAAGCGAACGCGGACCTGGCACGTCCCGTCGTGATCGCTCCTCCTGGCGGGCTCGACTTTCGTGTGTCGTGTATTTCGACGCAATTACAAATAATTACTATTCATCGACAGCTGGCAATCACCGAGTCGGCAGGCTGGGGTCAAATAGCCCGAACACGCCGAATGGGCTTTCCCCTTATCTTTCCCCTGTAAAGGACCCGGCAGCATCCTGCGTCCGACCCTGTCCGGCCATGTTGCATCCCTGGCTGTCGGAGGGTCGTTCAGCGATGAACCGGCTGGAATTCACGGCGGGACGGTCGATTTGGCGGGACAATCGTCAGCTGAGGCGCTCCAGGCGCCCCGTCAGGAGAGAACACCATCATGGCAGCCTATGCAATCGTGATCGAACAGCGAGGCAGCTGCTTCCGGGCCTACGTCCCGGACGTTCCCGGTTGCACGGCCACCGGGAACAGTCTCGCAGAGGCCGAGATGGCCGTGCGTGACGCCTTGCGCCTCTTGCCGCCTACCGGGGCCGTGGCGCCTTCGCCTCAGCCCGGCTATTTCTGGGTCAATCCCCAGCCTGTCGCCGCATCCTGAAGCGTGCTGCGAATGGCCCTCGGCGTGGGCATCCCGGCTCGTCTTCATTGACTGGCCGACACCTTCCTTTTATACTCCCGTGTTCCTGGGGCGGCCGTATGCCGCGCCAGATGCGCTCTTTGGGTAGCACCGGGGCCGTCTGCCAAGGCAGTTCGGTCAAGGCGTCGGTCGAAGGGGCATCGGGCAGCAGACAGCCCCTCACACAAGGCCGGGTTCTTCCGGCCCGGCAAATCGAATTCAGGCAGACGCCGCCGCGCGTTGCCATGGATTGATCTCCGATCGACGCAGCCCACCGTGGCTGCTCCCAAATCCAAGCGTCAACAGCCATGCCAACCATCAATCAGCTCGTACGCAAGCCGCGTAAATCTGCGGTCGTCAAGAGCAAGAGCCCCGCGCTGGAAGATTGCCCGCAGCGCCGCGGTGTTTGCACCCGCGTCTACACCACCACCCCCAAGAAGCCGAACTCCGCGCTGCGTAAAGTGGCCAAGGTGCGTCTCACGAACGGCTTCGAGGTCATCAGCTACATCGGCGGTGAAGGCCACAACCTGCAGGAACACTCGGTCGTGCTGATCCGCGGCGGCCGTGTGAAGGACCTTCCGGGTGTGCGCTATCACATTGTTCGCGGCTCCCTTGACCTGCAAGGCGTCAAGGACCGGAAACAGGCCCGTTCCAAGTACGGTGCCAAGCGGCCCAAGGCTGCCAAGTAATCATCGGTCCCATCATGGTCGCCTGTCTTTCAGGCGGCCGGCTGGAAGGGTGGTTGGGTCGATCGTCTGCGATGGGCGCAGGCGGCACCGCCATCCAGTAAGCGATCCCGCCTTTTCGCTGTCCTGCGAGAAAGGTTCGGGGTCATGGCAATGCTCAGCGATTCCCCATTCTCCGCCCATATCCGATGGGGTGGGGTGTCTCCGGTTCTTTCCGGAAATCACCTGGGGTCGCGTGCAAGGCCAGCTGAATGTCAATCTGAGGTAAGAAATGCCACGCCGTCGCGAAGTACCGAAGCGCGTGATCCTGCCGGATCCGCTCTATCACAACGAAGAAGTCGCCAAGTTCATCAACGTGCTGATGCTCTCCGGCAAGAAAGCCGTCGCCGAGCGCATCCTGTACGGCGCCTTCGAGATCATCCGCTCCAAGAGCGGCAAGGATCCCATCGAAGTCTTCAACACCGCACTGAGCAATTCCCGTCCGATGGTCGAGGTCAAGAGCCGTCGTGTGGGTGGTGCCAACTATCAGGTGCCGGTTGAAGTTCGCCCGGTGCGCCGTACCGCGCTGGCCATGCGCTGGCTGCGTGAAGCCGCCAAGAAGCGTGCCGAGAAATCCATGGGCCAGCGCCTGGCCAACGAACTGATGGAAGCGGCCGAGAACCGGGGTGGTGCCGTTAAGCGTCGCGACGAGGTTCACCGCATGGCTGAGGCCAACCGCGCCTTCTCGCACTTCCGCTTCTGACCCGTCTCTGACGGAACGAGGACGAAACGTCCCCTCTGCACCGGACCGGCCGCCGCAACATCAGTGGTTGTCGGTCCTGTGCCTTAATGTGCTATTCAAGGACTCACCATCATGGCTCGCAAGACCCCCATCGAGCGCTACCGGAATATTGGTATTTCGGCCCACATCGATGCAGGAAAAACCACGACGACCGAGCGCATCCTGTATTACACCGGCGTGAACCACAAGCTGGGTGAAGTGCATGATGGCGCGGCCACCACCGACTGGATGGAACAGGAGCAGGAGCGTGGCATCACCATCACCTCCGCTGCCGTGACCACCTTCTGGAAAGGTATGGACCTTTCCTATCCGGAACATCGGATCAACATCATCGACACCCCGGGACACGTCGACTTCACCATCGAGGTGGAGCGTTCGATGCGCGTGCTGGACGGTGCCTGCATGGTGTACTGCGCAGTGGGCGGCGTGCAGCCGCAGTCCGAGACCGTCTGGCGTCAGGCCAACAAGTATCACGTGCCCCGTCTGGCCTTCGTGAACAAGATGGACCGCACCGGTGCGAACTTCTACAAGGTCTATGACCAGATGAAGCTGCGCCTGCGCGCCAATCCCGTGCCCGTGGTCATCCCCATCGGCGCCGAGGACAAGTTCGAAGGCGTGGTCGACCTCATCAAGATGAAAGCCATCATCTGGGATGAGGCCTCGCAGGGCATGAAGTTCGACTACCGCGACATCCCGGCCGAGCTGAAGGAAAAGGCCGCCGAATGGCGCGAGAAGATGCTCGAAGCGGCGGCCGAGGCCGACGAGGACCTGATGAACGAGTACCTCGAGAACGGCGACCTGCCCGAAGAGAAGATCAAGGCCGGTCTGCGCAAGCGCACCATCGCCAACGAGATCCAGCCGATGCTGTGCGGCACCGCCTTCAAGAACAAGGGCGTGCAGCGCATGCTGGACGCCGTGATCGACTTCCTGCCGTCGCCGGTCGAGATTCCGCCGATCGAGGGCGAGGACGACGAGCACAACCGCGTCACCCGCAAGGCCGACGATAACGAGAAGTTCGCTGCGCTGGCATTCAAGCTGATGACCGACCCCTTCGTCGGCCAGCTGACCTTCGTGCGCGTGTACTCGGGCGTGCTGAACTCCGGTGACACGGTGCTCAACGCCACCCGCGGCAAGAAGGAGCGCATCGGCCGTCTGCTGCAGATGCACGCCAACAACCGCGAAGAGATCAAGGAAGTGCGCGCTGGCGACATCGCCGCCGTGGTGGGCCTGAAGGAAGTCACCACCGGTGAGACGCTGACCGACCAGGCTGCTCCGATCATCCTGGAGCGCATGGTGTTCCCCGAGCCGGTGATCCGCCAGGCCGTGGAGCCCAAGTCGAAGGCCGACCAGGAGAAGATGGGCCTGGCGCTGTCGCGTCTGGCTGCCGAGGATCCGTCCTTCCGCGTCCACACCGACGAGGAATCGGGTCAGACCATCATCGGCGGCATGGGTGAGCTGCACCTTGAGATCATCGTCGACCGGATGAAGCGTGAGTTCAACGTGGAAGCCAACGTCGGCAAGCCGCAGGTGGCCTACCGCGAGACCATCCGCAAGACGGTCGAGAACGCCGAAGCCAAGTTCGTCAAGCAGTCCGGTGGTCGTGGTCAGTACGGTCACGTCGTGCTCAAGCTGGAACCGCTGGAGCCGGGCGGCCCGAACTTCGAGTTCGTTGACGCCATCAAGGGCGGTGTGGTGCCTCGCGAGTTCATCCCCGCGGTCCAGAAGGGTATCGAAGACACCCTGCCGACCGGCGTGCTGGCCGGCTACCCGGTGGTGGACGTGAAGGTCACGCTGCACTTCGGTTCGTACCACGACGTGGACTCCAACGAAAACGCCTTCAAGCAGGCGGGTTCGATGGCGTTCAAGGAAGGCATGCGCAAGGCCAGCCCGGTCCTGCTGGAGCCGATGATGGCCGTGGAAGTGGAAACGCCGGAAGAGTATGCCGGTACCGTGATGGGCGACCTGTCCTCGCGGCGCGGCATGATCCAGGGCATGGAAGACATGGTGGGTGGCGGCAAGCAGATCAAGGCTGAAGTGCCGCTGGCCGAGATGTTTGGCTATGCCACCACACTGCGGTCGCTGACCCAGGGTCGTGCCACTTACACTATGGAATTCAAGCAATACGCCGAAGCGCCGAAGAACGTCGCCGAGGCCGTCATCGCGGCCCGTACCAAGTAATCACGGGTACAGGCCGGAAGGGGGTGGGGCACACCAGCCGGGGTGCCTCGCCTTCCGACAAACGACAATCTCGATTGAAAGAATCAGGAGTGAACTGAAAAATGGCAAAGGGCAAGTTTGAACGGACCAAGCCGCACGTGAACGTGGGCACCATCG
>ERZ773044.560-NODE-560-length-15970-cov-7.26962_pt1 | contig 15970 bp, 10 predicted proteins | sample MGYA00511897_ERZ773044 | MGnify/ENA primary metagenome ERZ773044 (study PRJEB29015, sample SAMEA2738116) | human oral metagenome | biome: human oral; feature: human-associated habitat; material: saliva | place: China | collected 2170 ...
GACTGGTAAATCTCCTGGTTGTTAGCGGAGGAGTAACCCAGAACGCCGTTGGGGGACTTGCCGGAGGGCAGGTCGGTCTTGGCACCGCCGTTACCACCGATACCTGCGGAGCCACCCTCACCTGCGTTAACAGTGGTGGTGACGGAGGTGTCAGCAGCGTAGGTCAGTGCACCCTGGTTACCTGCGGAACCTGCTGCACCATCAGCGGAACCACCGGTAGAACCGATAACGGGGTACACGTTGCGCTTTGCGCCGGAGGGCCACAGGCGACCTGCGTCAACTGCACCAGCCTCAGCGTACTTCTCGTTGTTGTTAGCGCCACCGGAGTTCACGAAGCCGGCGCCACCGCCGCCACCTGCAACTGCAACGGGGGTACCGTTGATGACCAGAGCGGAGGAGCCACCACCGGATGCGGAATAGATGATGCGCTTCAGGGAGGAGCTATCGGGCCAGATAGCGTTCACACGCTGCATGACGCTTGCGGGGATGGGGGTGGGCAGGTTGGAGGAACCGCCGTTACCGTAGCCCTCGCCACCCTCTGCGGGGGTCAGGGGGTCGATACCAATACCACCGGCCGCACCGATGAGCTGAACGGTCTGGCCGGGCTTGACCTCGATGATACCGGTGATCTTAGCACCGGAACCTGCTGCCATATCGTCGTAGTTAGTACCACCGGCACCGCCGACGACCTCGAACTTAATCTTGTCGACTCGCTCGGGAACGGTGAAGGAGGTGGTGCTCTTAGCACCTGCGGAGGTGCCCTCAACGCTGTAAGCAGCGGAGGAAGCCCACTCGCATTCGGTGGAGGAAGCGAAAGCCGGAACAACGGCAGAAGCCGCGACAACCGGAGCAGCCCATGCTGCGCCCGCAACAACCTTGCGGCGAGAAATGTTAGTAGACATATATGTCCTTCGAGAGTGATGTCATTTGAGGAATAAGAGTTATCACCCATCGTCGTGCACGGTGACAATTCACCAAAGCGATTGAGCGAGTGAAGCCGGACAGTATTCCGACCCCGGATGATAACAACATAATGCTGTACCGTTCCGCGTGGGAGCATCCCACAAGGGGCCTTGGTGCGCCCGTTGGGCTCAGCCTTCTACACGCCGGGTGACGATACAGGTAAAACTATACCCACCAATTCCAACCCCCGCAATGGTTTTCAATAGAGCCCTGATGAGGGGTTATGACAAAAACCCTCCGTTAAGATTGAAGGTTTTTCAACTCAAATAGGTTACTTAAGAAAGTTTTTAGTGATATACACCTAAATTCAAACCCCATATAACCCCAAACCTTCAAGCGGTGATTGAGAGAAAAATCTAATTTACTGTGGCGAAGCTCATAAATAATCCCGTATTTCAGCGTGTCGCGCACACAGAATCACACACAGGCAAAGATATACCCACACGCACTATGTGCACGTCAGCGCATTTTGTGGGCCTCCTATACCCGCAATGTTCCCCTCGCCCCCTCGCTACACTGGACACATGCCCCTCAAGCACACCGAACTCCAGCAGAACCCACAGCACAGCACAGAGACAGCCGAATCAGGCTACGCCGTAACGCATACCCGCGGCAACTCAGAAAGCAACGACCTGCCCGCCGATGCCATCACCGCCTCCAGCCGTGTGCAAAACTACCTCAGAGACAAACGCGGCTGGATGAACGTCCTCGTCGTCGCACACATGCAGTTCTTCTGCTGCGTACTCTCCGTTGCCTTTATCAACGGCTACGGCTGGATCCCGCTCATCTCCGCGATCTGCAGCACCACCGCGCTCTACTTCCGCTACCGCTTCCCCTACGGCAGTATCTACGTGGTCATCGCGGCGCTCTGCCTCACCCTCGTGACCCCCTTCCCCGACTCACTCGTCATCACCTGCTACCCGCCGGTCAGCCTCGCCGCCTACCACACCGGCAGGCACTGGACCCGCCGCGCCCGTTTCCGCGCCCTCATTCTCGGCTGGGTCGGCGCACTCGCCGTCACCGTGCAGGCCTCGCTCTCGTTCCTCTACCACTGGGACGACATGCCCGCCCGCATCTTCATCTCCCTGATGCTCGGCGTGCTCTGCGGATCCATCTTCACCGTCTTCTGGTTCCTCGGCGACTCCCGCCGCATGCGCGAACTGCGCAGCGAAGAGTTCGAAGAACGCGCCCGCCGCCTCGAATACGAGCAGGAACAGGAACGCCGCCTCGCCGCGCAGGACGAACGCACCCGCATCGCCCGCGAAATGCACGATATTGTGGCACACTCGCTCTCCAGCATTATTTCTCAGGCGGATGGGGCACGCTACGCCGCCGCGAGCGCCCGCACCGCACGCGCACAGCAAACACAACAGGCACAGCAGGCAGAGCAGTCGGGTCAGGTTCAGCAGCAGAGCACGCCGGACATTGCCGAGCAGACCCTCGAACTCATCGCAGAGACGGCACGTGACTCGCTCACCCAGATGCGTTCCCTACTCGGGCTACTGCGCACGGACGAGGCAACCGCCTACGCACCCGTTCCCACCCTCAGCGATGTGCCCGCCCTCGTGGAGCAGAGCCGCCGCGCCGGGCTACCCGTCACCTTCACCGGAATCACCGGCACCATGGCGCGCACCCTGCCGCAGGGCGCCGAGCTGGCGGCGTACCGCACCGTGCAGGAGGCGCTCACCAACGCGCTCAAGCACTCCCCCGGCGCGGCAACCACCGTCACCATTCACTGGGGTGAGGACGGTCTGCAGCTGCGGGTACATAACGGCCCGGTTTCCTCTGTTTCCCCTGCCGTAAATCAGCACATCAGCAGTCCTGTACCCGGTAGCGGCAACGGTCTGCGCGGCATGAGCGAGCGCATCGCCCTCTACCACGGCACCCTCACCTACGGTCTGCAACCCGACGGCAGCTGGCTCGTTGAGGCGACGCTCCCCTACCGCGACCTCTAATACCCGTGCCCTCTACTACCTCGTGATCTAGGATTGAAACTATGTACTCTTCCGCAACACAGAACACCCAGCCGATCCGCGTGATGCTCGTTGACGACCAGCGCCTAGTGCGCGGCGGCTTGAGCATGCTCGTCAACTCCCAGCCGGACCTGCAGGTCGTCATGGAAGCCGATGACGGCCTGGCGGCTATTGACGTTTTTGACCGCATGGTCTCTGAGGGGCAGGCTCCCCAGGTCATCCTCATGGATGTGCGCATGCCGCACTGCGACGGTCTGGAGGCGGCGCGCTGTATTCTGGAGCGTGACGGCGAGCGTGAAGTTTCCGAGGATGAGCGGGTGCGCATTATTATGCTCACGACCTTCGATATTGATGAGTACGTGTATTCGGCGGTGCGTGCGGGTGCGAGCGGTTTCTTGTTGAAGGACACTCCGCCGGAGCAGCTACTGGAGGCGATTCGTACGGTGCACCGCGGCGATGCGGTGATTGCGCCGTCTGCGACTCGCCGTCTGTTGGAGCATATGATTCCGGTGCTGGATTCCCCCGCACCTGCCGCTCCTGTTGTTCCTGCCACTCCTGCCGCCGAGTCTGTTCCTGTTATTCCCCCGGCTGCTGGTTCTGAGCTTCCTAAGGCGACGTTTATTCCGGCTGAGCATGCAAGCCTTGAGCCTGTGCAGGATTATCCGCATCGTGAGTTGATTGAGCAGTTGTCGCCGCGTGAGTTTGAGGTGTTGGGTCTGATTGCGCGCGGCTTGTCGAATGCGGAGATTACGCGGGAGCTGGTGCTGTCGGAGGCGACGGTGAAGACGCATGTGTCGCATGTGTTGGCGAAGTTGGGTGCGCGTGATCGTGTGCAGGCGGTCATTATGGCGTATGAGGCGGGTATCGCCCACTAGCGCCCATCCTTATATAAGGGCACGGCAGATTAGAGGGCACAGTGAAGCCCCGGCGGGCGCCTCCTTTTCGAGGCACCCTCCGGGGCTCTTGTGTTAAGTGGTTTCTTGTATCTCATCGATGATTCGTTGAAAGTCGCTCATCAGCTCAGGCAACTTCTTATAGCGGTAGCTCCACCATGTCCGGTTCTGCTTCCGCATAGATGCGGGGGCGCAACTGGGTCACCATATCAACGCTGCGGCCGGTCAACTGTTCAATGCGGTGCTGAGCATCCACCATCTGCATGAACTCGCCAAAAGGGGCTACACCCGGCATCTGCACCAGAAAATCCAGGTCGCTGGTTTCGGTCAGCTCACCGCGGGCGGCGCTACCGAAGAGCCGGGCACGGCGCACACCAGCGTCACGGAGAATCTGAAGAACCTCCGCTTCATGGGGTAGCGTGTACCCGCGACGTAGATTGGGGTGGCTAGTGCTCATACACCCATCATACGCGCAAAGCCATGCTACAGGTCAGCTCCAAGAATCTGAGAGCACAAGCCCAACAGAGTAAAGAGCACAGTGAAGCCCCGGCGGGCGCCTCCATATTGGGGCACCCTCCGGGGCTTTGTCACGCCGAGTATCCGGGCTTGCCGGGTACTGTGACTATGCCAGGTACAGCGGGTTAGCCGCGCATACCCTGAACCGGGGACATGCGAGCCGAACGAGCCGCCGGCAGAGCCGAAGCGAGCATCGCGGCGAGCACACCCACAATCAGGATGACCACGTACCAGGCGTACGGCAGGTCAAGCACCAGCGGGGCGGAAGCACTCATGGAAGACATAATAATCTGCGCAGAGAGGCTACCAATCACCGCACCGGAAACCATACCGAGCACCACCGCGGCGAGCGTAATTAGAATCGCCTCAATGGAAATCATGCGGCGCAGCTGCTTGCGGGACAGGCCCAGCGAGCGGAGCATCGCGTTCTCGCGGCGGCGTTCGTTGACCGACAGGGTCATCGTGTTCGCCACACCAATGATGGAGATGACCACTGCGAGCATGAGCATCACCAGAGTGAAGGTCAGCATAACGGTCAGCAGCTGGTCGTAGGTCTGACGTTCCTGCAAGCCACCGGTGAAGGAGCTGTCAGGGCTGGCTCGGTTCAGGTCAGCCTGCAGGGTCGCGTTCTCGCTACTGGTCAGCGGGGAGGCGGCGCGCACCAGAACGACGGTGTCGTTACCTGTTGCCTGGCTGGTGACGGTCAGACGTGCTGCCTTCGTCTGAGCTTCCTTGTCACCGCTGGCGATTGCTTCTTCCAGGCGCTTCTGAGCTTCCTCAGCGGCAGGGTTGGCAACCTTCTGCGGGTTCTTGGCGTCCTGCAGCTTGGCGGCGGTGGCTGGGTTGACAATCAGCAGGTTCTGCTTGGTTGCGGACTTGACGGGCTTGAGTTCCACTTCGCCGAGCGGGCCGTGTGCCTTCAGACGGCTGGACTCATTCAATCCAGCGGACTTCCAGAGGCCCTGCGGTACGAGCACGGTGTCATCGGCAAGGTTCGAGTTTTCGCCCGGCAGGATTGCCTTCAGATCGGAGGAGCTCAGCGCCACCAGGTCGGAATTCTGGTTGGCGGTCTGGCCTTCGTACTCGACGGTGTAGTCAACCACACCGGCTGCGTAACCGACGGCGGATGCCTGAACGTTCTTAATACCCTTGACCTTGGAGGCGATTTCCTCCGCCTTGGTCACTGTGGAGGCAGCCTCGGACTGGTCGTACGAGCTGTACTTTGCCTGCGCAGAAATCGGGTACTGCTGATCCAAGGCTTTGGTCAGCGAGGCGCTCAGCACCGAGTAACCGGTCAGCACAGTCGACACGACCAGGGTACCCACCAGCACGGCACGACCGGTGGAGACGGTGCGCTTGGGCGAACGCAGCGCGTTGGCGAGCGCCAGCTTGCCGGTCTGGGTGCGGGTGACCTTACCGAGGGCACGTACCAGCGGGGGCAGTACCAGCGGGGTGATGAGGAAGACCGCAATACCGAGTAGCAGTGCGGCCCCCATCATGAAGGCAATGGCCTTATTGCCGGCACCCTCACCGGAGCCCTGGTTCTGAGCCAGCATAACCAGGCCGATACCTGCGGCGCCGAAGACCAGGCCCAGGATCGGGCCGATCTTGCCGGGCTTGCTGACTTCGCGGTTGGTGTGTTCGCTCATCGCGCTAATGGGCGAGATGCGCAGGGCGCTTCGTGCCGGGGAGAGCGACGCCAGAACCGTCACGATGGTGCAGAGGAGCACACTCACCAGGATCGGGGTAATCGAGTAGGAGATCATGATGGTCGAAACCATGCTTCCCACCAGCATGCCGGCCGGGAAGGTCAGCAGTGCACCGATGAGGGAGAACACCACGCCCACGGTAATGGATTCGACGAGTAGCATCCGCACGAGGGAGCCGCCGCGGGCACCGAGGGTGCGCAGCAGAGCCAGTTCACGGATGCGCTGGCCGACCAGCACCGCGAAGGTGTTGGAGATGACGAAGGAGGAAACCAGCAGAGCCAGTGCCGCGAAGGCACCCAGGACCACGCTAATGGAGGTGAAGACCGTGGAGATGGTCTTCTGGTAGTCTTCCAGCAGCTTCTGACCGGTCATAACGCGCGGGTCGTTCTTGGTGTCGCCGCTGCTGAGGGAGTCCTGCAGGGTCTTGAGCTTGGCGTCGGTTACGCCGTCCTTGAACTTGAGGTAGATGAGGTTCGCGCCACCCATGTTTCGGTGACCGGCGGCGGCATTATTATTCTCTGCCTCAGATGCCTTCAGAGTGGTTTCGCCGAGGCTGGTGCCGCCAATGAAGACAGCCCGGTTGGTGGTGGAGCCTTCAAAACCGGGGTCGAACAGACCGACGACGGTGTATTCGGCGGTCTTATCAGTACCGGGGGCGCTGACAGATTCCACAACGTCGGTGCTGGTGACCTTGCCGTTCAGCGAGAGATTGTGTTCCTTCGCGAAGTAGGTAGAGACCATGATTTCGTGGTCGCCACTGGGGATTTTACCCTGCACCTTGTACGGGAAGAGGCTCGAGTCGGCGGGCAGCTGGTCGTACTGCACCTGGGTTTTCTGGTCGCCGGTGCCGAGAGTACCGGCAACGGCGTACTGTACCCAGTAGCCGGAGAGCAGGTCGCTCTTTTCTACTTTCTGAATCTGGTCACGGGTCAGGTAGATGGCGGTGCTGTCTTGACCGTCGGAGGTTGTAGCGGCGGAGACAACGACCGCCTCGGCGCGGGAGAGCACGTCACCTACGGAGGAGTTGACGGTCGCTTGCAGCGAGTTGGTGAGCATCATAATGGCGGCGATAAAGAAGGATGAGATCGCGATGCCTATGCCCGTGAGAATGTATTTTCCTTTGGAGGCGCGCAGATTGGAGCGCGCCACCGTGTTCAGTGTGGTTGCCACGGCTTATCGACCTTCCAGCTGTGCCATTGCGCCGAGGACGGCGTCGTAGGTGGGTTCGATCATCTCGCCGGCGACCATGCCGTCCTTGATGAAGACCACGCGGTCTGCGTAGGAGGCAGCGCTTGCGTCGTGGGTGACCATGAGGATGGTCTGTGCGTGGTCGGTTGCGGCGGCACGCAGCAGGCGCAGCACCTCGGCACCGGAGTTGGAGTCGAGGTTACCGGTCGGTTCGTCGGCGAAGACCACTTCGGGGCGTGCAAGCAGTGCGCGCACGATGGCGACGCGCTGCTGCTGACCGCCGGAGAGCTGCTCGGGGCGGTGGTCGAGGCGGGTTTCCAGGCCGAGGGTCTTGACCAGGTAGTCGCGCCACTGCGGGTCCGGCTTCTTACCGGCGAGACCCAGGGGCAGGTCAATGTTCTGGCCCGCGGTGAGGGTGGGCACCAGGTTGAACGCCTGGAAAATGAAGCCGATGTGTTCGCGGCGGAATTCGGTGAGGGCGTTGTCCTTCAGGCCGAAGAGCTCGGTACCGCCGATACGAATCGAGGTTGCCGGGTTCGGGTCGGGGGTGTCCAGGGTTGCGATGGTCTGCATCAGCGTGGACTTACCCGAGCCGGAGGGGCCCATAATGGCGGTGAACTTGCCCTGCTCAAAGTCAACGGAGACGTTGTTGAGGGCGTGGACGGTGGCTTCACCGACGCCGTAGGTTTTGGAAAGGTTTCGTGCGGAGACGGCAACCTGTGCCGTCTGTGCGTGAGGAGTTGTCGTAGTCATGGTTCAATTATTTCACGCAATGTGGCGCTGACTACGGTGTTTTTCTCATCCTCCGGGTTGATTTTAGCGGGTGTTCACAGGGGCTTTACCAGCGGATGCAGGGGCTATCGTTAATCCCCCGGGCTGAGGTAAGCCTGTGGCGGGCTGGGCGGGGCGCGGACCTCATCCTTAAGGATGAGTGGCGGCTCAACCGGCGTTCTCCTTCCTTCCCCACGCCCTTACCCGGTACCCCTACCCCCATATCTCTGCCTCGCTTCTCTGCCCGCACCTACACCTATGTATAAGTGCATGCAAAAAGCCCCCGGCTCCTCCCCCCTGGGGTAAGGATGCCGGGGGCTTTCCTCACGCTATCCGTTACGGCGCTATCTCACGCGCCAGCCGCTATTACTCAAGCAACCGTTATGCCTTGGGTGCTTCGTAGCGGGGGAACACCGGTGCGGGTGCGGGCAGTTCGGTGCCGGGCACGAGCGCGGTGCCGAGAGCGGCGAACTGGCGGGACTCGCCTTCCGGTACGCCGAGCAGGGTCAGCAGCTTGGCGGTCGAGTCGGGCATGACGGGCTGCAGCAGCAGGGCGACCTGGCGCACGACCTCGAGGGTCACGTACAGCACGGTGTTCATGCGCTCAAGCTTGCCGTTCTTGCGCAGGGTCCAGGGCTCCTGCTCCGCGAAGTAGGCGTTGGTGTCTGCGAGGACGGTCCAGATACGTTCCAAAGCGCGGTGGAATGCCTGCTCGTCGAAGTCGGCGCGAACCGGCTCGTAGAGGGCAGCCGCCTCGTCGAGGATCTTACGGTCGGCCTCGGTGAATTCGCCGTGCTCGGGCACAGCGCCGCCGCAGTTCTTGGCGACCATGGACAGCGAACGCTGGGCGAGGTTGCCGAGGTTGTTGGCCAGGTCGGAGTTGATGCGGTTAATGATGGACTCTTCGGAGTAGGAGCCGTCCTGACCGAAGGAAACCTCGCGCATGAGGAAGAAGCGCACAGCGTCCAGGCCGAAGGCGTCGACGAGGTTTGCGGGGTCGACGACGTTACCGACGGACTTGGACATCTTCTCGCCGTTGACGAGCAGGAAGCCGTGGCCGAACACGCGCTTGGGTAGCTCCAGGCCTGCGGACCACAGGAACGCGGGCCAGTAGATGGAGTGGAAGCGGGTGATGTCCTTACCGATGAGGTGCAGGTCGGCGGGCCAGTACTTGGTGAACAGCTCGTTGTCGGTGTCGGGGTAGCCGAGGCCGGTGAGGTAGTTGGTCAGCGCATCCACCCACACGTACATGACGTGCTTGTCGTTGCCAGGCACGGGCACACCCCAGTCGAAGGTGGTGCGCGAGATGGACAGGTCGTTGAGGCCGCCCTTGACGAAGGAGATCAGCTCGTTGCGGCGGGATTCGGGGAAGACATAGCCCTCGTTGGCGTAGAGCTCAAGGAGCTTGTCACCGTACTTGGAGAGGCGGAAGAAGTAGGACTCTTCTTCGGTCCATTCGACCTCGGTGCCGGTTGCGATGGCGTAGCGCTGGCCGTCGCGGACCTCGGTTTCGTCTTCTGCGTAGTAGGCTTCGTCGCGGACGGAGTACCAGCCGGCGTACTTGCCGAGGTAGATGTCGCCGTTCTCTTCCATGCGCTTCCAGATGGCCTGGGATGCTACGTAGTGGTCGGGGTCGGTGGTGCGGATGAAGCGGTCGTAGCTGATGTTCAGGGCGTCGTTCATGGCCTTGAAGCGTGCGGAGTTCTCGTCGGCGAGTTCCTTGGCGGTTTTGCCGAGCTTCTCTGCGGTGGTCTGCATCTTCTGGCCGTGCTCGTCGGTGCCGGTCATGAAGCGTACGTCGAAGCCGTCGAGGCGCTTGAAGCGGGCCAGCACGTCGGCGGCGATGGTTTCGTAGGCGTGGCCGATGTGCGGGTTGCCATTGGGGTAGGAGATGGCGGTGGTGATGTAGAACGGAGTTGCAGTCATAACTTTCAGTTTACCGCAGTATTAGGCGAGGCTCTCACCGGGGTTGTACTCTGATACGCGGTGGCTCATTGCTTGTGGGTGGAGGCTGCCACGCCGCATGTTTCCTCCGCGCCTACGCAGGGGCACCCGTCACCCGGACGCTCCGCCCCTCCTTGCTCCGCTGCGGAGAGCGTCCGTGTGACACCCTGAGGGCGCTTCCGGAAAACACGGCGCACCAGCCCAAACATCCAGCCACCAAGTAACACACCAAAACGCGACAGCCTCCCCCGCCCCAGTTCGCTAGGCACAGGGCGCACGCACTAAACCACCGCGATTCCCCCACAGAACCCGGCGGGATTCCACGACCCCCTGAACCACAGACACGCAGGGGTATAGATATTCCCCGCCGCGACATCAGGGTGTCCGAGCTCTGCGAGGACAGGTCCCCTGTAGGAGCAAGGGGAAATATCTATACCCCCAAGCTTCTCCAGTCTTTTTCGCGGGGAACGCAAAAACCCCGCCGATTCCGAAGAATCAGCGGGATTTTCTTTGAAGTGCGCCCCCTGGGACTCGAACCCAGAACCCATTGATTAAGAGTCAATTGCTCTGCCAATTGAGCTAGAGGCGCTTATTCTGTTTTTGCAGGTTTCCCTTGCAACAAGAAAATACTATACACGCTTTCCGCTCCACCCGCAACCAAATGAAGCATGAACTACATCACATATACTGCTGGGGGGTCATGGGGCTCTCGTTAGACAGAAATCCGGCGCCCCACCCCTCCCCCACACGGGAGGAGAGGCGCGACGCCGGATTCTCAGAAAGCTATAGCTTGGCTACCGCTTAGCGAGCGACCGAACCCTCGGTGTAGTCGTCGTCAACGGAGTTCCATGCGAAGAGCTTACGCAGCTTGCGGCCGGTAGCCTCGATGGGGTGTGCCTCGCCCTTGGCGCGCAGTTCCTTGAACTCGGGTGCGCCGGCTGCCTGGTCGTCCATGAAGCGCTTTGCGAAGCTGCCGTTCTGGATGTCTGCCAGGACAGCCTTCATGTTCTCCTTGACCTCGGGGGAGATCACGCGGGGGCCGGAGACGTAGTCGCCGTACTCTGCGGTGTCGGAGATGGACCAGCGCTGCTTGGCGATGCCGCCCTCAATCATCAGGTCGACGATGAGCTTCATCTCGTGCAGAACCTCGAAGTAAGCGATCTCGGGCTGGTAACCAGCCTCGGTCAGAACCTCGAAGCCGTACTGAACCAGCTGAGAGGTGGAGCCGCAGAGAACTGCCTGCTCACCGAACAGGTCGGACTCGGTCTCTTCGGTGAAGGTGGTCTTGATGACGCCTGCACGGGTTGCACCCAGTGCCTTAGCGTAGGACAGAGCCAGTGCGAGTGCCTCGCCGGATGCGTCCTTCTCGACTGCAACCAGGGCGGGAACGCCACGGCCAGCCTCGAACTCGCGGCGCACGATGTGGCCGGGACCCTTGGGGGCAACCATGGCAACGTCGACGCCCTCGGGAACGGTGATGTAGCCGAAGCGGATGTTGAAGCCGTGTGCGAAGAACAGTGCGTCACCGGGCTTCAGGTTCGGCTCGATGCTCTCTGCGTAAACCTTTGCCTGGACCTGGTCCGGGGTCAGGATCATGATGACGTCAGCTTCTGCTGCTGCCTCTGCGACGGTTGCAACGCGGAGGCCCTCTGCCTCAGCCTTGGCGCGGGACTTGGAGCCCTCGGGCAGGCCAACAATGACCTTCACGCCGGAATCGCGCAGGTTCAGTGCGTGTGCGTGACCCTGAGAGCCGTAACCGATAACTGCTACGGTGCGGCCCTGAATCACAGAGAGGTCTGCGTCGTCGTTGTAGAAAATGGTTGCTGCCATTTTTCTTCTCCTAAGTACTTTATGATATGCGGCCCAGGCTGGGCTCAACATTCACTATTTTACTTGAAAGCTGTTTAGTTTCGGGTTCTCGAGAGTACTTCTCAGCATCTGAAGCATCCGGAAGGTTCGCGAACCCTATAGAGCCGGGTACCGCATCGCCGCCGGTTTCCCGGCTGAAGCGATGCGATACCCGATCTGTTCCCCGCGTGTGCGGGGTTGTTCTATACTCGCGGTGCGGGTGTTAGATGCGCTCGCTCATGGCGCGGGGGCCACGGGAGAGGGCGATGGTACCGGCGCGAACAATCTCGCGAATACCGTAGGGCTCCAGGACATCCAGCAGAGCGTGAATCTTCTCTGCCGAACCGGTGGCCTCGATGACCACGGACTCGGGAGAGACGTCGATGACGGAGGCACGGAACAGGTCAGCTGCCTGAACAATCTGCAGGCGAGCTACTGCATCTGCCTTGACCTTGATGAGGATGTGGCCGCGCTGGGTCGAGGAGTCGGCGGGCAGCTCGACGACCTTGAGCACGTGCACGAGCTTGTTCAGCTGCTTGGTAATCTGCTCGATGGTGTGGGCGTCACCCTCGGTCACTACGGTGATACGGGAGACACCGGGGTGCTCGGTCGGGCCGACGGCCAGCGAGAGGATGTTGAACAGTCGACGGGAGAAGAGGCCGGAGACGCGGGTCAGAACGCCGGGCTTATCCTCTACCAGAACGGACATGGTGTGCTGAGACATTACTTGTTCTCTCCCTCGCGGTCAAAGTCGGGCGAAGTGTTCTTCGCAATCCAAATCTTGTCATTCGACACGCCGGCCGGAACCATAGGCCAGACCAGTGCGTGCGGGCTCACGGTGAAGTCAATAACCACGGGGCGGTCGTTGATCTCCAGGGCAGCCTTAATGGTGGCGTCCACGTCTTCGTCGCGCTCGCAACGGAAGGTGGCGCAACCGTAGGCCTCACCGAGCTTCACGAAGTCGGGGATGCGTGCGGTGCCGTAGCCGTCCTTCAGGTCGGTGTTGGAGTAGCGCTCATCGTAGAAGAGAGTCTGCCACTGGCGCACCATGCCGAGGGAGGAGTTGTTGATGACGGCGACCTTGACGGGGATGCCGTTCTGGGCGCAGGTTGCCAGCTCCTGGTTGGTCATCTGGAAGCAGCCGTCACCGTCGATGATCCACACGGTGGAGTTGGGGTGTGCCACCTGGGTACCCATGCCGGCGGGAACGCCGTAACCCATGGTGCCGAGGCCTGCGGAGCTGATGAAGTGGCGGGGGCTTTCCTGGTTGAGGTAGTGTGCACCCCACATCTGGTGCTGGCCAACGCCGGTGACGTAGTAGGCGTCGGGGCCGGTCAGGGCGCCGATGCGCTCCAGCACGTACTCAGGCGAGCCCAGGCCGTCGGAGGGCTTCTCGTAGCCGAGCGGGTAATCCTTGCGGATCTCGTTCAGCTCGTTCCACCACTCGCCCAGGTTGGGCAGCTCCTGAGCGAACTCGGTGGAGAGCAGCTCGGTCAGCTCGGGCAGCACGTACTTCAGGTCGCCAACAATCGGGACGTCAGCGAAGCGAATCTTGGAAATCTCGGCGGGGTCAACGTCGACGTGAATGACCTTGGCCTCGGGGGCGAAGGTGTCGACCTGGCCGGTCACACGGTCGTCGAAGCGGGCGCCCAGAGTGATGAGCAGGTCGGACTTCTGCATGGCAGCCACTGCGGGAACGGTGCCGTGCATGCCGGGCATGCCGAGGTTCTGGGGGTCGGACTCGGGGAACGCACCGATAGCGTTCAGGGTGGTGACGACGGGGGCGCCGATGAGCTTAGCCAGCTTGTGCAGCTCGTCGGATGCGCCAGCGCGCACCACGCCACCGCCGACGTAGAAGACGGGGCGCTTGGACTCGGTGATGAGCTTGGCGGCTTCGCGAATCTGCTTGGAGTGGCCGCGGGTTGCGGGAGTGTAGCCGCGCAGCTCGAGGTCCTCGGGGATGCCGCGGTATTCCATCATGCCAACCTGTGCATCCTTGGTGACGTCCACGAGCACGGGGCCGGGGCGACCGGTGGAGGCGATGTGGAAGGCTGCGGCGAGCGCACGGGGGATGTCCTGTGCGTCGGTAATCATGAAGGAGTGCTTGGAGATGGGCATTGCCATGCCGACAATGTCAGCTTCCTGGAATGCGTCGGTACCGAGCAACTTGGTGGAAACCTGACCGGTGATGGCGACCAGGGGGATGGAGTCCATGTTGGCGTCAGCGATTGCGGTCAGCAGGTTGGTGGCGCCGGGGCCAGAGGTTGCGATGCACACGCCGGTCTTGCCGCTGGAGACAGCGTAGCCCTGAGCTGCGTGGCCTGCAGCCTGCTCGTGACGGACCAGAATGTGACGAACCTTCTTGGAATCGTACAGGGGATCGTAGGTCGGCAGAATAGCTCCACCAGGCAGGCCGAAAACGTCAGTCACACCCAGGTCTTCGAGGGTGCGGACGATTGCCTGAGAACCGGTCATGCGTTCTGCGGGAGCGTTTACCGCGTCATCAGAAGTGGAAAATCCCATGGTCATGGAAATGCCTCGTGTCTTTTGGTTCTTCGTTGTACTCAATGTTCTGCGTGGGATTTATGTGGTCCTCACGCATCCTATGCCCGGTGGTACCAAGCTATAAAAAATGCCCCCCGCTGTTGGTGGTAGCGATAGGGGCGCTTAGTCGCAGTGAATAGACCCTGCCACGCGCCCTAGGCGACATCGACAAGGCGTAGAATTCGCTGGAACATTGCTGTCTTCACCCCTCTATAGTGCCCCTTTTCTGAGAGGTGAGTCAAGTCTCTAGAGGGGCGGCAACCGAGTTGTGAGCACATTAGCCCATGTCAGGCCTCATCTTTCATGATGTGGACACTCGGCACGCTGGTGCACTATCTTGCATGAACCTCGCTCCAGCATCCACAAAAGACGCGTATTACCCGGTTAATGATGCGTAATATCGCCGTAAACCCGTGACCTGTCTCCCCTACCCCGGTAGACTAAAGCTATGACCGAACCGATTATCCCGGTCGCCGACGAGCTGACCGAAGCAAGCAAGTACGCAGAGGTTGTCGACCCCCTCAACTCTCTCGAGAATCCCGAGTTCCTTACCGCCGAGGAGCTCGTGCGCGTGATGCACCCCGTCTTTGATGAGCAGATCATTAACTACGGTGCGTACAATCTGGTGTACGCGACGGGCCGCGCCGTGTACCGTAACCCCGATTTGGCGGTGCACCAGTCACCGGATCAGACGCACTTCATCATCGGCTACCAGGATTCTCCGGACGAGGTGATAATCGCGCCGATTAACATGCCGGGACTGACTCCCGCGGGTACGGCCACGACGATTGATAACACGAACGCCCTGCACGCCTATTCGGTGGGTGAGGACTCCGTGGTGATTGAATCGGTGAACGGTAGCGCGTTCGAGCTGGCCTTCGAGGATAATGCGGAGGTGGTGACCCGCTACGGCACGGGCCTGCTGGAGCAGGGTAAGGATGTGAAGGACTTCCGCGAGTTTGTGACGCGGATTTGGCCGGTCCTGTAGTAGAGACTTTTCGTGTTGGATGCCCGCTGTGACTCTTAGGGTTGCGGCGGGCTTTCCTGTGCCTGCACGCAAAACACCCAACCACCAAGCAACACACTAAACCGCGACAGCCCTCCCCCTCCCCAGTTCGCTAGGCACGGGACGCACACACTGAACCACCGCACATCTACCGCAACCCCGGCGGGATTCCGCGAACCGCTGAACCACAGGACATAAAGAGGAGCGGGGTGGCACATCGGTAGCGCGCCGTGTTTTCCGGAAGCGCCCTCAGGGTGTCAGCCCGGACGCTCTCCGCAGCCCCACACGCAAAACATCCAGTCATCAAGCAACAGTCTAAAAGGCGACAGCCCTCCCCCGCCCCAGTTCGCCAGGCACGGGGCGCACACGAAACCACCGCGCATCTACCGCAACCCCGGCGGGACCGCAGCGCACCCCGAATACCAATACACGCAGAGGTGCATATATCCTCTGCCGCGACATCAGGGTGTCCGAGCTCTGCGAGGACGGGTCCCCTGCAGGAGCAAAGAGGATAATATGCACCTCAAGCCAAAATCTATAAAATTCGGGGAACGCAAAAATCCCGCCGATTCCGAAGAATCAGCGGGATTTTCTTTGAAGTGCGCCCCCTGGGAC
>ERZ773044.562-NODE-562-length-15921-cov-3.16532_pt1 | contig 15921 bp, 14 predicted proteins | sample MGYA00511897_ERZ773044 | MGnify/ENA primary metagenome ERZ773044 (study PRJEB29015, sample SAMEA2738116) | human oral metagenome | biome: human oral; feature: human-associated habitat; material: saliva | place: China | collected 2170 ...
GGCGGCCCCATCGGCGGTCCGGTCGGCGCCCCCACCGGCGCCAATGGCGCCACCGGCGGCAGCTACTACCAGGGCAGCCGCGGCGCACTGGCCTCGCCCAACGGCAACTGGTCCTCGGGCCGTGCCGGACGGGGTGCCTACGGCATGGACCGCCGCAACCAGTCCTACAACACCTACCGGGCCACCGGCTACGAAGTCCAGCCCCAGATCCGCAACGTTCCCGGCCAGGCCCAGCCCAGCGCCGCGCTGCAGAAGAAGGTTCGCCCCGGCCAGGAAGATGCCCCCCGGCGCGTGGCCGGCAACCCCCGCCGCAGCATTGACGAACCCATCAACCTGTCCTCGCTCACCAAAAAGGTGGCGCGCAAGGAAGTCAGCGCCATCGAGCACTACCGCGACATGGTGCAACAGGGCATGATGGCCGAATCCGGCCTCTCCGGTCGCCCGGACTATGGCCGTGCCCAGGCCCTGTACTGCGAGGCCGCCCGCGGTGGCTACCCCGACGCCATGGTGCGCCTGGGCTGGATCTACGAGGAAGGCAAGGGCGTTCCCAAGAACACCGACATGGCCGCCACGCTGTTCCAGCGTGCAGCCCGCTTCGGCAGCGACATCGCCCAGGACCTCACCCAGCGCTACAAGATGGGCAAGGAGGTGCTGCCCCCCTGCGTCAAGGGCAGCATCGTCGAGAAAGGCTCTGCCGAGCGCTCGGCCAGCGTCACCGAACTGGCTGCACTCAGCAACCACACCGCACGCAGCCGCAATCCGGTGGCTGGCGCCGCACGTACCAAGATCGTCAACCACGTCATCGCCGAGGCCCGCAAGTACAAGCTTGATCCTCGCCTGGTGCTGGCCGTGATGTCCACCGAATCCGCGTTCAACCCCAACGCCCGTTCCGATCGCAACGCGTTCGGGCTCATGCAGATCATCCCGGAAACGGCCGAGCGCTTCGGTGTCACCGACATCATGGACCCAGTGCAGAACATCCGGGGCGGCATGGCCTACCTGCGTTGGCTGCTCAACTATTACCGGGGTGACGTGAGCCTGGTGCTGGCCGCCTACAACGCCGGCGAAGGTGCCGTCGACCGCTACAACGGCGTGCCGCCCTATGCCGAGACACTGGCCTACGTCCAGCGCATCCGGGCCGCCTACCCGTTCGACTTCCACCCCTACGACCCCAGCGCCACGGCCAGCAGCTCGATGTTCAAGGAAAAGGGAAAGCCGAAGGACACCACGCTGTCGGCCAATCAGCCGACCTCCCGTGACCGCAACAGCTGAACCGCAACAGCCGAGATCATCCGGGATCGTTCCAGGGCCTGTGCATGAACGGGCCTTTCAGCCCGCCTGACGCAACAAGGCCCGCCTCATCGGCGGGCCTTGTCGTTCATGACGGGGCCTTGTCACGCGCTGGCATGGATCCGGGCCGCGAACGGCCCGGGCGATCGACAGACTCACCACTGAAACGGCCGTCCTGAAACGGCCATCGCTCACGCTGTCCGCCTTGCTCGCACCTGACCTGCCATCCGGCTACCGGGTCCATCGGTAGCCCATCCAGCCCCCGGGATCAACCTGCCGCCTCGCTCTTGTCCTCACCATCTGCCGTCGTGCAGACGGCAGGATGTACGGCCGGCGCTGAAGCATCTGCGGGCGTGGACATCAACGGCTTCGGATCCACCAGTCCCAGCAAACTGCCCCCCGCTGTCGTGCCAGTTCCCTGACCCACAGTGCCGCCCGACGACAGGTTGGGCACCGCACCTGCCGACGCCTGCCCCAGACCCCAGCGAACCGGCCCCTTCTCCGGCATGAAATAGGAAGGATCATGCCGCTGCGGCGCAGGCCCCGTATTGCTCTGCACCGGTGTGCGTTGGGGTACCGGACGCAGCGTGCCGGCGCCCAGCGTGCTCCCCTGGCCCATGGGCACATTCGACTTCACGGCAGCCATCAACAGGGGCGAGCGCCGTGCGGGCGACATCATCCGCGTCGTGGCCACCACCTTCACCGGAATGCGTCCCTGCAGGTAGTACAGGCAGTTGCCGCTTCCGGCTCCCCCCTGCGCTACCAGGCCCGTCAGTGAATCACAGCCGTGGATCGTGCGCATGGCCTTCAGGAACAGGGTGGACACGCCGGGTACCCGCAACGGTACCCCGTAGGTCACCTCCAGCCGAAGCATGTTGGCATCGGCCAGCGTCTGACCGGAGCTGCGCCCGACCGGCTCGTTCCCGCGATAGCCCGACGCGCCACTGGCCGGCATCGTCTTCTCACGCCGGTTGTCCAAATTGTCGTTCGGAATCTCGTCCTGACCGGCAATCCTCTCACCGAACGGATCCAGCGCCGGCCCCGCCCAGTCCGAAAAACTCTCCAGCGTCGGTGACAGCTGCTTCACCTCGATCCACTGGGCGGCACGACCGCCCGTCACATGCAGCCGCGCCTGCTGCTCCTTCAGCATCTTCTCGGCCATGCTGCCTGCCCCATAAAGCCACGGCACCAGCCCGCTGGCCAGGCCCTTCAGGATTGCCTCCTCGCCCGCATGCTCGACCGAGCCCGCCCGTGCCGCCTCCTGCAGCGCATAACCCACCGACTGGCGCGCATGAAAGACCAGCACCATCTGCACGACGGCCATGCCGACCAGCAGCAGCGCCGGCACGGCCACCACCAGCTCCACCATCGACACGCCACGCTGCCGATGTCCCTGCCACTTTCCATCCCGAATATGGGAAACGGCGGAAGACACTGATACTGCCATGAGGGAATCGTTCATGATGAACTCACGCAGGGTTCCGACGAGGCACGTGCACCGCTGGTGCCTCGTCCAGATACTCGATCACCGGCCTTTTGGCAGCAGCCTTGCCGGAACCTTGTCCCGCCATGCCTTCCGGCACTTCTGCACCGACCGCAATGGGCGCTGCCGGATCAGTGGGCGGGAGCAAAACGGACGCGGACGGCTCCACGGCGCCTGGCTGCACCGGATAGCCGATCAGCATCGCAGGCGGCGACGAATTCTTCGGCCGGTATGAATCCCTTTCCGCCTTCTGCATCGGCATCTGCCCGACCGGATCACTCGATACCTTCCCGTGGCGAGTGCGCTGTGCTGCCCGATTCTCCCGAACCGTTCGTGCATCCATGTCCACGGACAGCGCGTCTAGCCCCGCTGCGTTCAAAGTCCGAGAAAAGGCATGGTCACCAGAAACACCAGAAACACCAGAAGCACCGGGAATGCTGGAAGGAACGCCAGGACTGGCCGGAACACCGCCCAGCAACTGCTGGATCCGATTCACCTGAGCCAGCACGCTGTCCACCAGCACGGCTTCAGCCTGCTCGGTCAGGCCCGCCGCTTCTCGCACGGCTGGACTCTGCTGCAGCAAGGCAATATGGTCCAGCGATGCCTGCGTCTGCGCCACCGACAGCGTGAGCAGGTTGACCATGCCCTTCAGGCGCAACGCCTGTTGCTGCACGTCCGGCTCGGAATCACGGCCCGAACTTCCCTTCGGCGCAGCTGCACGGGCATCCCTGTAGGATCCACGCTCCGCGCTCCTGGGACCCAACACCGACACACCGTCTGACATGAGCGTTCCCGATTGCGCCGAATCATCCGCCAGAAGATGACGGTAAGCGTCCAGCGCTGCGCCAGCCGAGCCTGCACGCTGGTGGATGTTGCCAACCCGCAGCCAGGCCGCATTCCGATACTGCGGCGCCAGTTCGATCAGCGACGAAAAGATGCGCAGCGCCTCGACATCCTCGCCTTTGCGGTAATGCTGCTCCGCTTCATCGTGGAGCTGCTGCAGCATCTGTGCCGACAGCCCGTTCTGGTTCAACGCCATGCGCGGGCATGACAACGACGCCTCCGTACCCGCGGCATGCGGCACCACCCGCCTGGCATCCACACCAGCCGGCGAACTGAAAGATGAAATGCACCGGGAGCCATCCCCCCACGACTGAGCCGCCTGGGCAGGAGGCATGAGCAGCATGGCAGCGCCACACACCAGTGATGACAGCATCAAGCGACTTGCTCCGAACACAGCCCCTTCCCGGCAGCGCATCACCGCTGAGCCGCGAGGTTCAACACTTTCAGATCGAATCTTCATGACATGCTCTGAACGATTGACTTCACCACGTGGTTTTACTTCGCCGCCCTGAACGCACCGCCCTCCGGACTGAAGATGTCTTCATCCGGTACCAGTTGCAGTCGCATTCCCGGGTGAACGTCCAGCCGGGAGACTTCACCTTCCCGAAGCTCCAGCACCGCGCGGGCACGACGGCAGATCCGCATCCCGAAGCGCGGCAGACGACAGCAGCGCAGCACCTTCTGGTCACGGTCCAGAAACACGATATCCAGCGCATGCGCCATGCCAATCCCATGGACGGCATTCGTCATCGGAAAGAACATGCCGGCGCCGTGCCGCGGTTCCGGATACGCAATCAGCCCGCGCGCCCGCTGCCACCAGGTATGTGCATGGTGCACGTGGATGCGCACGCGATCCGTGTCGAATTCGGCATGGGCGTTCATCAGAATAGGCCTCCTTCCATAATCCGGATGGCGATCGGGAAGAACACGATGATGAAGGTGCACGGAAATATGCAGATCATCAGCGGAAACAGCATCTTGACCGGCGCCTTCAGCGCCATGGCCTCGGCCTGCATGAAGCGTTCATTGCGTCGCTGATCGGCTTGTGCCCGCAGGATCGGTCCCAGGCTGGACCCCTGCTTCTCGGCCGTCAAGATGGCGGCCACCCAGTTGGAGATGGCCGGAATGCGCAACCGTTCAGCCAGCGCCCGCAACGACTCCGCCCGAGTGCGCCCGGCGCGGATGTCACGCAGCACACGGCGCAACTCCTCGGACATCGGGCCTGCCGGCCCCTTGTCCACCGCATGCTGCAACGCCCCCGTCATGTTGGAGCCCGCCTCGATGGCCAGCGTGATGATGTCCAGGTAAAAGGGCAACGCCTTGGCAATCTGTCGAGTGCGGCGGGCCCCCCGATCACGCAGCCAGCTCATCGGCAGAAAGGCGCCCACCACGAGGGCCAGCACACCCCACGGCAGGCTGGGCAACCCATGCGGCAGCCACGCCAGCACCAGCAGCGCCAGGGCCAGCAGCGCGCCCAGCACCTGACCGGCCACGAACTGCTCGGGTGTCAGCGCAAACTCCAGACCGCCGCGGCGCAACTGCTCGTGCAGCCGTCGCCGCATCGTCGGCGACACCAGCGGCGTCACCCAGAACGTCGTCGCATGCCCCAGCCAGCCCAGCAGCGCCCAGTAGCGGGGCGGATCATCCTGATACTCGTTCTTCTGCTGCTTCGGAACCTCGGCCGCAGCACGTGATCCCGCCAGCATGAAGAGCCATATGCACAACACCAAGGCCCCGACGGCCACGAAAGGCAGCGCCGATGAAATCCAGCCGTTCATGATCTTTCCTCACTCAGATATCGATAGCCATGATGCGGCGGATGAAGAGCAGCCCCACGATCTCCAGCACGGCCACCACGCTGCACACGATCCAGCCTTGCCAGCTGTGCAGCAGCGGCGCCATGGCCGTGGGCTCGATGGCAAACAGCGCCGCCCCCACGCCCAAGGGCAGCAGCACCATCACCCAGCCCTGCATTCGACCCTGCGCGGTCAGCGCCATGATCTTGTCCTCCAGCGCCATCTTCTTGCGGATGGTGTCGGCCAGCCGCTCCAGCGTCTCGGCCAGGTTGCCGCCGCTTTCATTGGCAATGCGCACGGCGGCCCCGAAAAGTCGCAGGTCATCACAACCCATCCGGCGTTCCAGATTCAGCAGCGCATCATCCAGCGTCACCCCCAGTCGCAGCTCCCGCAGCATCAGCTCGAATTCCTGACCACCGGGTGCGGGCAGCTCGCTGGCCATCTGCCGCAGCGCCAGCGTCATGCTGGCACCCGCGCGCACCGCGCCGGCAATCAGCATCATGGCGTCGGGCAGTTGCCGGGCAAACAGCTTGCGCCGCTGTGCCCCCAGGTGACGGATGAGCAGGCTGGGTAGCGCCCCCAGCGCGACAATGGCTGCCACCACCAGGAAGAGCGACCCCGTCAACAGCCAGATGAGGCCGCAAGCCAGTGCGCACAGCAGCAGGTTGGCGCGAAACAGCCGGTCCACGTCGACAAACAGCAGCAGGTCCTTCATGCCGTGTCCCACGCGACCGCTGAAATGCCGTCGATAGCCCTCGCCGGCCTTCACGGCACCCGGCATCAGCACCAGCACCGCCATCACCACCGCCACGCCCAGCGACAGTGCCGCCACCCAGAACCAGCCATCGAATCCGGTCGAAGCATTCATCATTGTGTGCCCCTTGCGTCTGGCCGCTCACGCGGTCACCGCGTCGTCCTCGAAGATGCTGAAATCCACGGACACCCCTCGATCACGCAGCGCCTCGTAGAACGAAGGCACCTCATCGCAGGCCCGGAAACGTCCCTGTACACGGCTGTTCTTCAATCCGGTCTGCTCATAGCGGAAGATTTCGTGGCTCTGGATCTTGCCGCTTTCCACGCCACACACCTCGGTGATCGACGTGATGCGACGCGACCCATCCGGAAAACGCGCTTGGTGGATGATCAGGTCCACCGCACTGGCGATCTGTTCACGCAGCGCCGCCAGCGGAAGCTCCACCCCGGCCATCAGCATCAGCACCTCCAGCCGCGACAGCACGTCGCGCGGCGTGTTGGCGTGAACCGTCGTCATCGAGCCCTCATGACCGGTGTTCATTGCCTGAAGCATGTCGAGCGCCTCGCCGCCCCGGCATTCACCCACGATGATGCGATCGGGCCGCATGCGCAGCGCGTTCTTGACCAGATCCCGGATAGTGATGGCCCCGCGCCCCTCGGCATTGGGGGGCCGCGATTCCAGCGACACCAGGTGCGGGTGCATCAGCTTCAACTCGGCCGCATCCTCGATCGTGATCAGCCGCTCACCCACCGGAATCAGGTTCGACAGCACGTTCAGCAGCGTCGTCTTGCCCGAGCCTGTGCCGCCCGAGACGATGATGCTCTTATGCTGCTCCACACAGATGCGCAGGAATTCCATCATCGCCGGCGAAGCGCTCTGGTTGGCCACCAGCGTATCAGGCGTCATCACCGTGCGGTTGAAGCGCCGGATGGTGATGGTGGGCCCTTTCAGCGCCACCGGCGGAATGATGGCGTTGACCCGCGAACCATCGGGTAGACGCGCATCCACCAGCGGCGAGGACTCATCGATACGCCGGCCCAGCGGCGCCACGATGCGCTCGATCACGTTGCGGATGGCATCATCGTCCGAGAACGCCAGCGGCACCTGCTGCAGCTTGCCCTTGCGCTCCACGAAGATGTCGGTGGCACTGTTGACCATGATCTCACTGATCAGCGGGTCGGTCATCAGCCGCTCCAGCGGCCCCAGGCCCACGGCCTCATCCACGCTGTCCTGCACCAGCATGTCGCGGTCGATGTCGGGCGGCAGGTTCTGCATACCGGCCACGATCCGCTCCACCGCCGAACGCACCTCGGCCTTCACCTCGTCGGCCGAGAACTGGGTGAGGTTGCTGCGCCGCAGATCGATCACCTCCAGCAGCTGCCGTTGCACCAGGCGCCGCCAGCCCAGCGCCTTGCTCTGCTCCTGAGCAGCCCGCGCATAGTCGGCCAGACGGACGTGGTCGATGCTGTCGTCGGCACCGCGCGAGCCGGCATCGGCAGCATCGCCCATGGACACGACCTTGCCGCCGTCCCTGACGCCAGCACTGCCGGGCGCTTCACCTTTCTCATCAGCGCCACCTGCTCCGCGTCTGATGGCGTCGGGGCGCTCACCGGAATCGCTGTGTTCACGCGAATCCCCGTGTTCCCCCGGATCGCAGCGATCACCAGCCACATGGCCGCCCACAGAGTCAGAGCCAGAGCCGGAGCCGGAGCCGGAGCCGGAGCCACAGGCATGGTCATGCCCCTCCAGGCTGCCATCAGCACGGCAACCTTCTCCTGCCGTCGGCATTGCGTCATTCACCGGCGTGGCCAAGGATTTTCCTGAGATGCCCTGCCCCGACTGACTATCACCGTGATCAGAAGCGCCCACGTCTTCCCAACGAAGGTTCTCGACATTCCGAAGGGATGCCGCAACCCCGGTCGCGGCATGATCCCCTTCGGGCGCAATCTTCTGCGCTGCGCGTGCCTCCGTCCCTTCGACATCCGTCTCCAGCCCGTCGTCATCCAGCAGCGCCGAGCGCCCCGATGCAGCAAGCCGCAACCCGCTGCCCTGCACGCGCAGCCGATAGCCAGCCACCACGATCTCGTCCCGTTCGGACAGCGGGCCGTACTCCACCACCCGCTCGCCGTTGACGCGGGTGCCGACGATGGTACCCAGGTCAACCAGCTTCACACCACGGCCAATGCGTTGAAGCTCGGCATGCACGCGCGCCACGCGCCAGCCGCCCAACTGCACCTCGGCCTCCTTACCCCGGCCAATACGGCACGGCAGGCCCGCCACCGGAACGGTGCGACTTTCCCTGCCCTCTTCCTCGATCACGATTTCCAGCATGTCCGTCACCTGACATTGAAAGGCTTTCATTGCACCGCAAGCGGCTTCCATCGTCGCGGCATCCGTGCCGCCTGCCATCGACCGGCCTAGTCCATCCCGGCGACCATGGCGGATGGGCGCTGCGACGCCCAGGCTCAATCCAGCATGTCGAACTGCTTCTTGAGCGCATCGGCCCGCTGCTGCAGAGCCTGAACACGAGGATCCACGGCGGGTGCCGAACCCTGCTCGCTGAGCCTGGGCGTGATCAGCACCACCATCTCGGACTCACGCTGACGGAAACGCTTGGAGCGGAACAGATGGCCCAGGATGGGCAGGTCACCCAGACCCGGAATCTTGGTGATGGCGCCCGACATCTCGTTGCGCACCATGCCGGCAATCACCAGCGTCTCACCCGGGCGCAGGTTCACATCGGTATTGGAACTCTGCTTACGCAGGCCCGGCACGCCGCGGACCGTCACCTCGTCATCGATGGACGAGACCTCGGTATGCAGGCTGGCGGAGATGATGCCCTGTGCGTTGACCACCGGTTCCACCTCGAAGCGCACGCCGTACTCCTTGAAATCGACGTTGGCTGCACCGTTGGCGCTCAGAACCGGAATGGGCAGCTCACCGCCCGCCACGAAGCGCGCCTTTCCGCCCGAGCGGGTGGAGAGACGTGGCTCAGCCAGCACGGCCGCATCGCCGTTCTGCACCATCAGGTCGATCATGCTGCTGAGCGACGACACCATCGATGCACTGGTGGCAAAAGGATGAATGCGTGGCGCAACGGCAAAGCCTCGCGTGGCCGCAGCGCCCCCTTCCGGCAGGAACGCCCCGCTGCGTTTGAAGTCACCGATGACGCCGAAGCTGGGGCCTGACACCGCCCAATCCCCGGCGCCCCCGCCCTGCCAGCGCACGCCCAGCTGCTTGAGCGCATTGCGGCCGATCTCGATCATCTTCACTTCCAGGTTGATCATCTGCTCATAGCCGCGACGGCTGACCAGACTGATGACCTGCGGGTAGCGCTTGACCAGCTCGGCCGCACGCCAGGCACCTTCCTCAGTGGGGTTCTCGCCTTCCAGCAGGATCCGGTCGCCCAGCGCCCGGGCACGCACCCCGCTGTTCTCGCCCAGCAGCAGGTTCATGTCCTGCGCCAGCCGCACGCTGTTCGATTCCGTCACCAGGATCTGATACTTGCGAATGCCGCCCCCCTTGAGCCACAGGTGCAGCGTCGTCTCGCCCGGCGCTTCCGGAATCAGCAGGAGCTGCCGGTCATCCAGCCAGTTGGCCTGCAGCACGCGCCCCGAGCCTAGTGCAATGCGAAGCACCTGGCCCACCTCCATGAGATGCCCCTGCCCCAGCGACAGGGTGATCGTTTCGACCGCGTCCGTGGAGCTCAGCGTGGACGACGGACGCAGAACGGATGCCGCAGCACCCACCTCATTCATGTGCGTGGTGGTGCGTGTGGACGTGCTTGTAGATGCGCGCATCACATCAGGCGTCGCGGCAGCAGGTCTGGGCGCTGCCGGCATGATCACGTCTCGGGCAGACGCAATCTCCTGCCGGTTTGCGCGGGGGACATCTCCCGCTGGGTTCATCTCCTTTCGCAGCTGCCGCTGCCGCTCGGCAGCAGCCAGCAGCGCGGCACGTCGGTCAACCGCCGGCCGTGCACTTGCCGTCGCAGGCATCACGACAGGCTGGACTTGCGGTGCCGCATCCTGTTGCTGGCCAGGTTGCGCATCCCGCCGGGCGGATGCGTGCATGGACGACACACGTTCCCCCGATGCAGACACCCCGGCCACTGTCGATGTCGATGCCGATGTCGATGCCGATGTCGATGCCGATGCCGATGCCGATGCCGCTATGGATGCTGCTTTGGATTCCGATACCGGGGTTGCGGTCGTGACGCGGGCCAACAGCGCTTCCAGGGGATCTTCCCGCTGTGCGTCCTTCACGGCTCCTGTAGCGACGGCAGCAGCACGTCCGGACTGCATCTGCTTCGGAGATCCATGGCTTGCTGAAGCAACCGGCGCGCCCTGCGCCAGTGCAGACTGCATCGACAGCACCCCCAGCAGTGCGACGCAGATCGTCCTTGGCAAGAAGGATCGGGAAGAGAATGAATCAGCCTTCATGGTGCAACGTTCCCGCAGCGACGGTTCAAACAAGGATGGGATATGAGAGAACATGGCGTGCTCTGCTTTCACGAGAATTCGGAATGAGGGATCAGCGATTCGTCAACGAATTGCCGGATGCCTCGGCCTGCACTTGCGCCTGCACCGGTGCCTGGGTCAGCGTCTTCATCTGCGTCTTTTCCTGTGCCTGTGCCTGTTCCTGAACAGCCATCATCGGCGTGGCAGACTTGGCGGCCCCGGGCTTCAGGCTGTAGGCCGGCATCCGTCCAATCATCGGCTGGCCCATGCCACCCACGATCATCTGCGGACGACGGTCCTGCCGTGCCACCACCTTGCGGGGCGCCACCGCCGGACGTGCCGGTTGCGGGAACAGGCTTCGCAGGTCCACAGCCGCAGCGTCCATCGGCATGCCGTCGTCGGGGTTGCGCAGCACGGCCGTCAACCGGCCGGCACGCTGCGCCACAATGAGACGTTGCGCCTGACCGGGCGTCACTTCCACCGTCACCGACGAGAAGCTTCGAGCGTCGCCGTTGTCATCGGCCCCGGGACGCACCTGGCGACCCGTGGCCATCACCAGCAGGTTCTGCAACAGCGGCACGGTGGCGTCGTGCTCGGCCTCACCATGCCCGCTGGCTGATGGGGGACGTGCCGTCAGCAGCAGGTCGATGCGGTCCCCCGGCTGCAGCATGCCGGAGATGGAATTGATCTCGTCAACGGAAATGGTCAGTGCGCGGATGCCCGGCTTGACGCGCGACGAAAACACCAGCTGCTCGGCGGATGACACGGCGGCCGTCAAGAGCATCTCGCCGGGACGCATGGGCAGCAGCAGACGCTGGCCCACCAGGGCGTCGAACTGCTCCGGCGTCACGACCGAGCTGGACACGTATTCGGCCGGTACGGAGCGGATGGCCATGGTTTCGCCGCTCACGATCTCGCCCTTGTCGAGCGTGGCATTGGCCACCACCACATCGACCATCTGCTGGGCCACGGGCGCCAGGCGCTCGCGCTCGGCCTGGACCTGTTCATTCACATAGCGCGAGCCGGCATAGATCGCCACGCCACCGCACAGCATGGCGGCTGACATCAGCAGCAGGTTTCGATGACGTTCGAGGATCCGGATGACGATGGGATTCATGGCAGTGACATGGCGTAGGAAAAGTGGGAATAGTTCTGCTGAATGGCGACCAGAATCTTCTTCATCGCGCTGGGCTCCCCATGAAAGAGGACCAGACACAGCGCAAGCCCGATCAGCAGATACTCGATGGAGGCCTGGCCGCGCTGTGAAAGCCGCCGTCGCCGGCCGATGTCGACATGGTGCGCGGGTTCGCCTCCTGTGCCCATGTCACAATGAAGCGCCTGCAAACCTGGCCTAGTCCGGGCGGCGATTTCTGACGGACAGGCGGCCACATGGATGATCTGATGCGTGACTTTCATCACCGCCTCCAGTGCATCACCGCGAACTGCCGGTTGCCTTGCTTCGAGACGGCCAACACCACTTCCTCGCCCTGTCGGCCGTAGATGGTGGCCAGGGCATCCTTGCCACCGTCCTCACGCGAATCGCTGATCAGCTGATAACCCTGCTTCTGCAGCTTGCGACCGATCCAGTTGTCCAGGCGCACCACACTGTCATCCGTACTGGCCACGAAGGTGCTGGTGCGGTGTCCGCCATCCACATGGGAAATGGCCGGCATGGGTCGTGCCGTGGCCGGCAGCAGCCCCTTGAACCAGCGCTCGTCCTCGGCCAGCGCTGCCTCAGCCTTCTCGTCAGGCTTCCAGCGGATGCGCCGCCCTTCGATGCCCGGACCGCTGCGCTTCATCTCCACGGTCTCGATGAAATCGCCATCCATATGCGTCATGACCTGCCAGCCATCACGCTGGCTACGCATCGGTGACAGGTCCGGACTTGCCCAGTCCTCCGCCAGACGACGCATGGCATCTTCCACCGAACCGCTGTCCCGGAACTGGCTGATGCTGACTCGCCCCCCCGGCAGCAGACTGTCGGTCATCAGCATCTGTTCGTGCGGCTGAAAGCGTGGAGCGGCGTGGGCAGGTATCGATGCCATGCCGATGCCTGCCAGCAGCAGGGCAGCCAGCATCGATCTTGCAGGATTGAACTTGTGCATGCTCATGGACGTGTCTCCGTGCTCGGTGGCGGGAGGCGGTCCTCCGGAACAATCTCCACATCCACCTGGTGGTAGTCGAACTTCCTGCCGTTGCTTTCCTTGAAGACCGTGCTTGTCGAGCGAATGAGGTGAACCAGGGGTTGATGAACCAGCTCGATGAACCGCTCGGGATCACCGTTGGGCAAACGGTTCACCATGTCCGTCGGCAGAACGTGGGCGACATCGTTGGTGGCCTTGATCAGCTCCCGACCGGATGGAAGGCGTCGCCCCTTGTCCAGACGGGACGCCAGGCTGCTGGCTTCCGCCCCCTTGGCACTGGACGCATTCCATGCATCGGCCAGTATCCCCAGGCGGCTGTCGAAGGTCAGCATCGGGTCATGGTTCAGGTTCAGCTTGCCCCACAGCCACGTGTCCATCGGTGCACGGCTCTGGACCTGCGCGGAGAACAACCCGCCACGAGCCGCCAGCCCGAAACGGCCTGGGCCGGACACATCCGATGCAGCACTCAGGAGTTCTTCAACGCGCCGATGTCCCTTGAACGCGTCGAAATTCTCGTGATCGATCCGGAGCGCAACATTCTTGTAGCTCTGCAACAGCGCGTTGCCTTTCCGGTCCACCCAGAAGCGGTTCCGCTCCTGTTCCAGCTGATCATCCGCCGGGGTTTCATCCGACCGCAGGCCAAGCAACGTCTTGCTGAAGTGACGCCGACGGATCTGGTCAGCAATGTCATCCGTTGCCTGGCCGTTTCGACAGGCCTCGAAGCGGACCGAACACTCGAAGGCCGCGGTGCGCGATGCCGACACCGTGGCCTGTCGCATGTCCTGGTACTTGGCCAGCAGCGGTACCGCCACAAAGAACGGCAGCATCACGAAGGAAATCACGACCATGGTTTCCGCCAGTGCCTGGCCACGTTGACCGCGCCCTGAAAGGTGTTCCTTGAGGACCATGTTCATCTCCCGATCGTTCCCAGGGCGCCTGCCATGACCCGCTCCTGCGCATCCACCCCCACCAGGCGAACCTGCCAGTAGGGGCTGTACATGCTGGCGTACTCCACCCGCTCGTTTCCGCCCGGCGGGCGGCGGAAGTACACCTGAGCGGACGACATGGCAACCATGGCCGCATCTCCGCGGAAGTCTGCAAACGCGTCCTTCAGCTTGAGACGCCCTGCCCCCAGACCGGTCTGATCGGCCGTGTTGATCGTGTTCTTCTTCTGAATCACGCCAATCACCGTCACCTTGTCGGTGGGGAAACGGCTGTTCTCCCGCATGGCCTTGCTGTTCTCATCCAGATCCCTGACCGCGGGAAGGCCCAGATAGGCTCTCGCCGACCAGAACCCGGATCGGTCAATCAGCCGATAGGCGGTCCCGTTATCATGCTTCTGGCTACTGGCCTGCCCATTCAGGCGGTCCATGGACTGCTTGGGATCCTTGGCAATCTCGACGCCACTCCAGGCCAGAGGCATGGCTTCCCGCAGCCTGCGAAAAGGTCTTTTGTGATGGATGGACAACGTGTCATAGGACTGCCACCGATCCATGGCGGTGGTATCGTGATCCCGGATCATTTCCGTCTGACCGCGCCAGACCATCCAGTCCATTGTCCCCGGTATCCAGACCTTCAGTCCCCGATTCACCGAGTACTCATCCAGCGATCGCTGGACGAGATCCTTGAGCCGGCTCCGATCCTCATCGCCATGATTCCGGGTCATCTGCTCACCCAGCGTTCCACGGATTAGGTAGCCATGAAAGTGCTCGTCCGTCTTCTTCATCACCTCATTGGTGAGCTGGTTCAGCACATAGCCATTGGTCGTTCCCCATATCACATCCTGGCTGACCGCCAATGCATGGATGTAGGCACTTCGTCCGGCCACTTCCACGGCACTCATGATCCGAAGTGCCTTGTTCAGGTTGGTGACGACCCGTTCAACAGCGCGCAGATAGGCATTCAGGGGCGGGATGACTCTGGACACAGTTTCCAGGTTCTTGACGGCCTGCGTGATGAAGCCCGCGTATGAAACCAATGTCGCGGTCTGCGCAATGGCCACTTCGTTGAAGATGATGGCGCGGTTGCTGTAGGCGTAATAGTTGAAGGCACGGGCCCGCCAGAGGCCGGCGCTGTAGGCAGCGGCATCCGTGGCGTTGACCAGGCGCATGCGGGCGGTAGTCACCTGTCCGGTGGAAAACTGATAGAAAGTCAGCACCGCCACGATGACCAGCAGGAACATGCCGAAGATCAGCGCCTGGCCAGACTGTCGCGCAGCAGGTCGTCGGCCAGATCGACGGGATGAAAAGGCCCGGGTGCGTGAGCAGCCGGGCCGGATCGTGTGTCGCATCACATCATGCTCCAGACGAGTTGACGGACAATGCGGAGTCGATGGTCACAAGGGGGCGGCTTCGATGAGTGCCAGGTGTCTGCCCTGCCCGATGCAGCCCCGACCCTTGTCGGAGCTGCATCGGAAGCCTGGAAGGACCGGATGACCGAAGCCGCGCTCCCTGCCATCAGTGGTTGTTGCTGTTGTAGTTGTTGAGCGTGGCCTTGGCCTTGGCGGCATTGACCGCCTTGTCGCTGGCGCTCTTGGCCTCCTTGATGCCTTTGTCCGCATTCTCGCCAGCCAGCTCCAGCGCAATGCCGGCAGTGGCGCCACGTACTGACTGACCCAGGAAGGAATAGACGCCGATGGCGGCCACGCCCACCAGCGCAACGATGACGATGTACTCTGTCATGCCCTGACCCAGCGATTTGCGGCGGGAAACGGTACGGGTGGCGGTGCGGGGGGTGCTGACTGCTTGTGCCATTTGGAAGCTCCGTGTGGCTTGTTGAAGGAGGCTCCATCTTGGCGGATCAAGGCCTTTCCGACGATCGGCATCGCGGATGGCCCGGCCTAGTCCGACAGGTGTCCGTGGGGACTGAAATGCGCGGCCCATCGGTATCCGACAGCTGTGATCGATTTCCTGAAGTGGCGCATGCTCTCTGGGAAAACGCCTTCACCTGGTCGAGAACCCGGGAGAAATAAGCACAGACAAAAGGCAGATTTCCTTGCCTGGCCATGCGGGCGCTCGTCCCGATGGCTAGGTCGATCGGCCGATCAGAATTGCCGCTCATCCGGCCCATCACATTCACGGCACCGGTGTTGACCCAGCCTCGCCTCTCTTTTTTGACCATGCCATTCACGGTCCCCCCATGCGAATGGCAG
>ERZ773044.569-NODE-569-length-15729-cov-131.264_pt1 | contig 15729 bp, 11 predicted proteins | sample MGYA00511897_ERZ773044 | MGnify/ENA primary metagenome ERZ773044 (study PRJEB29015, sample SAMEA2738116) | human oral metagenome | biome: human oral; feature: human-associated habitat; material: saliva | place: China | collected 2170 ...
GCCCCCGTGCCGACCTGGCCGGGGCCGGGCGCCTCATGGTCATCGCCTGCGACCACCCGGCCCGCGGGGCCCTGGGAGCCGGCGAGCGGCCCCTGGCGATGGCCGACCGTGAGGACCTCCTGCGGCGCTGCATGACGGCCCTGTCCCGCCCCGGCGTCAACGGGTTCCTGGGAACCGCCGAGATCATTGAGGACCTGACCCTCCTGGGTGCCCTGGACGGCAAGCTCGTGTGGGGCTCGATGAACCGGATCGGCCTCCAGGGGGCCTCCTTCGAGATGGACGACCGCTTCGGCGCCTACGACGCCGACGGCATCGAGGCCTCCCACCTCGACGGCGGCAAGATGCTTACCCGCATCAACGGCGCCGACCCCGCCAGCGCCGCGACCCTCGAGGCCAGCGCCAAGGCCATCGACTCCCTGTCCGAGCGCGGCCTGAACGCCATGATCGAGCCCTTCATCTCGCGGTGGGAGGACGGCCGGATCGTCAACGACCTCAGCGAGGAGGCCGTCATCCGCTCGATCTGCATCGCCCAGGCGCTGGGGCGCAGCTCGGCGCACACCTGGCTCAAGCTGCCCTGCGTCAGCGATCCAGACTCGATGCGGCGCGTCATGGCCTCCACCTCCCTGCCCAGCCTCATCCTGGGCGGCGAGGTCTCCACCGACCCCGAGGCCACCCGCGCCTCCTGGGCGGCGGCCCTGGAGCTGCCCAACGTCAGGGGACTGGTCGTGGGCCGCTCCCTGCTCTACCCGGGCAATGACGACGTCGAGGCCGCCGTCGACGCCGCCGTCGCCCTGCTATGAGCACCTGACACGTCCCGCCAACGGACCCACCGCCGCGGCACGTACGTACCGCAACCGCTGCAACCACCGTCAATCGGCCCCGGCCGGGCCACCCCATACGAGACAATCCCCACGAGTACCCCCAGGAGCTGAAGGAGCACCACTATGGGCCACACCGACCGCACCGCCCAGTCCGAGACGTCGGACCAGTCCCGCTACGTCATCCGCGCCGGCGAGCTCGCCCACGACAGCTACGAGCTGGACCTCACCCCGGAGCGGGCCGGCTGGGAGTGGTCCTCCCTGCGCGTGGTGGCGCTCGCCCCTGGGAAGCCCCTGACCGTGTCCGCCGGCGAGCACGAGTACCTCGTCCTGCCCCTGTCGGGAGGCTGCACCGTCCAGGCCGGCGGTGAGCGCCTCGAGGTGGCCGGCCGCGAGTCGGTCTTCACCGACATCACCGACTACGTCTACGTCCCCCGCCACACCGAGGTGACCCTCACCAGCGCCGACGGCGCCCGCATCGCCCTGCCCGGCTCCAAGGCCACCACCGACAAGCCGCTGCGCTACTGCCCACGCTCCGAGGTCGGCACCGGCCTGCGGGGGGCCGGCCCCTCCTCGCGCCAGGTCAACAACTACGCCCTGGGCAACGACGTCGAGACCTCCCACCTGCTGGCCTGCGAGGTCCTGACCCCCGGAGGCAACTGGTCTTCCTACCCGCCCCACAAGCACGACGAGCACACCGAGGTCGAGCGGGTCCTGGAGGAGATCTACTACTACCAGGTCCGCGCCGGAGAGGGCGACGCAGAGGGCTTCGCGCTTCAGCGCATCTACCCCTCGCCCGGCCACGACATCGACGTGTGCACCGAGGTGCGCGGCGGCGACGTCGTCGTCATGCCCTACGGCTACCACGGCCCCTCCGTGGCCGCCCCCGGCTACGACCTCTACTACCTCAACGTCATGGCCGGCCCCGCCGAGGACTCCGTGTGGCTCATGACCGACGACCCCCACCACACCTGGGTGCGTCAGACCTGGGAGGGCCAGGAGGTCGACCCGCGCCTGCCCATGACCCCCATGAACGACTAGCGATCCGCCTTTCGACCGCCCCACCACCTGAGAAGAGCAGAGAAGAACCACGATGAGCAACGAAGCCTACGCCGGCACGATCCGCCTGACGGTCGCCCAGGCCACCATCCGTTTCCTGTCCAACCAGTACTCCGAGCGCGACGGCGTCGAGCAGCGCCTCATCGCCGGGGCCTTCGGCATCTTCGGCCACGGCAACGTGGCCGGCATCGGCCAGGCCCTCCTGCAGAACGAGATCGCCCGCGCCGACGGCGAGCAGGAGATGCCCTACATCATGCCCCGCAACGAGCAGGGGCAGGTGCACGCGGCAGCAGCCTTCGCCAAGACCACCAACCGCCTCCAGACCTACATGTGCACGGCCTCCATCGGCCCGGGCTCCCTCAACATGGTCACCGGGGCCGCCCTGGCCACCACCAACCGCCTGCCGGTGCTGCTCTTCCCCTCCGACCAGTTCGCCACCCGCGTCCCCGACCCCGTGCTCCAGCAGCTGGAGGACCCCACCAGCCTGGATGTCAGCGTCAATGACGCCTTCCGCCCCGTCTCGCGCTTCTTCGACCGCATCAACCGGCCCGAGCAGCTCATCCCCTCACTGCTCAACGCCATGCGCGTGCTCACCGACCCCGCCGAGACCGGCGCGGTCACCATCGCCATGCCCCAGGACGTCCAGGCCGAGGTCTTCGACTGGCCCGTGGAGCTGTTCCGCAAGCGCGTGTGGCACGTGCGCCGCCCGGTACCCGAGCCCGCCGCCCTGGAGCGCGCCGTCGCCCTCATCAAGGCCGCCAAGCGCCCCCTCATCATCGCCGGCGGCGGCACCATCTACGCCGGAGCCAGCGAGGAGCTGCGCGCCCTGGCCACCGCCACCGGCATCCCGGTGGGCGACACCCAGGCCGGCAAGGGCGCCATCAACTTCGACCACCCCAGCGCCGTGGGCGGCGTGGGCTCCACCGGATGCGACTCCGGCAACCACATCGCCGACAAGGCCGACCTCATCATCGGCGTGGGTACCCGGTACTCCGACTTCACCACGGCCTCCAAGACCCAGTTCAAGAACCCCGACGTGAAGTTCGTGAACATCAACGTCACCCCCTTCGACGCCGCCAAGGAGAGCGCCGAGATGGTGGTGGCCGACGCCCGTGAGGCCCTGGCGGCCCTGACAGAGGCGCTCGCGGACTACCGCGTCGAGGCGGCCTACTCCGAGGAGATCACCGCGGAGAAGGAGGCCTGGCTCAAGGCCACCGAGCGCTGCTACCACCTGGACCACGGGCCCCTGCCCGCCCAGACCGAGGTCTTCGGCGCCCTCAACGAGCTCATGGGGGAGGAGGACGTGGTCATCAACGCCGCCGGCTCCATGCCCGGCGACCTCCAGGCCCTGTGGCAGGCCCGCAGCCCGCTGCAGTACCACGTGGAGTACGCCTTCTCCTGCATGGGCTACGAGGTGCCCGCCGCCATGGGTGTCAAGCTCGCCCGCCCCGAGGCCGAGGTGGTCGCCATCGTGGGCGACGGCACCTACCAGATGCTCCCCATGGAGCTGGCCACCGTGGTCCAGGAGAACATCAAGGTCATCTACGTCCTGCTGCAGAACTACGGCTTCTGCTCCATCGGCGCTCTGTCGGAGTCCCGCGGCTCCCAGCGCTTCGGCACCAAGTACCGCCGCCGCGGCGAGGGCAGCCACCTGGCCGACGAGCAGATCATCGACGGCGTCGACATCGCCGCCAACGCCCGATCCTGGGGCCTGGACGTCCTCGAGGTCCACACCATCGCGGAGTTCAAGGAGGCCTACCGCAAGGCCGAGGCCTCCGACCGTCCCACGATGATCCACATCGAGACCGACCTCTACGGTCCCAACCCGCCCGGCTCGAGCTGGTGGGACGTGCCGGTGTCGGGGGTCTCCGAGCTGGAGTCCACGCAGCGCGCCTACGAGGAGTACCTGCGTGACCGCAAGCCTCAGCGTCACTACCTGTAAGGCCTCTACCTGAAGGGATCGCAGGTAGGACGCGGATGACGGCGCGCTTCTGCGCCGGCCGCGACGGTGGGGGTCCACGGCTGATGGTGCCGTGGGCCCCCGCCGTGCGCGTGCCCCCGTCCGGTGAGGGCGTCGCCGGTCGCTGTGCCGGTGGCGCCGCGGAGGGGACGCCAAGATCACGATGTGGTCAACGCCCCGATTATGTTCTGACAAAATGGCGCCATTCGCCGTCTGGGACGTTAGGCTGGGGGCACATGCAAGGCGCTGGGCGCCCGGCCGGTCCGCCAGTGAGACCTTGGTCTGAGTCCGGCCCTACCCACCCCATAGGCGGGGTGGGTCCGCGAAACCGACAATCAGGAGTCGATAACGATGAGAACCATTGCGCACTGGGTTGACGGAAAGTACTACGAGGGAAACCCGATCGGGCGCTTCGCCGTTGAGAACCCGGGAACCGGTGAGGTCGAGGCCGAGCTGCTCCAGGCCTCCGACGCCGACCTCGACCACGCCGTCGAGGTGGCCCGCCGCGCCCAGAAGGAGTGGGCGAAGGTCTCGCTGGCCAAGCGCACGGAGATCATGTTCCGCATGCGCCAGCTGGTCCTGGACCACCAGGACGAGATGGCCAAGATGATCGTGGCCGAGCACGGCAAGAACTACTCCGACGCCATCGGCGAGATCCAGCGCGGCCGTGAGACCCTCGACTTCGCCACCGCCATCAACGTGGCGCTCAAGGGCGAGTTCTCCTCGGGCATCTCCACCGGCGTGGACATCCACACCCTGCGTCAGCCGGTCGGCGTCGTCGCCGGCATCTGCCCCTTCAACTTCCCGGCCATGGTGCCCATGTGGATGCATCCCATCGCCATCGCCACCGGTAACGCCTTCATCCTCAAACCGGCCTCGGCCACGCCGTCTGCGGCCCTGCTGACGGCCGAGCTCTACAAGGGGGCCGGTCTGCCCGACGGCGTCTTCAACGTCGTCTCCGGCAACCGCACCATGGTCTCCAAGGTCCTCGAGCACCCCGGCATCGACGCGATCTCCTTCGTGGGCTCCACCCCGGTGGCCCACATCGTCCAGAACACCGGCGTCACCCACGGCAAGCGCGTCCAGGCCCTGGGCGGGGCGAACAACCACGCCATCGTCATGCCCGACTCCGACCTGGACTTCGCCGCCCAGCACATCTCCGCCGCTGCCTTCGGCGCGGCCGGCGAGCGCTGCATGGCCCTGCCCGTCGTCGTGGCCGTGGGCGGCTGCGGCCCGGACCTGGCCCGCCGCGTCAAGGCCCACGCCGAGAAGATCAAGGTCGGCTACGGCATGGACGAGGGCGTCGAGATGGGCCCGGTCATCGACGCCAAGTCCAAGGAGTTCATCACCGGACTCATCGACGACGCCGAGGCCAAGGGCGCCGAGGTCGTCCTCGACGGCCGCCCCCTGGTCATCCCCGGACACGAGAAGGGCCACTTCCTCGGCCCGACCATCGTCGACAACGTCCCCCTGGAGTCCTCGCTCTACACCGAGGAGGTCTTCGGGCCGGTGCTCGCGATCGTCCACGCCGACACCTACGAGGAGGCCATCAAGCAGGTCAACTCCTCGCCCTTCGGCAACGGCGCGGCCATCTTCACCAACGACGGCGGCGTGGCCCGCCGCTTCGAGCTCGACGTCGAGGCAGGCATGGTGGGCATCAACGTGCCGATCCCGACGCCGGTGGCCTACTACTCCTTCGGCGGCTGGAAGGAGTCGCTCCTGGGCGACACCCACATCCACGGCCCCGAGGGCGTGCGGTTCTACACCCGTGCCAAGGCCGTGACCACCCGCTGGCCCTCGGAGAAGACCTACGCCGCGACCATGTCCTTCCAGCGCGAGGAGTAGGCCCGGCTGCTCCGCAACCCAGCAACGCGGACGCACCATCGACCTCACGGACTGACCCTTCAGGGTGAGTCCGCGGGCCCTATGGTGCGTCCGCGCCTTGCTGGGACCTCAGGTGACGTGCGCTCATCCCGCACGTCTCACTCCGTCAGCACCACCAGCCAGGCAAGCCCTGCAGGAATTGCCGCCGCACTCAGAGATACAACCCATGAACCCGCATCCGCCGCGCAGCGCGCCACCCGCTCCGCTCCGCCTCCGCCTGTACGCATGGGCGGCAGGTCTGTTCCTCGGTGCCTTGGAAGGGGCGCTGGCTATCGAGGTCGCCGGCGCGCGCGGCGCCGCTCTGCCCCTGCTCGGTGCCGTCGCTGCGGCGATGGTGCTGGGAACCTTTACCGGCCGTCCCCTCGCCCGGTACCTGGGGCGACGGAGAATGGGCCTGCTCATGGGGGCTCTGGCAGTGCTGGGCGCCGGGGTCGCAGCCGGGCTCGGCGGCGTCGTCGGCCTGATCGGGGCCGGCCTGGTGGGCCTTGCCGCGGGTGGGGTGCTCGTGGTGGCGCCACTGGTGTGCCACGAGCTCTCCCTGCGCGGGCACAAGCGGCTCATGCCGCAGGCCATGGCTCTTGGCCCGGCCGCGGCCGGCGTTGTGGTCCTGGCGGCCTGGTGGAGTCCCCCGCGGCTCCTCATCTCCTGGGCGATGGTCGCCGTCGGCGCACTGGCGTACCTGGCCTGTGCCCTGCTCCTGCCCGAGAGCCCGGTCTGGCTGGTGCGGCAGGGGCGCGACGTCGAGGCCTTCGATGCGCTGCGCCGCCTGCACGGGACCCTGGAGGCCGCCGTGGCCATCGACTGGACGCGGCTGGACGCGGAGATGATGGCCGAGCAGCAGGCCCTGTCTCCCGCTGAGCTGCGGGTCCCTGAGGTGCGTGCGGCCGTGCTCACCGGAGCCGTCCTCATCGTCGCCCAGGAGGCGCCCCTGGGAGCGGCGGCCCTGGTCCTGGCCCCGCTGATCGCCACCGAGCTCGGCCTCGCATCCGTAGCGATCGCGGTGAGCGCCGCGACCTGGGTCGGGCTGGCACTCCTCGCCCTGGCGCTGGTGACCAGGGTTGAGCGGATGCGCTTCCTGCGGGTGGTGCTGGGGACGGTCGTCGCCGTCCTGGGGGCCACCTTCCTGGTGGCCGGCATGACCGTGGGGGGCGTGGGCGGCGCCTGGACGATCACCATCTCCCTGACAGTCCTGGTCGCCAGCCAGTCGGTCCTGGTCCTGCCCGCCTGCCAGGGGGCGATCGACCCGCGGATCCCGCCCTGGCTGGTTGAGGCGCAGCGGCGCGCCTCGGCGACCGGGGGAGTCCTGGCACGTGCCGGAGTCCTCCTGGCCTCACTGCTCATCGTGAGCCACTTCGGGACGCACGCCCTGTTCTGGGCGGCCTTCACACTGTCGGTGCTCAGTGTCGCCGTCGTGCTCCTGCGCCTGCCGCGCGAGCTCAAGGTCTAGGGGAGCGGAGCGCGAGGCGTCTCTGAGGACAGCGCCTCGAGCATCCGACTTCAGACCTATGATTTGTCAGGACAAATATCGTATGGTAGGGGCGTGGCAGCAAGGAGCCACTCGGCGGCCCGACGTCGTCGATTCCTGACAGAGAGGCACCTGAGCATGACGAGCAACGAGGCAGTCCAGGCCTCAGAGACAACCGTGTCCATCCCCGAGACCATCCCTGAAACCATGAAGGCCGCGGTCCTGCGGGACCATGAGGTCGGCCTGCAGATCGAGACCCTGCGCACGCCCCGACCCAAGGCCGGCGAGGTTCTCATTAAGGTGGCCGCCTGCGGATTGTGCCACTCCGACCTCCACGTCATCGGCGGCGCCATCGCCTTCCCGTTGCCGGCGGTGCTCGGCCACGAGGTCTCCGGCACCATCGTGGAGCTCGGCCCCGGCAACGAGCACACCGGCCTGACGATCGGGCAGAAGGTGGCCGGCGGCTTCCTCATGCCCTGCGGCCAGTGCGACGCCTGCGCCTCGGGGCGCGACGAGCTGTGCGGTCCCTTCTTCGACCTCAACCGCCTCAAGGGCGTCCTCTACGACGGCACCACCCGCCTGGCGACCCCCGATGGCGAGCCGGTGGCCATGTACTCCATGGGCGGCCTGGCCGAGTACGCGGTCGTCCCCTCCACCGCGGTGGCCCCCTTGCCGGACACCATCGACATGGTGCCGGCGGCCATCCTGGGGTGCGCGGCCATGACCGGTTATGGGGCCGTGCGCCGCGGCGCCGACCTGCGCTACGGGGAGACCGTCGCCGTGGTCGCCACCGGCGGCGTGGGCACCAACATCGTCCAGATCGCCCGGGCCTTCGGCGCCAGCCAGGTCATTGCCATCGACGTTGATGACGAGAAGCTGGCCCCCATGCTCGACTACGGGGCCACGGCCGTGGTCAACTCCGTCACCCAGGACGCCCGCGAGGAGGTCTTCCGGCTCACCGGCGGCAAGGGAGTTGACGTCTCCTTCGAGGCTCTGGGCATCCCCGCCACCTGGACCACCGCCCTGGACGTTCTGGCCGACGGTGGCCGTATGGTGCCGATCGGCCTGGGGGCCGGCGTGCAGACCGCCGGGGTGGAGATCAACCGCACCGTGCGCCGCTCGCAGTCGATCCTCGGCTCCTACGGGGCGCGCACCCGCCAGGACCTGCCGGTTGTCGTCGACCTGGCTGACAAGGGTGTCATCAACTACCGCGATGTCGTCTCGCGCCGCCTGCCGCTGGAGGAGGCCGGCGCCGGCTACACCGCGCTGCGCAACCGCGAGATCCAGGGGCGCGCCGTCGTCGACATGTCGCTGTGATCCCAGGCGGTCAAGCCCCGGTCGCCGGGGCTTGACCGCGCTCGCCCTCTCGTCCTCGCGCCTCCTGCTCGGGCCCTGCCGGTCTGAGTGGGAGGCGCGATGTGCGATCAGAAACCGAGGTGGCGGGCGCTCGGTGTCCACATCGGAGACAAAGGAGCCGGCGGCTCGATCAGGCCGCTGAAGAAACCGCGGAATCATGCGGTTTCTTATCGGCGGTGTGAGTTCGAAGTCCGCCTTTGTGTCCGATGTGGACATCTCGGGTGTCGCGGCGGTGTGCCGCAGGCTGCGGAGGGCAGCTGACTGACTAATGTGACCATCGCAAGGAGCGAAGGAGGAGCCCCGCATGTCCACTGAACTGGAGCGCACCCTGGAGCGCAACAAGGAGAACGTCAAGGCCTTCTATGACCTGATGTTCAATCAGTGTCGGCCGAGGGAGGCCCTGGAGCGCTACGCCGGCGAGGAGTACCGGCAGCACAACACTCACGTGGCCGACGGCAAGGAGGCCTTCGTCGAGTACTTCGAGCGGATGGCTCGCGACTACCCTGGCAAGAGCGTGGAGTTCGTGCGCGCATTCGCCGAGGGGGACTACGTCATCCTGCACTGCCACCAGCAGTGGCCGGGGTCGGATGACTACGCGGGCATCGACATCTTCCGCCTCGATGAGCGCGGCCGGATCGTCGAGCACTGGGACGTACTCCAGGTGATCCCGGAGACCTCTGCCAACGACAACGGCATGTTCTGACTCCGGCGCGGGCGCCGGAGTGTCGGTCCCGTGCTGCTCTGTTTTCCGCGCCTGATGCTGAAGTGGGCATGACAAGAGGGGCGCCGCCTGTGCGGTGCCCCTCGGGTTGCCATGGCTGCGCGGGCTTCCTTGGCCGCGCAGCCTCGTTGTTCTGTGCCCTTGTCGGGCTGGGTCCGGGTCCTGCGTTGCTTGTGATGCGTGGTCCGGATCCGGTGGAGCTCCAGTGAGCTCGTTGGAGTTGCCTACGCTCAGCGGGCCTGGAGGAGGTTGACGCCGGCGTAGATGCCCACGCCCATGGTGATCGCAGCCAGGACGGAGGAGGCGAACATGAGGGTCGGGATACCGGTGACGGCGCCGACAACAGCCATGACCATGACCGCGACCATGACGGCGATCATGGCGACGGCGAAGGTGAGGCGGTTGGCGTCGGTCTGCGTGTCGGTGGTCGCCTGGGTGGCGGCAGCAGTGGTCTCGACGGTCTGGGTGGGGCGCTCGGTGGTGGTGGCGGTCATGTGAGTGTTCCTCTCGGTGTATGTCGAGCAGGTCCGCCTGACCATGAGTCGTGCGTCCCTGCACGACTGTGTGCAGCCCGTGGGCCGGGCGGAGGTTTCTCCGTCACGTAGAACTCTAGGAACGCTCCATGCGATTGTCTAGACAAAGGATCGTGACCTGTGTTGCGTCGGTAGTTCGTGGATCACAGGACGTTGTAGGGAGATGGGGTGATCGCTCCTGGAGCGGGTGCCCGAACGTGGCGTCATTGAGGGGAATCCTGGTCTCAGAGGAACATCGAGGGGACTGGCGTCTCGGTGGTTTTGATACGGAGACGTGACGTGTGTGGCAGGAGTGCGACGTCAACCACTGGTCTAGTCATCCTGTGGTGGCGGGCAACGCTGAGAGGTGGTGGCGTCGTCGCCGGCCGGCAGGGCGGAAGGCGGCCGGTTGCCGCCCCGGCTATTCTGTTCCGGTGACGACCAGCCAGACTTCTTCCAGCGCCGTCGGCCCCGTCCTCGTGGTGGACTTCGGTGCCCAGTACGCCCAGCTCATCGCCCGCCGCGTGCGCGAGGCCGGTGTCTACTCCGAGATCGTGCCCCACTCCATGGATGCCGCCGCCATGCTGGACAAGCAGCCGTCGGCCATCATCCTCTCCGGCGGCCCCTCCTCGGTCTACGCCGACGGCGCCCCCTCCGTTGACCCGGCCCTCTTCGACGCCGGAGTGCCGGTCCTGGGCATCTGCTACGGATTCCAAGCCATGGCCCAGGCCCTGGGCGGAACGGTCGGGCGCACCGGCACCCGCGAGTACGGGCACACCCCCGCCCGCGTGGCTGAGGGCTCCTGCCTGTTCGACGGAACCCCGGACGACCAGGTGGTGTGGATGAGTCACGGTGACGCGGTCCAAGCCGCCCCCGAAGGCTTCACGGTCACCGCCTCCACCTCCCAGACGCCGGTGGCCGCCTTCGAGAACCCGGGCCGCCGCCTCTACGGGCTGCAGTGGCACCCCGAGGTCCTCCACTCCGAGCACGGACAGGCCGCCCTGGTCAACTTCCTGCACAAGGAGGCGGGGCTGGCGGCCACATGGACGCCGGACAACATCATCGACGAGCAGGTGGCCCGTATCCGCGAGCAGGTGGGCGACGCCCACGTCATCTGCGGTCTGAGTGGGGGAGTGGACTCCTCCGTGGCTGCCGCCCTCGTCCACCGCGCCATCGGCGACCAGCTCACCTGCATCTTCGTCGACCACGGCCTGCTGCGCGCCGGCGAGCGCGAGCAGGTTGAGCACGACTACGCCGAGGGCATGGGCATCCGCGTCATCACGGTCGACGAGACCGAGCGCTTCCTGAGCGCCCTGGCCGGCGTCACCGAGCCGGAGGCCAAGCGCAAGATCATCGGCCGGGAGTTCATCCGCTCCTTCGAGGCCGCCCAGCGCCGGGTCATCGAGGCCGTGGGCGCCGAGGGCGGCGAGATCCGCTTCCTGGTCCAGGGGACCCTGTATCCCGACGTCGTCGAGTCCGGTGGGGGAGAGGGCGCCGCCAACATCAAGAGCCACCACAACGTGGGTGGCCTGCCCGAGGACCTCGACTTCGAGCTCATCGAGCCGCTGCGCGAGCTGTTCAAGGACGAGGTGCGCGCCATCGGCCGCGAGCTGGGTGTGCCGGAGAAGATCGTCGCCCGTCAGCCCTTCCCCGGGCCAGGGCTGGGCATCCGTGTCATCGGCGAGGTGACGGCCGAGAATCTGCGTGTGCTGCGGGCCGCTGACGCCATCGCCCGCGAGGAGCTCACCGCCGCCGGGCTCGACGAGGAGATCTGGCAGTGCCCGGTGGTGCTGCTGGCCGACGTGCGCTCCGTAGGGGTGCAGGGTGACGGGCGCACCTACGGCCACCCCATCGTTCTGCGGCCGGTCAGCAGTGAGGACGCCATGACCGCGGACTGGACCCGCCTGCCCTACGACGTCCTGGCACGCATCTCCAACCGGATCACCAACTCCGTGCCGGAGGTCAACCGGGTAGTGCTCGACTGCACGAGCAAGCCCCCGGGCACCATCGAGTGGGAGTGACGGGAGAGTCGGAACGATAGCCCGCCGCCTGCTGGGCCCCGCCGGTGCGATGCGCCGGCGGGGCCTTGTCGTGCTCGTGGTGAGCGTGATCCGGCGTGTCTGCCGGTTCTGGTCGGGTCGGGGCCGACTGCCGGGCGGGACGGTGGGCCGGACTGTCCATCGAGGACTGCGATTCTCGCCGAGGACGTACGTGTCCTCCAGATCACTGGGATTCTCCCGCAGTGGTCTGGAGGAGAAGTCAGTCCTTGTGCAGGAAGGACGTTCCCGATCCTGTGAGGCACCGCGCAACGTGACGTTGGGGCCGGCCACCAGGTGGTGACCGGCCCCAACGTCGTATTGGCGGGTGCTCCGCGCCCCTGTGTCCTACAGCGCTGACCGGGCTCGGGCGCGCCCCACGGCCACGGCGACGGAGAAGACCGCGACGGCGAACAGGGCGCAGATCCCGCAGTCCACCAGCAGGCGCCCAATGACGGCGGCGGACATGGAGGTCGCCTCGTACGCCCCGGAGATCGCTCGGTCCGCCCAGTAGCCGGGCGTGAGCCTCGCCGCCCGGGCGAGCGAGTCGGGCAACCCCTCGATGGGCACCCACGCCCCACCCAGGAAGGACAGGGCCATGCCGCCGATGTTGGCGACCGCGTTGGCCGCGTGCTGTCCCAGACCTATCTGCCCCATGAGGAATCCGATCGAGACCGCCACGAGCGTGTAGCTGCCCACGGCCGCAGCGACCACCCCCAGAAGCGGAGCCGACGTCGCCACGCTGCCCAGGCCGAAGGTCGCCACTCCCAGCCCGAAGACCCACAGCCACCCGGCGAGCCCCACCACGAGGCACGCGCCCAGCAGCCCAAGGCTGCGGGAAGTGCCGCTGACCGGGGTGGCCTCGAGGCGTGCGCGCACCGCCCGGCGCCCCAGCGCCGCCATCAGCGTGGAGATCGTGACGACCGCGAAGGCCATGAGCGGGTAGAAGGAGAACCTGGCGTAGGTGACGAAGCTGTGGGACAGAGGCGTGGCGTCCGGGGTGATCCGTTTCGCGGGGGCGGAGTGGTTCATCGTCTCCTTGGCAAGTGCCACGGCCCGGGCCGGGTCGTCCGTGGTGGTCGACAGGTAGTCGCTGACCTGCCCCACGTAGGAGTCGGTGCGCACATTCATGAGCGCGCCGGAGGCCGACTCATACCCGATGACCGTGTCCATGCGGGGCGGCTCGGTGCCCTCGCGAGCCGCCTGCTGCAGCCTCTGCCCGTAACCGGCGGGAATGATGAGGATGTAGCTGATGCGGTTCTGCGCGGTGGCGTCCTGGAGGGCCTGCCTGGAGTCCTCAAGCGGCTGAGCCTCACCGACGGACTCGACATAGCCCTTGACCCCGCGGGAGATCGTGGAGCCGTCGCGGTCGATGACGGCCACACTCGCCGTGGCGGCCGTGACCTCATCAGAGCTGTCCTCGGACTTGGCCATCCCGGTGAACAGGCCGAACAGGCTCAGCACCACCAGGTAGATGAGGATGTACAGCCGGTGAGCGGCCACAACTCTCACACATGTCTTAAAGGTGCTCATGGGTCATCCTCCTGGCGCGGATCAGGGCGATGGTCAGGAACAGGCACGTCATGCCCAGCAGGACTGCGCAGCTGCGGGCGAAGGGCGCCAGAGAGTCGTAGTACAGGAGCCCGTAGAAGCAGCGGGCCGTCTGCCACAGGGGATTGGCCTGCGCCAGCAGCGGTGCGTGCTGCTCGACGGAGCGGGCCAGGGACTGGGATGCGGGCCCGTACAGGCCGGTGAACAAGGACAGCAGAGACGTGAAGCCCGAGATCATCCCGATTTCCAGGCGGGCCAGCGTCCCCAGGGCGGCGCCCACTGCGCTCGCCATGAGGCTGCACACCCCGATCGCCACGAGGCACAGCAGCACATGGGGCCCGAAGTCCACACCCACGACCGAGGCCATGAAGGCGAAAGCGACGAGCAGGCAGACGAACACGCACACCCAGGAGGCCGCGAGCGTGGCCGTCAGGACCTTCCAGCGGGGCAGACCCGCCAAAGTCTGCCGGGCGCCCACCGGCGAGACAGCCATAGTCCCCTTCACAGCCACCATGGCCACGGTCGTTCCCATGCCGCAGGCGAAGGCCAGCAGCGCGAAGTAGTAGTGGGTCTCCGGCTTGACCGGGGAGGGCGTCACCGAGATCGAGCGGGTGAAGGCCTGATCGGTCTCCAGCGCGGCCAGCTTCTCGGGAGCCGCCCCCGCCTTGGCCAGGGCCACGTACTCGGCCCGCCTCTGGAGGTAGGAGTCCATGACCACTCGCAGCACCCGAGTCGTCTCGGCCTCGTTGCCCTGCTGAGTCACGTGCAGCACGGGCTGGTCGCCCTCGACGGCGAGGTACCCGTTGGTCTCTCCCCGCTTCGCGGCGGTCTCGGCCTGCGCGACCGAGGAGTGGATGACCTTCGTGATGAGGTGATGATCGGCGTCGTCGGCGGAGATGCGCTCCACGACGGCGTCCAGCCCCGGAGCGGTCCGGTAGGCCTCGTCCTGGACGACGCCGAAGCTCATGGGGGTGGCCTCGTAGACCTTGTCCAGGTTGGAGAACATCGCCATGAAGATGAGGGACAGGACGACGGGGAAGCCGAGCGTCCACACGAGCAGGACCCGGTCTCGCAAGAGCCTGAGTACTTGATACAGGAAGACGGTCAACATCTCAGGCCGCCTCGTCTCGCAGGGCCCGCCCGGTGATCTCCAGGAAGACGTCGTTGAGGGTCGGGGGCTCGGAGGTCACCCGGCCGCAGGTCGCCCCCGCGGCATCCAGCGCCCTCATGACATCGGTGAGGTTGTGAGCCCCGGGGGAGCACTCGATGAGCACCTCACCGTCCAGGTAGGCGGCCGTGCGCACATGCTCCAGGCGGCGCAGGCCCTCCAGGGCCTCCTCGCCCAGCGGGGCGGGGTCGACGACCTCCACCCGGATGCGCTCACCGGTGCCGATCATGGCCTTGAGCTCGTCGGAGGTACCGGAGGCCACCTGACGGCCGCGGTCCATAATGACGATCCGGTCGCACAGCTGCTCCACCTCCTCCATGTAGTGGCTCGTGTAGATGACGGTGGCACCGCGCTCGTTGAGACGCTTGATGCCCTCGAGGATGGCGCCCCGGCTCTGCGGGTCGACGGCGACTGTGGGCTCATCGAGGAAGATGAGGTCGGGGCCGTGGGCGATGCCGCAGGCGATGTTGAGGCGTCGCAGCAGGCCGCCGGAGAGCTTCTTGGGCTTGAACCTCACGAACTTCTCCAGGCCGACGAAGGCGATCGCCTCGGCCACCAGGCGGCGCCTCTCGGCGCGGTCGCGCACGTAGAGGGCGCAGAAGGCGTTGACGTTCTCCGCCACCGTGAGCTCATCGAAGACGGCGACATCCTGAGGCACCACGCCGATGCGACGCTTGAGACCGTAGGAGGTGGGCGTCATCGGCTCACCGAAGACGCGGATCGAGCCCTTGTCGTAGGTGAGCAGCTGAAGGATGCAGCTGATCGTCGTCGTCTTGCCCGAGCCGTTGGGGCCGAGCAGCCCCAGCACCTGACCGCGCGGGATCGTCAGAGACAGTCCGTCCACCGCGACCAGCTCCCCATAGCGCTTGACCAGGGAGTCGACCTCCACCGCCAGGCCCGCCTCGTGGTTCTCATCCTCGCCGTCCATCTCGGCTCCTTCCTTTGTTCCGCCGGTGGTCCCCGGCTCATGGCATCCATGGTCGCGGGGCGCGGTGGCGCTCAGAAGTGCCTGGTGTCATGACTGCGGCCGGCCCCCATGACTTCTGTCATGAGATGCCGGAACGAGTCCCCTAACGGCATGCCGGGCCCACGAGCGCCGGCCACCGACCGATAATCGAGGGGTGAAGGTTCTGGTCGACAAGGGCGTGCTGCTGTGCGGTTGCCTCCTGCTGGTCCTGCTCGTGGGGCAGGTGAAGACG